>ERZ1034976.138-NODE-138-length-67294-cov-19.380315_pt1 | contig 67294 bp, 68 predicted proteins | sample MGYA00520623_ERZ1034976 | MGnify/ENA primary metagenome ERZ1034976 (study PRJEB33766, sample SAMN09781774) | gut metagenome | biome: gut microbiome | host: Homo sapiens | place: Madagascar | study: EMG produced TPA metagenomics assembly of the PRJNA485056 data... | reverse complement strand
GATTTTACTGGCTTTGCAACCGTTTTTTTGCTCTTCAACTGTCAAAGTTGGGATTGTATACAATATGTGTTTTTCTGTCAATCGATGAACCTTTTTTCTACTTTAACTTTACTTTAAGGTTCATTTAAACTTTACTTACTATACTGTGTACATACCGGAAAGCAAACCGCTTCCATACAGATTCAAAAAACAAAAGGAGTACACGTTTATGAGTAACCAGATGATTTTCAAACGGTATGAAGTCAAATATATGTTAAACAGGCAACAATACACAGCGCTGCGGTCGCTCATGAAAAACTATATGACCGCCGACCCACATGGTCCCGGCACGATCCAGAGTCTTTACTTTGACACACCGGATTATCTTCTGATCCGGCATTCACTGGAAAAGCCACTGTACAAAGAAAAGCTACGGCTTCGCAGTTATGGCATCGCAACCCCGGAGACACCGGTCTTTGTGGAACTGAAAAAGAAATACGATTCCATTGTATACAAACGCCGGATTGAGGTGCCGGAATCACAGGCAATGGATTATCTGCTACATAATCATCTGGTTTATGATTCCCAGATTGCACATGAGATTGACTATTGCCTGCGCACATATCGCCATCTCGCACCAAAAGTTCTTCTTTCCTACGAAAGAGAAGCTTTTTACGATAAATTTAACCCGGATTTCCGGATGACCTTTGACCGCAACATTCTTTGGCGGAACAATGATCTGGATTTAAAAAGCGGGATTTATGGAAATCCCATTTTAAATGACGATCAGATTTTACTGGAAGTAAAAACAGCCGGAGCGATTCCTCTCTGGCTCGTGCATTTTTTCAGTGAACAGAAAATTTATAAAACATCTTTTTCCAAATATGGAACTGCTTATCAGACAATTATAAAAAACGGAGGACTTCAATATGCTTAATACTTTATTTCAGGGAGTTTTTACTTCCACAACAACGATTCAGATTCCACAGTTTCTGCTTTGCATTGCTGTATCACTGGCAATCGGGCTTTTTCTCTCTTTCTTATATATGCACAAAAGCCACTACACGAAAAGTTTTGTTGTAACACTTGCGCTGCTCCCGGCTGTCGTATGTGTTGTCATCATGATGGTTAACGGAAATGTCGGCGCAGGCGTTGCAGTGGCCGGTGCTTTCTCTCTTGTACGTTTCCGGTCCGTACCGGGAAGCGCAAAAGAAATCGGAACCATTTTTCTTGCGATGGCAGCCGGACTGATCAGTGGCATGGGTTACCTCGGCTACGCGGTGCTTTTTTCCCTTGTGGTCGGAGCCGCAATGTTCCTTTTAAATACCAGCCGCTTTGGAATGGAAAAAGGCAAAAACGACAAAGTTCTTCGCATTGTTATCCCGGAGGATTTAAATTATGGAGATATCTTCGAAGATCTTTTTGCCAGATATACATCAAAACATGAACTTGTTTCTGTAAAAACAACAAATATGGGCAGTCTTTTCAAACTGCAATACCATATTACTTTCATCGATACTACAAACGAAAAAGAATTTATCGACGCACTCCGCTGCCGCAACGGCAATCTGGAGATCAGCGTCACGCGACAGGAGGCGAGTGCTTATGAGCTATAACAATACGAAATTAGTTGCCGGATTATTGGGATATGCCCTGCTGGCCTGCAGCATCAGCGGATGCTCGTTCGACAGCTTTTCAAAGACTGCCACAGAAACTTCCTCGGAAAGTTCCTCTTCTGCTACCGAGATTACTTACCTTAATGCAGACGATATGTTCACCGACCGTGACAAAGAAGTCGGCTATGATGAAGATACGGCAACTGCCATCACACTGTCCGATGATGCAAGCAGCTGTGATTCTTCTTCCGTTACAATTTCAGACAATACCATCACAATCACAGACGAAGGTACCTATCTTCTCACCGGAAGTCTCAGCGACGGCCAGGTCATCGTGGATGCGGATGATAAGAAAGTACAGCTTGTCCTTGATTCCGTAGATATCAACTGTGATACCAGCGCTGCATTGTATGTCAAAGCGGCCGACAAAGTATTCGTCACACTTGCATCCGATTCCGAAAACACCTTAAGCAATACCAACGACTTTGTTGCCATTGACGACAATAACATCGATGCCGTTATTTTCTCCAAAGACGATCTGACGCTCAACGGCTCCGGAACCCTTACTGTCACCGCAAAATACGGACATGGCATTGTTTCCAAAGATGATCTCGTCATTACAAGTGGCACGTATCAGATCACGGCTGCCAAACATGCATTATCAGGTCAGGACAGTGTGCGCATCGCAGATGGTATACTGACCCTGAACGCCGGAACCGATGGCATACACAGTGAGAATACCGACGATGATGCAAAAGGCTTTATATACATTGCAAATGGCGATATTTCCATCACCGCCGATTCTGACGGTTTTGATGCCGAAGAAACGCTGCAGGTGGATGGTGGCAATATCGAAGTCTACGCTGGAGACGATGGTCTCCATTCTGACGATGATCTCATTATCACCGCCGGAACCATTAACGTAACCAAAAGCTATGAGGGGCTGGAAGGTATGACAGTTACGATTGAAGATGGCGATATTTCTGTAGTATCCTCCGACGATGGAATCAATGCAGCCGGAGATGGAACTTCCGAGGAATCCTCACAAAGTGGCACTCCGCCAGAAAAACCGGATGATTCTGATTCTACCGAAGACCGGCCTGAACCACCTAACGGATTTGATAAAAATGATAACTCTTCAGCGGATAGCAACTCAGATAGTAATTCCGACAGTAAACCCGCAGATTTGCCGGACGGAAATGCCGGTCCGGGCGACGGAAATGGAGGTCCCGGCGGTGACAACGGTGGTCCCGGCGGTGGAATGGAAGAGGCAACCGATTACAATCTCATTCAGATCAGTGGCGGAAAAATTTACATCAACGCAAGCGGTGACGGCATTGACTCCAACGGAAATCTGACTGTAACCGGCGGTGAAATCTATGTCGATGGACCTACCAGCGGTGGCGATGGTGCCCTGGATTGTTCCGGAACGACATTGATCTCCGGCGGAACAGTTATCGCAGTCGGTTCCAGCGGAATGGCAGAGAATTTCGATTCTTCCTCTGCACAGGGCAGCATGATCACCACAGTTTCCGACTCCATGATCACCGGTGATATTACCCTCAAGGATTCCGACGGAAACACCATCGTTTCTTACAGTCCTTCGAAAGAATACTCTTCTGTTGTGATCAGTTGTGCGGATCTTAAGGAAGGAGAAACCTATACACTGGTGGCAGAGGATACAAGTACAAGTGTTTCCTTAAATCAAAAGTAGGGGAATGATTTCATAGGGACGCCAGAGAGGGAGTCTTCCTTCTTCAAGATAAAGTTGCAAGTTAACTCCATGAACGATTTTGGCCCATTGGTTATTATAAAACAATGGGCCTCTATGATTGAGGCGTGTCTTTATTTTCAGGACTATATTCAAGGATGTCTCCGGGCTGACAATCCAGCGCATCGCAAATAGCCTCTAATGTCGAAAAACGGATAGCGCTGATTTTTCCTGTCTTCATTTTAGAAAGATTCACGTTTGAGACACCGACTTTTTCTGATAATTCTTTTAAACTGATTTTCCGATCGGCCATCACACGATCAAGTCTGAGTATTATTTTTCCCATAAATCCTCCTTACAAAGTCTCATCTGATTCTTTCTGCAGCGCCTCTCCGTATTTGAAAACATACGAAAGAATATATAGAATAATTGCCACGATAAGAAACGTTATATTTATATTGTACATATGGCTGTAGTCTAATAAAAGATCTGAATTAAATAAAGACTTCATATCAAACGCACTAATCTTGTAATTGTTATAAACCAAAACAAGAATCTGATGAACTGCGCCACCGACCAGCGAAACCAGAGCAAGTTTTCTCAATTTTAAAGAAATTCCGCTCTGGAATGGCTGACCTTCTTTCATTGGACGTAAAATAAAACGCAGGACATGAATTCCATATGCATAAATGACACAGAAAATCTCCATCGATAAAAATTTCAGAGCAACAATATTTCGTATTTGAGAAGCATCATAATTGCCGCTGTTTTTCATTTTTAAGATATAGTTTCCAAGGTTAACCGTGTATGAAGTTTGAAATAAATGACCGGCTGATACCATAGTTGCAATTGAACTTAACAGAGTTACACCCATAAGAATGTAATTGATGATCTGCACTATTTTTAGGATTCTGTCCATAATCCCTGCCAGATTCGATATTTTTTTAAGTTCCATAATAGCCTCCTTTTAATTAATAGCGTAATAAAATTATCGTTTATCATTAATGACAAGGTTATTATAGTGCAAGGATATATGTATGTCAACAATAAATTAATGTTTATCGTTAATTTTGATTTGTAGATGAATTTCACGGATAGATTTCACAGACAGCCAGGGAAGGGGTATCTTTCGAAAGAAAAAGAAGTATACTCTCTTACGTTCCTATGAAAAAACGCCCCACTCTTTTCGAATGAGACGTCCCTTTTCTATATTTACTGTCCAAGCTCCAGCATTGTATTGATGCAACGGCCCGCTTTCTTGCGCACCTCTTCGTCCAATACAATCTCTTCTCCTGCAATACCACGCACGCAATTGTATACATCTCCAAGCGTTGTAAGCTTCATGTTATGGCATACACAGTCTTTGGATAATGGATAGAACTGCTTGTCCGGACATTCAAACTGCAAATGCTGTACAATGCTGTTCTCTGTACCGATGATAAATTCTTTTGCATCGCTTTTCTTTGCATAATCCATAATTCCTGTGGTACTTCCACGGAAATCTGCAAGTTCAGATACTTCCGGCAGGCATTCCGGATGCACGAGCAATAATGCGTTTGGATGTGCTTTGCGCGCTTTTTCCACATCGCGCTTTGACATACGCACATGTGTCGGACAACCGCCCTGCAGCAACTTAATGTTCTTCTCCGGCACCTGGTCTGCTACCCATTTACCCAGGTTACAGTCCGGAATAAACAAAATGTTTTTATTTTCAATGTTTTTCACAATCTGTACTGCGGATGATGATGTTACACAGACATCGCAGATGGTCTTCAACTGTGATGTTGTATTGATATATGCAACGACCGTATAATCCGGATACATCTGCTTCACGCCGGAAATCAGATCCACATCCATCTGCTCTGCCATCGGACAGCCGGCTTTTGGATTGGAAAGAATGACTTTTTTCTCCGGGGAAAGTATCTTACATGTCTCAGCCATAAAACGGACTCCACACATCAGAACCGTCTTCTGATCCGCCTGCGCCGCCTGCTTACTCAGACCGTAAGAATCTCCCACAAAATCTGCAACTTCCCATATATCATGACTTTGATAGGCATGTGCCAAAATACAAATGTCTTTCTCTTTTTTTAATCGGATGATTTCATCCTGTAATTCTCTTGTTGTAAACATAGTGTCTGCTCCTATCTCTCTCAATTGCTACATTACTCTGATTATACTGATGGCAATGTCAGGTGTCAAGACACTTGTATACACAACGTTAAAATCGTTAAAACCACGGCAGTTTGTGGAATGGAATCACAACCTCAACATCCGATTGGATCTTATCCTGGCTGATATACGGATTCTCCCAATAGCGGGCATCATAAGAAACTTCACGGTTGTCACCCAGCACAAAAATACAGCCATCCGGCACAACAAACTCATCCTGATCTCCCGGATCTGTCACTACAGAATCGTCCAGATATGCGGACTCATCCAAACGCTCTCCGTTCACATATACATGACCACCCACAAATGTAATCTTCTCTCCCGGCAGACCGATCACACGCTTGACCATAGTCTCCTGTTCCTCGTCCGAATAGAAAATAACGATATCTCCGCGTTTAGGCAGTTCATCCTTGTAAATCGTACGGCTGCCAATCGTCCAATCGTGTACCATCAATGTCGGCTCCATACTTTCTGACGGGATTTTTCCAATCATCCAGATAAAGTGAAAAGATATATATAAAGCGACAAGAACTATCGCATATGCCGTCCACTCAATGATATGCTTCTTCCTCTCTTTCTTTTTTGCTTTCTCTAATGAGGCGTTATCCTCCTGCGAGGCAGTATCCTGCACTTCATTATCCTGTGAATTTTCAACTTGTGCAGTATCATCCTGCAGGTTTTCAACTTGCGGATTTGTATCCTGCACGTTATCCTGCTTTTTATTTTCTTCCAAATTGTCCATGTTGTTCTCCTTTATTTTTCCTCGCACTATTATAACAATTATGTATTTCTTTTACAATCCAAAGCTTCTGAGAATTTTCCACTCCGCGAGGTGCGCATCTTTGCAAGCTTGCTTTTGCTGCATGAGGAATCCCAAAGGAATTTCCTATGCAATTAAAAAAACTGCCAACAGAAAGCCTTCTGCTGGCGGTTCTCTTCATCCTTTCATGTACAATACAGCACTTAAGGTATAAAACAAATATCTGTAATCTTTTCGGCATGGGCTGACACTGCATAAAAACCCCTAATGTACGTTTCACTTACTTAATAATCTGTTCCTGTCAAATAATAATGTTCCCAACTGTATTTACCATCCTCAGCCAGATCTTTTGTTTCCTCTTCAATATGATCCGACCAAAGTGTCTCAGACAAATAATAATTGTAACCTTCATATCCGCCACCAACCGGATCATCCCAGGTACAATCAATATAATACCACTTTCCGTTAACCTTAACCTGATTCCATGCATGACCGCCACCATTTGCTGTACCTGTCACATATTTGCATTCAAGTCCTGCAGATATTGCCATCATATAAAAAGCAATCGCATAGCTTTGACAGACCCCCTCCTTATGCAGCAATACTCCGCCTGCTCCATATGCCCAATTTTGCGCATTTTTGTAATCTCCATTGTTTACATAATTCGCATTATAGATTAAATAATCATGAATAGCTTTTACTTTTTCTTCCTCGCTCATGCCATCCTTGATCACCTGATTGACTGCGGCAAAAGCTGCATCAAATACTTCTTTTCCGTCCTCCGCATATCCTCTTGCGTCTTTCTTTGCAAGTGCCTCTTTAACCGAATAACTAATACCAACTTTTTGACTATACTTGTCTTTTCCTGCAATAATTGTGAAGGTATGCTCTCCTGGAGTATAAACAATTTTATCAGGTAAGGTCTTGCCATCAAGCTGAATTTCAATTCCCTTATTTTTTAATTGCTTATAGCTTAATGAATCATCATCAAAGAATTCCCATTGTAGAGAACCGGTATCATAGCTTACTCCCGCCCAGGTATTTGCGAATCCCCAGATATCATTCTTCATCACCCCATCGATAAGGATACTTTTATCGCAAACATACATAGCTGTCTCTTTCGAAAAAGCGCCATATGAATAACGAATATAAGTTTTACCACATTGCACATTGTTCCATTTCCACTGGCCGCTTTTACTAACTACGCCAGTGTCATATTCAAATTTTAATTTTACCTGGCTTGTGTCATACTTATCAGAAACCAGCTTCAGGCGAACTTTTTGTTTTCGAATAATCAGCTCCTGATTCAATCTTACATCATTCTTTTTTGCAGGCACAACCGTGATGGTATAACATTTCTGCTTTGAACCACTTTTAACAGTAATCGTTGTCACCCCCAGGCGAAGTGCCGTAAGCTTACCTTTTGAATTTACTGTTGCAACTTTCGGATTTGAACTTGAATATTTACAATTTCTATATCCTTCCGGTGCCCTCACTGTGGCAGCCTTCTTGCATACAACCTGCGTTGACTTTGTAATATTCTGCACCGTAGCCGCATACGCTGTCTCTACCCAGCCCCCTGTTACATTTGCCGATGTAAATGCAAGTATTACGACAAGCAAAAATGCTGCACATCGTTTCATCCATGTATTCATCTTCTGTATACCTCCTTATGCCCTTTCACTTATATTACTTCTTAATATATTATTTTACAACCTTTGTCAAAACTCTATTAAGGCAAAAAAAGAACCCCAGAAGCTTCATAAAAGCCTCTGAGGTTGCCCCTGCCAAGGATTCTCTCACCCATGTACCGGAATCCTTGTATCGTCGGCGCGACAGGATTTGAACCTGCGACCTCTGCGTCCCGAACGCAGCGCTCTACCAAGCTGAGCCACGCGCCGTCCTATTTGCTTACAAACAAATCTATGTCCGTAACAAATAATAATCTATCACAATTTCATATAAAAATCAAGAGCATTTTGTTTTTTCATGAAGCTTTTCATGAAGCTTTATTACTCTCTGAAACGTTTTATAATTCGTATCATCCCTTGGACTGCAGTAAACTGCAAACTCTATCACTTTAAATGTCTTTAAATAATCTTTGATTACATTTTCTGTGGCCAAGGCAACAATATCTGGTTTATTCTTAAATGCACCACATCCAAAAGCCCCCAGAATAATAACTTCATCTCCTTGAGCAACTGCAACATCCAAAATTCTTCTAAGCCTTTTCTCATGAATTTCTAACAGTTCTTTATCGCTTAATCTTATGCTTGCGCTGCCATCTCCCTGATTGTACCCATTGCTTGGATTTTCCCGCAGGTTTGGTGCTGCGCAAGTGATAACATCGACGTCATACCACTCTTCTTCCGGTAACAAAGCCGGATTCGCTGTATCGGACTTAAACACAGTAACCGATGGTGTATAAATAATATCATCATTATGAATTGGATTGTGTGCCAGTCGATGTGGTCCATAAAAGTCATCCCACATCTGCTGAACATTGAGATTAAAATATAACCCTGAGCATCTACAAAGACACTCTTCCTGTGCACTTGCCCCACGTACTACACCGCCCCCGGGATTAGACGCAGAAGCAAAATTGTGAACCACCGTTCTCAACTGTCTATATGCTGCCGCAGCCTCAAAGGTCCGCTTTTTTGAAACAATCACCCTGGCATCATTTTCATATTTTTTTATAGATGGGACCATCACCTTATCGTCTTCCAGAATCAGCTTCTGCTGTTCTGTAGATTTCTTTACCGATTCTATCAGCTTTTTATTTGTACGAATCAACTTTTCTGTATCTTTAAAAATCTCTACATTTGTTTCCCTGCTCATATAATCAGCAATTCTCCTTATCTTTTGTATTTTCCACATAAAATTCTTCACCGGTATCCAAACAAAAAGCCGCCAGCCTTCCATCAGGAAAACACGCCCCACAATCAATTGCAATATGATGATTTTTCTGATATATAAATCCAGGTCGAGGATTTTTCTCAATCAACTGTGTTGGCGTATGTCCACTGACTACATACATATCCTCAAAATAGCATTTTTCGTAATCTGCCCGCTCCCATACAAGGTCATGTAAAGAATATTCCTCGATATCTTTTTGTGGTGAAAAATTTCCCAGTCCAGCATGAACCAGCAGATATTTTTTCCCATTTACAGTCAATGTCTCATAAATCGAAAATTCCTTAATATATTCTATAAGATCATTTTTTGTTTGCGCATCGCAACGACGCAATTCCTCTATTGTGGAATAACCTCCGTTTTCCTGCCAGATCAGCAAGTTTTCCACAAATGAATGATCCAGTCTTTTGATTGATTCCGTTGTGATTTCCTCGCACAACAGATCCAAGCACTTAACAGCCATTAACTCATGATTCCCCACAATCGGGATCGCATTGGGCATCTCCATAAGTTTTCGCAACACCTGAATGGGATTTGGTCCCCGGTCTAGTATATCTCCCAATATATACAGTGTGTCGGTATCCTGAAATTTAATTTTTTCAAGCATTTTCATAAACAAGTCATATTTCCCATGGATATCCGCAATCACATATACCGCTATAAAAATCACCTGTCCTTTTATCATTTAATCTTTGATTTGTTTCATTTTTTCGCTAATTTAATTATCAGATTCCTCAAATTTCCTTCCCAATCGTTAATCTCATTAAACCAGACACATCCATACGCATCCGGATTTTTTATATTATATGTAGAACAAACAATTACCGGAAGATGATCAAATTTTTGTTTCACAATATCTACAAAGAAATCTCCTGCCTCCGGATCCGCTTCTTTCTCTGGCGATAAAGGATAATGCATATCCGTAATTGCTAAGTCATATGGATTGCCTTCACTAATTGCGTCATTAATTTTGTCTATACCGGTTGCCACATCCGTAACCCAATCAATTTCAGCAGACACTACGCTTTTTATCACTCTTGAAATAGCGGAATGTTTCATCGCACTGTCTTCTAAATGAATAATTTTAAATGCCATATCGTTTTCTTATCCTTTCATTTGTTTCAGCTTTCGCATCATTTGTTTATATGTATATTTTCCTTCAATCACTTCGTATTTTCCCTTTATCTGATAAGACTCATATTTCTTCTTAGAGATCTTTTTATCCCCATAATAATATGTAAAGTGCTTTCCATCATAAGTACTGCTACTCAGCAATTCTTTATACTTGTCTACAATCTTATAATTCTTCATCATCATATAAGATTCATAGTGTTCCCTACCAGCACCGGAACTTCCATCCGAATATATTACATTCTTTTTTGGTATATAAAGATAAGAAAGTGCGCCTGCAAGACCATACATCCAGTGATCCATGACTGTTCTTACTTTTCCTTTTCCATAAGTGTACAGGCTGACATCACAATTATAATTCGTCGTATCATTTACCACTAGCTCCGGAATCTTGTCCTTATTGACATAAATCAACTGATATGTATACCCTTCGTTCTCTTTATTCAGTTTCTTTAACTTATTCTCATATGCCTTTATCCAAGGCTTTGCTTCTGATTCTTTCACCGTTTCGGCCTGTACCTCTATTGGACTACTGCCATATGCCACGCTTCCTGTCAGTAAAATTCCTATGATCATTAACATAACTAATCTTTTCATATTCTTATTCTCCTTTCATCTTTGTCTGCCAACACCAATTATTAGCAGGATTTCAAACATTCCAAAAAAACCATAGTCTCTACAGCCGGAGTCCTGGAAGCAAATTTTGCAAATTCCAATCCGTTTGTGAGCAATAATCTTTCCCAAAGCTTTTGACTGTCCTGAAAATCAAAAAGATTATCATCTAATATTACAAATTCTTCTATTTCCGAATGTTCTTCCATGTAATTCAGAATTCCTGCCCCCCTGCCGTTATGCCGACAATCCACGGTCTTTCCTGATATCTTTAATCCATACTTTTCCAACTTTGAAGAAAGATAAACATAATCCTCTTCGTCTGGTTTAAGTTCCTTCCAGTCCGATGACAAAACAATCTTACCGCCCCCATATTTTGAAATTGCGTCTGCTAACATTTTCACTCTGGCTTCGTCAATTCCTCTATACCCCATCGGGGTCTGTTTTACGGTTGTCTTTGAATTCAATACTCCATCAACATCAAGAAATATGACAAATTTTTGATTCGTTTTGTTTTTTTTCATATGTGCCTTACCTCTCTTTTTTGCCGGAATTTGTTATATGTATTAGTTATACTATTTTCGACACGGAGTTTTTGTAAGGTTCTTGTTATATTTAAATTTTAGGAATAAAAGTATTAACTTCCCTCTTCATCCAACATATACCCATTACTCTTTTCATATTATTTTCAACGCCTTACAGCACTACGATATCATCATATAAGCAATAAAACAGATCATCAACTTCCGTATCATCGTGAAAATGTCCGAAATACCATGCCTTAAATTCTGTATTATCAGCTACTCGTTGTAAATACTGCCTTAATTCTATTTCATCATCTGACATTTCTCCATAGCCCATAGCTGCAACGACCTCTCTAGGGCCGGAATGTGTCAAAATATAATCCACTTGAAAATCTACTTTTTCAAGATTGTGCCACCCATCTTCATATTCCATGCGATTAGGTATCTCCTCTGGAAACCACGATACCCCTTCCGTACGATACATTTTATCAATACTATAGGCACCGCCAAAAGTGAAGAATCGTGTTGCATCTATCTCAAAAACCTGTCCTCTCATCAAATGGATTATTCCGCTCTCAATAAAGTGCACCTTTCCACCATTCCATATATCTATCCCATATGAATTGAGTTGTTCAAAATTTTCGTGATTTCCATCTACGAATAATGTAGTAACAGGAAGATTTCTAAATATCCTTCTGGTTTCAGCCTCTTCTGATGCAAAGAAACCGCATATACCTACATCACCACATATAATAAGATAATCTTCCGATGTATATTTACCTTCATGTTCATTAAAGAATTTAACAATCTTGTTAATATCTATCATCCCATGAGTATCTCCAGCTATAATAAAGCTCATAGTTCTTATCTTCCTTCCATCATTGATACTTGTCAAAAGTTCTAACAGGAATCATCTTTCCGTTTTCAACTTGGTAATATTTTCCATTTTCTTCATCATAAGCCAGTAACAACAGTTTTCCGCCCTTATAGACCGATCCATCAATATAGTAGTGACTTTCCCCGTCATAAAAAACATCATGATAATTCCGATCATTAGCAAGACTCCACGTTCCAGTACCGACATGGCCTGCTACTATTGTTTTATAGAACTTTCCCTTCGTTGCCGGAAACTTGCCCAGCAGAATACGATCAACAGTCCCCCACATCCAGTACTCACCCGCTTCTTCATCTACTCCAGCATGAACAAATATCTGATTTTCTGTTTCAAAATATGAAGGCATCTGCTCAATCCATAAAATCAGTTTTTCATAATTGGAAAGTATCATCTGAACAGCTTCTCTGTTGATAGTCTCCATAGAGCAGGTTCTCGATATCGTATTAAGGAAATCCATCTGTTGCTTTGATATAAACGTCCTTATAGTATCTGCTCCACTCTCAAAATCCGTGCGAAGCCAATCATTAAAAGTCATATAATCTTCTGTCCCATCAGGATATGGATTTCTATAATCACTAATCCACTCCAAGAGCATCTGCTCATGATTTCCCTTAAGAACCACAACTTTTTCTGCACCATATTTTTTCTGCAAATCCCATAGATACATCAAAACCTGGCATGAACTATCTCCGTAATCAATGTAGTCTCCACAAAACACAATACGATTATCTCCGCTAAGGTCAACCTGTTTCATCAGTCTTTGAAATTCTTCAATGCATCCATGGATATCGCTCATAGCATATATCATCTAGCAATCACCTCTATTTTATTCTAATTCATTTCGTTCAACTTCTCTGAATCTGTCATCTACAGCAACATACTCGAACAGGGCAACCCTTTTTGATTTAGAATAATGCATATATTTCTGTTCTTCACTCCACCAGACCATAGCTCTGTCATAAGCTTCCCTTGCTTCCTTTCTATTTACATAGATTCCAAGCCACCTGTCATCATCATGATTCCATCCATCTGCTGTAACTAGAAGAAAGAAAGGTCCCTTCCCATAGATAGGTTCTTTATCAAGCTCAGCCCATAGGGATTTGGGATCTACTTCTACAAATTTCTCACTATCCCGATCAAACTCCTCTATTGTAAGTTTCGTATTAGGATTATTAAGATAAATATCATAATACCGGAAACCATCTTCATCTGCGTCATTATTAATCACACGTTCATATGAAACTTTCAATTTCGCTATATCATCGTATATCCCAATAATCTCATCCCCATCAAAATGCCCCGGAAAATATAATAAAAACAGTCTAGTCTCCATAATACATCACCATTTCCTTTTCTTTTTATACTCTACCTATCTTACATCCCTTTTATGTCTATTGTAGCTTTCTCTATCAGTAACCGCGCCAGTACATAATCAGGTTCTATGACTTCTCCCGGCTTATTATTATCGTTTTCACCCATAGCAGCCTTTTGTCTATCTAAATTCGTGAGGTAATTGAGATATTCCCTTCTTTCATCTTTTTCCATTTTCTTATTCGCCTTTCGCACGTACAATATAAAAGTTTCTTCTTTTATTACTTATGTTTCCTATTACAGCCAGCAATATCCCATTATTTTGAGGAACAGCCTCCCCGCATTAATATAATCTTTCTGAACTTTATACTTCTTTTCTTCAGACCAATCATAGTTCTCCAAATATTCCCTGACTGATGGATTTAACCTGCAAAGTATTTTCCCTTTAATCGGATGTCTGGTTACATAATCAAAATGTGTATCTAAATAATAATTATACTGCAAATATTCTCCACTCTTTTTTATGATCCAGTCTACAGCCTCCTCGATAGAAAATTTATTTCCTTCGAAAATAACTGTATGCATTGCATCATCATGAATACTATTCTCTCTGTACATGCGCATATGTGAATAGAGCCATTCAGCAAAAGATGTATCCAAGTTGTAAATATCACGGTAATCAAATCCATATTGATATCGTTGATGCATCCTATATCGTTTCTTCTCTGTAACAAAATTCCCAGCATAAATCGCTCTTGGTATCCCTAATTCAGAAAGATATACATTTTTTCTTTTCATTTATTTCCATTATATATTGCACTGTCACCTTCAGAGCAGCCAAAACATGCTGTATCTTCAGTCAATCTAGAACAATCACCACAAGTAAGCTTCTTTTTTTCAGGAATAAAATAGCAATTGTTTTCAATGTTTATAGTAAACCATGAATTTGAATATGAACATATTGCAGAGCCTGTTTCGCTCGTATTTGCTATGTTTTTTCTATATTTACAATTTTTACATTTCATTTTATCTAACACCTTAATTCTTTAATTGCCTCTCTACAGTTACGTGAATATTTAGAAACAACTATATTACACACAAATTCAATTCCGTATTTTAAGCTAAATTCATAATTGCGCTTTGCTTTTCGTTAAGCATTTCATGCAATTCCTGTTTTTCTCTGCTTAAGGAAAAATAAATGCAATTAATATCATCTCGCTCTGCCAGCTCAACTGCAGCTACCAACGATAGTCTGATATTTTCTCTTTTGGGTTCAGTTCCAATCCAATAATTAATAGTTTCAGTATTTTTCATATTTCAATATCTGTCCTTGCCGTATTTGACAAAACAATTACCATTCTCTTGTTCAAGTAAGAATCGAGCTTTCTTTTTTCAAATATCTTTATAAGATCCTTATCTCTTTCATCAGTATTATTCTCCATACCTATACCGTATACAAACATATTATCATAATCATCTGGAATTTCTCTCCGATATTCAAAAAATTCATATGACCAGTCTTCTCTGTTAACGATAGCAAAATTCCGACCGCTCTGTAAGTACGGTTTAATATCTTTGAACAAAAGAACATCTTCTGCTTTTCTTTCTATATCACGCGGAGCTTCATGAAGAACAATCTCAATCGCAGGTTCTAGAGTGTCATCATTTGTTGAAGTGATTACGCCGTCCAAATCCTTTGGAGAAACGTATATATCCATAGAGAATTCGACATCAATCATTCCTACTCCATAAACATACAAATCCTTATACTTTTCAGCTGGAATGTCCGAAATCATTAAATAATTGTGATAATATCCATCTTCAAAACAAATTGACAACTTAGCGTTTCTTGCCAAGTATTGCCTAATTTCCTTAAACTGAATTGCCATAATGTATCATCTCACTTTCTCTTATAACACTTTTCCCATAGTACTCCCTTTATATTCCATGGAGATTCCTCTCTCCATATTGGTTCCCCCAAAAATCTATAATCCCAAATATGCCATGATTCATTTTCTCTACGATAATCATTAGATTTACCGGAATACGCATCTTCAATATTATTTTTCACAGAACGACGGATTTTCTTATTTGCCTGCCTCTTGGCATATTTCGTTTTACCACCAACTTTGAATACTGGTGTGTGCTTATAGCTCCGACTCATTGTAAAACCTTTCATATCTCCCGACAACTTCCTCTATCGTTCTTGGCTCATAATCTATGTATGGCATCATGCAGCCCACATTATATGCGCGAAGCATCTTATCTCCCGCTCTTCTATCAAAGAAGTCCTCTGTATTCATTCCCCGTAAACATTTCTTAAAATAATATTCCTCGACAGAATTATGAACATGTCCGTACAGAAGAATTGAGCCATAATGCTGCTCCTTCCACATCAGAATCGGATAATGGCAGAGAATCAGTTTCACAGTTTCTCCATTAAGAGTATCTCTTATTTCCTTGTAGTCACAGATTTCGTCATAAAGTTGCTTATATCGCAGATCCCGAATATCATCATGATTTCCTCTGACGAGAATCTTATGTCCTTTGAGCATGGAAACAAATGCAATCAATTCTTCCTGCGTTCCACGCATCGCCATATCTCCAAGAATATATACCGTATCGCCATTGGTCACTTTAGCATTCCATTTTTCTTTGATTATTGAATGCATCTCTTCTATGTTATCAAACGGCCGATCGTCAAAACCCTTTCCCTCTCTCGTCACATTTCTATGGAACAAATGTAAATCACTAATGTAATAATTCATAAAACTCACTCCCACTCCGGCAGAACAGTGTATCTACCACTATGATAATCTTCCAACAGTTTTTCCTTCACATCATCATACCAGGATCTCAATGTAGATTGGAGGTCGTATATTTCGTCTCTGCCATTTTTATCAATCTCTATAACGTTTCCAGTCTTTACATCCATGCGAAAGATGACCTTCTCTTCATCTCCACCGGAATACTCGATTATTAAACAGTCATCAGCATCCTTGGCAAATACCATAACGCAATCCAAAAAAGCAGATATAAGACGATACTCAGGATTCCACCATAATCCTTTTATGTTTATTGTAGCTTCCTCTATCGGTAACCACGCCAGTACATCATCGGGTTCTATAACACCTCCACGGCTTTGCCTAAAACTTCCCGGTTTTCCATTTTCAGTAGACCATACCCCCGTGTCCCAACATCCGGCACTTAAATGCCCGTCCTTCTCAACGATCAAGCAAACTTCAAAATCATCTGGAAACCTGTCTTTTATATAATTAAATCCTTTCAGAGTTACTTCTCCTGGCTTATTTGATATAGCAAATACTTCATTTGTTCCCATAATTATTTTCTCCTCCAAATAAACTATTAACACGCAAATCCAATTTGTCTGATTGTCTTATTTCTTGTACAAAGATCAGGAATATCGCATTCTTCAATAGTCGTAATCAGTTCTGTGGTTATTTCAGATTCTTTAAACTGTAATATTCTCTCTGCCAGATTCATTTCCGCTTCTTCCAGTGTCTTGCGTACAAATCGACCGTTTCCATAATCGCTCTCCTCACGTGCAATATCGAAGTTTTTCCTTAATTTATTTATAGCCGCTTTGGTGATTGTCATATGTTTCTTCAAAACCATAAGTTTAGTAATGGCGCACAATTCGTCGGTAGTATAATCCTCAAAGTTCACTTGAAAAGCGATTCTTGAAAGCATTCCCGGATTTCGATCAAGAAACTTCTGCATAGGTTCCGTATACCCGGCAAAGATTACAATTACATCATCCCTATGATTCTCCATTTCCTGTACAAGCGTATTGATTGCCTCATCTCCATATCCATTTTCATAGCTATCACAAAGTGCATATGCTTCGTCTATAAATAAAACACCGCCTTGTGCTTCCTTAAACTTCTTTTTAACAAGTGGAGCTGTAGCTCCAACATGATCTCCGACAAGGTCTGCACGTCCAACCTCCACAAATGTTCCAGTGGATAAAACCTCTTCATCCTTCATAATCTCCGCAAAGAGCCTTGCTACAGAAGTCTTTGCAGTACCGGGATTACCAGTAAAAACCATATGTAATGAAGCTTTTTCTCTTGTAATACCTTTATCAATGCATAGTTTATTCAGCTTATAGTGAGCGATTGCCTTATGTATGATATCCTTCACGGAAGCAAGCCCTACCATGTTATCAAGCTCTTCCTTTGCGGTTCCCGGCTTCCTTTCTTTCTTCATTCCTTCTTCCAACATACTTATATCCTCTTTGGTAATCTGAAATAATTCGTCCTTCTTTAGTCCACCGGCATCTTTTCCGTCCGAGAGTAACCTTACCGCCTGATTCTGTGAAGCCCTGTCAATTAGGTTTCTTACATATCTACCATTTCCAAAATTATCGGTATTTCTTACCTTTTCAAAAATATAATACGCTTCTTTTATTGCCCCATCTGTAACCCGGAATCCACGTTCACTTATCATCAATTTGAATATATCCGTAAGCTCATCGGCAGTGTAATCCGGGAAATCAATCCAGTGTGGTACCCTGCTTTTTAAACCCTCGTTAATTTTCATAAAATCATGCATTCGCTCATTATATCCTGCCAGAATAACAATCACATCATCTCTTCTGTTTTCCATCTCTTGAATAAGAACTGTTACTGCTGTATCGGATACCATAGAATAAGCTTCATCAATAAACAGCACTCCGCCCTTTGCAGCAAGGAACGCTTCCCTTATAGCTGTAACACAACCCAAACCGTCCAGATCCATTCCTCCGCGTTCTACGAAAGCTCCACTTTTTAAAATTCCTTTTTCTTTTGCTATCCCTGCAAAAAGTTTTGCAACTGTTGTCTTCGCACTGCCCGGATTACCTCCAAATATCATGTTCATGGAACAAGTCTGATAGTCCTTGCCTTTACGCTTTACACGTTCCTTTTCTACAAGATCTGATGCAATAATGCTTTCCATCTGTTTTTTAACAATATCTAAGCCAATCAACTTGTTCAGTTTGTCGTAAGGAGATTCTCCTGTCTCATTCCTATCCAGCATAAAGTCCTGCGATAAATCATAGTTATAAGCATGAAGGACATTCTTATTTAGGCACCAAGCTTCAAATTGCTCATATGCCATAAGGATATCTGTCTGCGTAAAATCATTTCCTGGATAAAGTTTCATGAACTCATTAGCTTGTCCGGAATATTCTGCATATTCCGAATCTTTTATTAACGCTTTCATATATTTTATGGCAGTTCTTCTGTCGCCTCTTCCTTCCCGAAGCATAACAGGAATTACATATTTTTTAATCTGTGGTAAAAGCTGATATGAAAAACCCGGGTTATCCATATTGTATGCAAAAACAAAAAGACATTTGTTCCTATACTCCCTCAAAAGCTTCTCTATGTACTTGCTGGTCAAAGTATAGTCTACAGGATCACAACCAAACTTCTCTGTAAGATCAAAAACGATTACTCCCCCATAATTTCCCTCAATAATTTCATTAAGGTGATTTTGTGCGCAATACACATCAGGTTCTATCTCGCTGATTATTTCCATGCGCCGGCTGCTTATACGTTTTGCTTTTATTAAACTCTGCATAAGTGTTTCTGTCATATCTTTTGCAGCCTCAACACTGCGGCTGGATATTACATAGTGAACCATATTACCTTTGAAATCAGATGCATTTTCATGTTCTTCAATGTTTGCCAGTTCTTTAATAAATCCCGGATCATATATAATTTTCTTGGAACTACTTTTTTCTGGAATAATCCGTTCTTTAAAGTTAAAATGAAACGATTTCTTTTCATTGTTGTAGTAATTGTAAATCCACAAGTTTAATGCTTCTATGTATCTGTTAGTTAAAATCATGTAATCTCTTCTTTTTGCTTCCATAAGAAAGTCAAGTGCCTGATACATAGTAATTTCATAAGGATCAATTTTCATTCTGTTTACAGAAAAAGCTTCTTTCAGCACTCCTGTAATATGAGCAAATGCATCGTTGAAAACACCTTTTTTTTCATCATAAGCAAAAACCGCAAGTGTTGCATCCCCCTCTTCCCGATAAACAAAGAAAAACACATCATTATCCAGCCTTTTGTACATATAGCTGTTCATTGCGGCAATCGTGTTCTCATAACAATATTCTTGAAGATTAATTGTTGTCTTCTCTTTTATCTGATCTGTACTTGCATTCAGTGCGAAACTATAATATCTCATAGATTATCTCCTACCCTTGCATCATCTATCCCGGTATAACCATATAGTGTACGATTAACTTAAATTCATAATCTTAAAGTTATTATGTATCGGATTAAATATACTTTCCAAAATCATTTCTAAATACCAAAGTCAACGTATTTAAAAGTTCATTTTGAAAAATCTTTGTTTCACTGTATTTGAGATTGTCCGCCTCATTTTTTTGATTAATCTCAGAAAAATATTTCTTTCTATCTTCTATAAGCTCCTTATCCGGATAGCACTCTAATTTTACATTTGTCAATCCTCTGCTGATTTCTTTATAATCCTTTGGACATTCTTCCATCAAATCAAATGCACAGTCAAAATAAAGCAGCTTTGGATTAATGGATTTCCACCGCTTTACAACTCCCGGCACTTCATAACTTCTGACAAAATGCTCCGTCTCATCTACTACATGTCTCATTTTATTACCAAGCTCTTCATTGCCAAGAAACTCTGTATCAACATCTTTTCGAATCAGCAGTAATTTGTCTCCCATAAAATTCCAAATATCATTTTCTGTTATCTTCTTATCTTTTGGAATCCTGTTATACCTTTCCGTCTTTTCATACAGTGATAATACGTCCCAGAGCATTCCATAAATCTTTTTGATTGCTGTTCTTATTTCATTGTCCATTATAAGAGCCTCCCTTGTTTGAATAATTTTCATTTATTATTTATACCATTTCAAACACGGAGTTTTGGTAAGGTTCTCATTATATGCAAATTTTGGTAAATATGAAAATACCAGTTTTCCTGTTGGAAAACTGGTGCTACAAGCAAAGTCAACTTCTGCAATACGTAAATTTTTATATTCCATATTTTTCTAACAACGCCTGCATTTCATCACACAGACGTTTACGAAGCGGAAGTGGACGTACAATTTCCACATCCTCCCGATGACGTAATGCCCAATTGATCATGGCCTCCTCACTTGCAATTACCTCTACTTCATCATATTCTTCATCCACTTTTCTTTTCCACGTATAATGTGTTCCAAAACTGTCATACAAATAGGTATAACTGTCATTTTTCAGCTTAATTGTGATAGTTCTTGGCTTGTCATAAAACATATCCAGATGTTGTGCCATGTAGTCTGTCGGGTTAGAATTATCCAAGCCATCTACCCCCCGGATGGTCTCTCTTTTCTCTTCTAATTCCTCCGCATCTGTTATCAGATCCATTCGATAAATATGTGTGTCTTTATATTTCTTATGTGTTGCCAAAAGATAATACCGCCCCGTATATTTCACTACATAATATGGATTAACCTCATATTTTTTCTCACGGCAAGGAACTAGTTTCCCCTCTTTATTATAGACATTCAGCGTAAAACGTACTTTATGGTTATTCTCAATCGCAGTCTGGAACACATTTTTGTTTTGTTGCAGCATTTCACCATTTAAGGTGGAATACTCCGGAATTCCTTTCACTCCGTTCACATGACATTTATAGTATGTACTTCCCTGCTTTTCAAAAAATCTAATAAAGCGTCGCTTTTGCTCCTCTCCTATTTCCGTACTTGCCTGTACCATATCTATAAGTGCCTGTAAATCATCCTTGCTCAACTCATGTAAATAGCGCAGATTCGTAATTCTCTTTGTTCCATTTTCTATCCGATCATATACAATTCGGAAATCCTCTTCCTGCTCGCTGTATTGGTCCGATGGTGGATTAAAAAAAGTCATCAAATTTTTTATATCCCCATTCAATGTCTTATCCGTACTGTAACAATTCTCGTCATTGATCATATAATCTAAAATAGCACTTTGCTCTAAGGCATGGTCCTTATCCGTTTTTTCCTGCAATATCTTTAAGACGGTAAGTGCACGAACTACACTATTGGTTTTTGGTGTCTGCTTTTTTTCTCCCATACATTCTCCACAAAGCCATTAAGACTCTGAACTTTTATAGTTTTCTTCTTTTTCTTTTATAAAGTTTATAAAATCGTCTACTATCGTATCCGCGTCATCATCAAAACTCACACATGGATTATAATAGCAATTCCCTTTATCGTCTGTTTTCTCACAGCCATCTTCCAGAGACTCTGGATAAATTGTACAAGATTGTAGATTTCCTCTAGAACACTCATACTGTATAGATTTTAAAATACAAGACACACTTTTTGATTTTTTATCTAAGGCCATCCTAAAAAACATGAGGTCATACTTTCGTTCATTTTCAACAGTTACCCTAACAAAAGCAAATAGCCCATGATATTGTTTACATATCCAATTATCACAAGGATGTTCTTCATACTCCCATCCTTCATCTTGCACTGTTTTCTGTAACACTTTCTTGATTTCGTTGTATTTTTTAGTAATGGCTTCTGAACATTTAAACAATATTTCATCTTCTTTTGGCATTATATGAAAATTTCCAGAACTACCATCAAAAAATTTTGCAGGTTTTCCACTTGTTTTATTTTTATATATTTCTCCAACATATTCATTCTTATTCTTATCAGCAACCTCAACGACATTAATTTTGTCAGAAACAATTTTCAAAATTGGCGTATATGTCAATTCCTCATCCAGTCCCAAATTTTTTCTCGATTTCTCCATAATCTTTTCCCTTTCCTATTTACTTTTCTTAAAATTTTTAACTATTTGAAATTTTATCACAAGCCCAATATTACCTACTTGTCTATTTCCATATTACTCCTTCCATGGAATCTCTTCAACTCGTATTTCTCTCCCCGAATCTCTTCTGTAAAATTTATGTGTTCCACGTTGCGCTTCTTCGAGAGAACAAATTCTCCTTGTCGTCACAGGATTCTCCAGCTCAATATAATCCCCCGTTTGTCCATGCCTTTTATAAAGATAATTTCCGCCCATTCCCTGATAATCCTGAATGTAGTGATGATTTGGATTCTGATCCCGTTCATATGCTGGTCTGGAATCTTTCTTTTCAGATTTTGATGTAACATTTCTATGCATTCCTGAACTGGAAGCAGGTGCAATTGTTTCTCCACCTTCTGATCCGCCTGATATAAGCAAAAACTGAATCGCAATATATATAATCAAACATAACAAAGCTAATGCAACAATTGCTACTATCAACGAAATAATATTTTGCAAAAGCAACATTGCCAATGGCAGGGCAATAAAATGGAGTCCAAGTGCAGCTAACGCATATTTCAGAAAACTTCCACCTACACTATTTGCCATACTGCTCACGAATACAATAATCACAACTATGGTAACAATCGTATACAAAATCAAGATTACCTGTGTATTCTTCCTATGTATCCATTCTGGATATTTTGACAATCCCTCTGTCTGCCAAAATATAAGAACCGCCAGCATCATCAAACACAGATCAATGACCATAACAACACATTCCATTTTATCTGCAAACCTAAAATACTGAATCAATAAAGCAATCACTTCTACCAAAAACATAACTCCAACCACTTTAGGAATAACTCCTGTCACTAAAATTATTGCTGTTCCCGCAGTAAAAGATTGTTCGATTGTGTCCCAATTCAATGTTTTTACAGCCTGTAGCTGCTTAGCATATCCTCCTTCTGCAATATACCAAATCATTCCTACAATTGTACTGCTTCCTGATATACTGACCATGATCATTGTCAAAATTCGGGCCAGATTTTCGAGAGGTTCATTTCCAAATAACCAATTCTTTACTTTTTTCATCTGCTTTCACTCCTCCATGCGTATTGCTACTTGTTATTATACCAATCACAACACGGAGTTTTGGGAAGATTTTATTTCTATCTCTATATAAGTGTCAATTTTCATCCTTGCTTTTTGTTTCTATTGGTCTATACTGATATTAACGCAAACCGGTGCAGTGATTTAGCTGACAACGCACCCGCTTGCAACGATCGATTGGAGGTTTCAATTATGATGGAAAACATGGAAAAAGTAAAAGATGAAGCATATAAGGCTGCAAAAGAAATTCTTGAAAAAGCAAAACTTGAGGAAGGAGATCTCTTTGTTGTGGGATGTTCCACCAGTGAAGTATGTGGGGAAACCATCGGAACGCATTCGAAGCCGGAACTGGCCGATATGGTTTTTGGTGGAATCTATCAGGCGACCCAGGAATACGGTGTATATCTGGCTGCACAGTGCTGCGAGCATTTAAACCGTGCACTGATTCTTGAAAAAGACGCTGCCAGAAAATATGGTTACCCGATGGTCAACGTCGTTCCACAGCCAAAAGCCGGCGGTTCATTCGCCACAGCCGCATACAAGAACTTTAAGCATCCGGTTGCCGTGGAACACATCAAAGCTGCTGCAGGAATGGATATCGGTGATACACTCATCGGTATGCATCTGCAGGATGTCGCTGTACCGACCCGCATCGAGACAAAACAGATTGGAAATGCGCATGTCGTATGTGCCCGCACCCGCCTGAAATTCATCGGTGGCGAACGCGCAGTATATGATCATGATCTGATGTAAAACAGGATGAATAAAATTATGAATAAAATTGCATTAATTACCGGTGCATCCCGTGGAATCGGGGCTGCACTGGCACGCACGTTTGCACAAAATGGATATCATCTTGCCCTCTGCTGTCACAATTCGGGTGCACAGCTGGATGCTTTGGCAAATGAATTATCCAAACAATATCATATAGAGATTTGTACTTTCACAGGGGATGTAGGCAATTATGCCTTTGTCGAACAGATGGTGAATAAAACACTTGAAAAATTCTCTAAGATTGATGTGTTGATCAACAATGCAGGCATCTCTTACATTGGCCTGCTGACAGATATGCAGATTGATGACTGGAATCATATAGTTGCTACCAATCTGACCTCTGTATTTTCTACCTGCCGCTGCTGCGTACCTTCTATGGTATCGCAAAAAAGCGGAAAGATCATCAACATTTCTTCTGTCTGGGGAAATGTCGGTGCCTCCTGTGAGGTCGCTTACTCGGCCTGCAAAGGCGGAATCAATTCTTTTACCCGCGCACTTGGCAAGGAACTTGCTCCGAGCAACATTCAGGTCAATGCCATCGCCTGCGGTGTCATCGATACCGATATGAACCGCTGCTTCAGCAACGAAGAACGTGCCGCTTTGGTCGAAGAAATTCCTGCCGGACGCATGGGCGCCCCCGAGGAAGTTGCACAACTTGCCCTGCACATTGCAGAGGATTGCAACTACCTCAACGGACAAATTATCACATTAGATGGCGGCTGGATCTGATTCCGGATTTACTTCCGGCTCCACCGTCTGATCTTTTTCTGCAACCAGAATAATGGTAGAACGCTCCGGGATGCGGATGCAGTTTCTATCATGTTCTGTGTGATGTTCAAAATCAATTCCATCTTCATATTTGCAAAACGTATTTGCAACCACTTTCCAGTGATATCCTTCTGCCAGAGGTGGAAGATTCATGTTCAATGGCTCCCAGTAGGAATTCATTCCATAGAAGACAATATCGTCTTCGGTATCATCCTCATTCCGCCCCGCATACATAATACCAATCAAATGCGAATCAAAGTTTGTATAATCACGATACGGCTCCCCATTGTGAACGCTGATAAACGGGAATTCACAGGCTGCTGCCTTTGTATCTTTACGAATGATTGGATGCGCGGCACGAAAATGAATCATATAACGTACAAAATCGTGGATTTCCTTGTATTGTTCCAGACGATTCCAGTCAAGCCACGAAATAATATTGTCCTGACAGTACGCATTGTTATTACCAAACTGTGTGTTACAGAATTCATCACCGGCAAGGAACATCGCCGGCCCACGGCTGCACATCAGTGCTGCAAACGCATTTTTTACCAGTCTGCGTCGCAGTCCTTCAATAGCCGGATCATCGGTAGGTCCTTCCTGTCCACAGTTCCAGCTGTGTCCATTATTATCTCCGTCCGTATTGTTCCAGCCATTTTTCTCATTGTGCTTTTCGTTATAAGAATACAGATCATACAAGGTAAATCCATCATGACAGGTCAGGAAATTCACAGATGCACTGTATCCTCTGCTTGTATGATCGTACATATCCGACGATCCCGTAATTCTTGTAATTGCACGGCCAGCCGCTCCCTGGTCTCCTTTTAAGAAACAGCGCATATCATCACGATACCGGCCATTCCACTCTGCCCAGCGGTTCCAGGAAGGGAAACTTCCTACCTGATACAGTCCACCGGCATCCCATGCCTCCGCGATCAGCTTCAAATCACCGAGGATCGAGTCAAAAGCCAGAGCCTCAAGAATTGGTGGATTATCCATTGGTGCACCATTCTGATCTCTTCCAAGGATGGAAGCAAGATCGAAACGAAAACCATCCACGCGGTACTCAACTGCCCAGTGGCGCAGACAATCCCGGATAAAATGGCGTACGACCGGATGATTACAGTTCAATACATTACCACAGCCACTGAAGTTGTAATAATAACCGTCCGGTGTCAGCATATAATAAATGTTATTGTCAATTCCCTTGAAACAGAAACTTGGTCCCATCTCATTTCCTTCTGCCGTATGGTTAAACACTACATCAAGAATTACTTCGATTCCATTTTTCTTCAGTTCAAGGATCAGGCGTTTTAATTCATCGCCCTCATGATTGTGTTCCTCGTTGTAAGCATAACTTGTATTCGGTGAGAAAAAGGATACCGTATTGTAACCCCAGTAGTTGTACAGCTGTGTGCCGTCCACCACTCTGGCGCTCTCCATCTCATCGAACTCAAAAATTGGCATCAGTTCGACCGCATTGATTCCGAGATCTTTTAAATACGGGATCTTCTGTCGCAGGCCTTCAAACGTTCCGCCACCTGTGACATTGGAAGATTTGTCCTTTGTAAAACCGCGCACATGTGTCTCATAAATGACCAGATCCTCAAATGGATGTTTCAGCTGCGATACGCCACCCCAGTCAAATGTGCTTTTTACCACGCGCGCCTTATATACGAAATCTTTTCCGCCTTCCGGACGCTCGCCCCATTTTCTCTGTCCTGTGACAGCCTGTGCATATGGATCCAGAAGGATATTTTCTTTGTTAAAAAGCTTTCCCTTCGCCTCATCATACGGTCCGTCAAACTGATAGGCATACTCAAACTCTTCGATTTTCAGTCCAAATACCAAAATGGAATATGTGTCACCGATCTTGTAATTATCCGGAACACGGATTTTTGCATATGGTTCCGCTGCCATCGGACGGAACAAAAGAAGTGTACAACTCGTTGCTCCGTGAGAACTTACGGTAAAACTGACGCCTTTTGCCGTCTGGTAAGAACCATTCATTCGGAAAAAGCCGGGTCTGACATCAAATCCATCAATATGATCAAGTGGATACAGACCCTCCCCGAGATCCTCACGGGCTCCCGGCATCATATTCTGCGTCTGCGGTTTTGCGGTTTGGTTACCTGTAAAAAATAAATTCATACTCTATTCCTCTTCTTCTAATACCATCAGTTTACCACTACTGTCAAATCCTGCCTGACTATATGGTTTCGAATAGTCATTCATATCATCAAGAATCGCCTGTTTGCGCTCTCCCTCTGCGACAGTTGGCTGAAAATCATTTCGAGCCGTTGTTGAACTGATCGTACAAGGAATAATATCGGCTGAAATGTCTTTTTGTAAAACCCCATCTGAAAAAGTAAATGTCTGCTGATAGATTGCCGTATCCTTTACTTTTGGATTCCGATTTCCTCCAAAACAGAAATTTCCGAGACTGTAACAGATTACTTTTCCATTATATAATTCTACCCCCTGCAGCACATGTGGATGCGAACCGATCAATACATCCGCGCCCCAGTCAATCACCTGATGTGCCATCTCCTGCTGATAGGAGTTCGGGTAATGATCTCCCTCAATGCCCCAATGACAGCTGGCGATCACCAGATCCGCGCCCTCATCCCTTAACGATTTAATTCCATCCCGAATGTAATTGGCGTGTTTTTCATCGGCTGCCAGAAGATTTGCAGAAACAATACCAATCACAATGCCGGAATCCGTGGTATAGGTAGCTGTATGTTCGTTAAGTCCATATATAACATCTGCGTCATTCAACACATTTATCGTATCCTGCAGTCCTGATTCACTGTAATCATAGGTATGATTATTACCGAGGCTGCACCCCTCTACGGAACTTCCGGTAAGAATCCCCACATATTCCGGTTTTCCCTTCAGATTCCAGGTTTTCTCGATCCGGTCATTAGAATTGGATAAGACACATTCCAGATTCACCAGCGTAAAATCATCCTGTTCAAATATCGAGCGGACATCCTTAAAGAAATAATCTTCCCCATATTTATCATAATATTCATGAAAAGAGCCCGCGTACCCATGTGTTTGCGTTACACCCAGCGTACAATCCCCAACCGCCGTGATGGTCACCTTCTGCACCACCGGCTCCACCTGCGTCTCTGTCTCCGGCTCTGTTTGTATTTCGGTAGTCTGCGTTGTGAAATTTTCTGTCTCTTCTGATGTTTCCGCCTTTGCGAGTTGCTCCGTTGTATCTTTCGGCGTTACATCCGTCTGTGCACTGTTTATTCCACAGCCTGCAAGCACGAAGGAGAATCCCAGAATTCCCGCCATGATCCTTTTTCTTTTCATACGTCGCTCCAATTAATTTTATCCAGATTTTATTTTGTCAGTATATCCACCGTATGTCCACTTGCTCCCATGAGATCCATTCTCTCACAAGTCGACATGTGATAGCGTATGAACGCATCAAACTCTTCCTCTGTCAGCGCATTCAAAAATGGCCGAATGTAATTTGCGGCTCCATCTGCTGCAATCACTTTCTGCCGGACAAGTCCCGCCTGTTCATTCAGTCGATCCATGTCTTCCAAGCGTACAAAACTGTACAGCGGATTTGCTTTCTCCGTACAATGGAACTGTTCATCCAGCATTCCTTCTTTTATTCCCTCTAAAATGTGTCGTTCCTTAATTGCATAAGTGATCACACTGTATTCATTCATAATATAAGCTACAAGAATACGTCCGCCGGGCTTTGTCACACGCTTTGCCTCCATCAGGGCCTGCAGCTTTTCATCTGGTCCATGAAGATGATACATGGGTCCAAACAGCAGTGTCACATCAAACATATCATCTTCGAACCGTTTTAACTTCAATGCATTCCCCTGATAGGCCTTCACACGGTCTGTTTTCTGTTTCAACCGTCCCAGATTATGCTTTACCAGTTCCACCGCCGAGACATCGTATCCTTCCAGAGCAAGCGGTACACTGTAACGTCCGGTGCCTGCACCGATATCCAAAATGGAGATTTCCTCTTTTTCCCTGCCTGCCGCAACTTCCTCCAGACATTGGTGGATATAATGCATGCTTGTCACAAACTCCACTCTGCCATGCCGGCTGTCCAGACGTTTTTCTTCATTAAACTTGTTATAATATGCTTCTAATTCTGTCACAGATTTTACCTGATGCTTTCTCATATAATTGTAATTATTTTTATTCTAACATAGCCCTGGACAAATACCAATACGAAAGTCTTTTGTGCGTAAAAAAAGACTTGCCGTAAAACTTCACTGCAAGTCTTTTTCCTATTCTCGTTTTCTGCTGTCAGATTTTTGTAGAAAATCTGACCTGTTATTTCACCGCTTTCTCAAAAGCAGATCGTACCGCGCTTACATCATCACAAATAATCAGTACCGCATACTGTCCCTGGGAAAATACGACGCCATCCTCGATTCGCTTGACCTGTTCCGGCTCATACTGTTCCAACAGTTTTTTGCGGTCTTCCCTGTGACTCTCAAGGCTTTTTACTGCCTCATCCACATCATTTTTGTCTTTGACAGCAATTACCACGATCTCATCGGCCTTTCCGCCTTCTTTCGCATAGCTTATAAAAAAACTTTCCACCTTTTTATAATCCATATCCGAAACATTTGCAAATTTTTCATCCGGGTCATCATCACTGTTGCTTGCGCAAAGCATCTCCGGAAGGCTGCTGTCCGCAGCCTCCATCGTCTGGCGCAAATCATACATGCTGACCGTATCGGATGTCTTCTGTCCGCAACCAGACAACAGCATCAGCGCTGTAGAAAATATTAAAATTATACTTAATATTTTTTTCATACGTTTATTCTCCCGCGACAGGTTCTTCCATAGAGTCTGTTCCACCAATCACAGCGCCATTTTCTACGGATTGTTCTTTCGTCATTCCATCAATATCTGTGGTAGAGGTAGTCACATTGTCCGATCCCCCATCATACATTCCGCCATCTGCCGGTGTCAGGCCATCAAAAGCCTTCTGTACTGCCTTATTAACTTTCTCTAATTCCTTGTCACTTAAGTTCTGTGTATTGTCGATGGAATTATAAGATCCCATCGATACATTGAACAGATAGTTGTCTCCATCCGGATCTTTTACCCAGTTATAAGAATTCAGTGAATATGGCATATCCTTATAATTTCCATTCATTAACAGATCACTGATAGAAGATGCGATTGCATTCGCGATCTCTGCATCGGATTCCTTGATTTCTTTGTTAAATGCAATCATGATGGCACCCTTCTTATCATTCATTGCCTTACGCAATGCTTTTGGAATATCATAGACATCATCTACGGTTTCTTTGTTCTGGTATGCCATATTGTACTTCAGGGAATTTGCAGCCGGGAAGAAATCATGATCCCAGCTCTGTTCCTGTCCCCACATAGCATCTGTCATATTAAAATGCGCATAGTTTCCATTTCCCTGATCGGAATAAATATCCGTAATATACCAGTCTCCGTCAATTTTGACCAGATCCCAGGAATGATATTTTTCTGTGTTGTGTTCAACCATACACTCAATGTCCATCATCTGCATGAACATACGGAAGGTTGTCGCATATCCGACGCATACTGCATTATGATACTTTAATACACCATATGGATTGTCGCAGTCTTCCTGTGTACTTGGAATTACAGTCAGTGCTCCACTGTCATACTGTAAAGAAGAAGTCATCCAGTCATAAACGGCTTTCTCCTTTTCAAAGTCTGACATGCTGTCTTTGATTTTCATCTCTTTTAAAGCATCCTTTGCCATATCGAGTGTTTCTTTCTCGCGGTCTGTCAGTTTGGATGTATCTCCTGATTTGTACGCATCCGAAATGTTTGTTGTTGGCTTGATCTCATACTTCTCAGCAATGGTAACATAATCTTCCGTTGTCTCTTCGTTCTGATCCTCATTCTGTGTTGCAATATAAGATTTCAATGTTGCAAGGTTAAATGCAGAAAGTGTCGTGCTACCTACAACACCTGCTGTCAATACAACAGCTACAACCGCTTTCCATGCGCCCTTTCCTTTCTTCTGTGGTACAGGGTTCATCTCTGGCACCTGATTTGGTACGCTTCCATTTATTATAGTCTCATTTGTTTCCATAGTCTTTTCCTTTCTTTCTCTTTGCCTCGATTTTGAAGTTGCTTTGATTATAGCGGAAAAAAAAAGAAAAATACCAATCTTCAAAGAAACTTAAAAATTAATTAAGAAAGGACCATTTTAATCAATGGTCCTCCTCGATATGCTCCCTTCCCTGAGCAATAATTGTACGCACATGGCCATCTGCCAGCGAGTAAAAAATCGACTTTCCTTCCCTGCGGCTGTTGACCAGTTTGTTCTGTTTTAAAATGCGAAGCTGATGGGATATTGCCGACTGCGTCATATGAAGCGCTTCCGCAAGATCGCATACACACACTTCCGCTTCAAATAATACAAACAGGATTCGAATTCTGGTGGAATCTCCAAAAACTTTAAAAAGTTCCGCCAGATCATACAATTCTGTTTCTTCCGGCATCGTGTCATTTACGATTTTCAGCAGATCCTCATGCACACACTCTTCGCTGCAACATTCCACTTCTGTTGTCTTTTCTTCCATAGTTTTCCTTTCATCCTTATAACTTTTTCACAAATAATGCACGGACTGCATTCAGGACTGCAATTACCATAACACCTACGTCCGCAAAAATTGCCACCCACATGTTGGCAATACCGATGGCTCCAAGCAAGAGACAGATCAGTTTGATACCAATTGCAAAATAAATGTTTTCATATACGATACGCAGACATTTCTTTGCGATCCGAATTGCCTTGGCAATCTTGATTGGATCATCATCCATCAATACGACATCCGCAGCTTCGATTGCCGCATCCGAACCAAGAGCTCCCATGGCAATACCAATATCGGCACGGGAAAGTACCGGTGCATCATTGATTCCGTCTCCGACAAATGCCAGTGCATCTTTTCCCTGCTTCTGTTCTAAAAGACGTTCTACCTGTGTTACCTTGTCGGCCGGAAGCAGCTTGCTGTGCACTTCGGTAATTCCAACTTCAGCAGCCACCTGCTGTGCAACGCGGTCATCATCACCGGTGAGCATGACCAGACGGTTTACACCGGCTGCCTTAAGCTTTTTCATAGCCTCTGCTGCATGTGGTTTGATGACATCCGCGATCAGAATGTGTCCTGCATATACATTGTCAATGGCAAGATGTACGATTGTTCCCACACAGTCACACGTACGATATTCAATGCCAAGCTTTTTCATCAATTTGTCATTGCCGGCTGCCACCTGGTGGCCATCAACCGTTGTGATCACACCATGTCCGCTGATTTCCTGTACATCGGTCACACGGGTGTTGTCAAGTTTCTTTCCATATGCCTTCTGCAGGCTCACGCTGATTGGATGTGTACTGTGGCATTCCGCCAAAGCCGCATATTCCAAAAGATGTTCTTCCTCTGCAGTGTATTCCGGCTGACAGGTTCCATCGGCTTTCCTATGTTCGCTGCAGGAATGCTGATGGATACCACATACTTCGAACACGCCCTGTGTAATGGTTCCTGTTTTATCAAAGACCACCGTCTTTGTCTGTGCCAGTGTTTCCAGATAGTTTGAGCCTTTGACAAGGACACCTGCCGCACTCGCTCCGCCGATTCCTGCGAAGAAACTAAGTGGAATACTGATAACAAGAGCGCAAGGACAACTGATAACAAGGAATGTCAGTGCCCGGTAGATCCACTCACCCCAGTCTGCCGGAAGTCCCATAAAAATCATGCGCACAAGCGGCGGAATAATTGCCAGTGCAAGTGCACCGTAACATACTGCCGGTGTATAATAATGTGCAAATTTCGAAATAAAATTCTCGGAACGGGATTTCTTTGAGCTGGCATTCTCCACCAGATCCAGAATCTTGGAAACTGTGGATTCTCCAAACTCTTTCGTTGTCTGAATCTTTAACAGACCGGACAGATTGATGCATCCACTGATAATCTCCTCGCCTGTGGTAACTTCACGTGGAACACTCTCTCCTGTCAGTGCACTTGTGTTAAGTGTAGATTTACCTTCTACAACAATACCATCAATTGGAACCTTTTCTCCAGGCTGTACAACAATGATGCTGCCAATCTCAACTTCATCCGGATCAACTTTTTCCAACTGTCCGTCACGCTCAATATTAGCATAATCCGGACGAATGTCCATCAGTTCGCTGATGTTACGACGGCTTTTTCCTACGGCATAACTCTGGAACAATTCACCGATCTGATAGAACAGCATTACGGCTACACCTTCCTTGTAATCGCCCAAAGCGATCGCTCCGACGGTAGCCACAGCCATAAGAAAGTTCTCATCAAAAACCTGCTTATTCAGGATTCCTTTTCCAGCCTTCTTTAATATATCATATCCGATCACCAGATACGGAACCATAAAAAGAATCAGCTCTACCCAGCGGTTTAATGTAACAAATTTTGCAAGCACTGTCAAAGCGATCATCAGCACCGCAGCTGTAATAATGCGCACTAGCATTTTTATCTGTTTTTTGTTCATGCATCTGCTCCTTTAAATATAGATTTCACAATCGTCCTCTACTTTTTTGCAATTTTTAAGTACGTCCTGCATAACGGCTTTTGCGTCAGTGCCTTCCTCAAATTCAACGTTCATCTTAAGCGTCATAAAGTTAACGGTTGCGTCCTTTACACCTGCAGTTGCCTTAGCAGCTTCCTCCATTTTATTTGCACAGTTTGCGCAGTCTACCTCGATCTTATATGTCTTCTTCATAATAAATTCCTTTCCGGGGGATTCCCCATTTGCTTTTCGCTCTATTAACATATGAACAATTATTCATATGTTTGTTTTTATTATAGCACCACACATCATTCTGTCAACTGTTTTTTCACTTTTTCTATTATAATCTTCAACTTGCACGTTTATTGACGATTTAATAGTAAAATGTTATAATTAAATGGTTAAAAAGCACATTTTCTTAAACATATCGCACAATTATATGTAAAAGGTTCAAGGAGGAGGATATTGTTATGAAAAATCTCAAAGTCCGCACAAAATTAAACCTGATTCTGACTTTGGTAATTTTACTTGTAGTATTAGCGAGTGTCGTTTCCATTAATAATATGAATCAGGTAAAAGACAAGGCGCTCGAAACAATCGACGCATCATCCAGACAAAGTTATGATGATTCCATCAAGCAACAGGTCAGTGTCGTGATTTCTCTTCTTTCCGAAGTCTATGATGAATATAAAGCAGGAGCCTACACGCTTGATGAAGCAAAAAAAATTGCTGCAGACGAAGTTCGCCAGATGCGTTACGGAGATGCTGGATATTTTTGGATTGATCAATCCGACGGAACAAATGTCGTACTGCTCGGAAGTGATACCGAAGGAACCAACCGTATGGAAACACAGGATGCGGAAGGTTATCAAATGGTAAAAGAAATCATCCGCGTTGCTGTCGAAGATGGTGGTGGCTATACAGATTATGTATTTCCAAAAGAAGGAGAAACAGAACCATCTCCAAAGCGTTCCTACAGTGAGTATTTTGAGCCTTTTGACTGGGTTGTCGGCACCGGAAACTATACCGACTATATTGATACCGCAATTGCCGCACAGGATGAAGAATTTTCAGGTTATGCCGTTAAAAAGGCTGCCACAATGATTGTTGCCTGCGTTGTCATGCTTATCATTGTAGCAATTCTTATTGCAATGATCTCCAGAGATATTACCAAATCATTAAAGAAGATCAAAGAACAATTTGATATCATTGCTGGCGGAAACTTCGCCAGAAAAATGCAAAAACCTATGCTCAAACGTAAAGATGACTTTGGACAGCTTGCAAATGAACTGGAAAAAATGCGGGAATCCGTGCGAAGCCTGCTTGCCCAGGTAAAAATTGAAGCGGCAAATATCGATACCGTCGTAGAATCGATCGACAGTCATGTTTTCAATTTGAATGGGGAAATTGAAGATGTCTCTGCCACCACAGAACAACTTGCGGCCAGCACCCAGGAAACGGCTGCTTCCGCAGAACAGATCAACGGTATGACACAGCAGATTGAAGAAGCCGCCCGTGAAATTGCCATTCGTGCGCAGGATGGTGCAACCGAAGCGGAAGAAATCCATCAGCGTGCCACCCAGACCAAAGACGAAACTGTTGCAAACCGTATGAAAGTAAAGCAAATGCTCTCTGAAATCCGGGAAGGTCTCGAGAAAGCGCTTGAAGACGCCAAGGTTGTAGAACAAATCAGCGTACTTGCAGATTCCATTCTCGCGATCACCGGTCAGACAAATCTGCTCGCGCTGAATGCTTCCATTGAAGCCGCACGTGCCGGAGAAGCCGGAAAAGGCTTTGCAGTCGTAGCCGAAGAAATCCGTGTACTTGCAGAGCAGTCCAAGGATGCCGTTGCAAATATTCAGGCTGTCACAGAAAATGTAAATCATGCTGTAAGAAATCTTACCAGTGATTCCAACCGTCTGCTGGATTTTGTTGACACTGATATTGTGGAAAGTTTCAACAATTTTGAAAAAATGGCTGATGATTACAATCTGGATGCTGCAAAGATCAATGATCTAGTTTCTGATTTCAGTGCTACCTCCGAGGAGCTGGTTGCCTCTATCACGAATATCACACAGGCAATCGACGGAATTTCTTCCGCTTCCAACGACAGCGCTGCCGGAACCACAAACATTGCACAAAAAACCGTATCCATTGCCAGTGGATCTGCAGAAGTAATGAAAGGTGCAAAAGATGCGGAAAGTTCAGCCGAAGAGCTGCGTAAAAACGTAAATAATTTTATTATAGAAGAAAATCTATCGGAAGCTTAATCTTTTCCACGAAATAAAGTGTACGAATCTTTGCAAGCTTGCTTGCTTTTTTCTTCCTGTAAGAAATGCTGCGATTGCTGCTGTCACCGGAACCGTCAGCACAACACCAAGACTTCCGGAAAGCCCCTGCATAATTTCGATACCTAATACATAGGAATTCATCACCTGACGGTAGCTCAGATCATACGCATAATTTACAACCAGCGTAGACAGTGATCCACCTACATAGGCAAAAATCAATGTATTTGTCATCGTCCCCATCATGTCCCGGCCAACACGAATTCCTGACACGAACAATTCTCTTGCACTCAGTTGCGGATTTCGGTCATGTAACTCCTGTATCGTAGACGCGATGGACATTCCCACATCCATCGTTGCCCCGAGTGCCGAGATAATAATTCCGGAGAAAAGCAACTGGCCGATACGAATCTGACTGTTTTGTGCAATATAATTCAGCGTTTCAATGTCGGTGACGTTATATCCGGTGATTCCGGCGGCTTTTCCAAATAATATGGCCGCTACTGCCGCAATGACAACGCCTGCGGTCGTTCCAACAATTGCAGAAGCCGTCTTTGTGCTCGCACCTCCCAGAAGTCCAAGTGTAAGCAACGTGGATAAAAACGCAATGATAATGGTGATCAGAATCGGTGACGCACCTTTATAGATCAGAGGGAACATGAGGTATACAATGCAGACAAACGTAAATACAAGACTTGCAATTGCCTTGATTCCCTTTTTCCCACCAATCACGCACACGACACCTGCAAATAAAATCGCAAATAAATAAATCGCCATCGTCCGGTCCTGACTGTAAACGGTTACAATCGCGTTGTCACCGGTCTGGCTTACGATCACAATAACACGGCTTCCCACTTCACAGTCTGCTCCAAAAAGCGAACCGCTCGGGTTCACTGCATCGCAATCTTCTCCTGCCAATTTTCCTGTTTTTATATGAACACGGACTTCCTGCGTTCCATACCGGTTTCCATCCTCCGCTAGATTGTCCTTTGTTATTTCCGTTACAATAGCCTTTTCATAGGATTGCCCTGTCGTTGAGACAAGCGGTGTTTTTTCAACCTGATTTATTTTTACCAAAAAGAGCAGGAATCCTACAATACATAGGATTCCCACGAAGCATTTCTTCCAATTAAACTTCATTTATACTACCTTCTATTTCTTAGCAGTTTTCTTTGTAGTTACCTGAATGGTAACTTTCTTTGTTGCTGCCTGATACTCGCTGGTTGCTGCCGCAGAAACTGTGATGACTGCCTTGCCTTTTCCCTTGATGGTTACTTTTCCGTTTTTATCAACGGTTGCAACTTTGGTGTTTAAGCTCTTGTAAGTCAGTTTTGTATTTGCTTTTACATTGAGATTGAAGGCTTTCGAAGCAGTTGTCTTCTTATAGGTTGTTGTTCCTGTAATCTTCTGTGTCTCTGCTTTTTTCACGATTTTATAAGAGGAAGAACCTGCCAGTTCCTGTCTGGTCGAAGCATCGTATGTCTTTACCGAAAAGCTGTTGTCTGTCACTGTAACCACTGAGTAGGATGGTGTCCATGTCTGGCTTCTCTCAGAAATATAATCCTGCTTGCTTGCGATCAGGTTATAGAATTTGGAACCTGTTGCGGAGTTGGCTTCTAAGTATACCGTTCCTTTTGGATTTACAACGGTGCCGCTTTCGGTATCATCTACAATCTGATAGCAGTTATTCTGTGTAATATAATCCGCAGATTTCATATCCACATCTTTTCCATATGCAGTATGATCCTTGCCGTCACCCTGTAACTGATAAGTTCTGGAATATGTATGATCATGTCCCTGTAATACCACATCGATATCATATTTATCCATCAATGGAGTAAGCTGTGTACGAAGTACCATACCATCCGAATCTGAATGATCATAACCAGAACCGAAAATATCCTGATGGAATACTACGATTCTCCATTTTGCATCTTTGTTTTCAGAGATTGCCTTTTTCATAACATTCTCGTGTGTTGCACAGTTGTAATTGTTGGTATCAAGTACGATAAAAAGCACATTTCCGTAGCTGTAATAGTAATCAGTTCCTGCTTCGGTCTGTCCCTGGATGTAATTTGCATCACTGCTTGAAAAAGCATTTGGATTGTTAAAATGCAAAGAATACTGATTGGAAACCGAATCATGATTACCAATCGTAGTTGCTACCGGAAGAGATGTTAACGCATCTGCTCCAAGGTAAGCCGCATACTCTCTCTCATTCTTACCAGCATTTACCTGATCACCTGCAGATACGATAAAACTCACATTGGAATGATCTTTTACAGCGTCATTTAATATATTGTTCCAGTTGTATCCGTCATTTCTTGCAGCGAGATTGTCAGCTGCGGTAGAAGAAACTTCATTTCCTGCAGACACCATCTTCTCCTGCTCCGTGCTTGTCTGATTCTTGGAAGCTCCAATCTGCGGATCTCCTACATACAGGAACGAAAATTCTGAAAATGATTTTGTTGTGTAAGTCTCTGTATCCTGCCATTTCCCATTCTGCATTACTTGGTAATAATAATTGGTATCTGCCTTGAGATTTTTTACAATTACTTTATTGGAATAGTATTTTACACCATCGATCGTAACAGCTTCAGTCTGTGTTCCTTCGAACTCGGTTGCACCATCCATATTCTGTTTTGTAGCAATACGAACCTTTGGTGTCTCTACTGTATGGCTGTACCATGCATAATTTAATTGTGTTTCGTCTGCTCCCGGAGTAAGAGAAACATGCTCATAATTGCTGCTGTAAGATGCCCAGTTATTCTTCCACTGCTCCCACTTTGTTGCAGACGCAGAAGCATCATTCCAATGTTCGGTAGCTGCTACAACCTTTGCAGGAATTCCTGCTGCACACATACCAATTAATACGGCGGATGATAAAGCGCCCGCTGTCACACGTAATACATTTTTTCTCATCATCTTATTATATCTCCTTATAACTTTCATAACTTTGCTTGTTCCTGTGTATGTTTTATGATCACTTGCACAGTATTCATGTACATGTTTGTACTTTATCATAAAAGAGACTTGTAAGATGCACTATCCTGTTTTGGTAAGATGTATGTAAAAAGAAGACGGGATTTTCCCGTCTTCTTTGTTTCCAATTCTATGACATACCATTTACGGTCTTGTATTTGTAAAGCATTTCTGCATGGTTCTGTTCTTCGATCTGAATATCTGCAAGCAGTTTACGAACATCCGGGTCTCCGAAAACAAAAACATCCGAATTATATTCGCCGGATACCATTTTCTCTGTGCCAATACAATCCGTCGCAAGAAAACAGTCGTTCTTCTTATCCTCCGGATTGGTCATGGAATCATAGGTAGCCTTCGGTTGATACTCGGCACCGTCTTTGTCATTGCAATTGCAGGCTGGAACCGTGCCATTCAATACTTTATCCAAGGATTCGTAATGCTTCTGTTCCTCTTTCTCCAATCTGGCAAACAGTTCCTGAAGAACCGGATCCTTTGCCTCCTGCCCATATCTCTTATATTTTTCTACGCAACTCTGTTCCTGTGTGCGCAGATCTTCAATGGTTGCTCTTTCCTTTTCTGTTAAAACCATATCACACCTCTTTCTACATGCTCAAATGTCATTTTACAGAGGTAGTATGACCATGTGTTCTTTTTTTATTCTGTTTTTTATTCTGTTTCTTTATCCAAATTTGCCGCATAGATATCCGCCACTTCCGTGAGTGATATGTATGCGCCCGGATCAATCTCATGGATGATTTCTGTCATTCGCCCTACCTGAAAACGATTGACAACAAAATAGAGCATCGTTTTCTTGGAATCCGAATAATACCCTTTTGCATCAATGATTGTTATTCCATTTTCGAAAGCCTCGGACAAAGCGGCGCACACTGGCTTTGGCTTCGTTGTAATGATGCTCGCTGCCTTCGACCGGTCAAAACCTTCTATAATAAAGTCAACTGTCTTGAGAGCTGCCGCATAAGTCACAATCGAATACAATGGTAAAATCCAGCTTCGAATCGCAAATCCGCATATCACATACAGAATCACATTGTAGATCATCACAAATGTACCTACTGTAATTCCAAGCCTCTTTGCAAAAATAATGGCAAGCACTTCGATGCCGTCCATTGCACCGCCTGCACGAATGGCAAGACCACTTCCAATACCGGAAATGACACCTCCAAAAATCGCACACAGAAATAAATCCGATCCTGCCAGTGGCGAAACGATACTCACATCAATTGGGAGCACATCGGTAATCAGCCATGCCGCCAGCGAATAGATAGCAACAGTATATATGGCATAAATTGTAAAATTTATCCCCTGTTTTTTTAATCCATACAAAAAAATCGGAACGTTCAAAACCAAAAGACAAATTGAAAGGCTCAACCAATCCGGTGTCTTCTGTGAAATCAACATGGATGTACCGGAAATTCCACTGTCATATAATGCTACAGGTGCCAAAAACACCGTCACACCAAATGCATTGATGATTCCCGCTATCGTCAGAAACAGGAAATTTTTATATTTTAATTTTACTTTCATCGGCAGTCCTCCTTTTACTTTCCACATCGTGTTCTTAAAATCATAACAGAAGATTGCTTTTTTGCCAATCACACAAAAGTATCAGATATTACGTTTTACACCAGAATCTCCTTCAGTTTCTCGTCCGTTGCCAGAATCTCTTTCGCACGATCACGGTATTCCTTCTCATGAAGATAAGTGTGCCGGAACGGCTTGATTGATGGTGCCAGATCAATCGCCTGTTCAAAGTCCACACGTCGCATCCCAAGTGTTTTCACGAAATCCCAGAAACCAGTCTGCGTAAAGATAGTGTTGACTCTCTTATATCTGTGATCCTGCACCACGCTCATCAAATACGTCGCAATTCCTACCTGAATACCATGAAGTTGTGGCTGCTCGAGCATTTTATCAAGTGCATGGGAAATCAAATGCTCACTTCCGCTGGTCGGTGCACTACTTCCTGCAATTTCATTTGCAATCCCGCTCATCGCAAGCGAATCCAACAGTTCCTTAATAAACAAATCCTCTTCAATGCTCTCAAATGGTGTCCGCACAAAGCTATTGACCGCTTTTTTGGCTATCATTGTGGCAAAATCATTTACCTTTCCATAGCCATGCTCCTCTTCAAATTTCCAGTCATAAAGTGCTGTGATTTTAGAAACCATGTCGCCAATTCCAGAATAGAGAAATTTCTTAGGTGCACTTTTAATAATTTGCGTATCCACAACAATTCCATATGCCAGACGTGCCGGAACCGATTTGCGTCGTCCTTCAACCAAGAGAGATGCACTTGCGCTGGAAAAACCATCGCTCGATGCAGATGTTGGGATACTGATAAATGCCAGATTCCGCAAAAATCCACAATATTTCGCTGCATCAATGACTTTTCCTCCGCCAATGCCAATCACAGCCTGTGTTTTCGCTGGCATGGAAAAAGCAAGGCTGGTAAGATCCTCCAGTCGTACCGTATCCAGTTCCTGATACTCCAACACATCAACCCCCATCTCTGCAAGAGACTTCATGACATCCATTCCAAACATCTCAATCAGCCCATTACCAAACAAAATCACGACCTTTTCCAGCCGTAGATCCTTTAAGTATGTGCCAAGTTCTCCCAATGCGCCCGGTCCGATTTTTAAAAGTGCCGGAATCGCAATATGATTATCTCCCATGTATTCTCCTCCTAATCGTTTTCTAAATTGTCACTTGCTTTTCATTATAATCAAGCATGTGAAAAAGTGCAAACAAATATCCCTCTTTGCCGTTGTAATCCCCGGAAAAATGAATTAAACTGAATGACAAAGAAAATAAATACTGATATACATCACTTATTAGTAGAAAGGATTGATTTCCGACCATGAGAAAAAAAGAGTTAGCGCTTGCAGTCATTGAACGCCTGAAAAAGGAATATCCGGATTCCGACTGCTCCTTAGAATATAACGAGGCATGGAAGCTTTTGATCAGCGTCCGCCTTGCTGCACAATGTACCGATGCCAGAGTCAATATGATCGTACCAAAATTGTATGAGAAATTTCCGGATGTAAATGCCTTAGCAGATGCTCCGGTCGAGGAAATTGAAGAAATTGTTCGTCCCTGTGGTCTTGGAAAAAGCAAAGCACGAGACATCAGTGCATGTATGAAAATGATTCGTGACCAGTATAATGGACAGGTTCCTGACGATTTTGATGCATTACTCAAGCTTCCGGGCGTTGGGCGCAAAAGCGCCAATCTTATCATGGGGGATGTCTTCGGCAAACCTGCGATTGTCACGGATACGCACTGTATCCGGCTGAGCAACCGTATCGGTCTCGTGGACGGAATCAAAGATCCCAAGAAAGTAGAGATGGAGTTGTGGAAAATCATTCCTCCAGAAGAAGGCAATTCTCTCTGCCACCGCTTTGTCGATCATGGACGTGCAATCTGCACCGCCCGTACCACGCCTTATTGCGATAAATGCTGTCTGGCAGACATTTGCGAGAAGAACTTATAGTTATATTTTCATTAAATTTTTCATATCCTTCGGCATTGGAACGGAGAATTCCATCTGTTTCCCTGTCATTGGATGTGGAAAACAAATTTTATGAGCATGCAGCGCCTGGCGGTGGATCAAAAGATCTGCCGCTACTTTTTTGCCCATGCAACTGCCGTTTTCTTCTTCATATGCCAGACGATCCAACTGGTTGGCTGCATATGCCGGATTGTACAAAAAATCTCCTATCAAAGGATGCCCAAGATACGCCATATGTACCCGGATCTGGTGGGTTCTTCCGGTCTCCAGCTGCAATGCCACCAGACTCATTTCCTTATTTGAACGGGCATTTTTCCACGTTTTCAATTTCTGATAATGTGTAATCGCCCGATCACCTTTTTCATAATCAACAACACGTTCAAGACACCGGCTTTCTTTTCGTGCAATCGGTGCATGGATCACACCTTCTGCAGGTTCTACATTTCCCTCCACAATGGCAAGATACTCTCTGTGAATGCCCTGTGCCTGTAAACCTTCCCGCGATTTTGCCGCGACCATCTGTGCCAGAATCGCGCCACTCACCATATGTTTCGCCACAATGGTAAGCCCCGATGTATCCCGGTCCAGCCGGTTAATGCAACGAAACACAAAGGCCTGCTGTTTTTGCTTATAATACCATGCCAAAGCATTTCCCAGAGAATTATCCGGATTGTTTCTCGACGGATGAATCGGCATCCCTGCCGGCTTATTTATCACAAGCAAATCTTCATCCTCGTACACAATATCAATGGGCAGCTCCACTGGAATGATCTGTCCGGAGCTTTCTGTTTCCCGGATATAAACATTTAAAATGTCACCTTGATGCAATACATAATTCTGATATACACAGGCATCATTCACTTCGATACTTTTTAAATCTTTCTTTAAATTCACCAGATTCTGTTCTGAATACCCTTTTTCTTTTAGGAATCCACTTACTTTCTGTCCCGGTTTTATCTTATCCACATAATAGGTAATTTTGCGTTGCATTCAAATACTTCTCCGCTCTGTCTCTTACTCTAATTCTACACGTCTGCTACTGTTTGCAACAGATGACCACTCATCTCATCATAACATAATCCTTTGTAAAATAAAATCTTGTATTGACAGCACCAAAACCTCATGTTATATTTACTACGTCAAACGTACTACGGCTATCGTAGTACCGACAATCGTAGTATGACTGTCGCATGAAAAGAAAAGGAGGAAAATGCATGGCCATCAGTAGTGATGTCATTCGTGGATATAACGACACGATGATACTTTATCTTCTGTTAGATAATCCATCTTACGGATATGAAATATCTAAGCAGATCAAGACATTGTCCAATGAAAAATATGTCATAAAAGAAACCACGCTCTACTCAGCATTCACCCGCATGGAGCGAAACGGTTATATCGAATCTTTTTCGAACCAGGACAATGCAGCCGGCAAGCGGCGCACCTATTACCGCATCACAGAAGCCGGAAAAGCATATTATCAGCAAAAATGCGAAGAATGGCTGCTCACACAGGAAGTTGTAGAAAAATTTATTATAAAGGGGGATTCCGTAAATGGAAACGATTAGAAATTATCTAGAAACCATGTTTTTAAAGCTTCCCAACACTCCGGAAGTATATAAAGCGAAAAACGAACTCTGGCAAATGATGGAAGACAAATATACCGAATTAAAGGAAGAAGGCAAATCCGAAAACGAGGCGGTCGGAATTGTTATATCTGAATTTGGTAATCTCGACGAATTGGCCAACGACCTAGGCATTTCCCAATTTATTGAAAATCAGCCGATGCCACAGGGAAAGACACTCTCCCTCGATCAGGCAAAATCCTATCTCGCCGATGCAGGAAAAAGCGCATACCGTACCGCACTCGGCGTCATGCTCTGTGTTCTGTCCGTCTGTGGCCCGATCTTTTTCGATGCTTTTACTGCATTTTATCCGCAAAAAGAAAATCTTCTGGATGCATGTGGTGTATCCATCATGTTCGTCCTTATCGGTGTTGCCGTTGGATTGTTCATCTATTCCAGTGTACAGATGAGCCATTGGAACTATTTAAAGAAAGAACCTTTTGTCACAGATTTTTCGACAACCGAATATCTTCATCGTGAAATGGAACATTATAAATCTACCTATGCACTCCTTTTGACCATCGGCATTATCCTTTGTATTCTGAGCTTCATTCCAAGTATAATTTTAGATGGTCTTGACATCTATGTTGATTTCTGGTCAAACGCTTCCGGTGGTTTTATCTTCGTTCTCGTAGCAATCGGTGTCTTTCTGATTGTTATGGCATCTACAAAACTCAGTAGTTATAAAACATTACTGCACCTAAACCAGCAGGACACAGTAGGCGGAAACTATGTACCAAGCCAGACGAATGAACCACAGTATATGAATCAGACGGTAGCTGCGATCATGTCCGTTTACTGGCCAACAGTTACCTGCCTGTATTTAATCTGGAGTTTCCTTACTTTTGATTTTTGGATTTCCTGGATCATCTGGCCGATAGCAGCAATCATTCACACACTGATAAAAAATTTATTACGTAAATAGATCACAGCATCCTATTCAAAAGGAGGAGTTTATCCATGAAAAAAAATGTATATTTAATTATATTAACGATTGTTACCGTAATCTGTATCATCGGCGGTACTTGTTACCATCTTGTCGGCTGGGGTGTTTCCTTTCTCAGCCATCTGCCGTTTGCTTCTTTTTACAGCGATTCCGATGATACGGAAAGTTCCGGTACAACACTCTCGACCGGCACAGTCTCACTTCCTTCTTTCAACACCGTAAAGATTGATTCCAAAGTCATGAATCTATCGATTGAAAAAGGAGACGATTACAGTATTCAGTGCGATACTACTAAAAAATTAAATCCAAAATATGAAATCAAAGACAATACTTTAATTGTTTCACAGAAGCAGAAAATCAAAGTCCATAACTTCATGAAGAACCCAAAATGCAGTGTTCACATTACCATTCCGGAAGATACGACCTTAGAGCTGATCAATATAGATGGAGCTACCGGAGACATCAGTTTATCAAATCTAGATGTTACAACTCTAAAAATCGATAATAGTGTTGGAGATGTCAAGATGGACAATTGTAAAATTGCTTCCATCGGTATCGACACTTCCACAGGTGATGTAAAACTGAATGATTGTGAAGCTAACGAAATTGATGTGGACACATCAGTTGGAGACACTGTGCTCAAAGACATTATATTTGAGAAATTGTATGTCGACGGAAGTGTGGGAGATGTCAAAGTAAGCAGCTCGAAAGACTTGTCCGGCTATGCATATGATCTCGATACTTCCATTGGTGACGTGAGTATCAACGGTGTTTCCCATAAGAAGGAATACCAGCAGAAAGGAACTTCCGGAAAGATTACTGTAGATAATTCTACGGGAGATATTTCTATCACTTATTAAATCCTGATACGGTATATGTAGAATATATCCTTGATTGCCACAGGAACTACCATTGGCTTATCAAGTAAAAAACTGCTGTCCGAATGTAAATCTTCATTCAGACAGCAGTTTTTTCTAGCTATTTGCAGAACGATGTACTAATTTTCAAATCCATAAGAACTATTACGAATATAAGGAATTGCAATAAGTGCCGGATACAATATAGCCGAAATTACAAGTCCACCGATACCCTGTATGATATTTCCCGGAATGCTTGCAGCTGCACCAGCGCCGTAAATAAAATATTCGCAAACAAAATATCCGCCAGCTACCAGAATAATATCGATCACACCACCAAGGATTACACCTGCATAACGTGTTGTCTTTGTTTTTCCAATTGCACGATACACAAGTCCTGCACATAATGCAACAAGTCCTTTAATTACAAATGTGATTGGCACATATACAAAATATCCACCGATCAGATCTGCCAGACAGGAACCAATACCGGCTGCAAGAAATCCCCACACTGGTCCAAGAATAACACCACAAAGAATTACAATTGCATCACCCAGGTTGATATAACCTTCTGTTCCAGGGGTTGGAACTTTGATAATCATTGTTGCTACACATGCAAGTGCTGCAAACAAAGCTGCCATAATTAATTTTTTCAAGTACTCTCTTGACATAATAATCTCTCCTCTTTTTATCAATAAATTTCTTTTTCCATCATATATCGCCTTTGAGTATAAAAAAAGAATCAATTTCCAACAAAAATATAAGACCAGATTATCAAAAGGAACCGAAAACACTAATATTTTGCTACCTGATCCGGTGTAATCGGCAGTTCATAGAACCGTTTTCCTGCCGCATGGCTGAGCGCATCCGCAATCGCCGGAAGCGGTGTATTGATGACCACTTCTCCGATGGATTTTGCCCCGAACGGACCGGCTTCCTCATAACTGTTTTCAAATGCAATCCGAATATGACCGATGTCCATGCGGGATGGAATCTTATACTGCAGGAAGGAATTTTCATAAAGTCTTCCCTGCGCATTGTAAGTCACATTTTCTGACATCGCCATACCGATTCCCTGTAAGATACCCCCCTCTGCCTGCACACGCACGAGATTGGTATTGATCGGTGTGCCACAGTCCACACAGGCATCGTACTCTACAACATGAGACTCGCCAGTCTCTAAATCCACCTCGATTTCTGCCGCACCGACCATATATGGTGGCGGGGAAATCGGAGAACTGTGTGTGGTGGAAGCTACCAGTTCAATCTCATTTCCACATTGGGATGCTGTCGCGATATCCGCAAGAGAGACACTCTTTCCTTCCGATCCGTCCGCAAGACAGACCTTCTTTCCGTCAAACTGGACATCCTCCTCTTTGCATCCAAGGATATTTGCTCCTAATTTTTCAATTTTTTCACGAAGCTGCAGCGCGCAGTTTTCCACAGCTTTTCCAGTAATATACGTCGTGGATGATGCATAGGAACCGGAATCATATGGAGAAATATCGGTATCCGCTCCGAACACATTGATATCATCCACTGAACAGTCGAGCACTTCTGCTGCAATCTGCGCCAGTATGGTATCACATCCGGTTCCCATATCTGCCGCACCGATCAGCAGTGTATAATAACCTTCATCGTTCACTTTCATTGTGGCACTGCCCACATCCACGCTGGAAATTCCGGAACCCTGCATTGCCATTCCCATGCCGACAACACGGACTTTGTGATCTCCCACTTTTCGCATCGGATATTTTTCGTCCCAGTGAATCATCTCTTTTACTTTTGCAAGGCAACGATCCAGCGTACAACTCGTATTTACCTGACCATAATACGCCGGCATCACATCACCCTCGTGAATAATATTCTTCTCACGAATCACAAATGGATCCATGTGAAGCATCTCCGCAAGCTCATTGACTGCGGATTCCACCGCAAAAAGCCCCTGTGTCGCACCATATCCACGGTATGCCCCCGCCGACATATGGTTGGTATATACAACATCGCTGACAAAACGGAACGCCTCTGCCTTTCCATACAACGGAATGGACTTGTGTCCGGACAATCCGACCGTTGTCGGTCCATGTTCTCCGTACGCACCTGTATTGGAAAGTGTATGTAAATCAATCGCTTTTACAATTCCATCCTTTGTCGCTCCCAAGCGTACATGCATCTCCATCTCATGACGTGGCGAAGATGCAATCTGGGATTCTTTTCTTGAAAAAATAATCCTGGATGGTTTCTTGGTCATCCATGTAACGAATGCCGGATAAATTTCACTGACCGAAGTCTGCTTTGCACCGAAGCCTCCACCGATGCGTGGCTTGGTCACTCGGATTTTGGATGTCGGAATTCCAAGCGCATGTGCGATAATTCGGCGGCAATGAAATACAATCTGAGTTGAACTTACCACATGAAGTCTTCCGTACGTGTCGATGGAACAGAATGTTCGGAATGTCTCCATCATCGCCTGCTGGCAGGCTTTCGTATGATAAGTACGATCCAAAACAACATCACAGGAAGCAAGAACTGCGTCCACATCTCCATCCTGGCACTCATCATGTGCACAGAGATTTCTCTTATTGTCCGCACCTACCGGACAAAGCGCTTCCCAGTTTTCTTCCGGATGGACAAGGATCGCATTGTCTTTCGCCTGATGAAAATCAAGGAGCGGCTCTAACACTTCGTACTCCGGCTTGATCAGTTTCATGGCACGATCCACGCATTTTTCATTTACTCCGGCAATGATAGCCACCGGATCACCGACAAAACGCACATGCCGGTCCAAAAGCAGACGATCATACGGACTCATCTCCGGATAAGTCTGTCCCGCACAGGTAAAACGCTTCTGGTTCTGATCAATGTCCTTCCACGTATAGACCGCTTCAATTCCCGGAACGAGCATCGCCTTGTCCGTATTAATTTCTTTGACGATTGCATTCGCATGCGGCGAGCGCAAAAGCTTTACGACCAGACAATCTTTCGGCGCAATATCATCCGTATATACCGGCTTACCGAGGAGCAATTCCATTGCATCTTTTTTACGAACTGCTTTATTTACTTCCCGCATGATGCTTCCTCCTTTCCCTTAAGTTCTTTTGTATTCTTCCATTCAAGAAAGTTCAAAATTCCGCGCAACTGTCCCTCATATCCCGAGCAGCGGCAGAGATTACCGGAAAGATATTCCTTGATTTCATTTTCGTCCGGCTGCGGATTTTCCCTGAAAAGCGCGATGGCATTCATCACAAATCCCGGATTACAGAATCCACACTGCTCCGCGCCCTGGTCTGCGATAAAGGCTACAAACTCTTTGGCTTCTTCCTGTAATCCCTCTAATGTGGTCACGCTGCTGCCATCGGCACGCGCTGCAAGAATGGAACAGGAAAGCACCGGTTTATCATTCATAAATACCGTACACAGTCCACAGTTGGATGTCTCACAGCCACGTTTGACACTGTAACATCCATTTGCACGCAGAAAATCCAAAAGTGGCAGATCCGGCTCAATTTCCTGTTGGATCTTTTTCCCATTTACATTGATATTCACTAACATGCTTCGCTCTCCTCCTCACACAGATACTCCAATGCCCGTCGGCTCAGCACTTCCACCAGATGGCTGCGGTATTCTCTGCTTCCTCGCATATTGCTGTCTGTCGGAACGACTTCTGCTGCATACTTTGCATATGCTGCAATCTCATCTAAATTTAATTTTCCTTTTAACAATTCATTTTCATCCGGTACAATGAGTGCACGTCCCGGTCTTGCCCCAATGCTTATGGTATACGTTCCATTCTCCTTATCATGCACACCACAGCATGTCAGCACCGGCAAGTCCGTCTGCGTGATACGAACAGCTTCATAATACATTGCCACCGGATGTTTCTTTATGATGATCTGTACCAGAATATCATTGTCCGGCTTTCCTTTTGCGAACTCGCGAAGCGGAATCATTCCACCTTTGTACAATTCCACATAAGAATCCAGTCCGATCAGCAATGTCAGGACATCCGAGAAACCGTATCTTCCATAAATACTGCCCCCCACTGTGGCAAGATTCCGAAACTGCACGCCCACAATATGGCGCAGACTTTCTTTGCACATATTCTGGGTATAGGAAACAAAACCCGGATGTGTCTCCAGTTGACGTAACGTCACCATACATCCGATGCGAAATTCTTCCTCTGTCTCCTCGATCGTATCCAGTCCCAGTCCTGACAAATCAATCGCTGTCTGAAAATTTGAATCCCCCAGACGCATCCACATCATGCCGCCAATGACACGGTTCGCACGCTTCTGGTTCAACTCCCATGCTTCTTCCAGACTTTGTACTTTTTTATACTCTCTTATCGTCAGCATATCAACCTTCCATTTCTTTGTTATTGCTTCTGCATAGTTTCCTTTATTTTAACACACGCTTTTTATTACAGCAACGAAGTACACATTGTAATTTTGCGTTTTATTTGATACATTAGTATCAGGTATACAATCAGTTTATTATTGTAACTCTACCATCCTATTATTTTAGAATTCAGGTGATCTTATATTATGAAAAACGGAAAGGCAAAAAACATACTTTTAGATTTAATTTATGATATCATAGGTTCTATTTTCTATGGCATCAGCATTTACACATTTGCCAAAATCGGAAATTTTGCACCGGGCGGAATGAGCGGTCTGGCCCTGATCATGAATTACCTCTGGCATCTGCCGATCGGTCTGACCACGCTGGTACTGAATCTGCCGCTGATCCTACTGAGCTATAAGATTGTCGGGAAAGAATTTCTATTGAAAAGTTTCAAGACCATCTGCATCAGCACCTTCTTTCTCGATGTAATTTTCCCACATTTTCCGGTATATACCGGCTCCCGCTTCATGGCAGCGCTTTTTTCTGGTATCTTCCTTGGAATCGCACTGGCACTTTTTTATATGCGCGGTTCTTCCTCCGGTGGTACAGACTTCCTTACCATGTCAGTAAAAGTGTTGCGCCCTCATTTGTCCATCGGCATGATTACTATGCTGATTGATCTCGTCATCATCTTTCTGGGCTGGCCGGCCTTCGGAACTGTCGACGCTGTTCTCTATGGTCTGACCGCTACGATTCTGACCTCGCTTGTCATCGATAAAATCATGTACGGCATGGGCTCAGGCACACTGCTGATTATTATTACGGAAAAAGGCGAAGCGGTCGCTGCAAGAATCTCCGATGTAATTGACCGCGGTTCCACAGAGATCAAGGCAAAAGGAAGCTACACGCAGGATAACAAAGATGTTCTTCTGTGTGCATGCTCCAAATCCCAGGCATATATGGTGCGTCGTCTTGCCCATGAAGTAGATAAGAATGTATTTATCATGGTAACCGAAACCAACGAAGTATACGGGGAAGGTTTCTTAGAAGCAAAGCCGAAGCAGTAATGCAGAAAGGAACTCTTATGGCATCTGATTTACGCATTGGCTGTGTTCTTATGGCTTCCGGCATGGGGAAACGCTTCGGAAGCAACAAACTTCTCGCAACTTACAAGGGTCGCACGCTTTTTTCCTGTGCCTGCGCCATCGCAGCTTCTGTGCCTTTTTCTAAGATCTGCGTGATCACCCGGCACCCGGAGATTGCAACTCTCTGCCAAAATCAGGCTCTTCCCTTTGTCCTGCACGACAGAACGGACCGAAACGAGGTGGTTGCACTTGGCGTTTCCACCTTGCTCTCAAATACAAACGACACACAGGATACTGCTTTGCTCGATGGCATCCTGTTTCTGCCGTGTGACCAGCCGTGCATCCGCCCGACCAGCATGAAACGGTTATGCTCCGCATTTTCCGGACAGCCGGATCATATCTGCCGCTTATCTTATACCAATGCTGCTGGTGAAACAACTCCCGGTTCCCCAGTTCTGTTTCCACGACAGTTTTTTCAGGAATTACAGAATCTCCCTCCGAAAAAAGGTGGCAGTTTTCTAGCAAAAAAATATCCTCTGCAGGTGACATATGTACCTGCAGAGGATCCTTTGGAACTCTTCGATATCGATACACCGGAAGACTTATCCCGGCTTCCATAAAATCTACTGTTTGTTTTCTTTGTCTTTTGGCAGAATCACATTTAAAAGAATGGCAACAATCGCAGCCGGCACAATACCGGAACCACCGAATACCAGCTGGATGGTCTCTGGCATCTGTGCCAGTACTGCAGTATTTGCCCCCATTCCATATCCTACACCTAGAGCGACCGATACAATGGTCAGTCTTCTCGGTGTCAGAGGCTCCTTCGTGATCAGCTGAATACCACTTACAATAATGGAAGAGAACATCATAACTGCGGCTCCGCCAAGTACGGACTGCGGCATGATAGAAATCAAAGCTCCAAGCTTTGGAATCAGTCCACATAAAATCAGAAATACAGCGCCGGACGCTAATGCAATACGGTTTACCACCTTAGTCATCGCAACGAGTCCTACGTTCTGACTGAAGGATGTATTTGGAAGAACACCAAACAATGCTGCCAGTGTTGATCCGAGACCATCACACATAACCCCACCTGACAACTCCTTATCAGTCGCTTCACGATCCATTCCACCTTCGATGACACCGGAAATATCACCGATGGTCTCCACGGCAGTCACAACAAACATGATCAGAACCGGTACAATTGCCCGCGCATCAAATGCCGGCTTGACCGGCATGATTTTCGGAACGGCAAACCAGCTTGCCTCTGCCACTTTGTCCCAGTTGAGCACCCATGACTTTGTGTATTCCACACCATCGGCTGTCACTCCGGTGTGCGGCAGGACACATCCCATAATGATTGCAGCAATATATCCGACAATAATTCCAATCAGAATTGAAGATGAACTGAGTACCCCCTTGGTCCAATGCTTAAAGAACAGGATAACTACAAGCACCAGACATGCAAGAAGCAGATTCTCTACAGAACCAAAATCCGATGCCGAATTACCGCCACCAAAAGAATTGATTCCCACACCAATCAGCGATAATCCGATGGAAAGTACAACGGTTCCGGTAACGACTGATGGGAAAAAGCGACGTAACGGCTTTAAGAACGCGCCCAGAACCGTCTCCATGAGACCTCCGATGATTGAAGCTCCCATGATGGCTCCATATCCTAAGATCCCACCTCCCATAATGTTTGCGACACTGCTGAACACACCAATAAATCCCGAACTTGTTCCCATGATGATTGGCACCTTTCCACCAATCGGTCCAATTGCAAACAGCTGGATCAGCGTAACAATTCCCGCGATGATCATTGCATTCTGCAGCAACGCTACCTGAATCCCTGCATATTCTCCACTATTTCCGATGCCACAGACTCCGGTAATAATCAAAAGTGGTGTCAGGTTTCCCACGAACATCGCAAGTACATGCTGCAGGCCGAGTGGAATGGCCTGCCTCAGTGGCAGCTTCCCGTCAAAGACATAGGCTGCCGGTGAAAGTTCATTCGCTTTACTTTTCATCTTATCTTGTATCTCCTTTTTCCTTCGTTTGCTTTTGATATTAGAAGAAAAAAAGCACTTTGTAAATAGTTTCCATATAATTCCTTATAAATAAGTAAAAGATTTTGTCACTTTTCTTGTAATTTTCCGCATAAAATGCCATAATAGCAAGCATATGAATAAAATTCAGGAGGATTAAAATTATGGGTCAAAAACGTGACACTTTTTCCAGCAAATTGGGCTTTATCTTTGCGGCGGCCGGATCTGCTGTAGGACTTGGGAATCTATGGCGATTTCCATACTTAGCTGCAAAATACGGTGGAGGAATTTTCATTCTCGTCTACCTGTTGCTTGCAGTCAGTTTCGGATTTACGCTGATGATCACAGAAGTGTCTCTCGGACGTAAAACCGGACTCAGCGCAGCCGGTGCCTTCAAGAAACTGGATAACCGCTTCGGCTTCGTCGGTGTTCTGGCATGTATCGTTCCGTTTATCATCACACCATATTACTGTGTCATCGGCGGATGGGTCATCAAATATATGGTTTCTTTTCTCAGTGGTCATGTAGGAACCACTGCCGGAGATGATTTCTTTACCAATTTCATTACACAACCAGTTGAACCAATTATCTGGTTTGCGATCTTCGTACTGCTGACCTCCGTCGTTGTTATCATCGGTGTACAAAAAGGTATCGAAAAAGCCAGTACCATCCTGATGCCGGTACTCATTGTATTAATTATCGCCATCAGCCTTTACTGCATCACTCGTCCGGGGGCTGCAGCCGGCGTGAAGTATTATCTCTTCCCTGACATCAAGCACTTCTCTGCAACAACTGTGCTTGCCGCCATGGGACAGCTCTTTTACTCCATGTCACTGGCTATGGGTATCATGATTACTTACGGTTCTTACATGAAAAAAGACGACGATCTGCGTGACTCTGTTCGTAAAATCGAGATTTTCGATACACTCATTGCTTTCCTTGCCGGACTTCTTATCGTACCTTCCGTATTTGTATTTTCCGGTGGAAGCAAGGATGCCTTAAATAAAGGACCTTCCCTGATGTTCATCACACTGCCAAAAGTATTTGACAGCATGAATCTCGGTGGACTGATTGGCGGTGCCTTTTTCATTCTTGTGCTTTTTGCAGCATTGACTTCCTCTATTTCTTTATTGGAGACGAATGTATCCATTGTCTGCGACAAACTGCACTGGGGACGTAAAAAAGCAACCATCGCAATCACAATCTATGTATTGATTATAGGTGGACTGGTATCCTTAGGCTTTGGACCTTTAAGCTTTGTCAAAATTCTCGGTATGGGACTTCTGGATTTCTCTGATTTCATCAGCAACAGCGTTCTGATGCCGATTGTTGCCATGCTTACCTGCATCTTTGTCGGATTTATTGTAAAACCAAAGATGGTCATCGACGAAGTGGAAAATAACGGGTCTTTCAAAGAGAAAAAATTCTATGTTGTAATGCTCAAGTGGATTGCTCCAATCTGCCTTGCTCTGATCCTGATTTTTGCAGTATCCGAAGCTTTAGGTTTCATCACCGTATAATTACTAGATTTGGAGGAAAACTCTATGTGGAAAAAACTACTCAGTCTTACGCTGTGTGTGTCAACGTTTCTTCTAGGTGGATGCGGAATGACTTCCAATAAAATCCGTTTTGGTACGGCTGCATTAGGTGGCATGTATCACTCCTTCGGAAGCGCGTTCACACAGCTCGTCTCAACAGAAGACATTGACTGTCAGATGGAAATGAAAACGACCGCCGGTTCTGCGGCCAACTTACGGCTCCTTTCCGATGGGTACATTGAACTTGGAATTGCCCAAATGGACTTAACTGCAGATGCCTACAAAGGAACCGGTATCTTTGAGGGTAAAGAATATCAGGGATTTAAGGCAATTGCAGGTCTGTATACGGAAGCCTGCCAGATTGTTGTCCGTGCCGATTCCTCTATTCATTCGCTCAATGATCTGCAGGGAAAGATCATATCCATTGGCGAGGAAGATTCCGGAACCGCGCGAAATGCCAATCAGATTCTGAAAGCAAGCGGACTTTCTTCCGAACTGGTACACACTGTGAATCTGGATTACGCGCAGGCTGCTTCCCAGCTGCAGTCCGGTGACATTGATGCGCTGTTCTGTACGGCCGGAGTGCAGACAACAGTGATTGATGAATTGTCCCGCCAGTGCGATATCCGGCTGCTTTCGATCGATAAGGACTGTCTGGACAAACTGCTTCAGCTCAACGATTGTTACAGTACATACATCATTCCTGCGGATACCTACAACGGACAGACCGAAGAGGTGACAACACTTGGTGTACAGGCGGTACTTCTGGCAAGTGACAAACTTTCCGAAAAAACAGTCGAACAATTAACGAAACTTCTGTTTTCTCACGCACAGGATATTCAATACAGCATTCCTGTAGATTTACAAATGAATGAAATTTCTGCAACACAGGGCATAACCATTCCTTTCCATCCGGGAGCTGCGGCTTATTACGCCAGGCAGAACATTCAGGTATCAACGGAATAACGTTTAGAAGGGAACACTATGCAAGTTCATTTAGATATGTATCAGACGCTTGCCATCGCGGTCGTCGTTCTGATGCTCGGACAATTTTTAAAACAAAAAATACATTTTCTGGAGAAATTCTGCGTACCTGCACCAGTCGTGGGCGGTCTGCTTTTTGCGATTTTTACCTGTGTCTGCTTTTCTACCGGCGTAGCGGAATTTTCCTTTGATGACACGCTGCGGGAAGTCTGTATGGTATTTTTCTTTACCTCTGTCGGCTTTCAGGCAAATCTGAAAGTATTAAAAAGTGGTGGAAAATCCTTATTTATTTTCCTTATCCTTGTCATTGTACTGATCCTGTCACAGAACTTCCTGGCAATCGGAATGTCATCTGTTCTCGGACTTGATCCATTGATTGGTATGTGTACCGGTTCCATCCCTATGGTCGGTGGTCACGGTACTGCCGGAGCATTCGGACCGGTTCTCGAAGACTTCAACGTACAGGGTGCTACAACAATCTGTACCGCCGCAGCGACATTCGGACTTATCGCCGGAAGCCTGATTGGTGGTCCGATTGGACGCAGACTGATTGAGAAGAAAAACCTTCTTGAGACTGCTGTCACAGATGATGACAGCCTTTTGGTTGAAGAAGAGATAAAACACGAGCGTCATACCAACATGTATGCAGCTGCAGTATTCCAGCTCATCATTGCGGTCGGTCTCGGAACCATTTTTTCCTGGCTCCTCACCAAGACCGGCATGACTTTCCCGATTTACATCGGTGCCATGATTGCTGCCGCTCTCATCCGAAATATCGGTGAATACTCCGGAAAATTTGTCATTCATATGGGTGAGATTAACGATCTGGGTGGTATCTGCCTTTCGCTTTTCCTTGGAATCGCTATGATTACACTGAAACTGTGGCAGCTTGCCTCTCTGGCACTTCCACTTGTTATACTGCTCGGTGCCCAGGTTCTGCTGATTTTCATCTTCACATACTTTATCATTTTCCGCGTGATGGGAAGCGATTATGATGCCGCTGTACTTGCAGCCGGCACCTGTGGATTCGGAATGGGTGCAACCCCGAATGCCATGGCAAACATGCAGGTTCTGTGTGAGCGCTATGCGCCTTCCGTGAAAGCCTACCTTCTGATTCCACTGATTGGAAGTCTGTTCGCAGATTTCTTAAACAGCCTTGCTATTACATTCTTTATAAACTTGTTGTAATTTTTTAGGGAGATTAGATTATGTTCAAATTTTTTAAAGAAAAGAAAGAAAAAAAAGCCAGGGAAAAACATACGTATGATTTGGAAATTGATAATTTAGCTGTACCGGAAATTCATACACACAAACCGGAAACCGAAAAAAAAGAATCCCCGGAAGAAGAGCAGCCATCTGTCACCTATGACACGGTTGCTATCCCGGAGATTCATATTCCGAAAAAGAAATCTTAAATTTATTCTCTACGCTGACCTTTATTGGCATACATTTTCTTATCTGCTTTGCCAATAATGGTCCGCATATCTTCGCCTTGTCCTACCGCATATCCGACCGATGCAGAAATCGGGAACTCACTTGTATCATCAATTTCTGTGACCACTTTTTTCCACTTAGCAATAATTTCTTCCGCAAGATCTGCAGTGCCATCCTTTATAATCATAATAAATTCATCGCCACCGTAGCGGAATGCTTCTGCCTGCTCACCACACACCTGCCTGATCGACTCCGCAATCTTCACAATCAGGAAATCCCCCGACAGATGACCGAATGTATCATTCACATATTTGAGACGGTTAATGTCCCAGTAAATAATTGCGACCTGCATATCTTTATATGTATCGCTGTTCACAACGTCCAAAAGCTTATTCCGATTGTACATACCGGTCATATCATCCATGGCAGCAAGTGTTTTTGCACGGACCGCATTCTCCATCATCTTTCCCACGATACGATAAACATTCTTGCATACTGCGTAAAAGCAGGTAGCCAGAAGCGACCTTGGAACCACATAATACAACCCAAGTGTAAGAAGCGGATTTTTGTTCACTTCATTCATCAGAAATATGCCATCTTTAGAAATATCCGATAGTTTTTTTGTTGTCAGCAATGCCATATTTGCATCACACACACCACAATAATACCCTATGTATGTGGTAATGATAATACTAAGAATTGTAATCGCAAATGCATAATTCGCAAGCTTCTTATCCGCATACATGCTTGAGAAAATAATCGGAATCACAACAATTATCACCGTATGATAGGTGAGGGCACATCCTGCAATCATGACTATAACAGCAATGACCGTAATGTTCACATACTTCGTAATTGACCTTTCCAATCCAATCGATGTGAGCAATGCCAGATAGGCCAAAAGCGTCACGACCATCTCTACATAGCTGCTAACAAAAATCGGAGTATCTACAATAAATATCCCTATAAGATTTAAAAAAAATGTAAAGGAATACAACAGAAAAATAATGATAATGCAACGAACAGAAAATATATTCTGCATTTTATCTTTCTGTTCACAATATGTATTTTTCTTAAATATATCTGACCAGACGTTTTTACCTTTGCTCATTTTTCCCTCAAAACAATCAAAATTTGACGTATATAACTATGCTAATTATAACATGTTTAGATGATTCGTGCAAAACATATTCCCCATATTTACGGAAAAAGCCTAAAAGCTTGCGACATATTACTTTTTCATGTATACTACACCCATGTTGCGAATGAATCAAAGCATACAAATTACAAGAAATGAGGATAAATCATGGATATTTTATTAGGACAGTACAAGGGACTGAAAGCTACCATTCCGGTCATTACCTACACAGAGGATGACGTAAATGCGCAGATCGGTACCCTTTTAGCCGGCAACCCGACACGCGTGAACAAAGAAGGCCCGGTTGCCATGGGCGATACCGCAGTCATCGATTACGAAGGCTTCAAAGACGGTGTTCCGTTTGATGGCGGAAAAGCGGAAAAATACCCTCTGGGCATCGGTTCCGGTGCTTTCATTCCGGGATTCGAAGAACAGATCGTTGGTATGGAGATTGGTGAGGACCGTGACATCAACCTTTCCTTCCCGGAGCAGTACCATGCACCGGATCTTGCTGGTAAAGAAGTTGTATTTAAAGTAAAATTGCACGAGATCTACTCCGAGAAAGCATCCGAGCTCAATGATGAATTCGTGGTATCCCTTGCTATCCCAGACGTAAAGACTGTGGATGATTTAAAAAAACATATCAGCGAATATTTAGACTATGAAGTACAGTCAAAGAAAGACGAAGCTTCCAGAGAGCAGCTTTACGACCAGATTCTTTCTTCCTCTTCCTGTCTGCTTCCTCCAGAAGCAGTAGAAGCTGCCATTGATGCACAGCTTCAGCAGATGGAAGCCCAGCTTGCACAGCAGGGAATTCCGCTCACACAGTACCTGCAGATGATGGGCAAAACAACCGAGGCTTTCCGCGAAGAAGTAAAGCCTTACGCTTCCAAACAGGCAAAGCTTGAAGTGATTCTCGATGAAATTATTAAAGCCGAGCATATCACCGTTTCTGAGGATGAAATGAACGAACAGTATGAACTCATTTCACAGAAGTATCAGCAGCCAATCGATGTGGTAAAGCAGGTTCTTCCAGCCGTTCAGCTGAAGTCCGATCTGCTTCGTATGAAAGCATCCCAGCTGATCTTAGATACCGCAGAGATCATTGAAGAAAACAAATAATCGTTTCCTGTACGCAAAAAGGTCGTTCCCACTGTGGAACGACCTTTTCCGTATTATGTAAATTACAATTTTTATAATTCTGTCTCTTCTGAATTGTTTATTTCTTCATCTGATGTTGCAGTTTCTGACTTCGCTTCCTCAGAGTTATCCGCCTCTGCTTCTGTCGTCTTTGCTTCATTATCAGTTGCGTCCTTTGCTGGCTCAGTACTGCTGCCTTCTGCATTGACCTCTGTCTGCACTTCCGGTTGTGGACTTTCTGCCTGTTCATTCTCTTTCACAACCGCATCATCCTCTGCCTGCTTTGGCTTCTTTACTTTCTGCCGGAGTTTGTCAAACCACCCCTGCGCCTTTTCTTTCTGCTCCAGCAGGAGTTCTTCTTTTTGCTGCAGCTTCTGTGCGCGATTCTCCTGTTTTTGTTGCAGTTTCTGCGCTTTTTCTTCTTCCTTTTTCAAAAGACGCTGCTGCTTAACATCCTGTTTTGCCAGTATTTTCTGATTTTTCTTTACCTGTTTTCTTGCTGATTTTTCCACCGTTCTTATCATGCTCTTTGCATCGCTGATCCGGCGCCTTGCTGCACGGTATGGATCATACAGAAAATATGCGGCTGTCGTGATTGCCAGCACCACAAATGCTCCCGCCAGACTATATGGAAGCGCAAATTTATAATAATCAAGATGCAATTCATATCCGATAAAAAGCACCAGCATTCCAGGAAAAATAATGCTTCCAAGGAACGTACAAAGCACTCTCCAGAATGCAAAACATTCTTTTTCATGAACTAAAAGTGCCGCCTGTGTACCCGTAAACATCAACAGCACCAGACAGATCTGTGATGTAATTCCGTGAAGATAGCCTGCAAACACACACAATGCAAGGGAAAGAAAAAACATTGCAAGCGCATAACCTCTGCGGTATGCCTGCTTATATTCCCGCATGCCTTCCCGCTTATCTGCACTCAGATCATGCATCTCGTAAACCCGGTCTTCTACACGCTCCCGGATGTCCGCACGGTACTTACGGCCTTCCTTTGCATGCTCCATGTTGACATCCATGTCATCATCCATTTCCTGAAGCAGCTGCTGCTCGCGGAAAATCTGGTCAAGCAACTGGTCTTCCTGTGCACGCTTTTTGTTTACTTCCTCACGAATCCACAGAACTTTCTGTAACTGCAGACTTTCTTTTGTCAGTCTTTCATCGGTTAGATTTGTATTTTTATCCAACTGTTCACTCATTTTTTACCTTTTCGAATTCATTTTATTCGTAGCTTGTCATCTAAAGTTATCTTTATTCTAACATTTCTAATTTGAATTGAACAGAGGATTTATGCGTCGGATCTGGCAAATGCATTCTTCATCTGTCCGCACAATTCAAACAGAACTTTATCGAGTGTATCGGCAGCTTCTTTTTTTACCATATCTGCCACCGCATTGTTTGCTTCTGTCTTAAGTGCCATGCGCTTTCCTGCGTCGGTTTCTTTTTCCAGCAGTTTATCATAATGATTGATAATCTCATGTCCTTTAGACAGCACTTTCTCCTGATACCGCTCGACATGGAACACCGATTTCTTATAAGAGGCATCTGCCATCGCACCAATCATCCGGCTTACCCAGTAAAAATTATCCGTAGAAACTTCTGCTGTCGTATTGGCCACATATTCCGGAGTTTTCTCCACCTGTGCATAAAACGGCACCATGGCATTAAAAGCATTGGAACCATACGCAACCCATTCCAGCACATTCGCATCCTCTCCATGTTCCGGGCGGATATGCACGAGACCAACAAAATCATTGCGGTTGATACCGATGGAACGATACATGCCGCGCTGCCCCGGATCTCCATACGCTCCATATGGATCGTATGGTGTCCCCTGATAATGCGAAGAAAGCACATATTTCACATCTTCCACCGTAATCTTGTGCTCCGGTACCAGTGTCCATGGCAGATCATCGGACTCCGGTGTAAAATCCGCATCCGGTCCATCCCAGTTGTATGTGTGTGGATTCAGGCAGCGCAGCATATACCACGCACGCGGTGTATTGTACACATGATCTGCATCGTCATGGCTGCCAAAAGCTTCGCGCGGATTTAAAGTGCCATCCATGGATAGATTCAAGTGATGGTTCGCAATAAACTCCCGCATATCTGCAGAACACATATGATTTTCCTGCATGGTAAATGCATCATCCAGATCAAATGCATCAATTCCAAGCTGATTTGGCATAACCACATACGCATCATCCGGCACACGGCGTGCAATCCAGTGATGTCCACCAATGGTCTCCATCCACCAGATTTCATTCTGATCAGAAAAGGCAATTCCATTCATTTCATAAGTGCCATAGGTTTCCAGAAGTTCTCCCAGCCGCTGAACACCCTCTCTTGCATTGTGGATATAAGGAAGTACTAACGATACAATATCTTCCTCTCCAATGCCGTTTTCCACCAGCGGATCTGCACCGAGTACACGTGGATTGGATGTGATTGTCTCGGTTGCCGTCATTCCGGTCCGTGCTTCATTGACTCCGCATGCACCCCAGATTCCTTTTCCTTCCACTGCATTTGGCATAGCCGTATAGCGAAGCGGATCTTCCGGAAGTGGAATCTCCACGGAAGAAAGTACCGCTTTGTATACACGCGGCTGCTCCTTTGGCTGCACCACGATCATTTTCTTTGGTGTAAAGTGATCGTTTCCACCTGCATCATCATTCCTTGCAATCATGGTTGAACCATCATAAGTTGCATTTTTTCCTACTAATATTGTTGTACAAGGCATATTTTTTGTCTCCTTTTTTCGTTATCCGCAATCAGGCGTTTGTCCTTCTACCTTAATTTTTGTGTCCGGGCATCGCTTCGACCGTGATGTCTTCCTTTCGTTTCACCTCAAATACCGGAATCCACGCGGTCTCCGTAACCGGGGCATAATGCAGATTTCCGGTTGTCAGACGGTTCTGCTTCTCTGGTTTCAATTTTCCCATAAGAAAAAATGAAATCGCCCCACTCACTTCGCTTTGGGAACCGTCCGGATTCTTTTTATAAATTCTTTCTGCCGGGGAATCGTCCTCGAGAGAAACGGACGGATCATCGGGTGTCAGTTTGTAGCGCATGCTCTGCGCAAAACGTGGGTAACAGATAGCATTGTCCGGCATCCGTTCCGCCGGTATTTCTTCCTCTGCTATTTCCAGCACATCCAGCTGATAGGTCTGCCCTGTGACCGGATGTGAAAAACGGATCTGATCGCCTGTGCGAAGAATAAAACTTTCTTCTCCATAGATTCTTTTTTCTTCTGCCTGCAATGTCAGCACAAGGTTTTGTATCTTACTGGCAGCTACCGGCTGCTTCCACATAAAATGAAAACGCCCGATCCACCAGAGGTATGCAGGATCTAAACCATAATGCTGCCTGCAGGCTTCTGCCTCCGTATCCTGTTCCCATTCCAGCTTTTCCAGAATGTCTGACGGATACCAGGCCATCCCCATGGTTCCGTCGCTTTGCAGTTCCTCCCCATTACAGGTAAGCAGCACTGCCGGGCATTCACCAAGTGGGGATTCTGCCTCTATCTGCGACAGTTGCCGATCCGTAAGCCGGTCTTCGTCCGCCTCTTTCCATTTCTCATAAAACGCAAGGTACTGTTTTGATGCCACCTGCTTTGCCAGTTCCAGTACCAGCCCCTGTGGACAGGCAAAAACCGACAATGCTTTCCATCGTTCACCCTGGGAATTTTTATTTTCCCACACAATATCCTTTTGCAAAGGAATCTCTGCACCAGGTTCTTCTGAGGCCAGTTCTTCATAATTTTCATAATAAACGCGATACTCTTCTCTCATGGCAGTTCCGCCCTATCTGATATAGAATACGCGGTTTTCTTTTCTTGGAATAACATCCGGATAATCCCCGTCCACATAGCCGAGCGCACAGTGTCCGATTCCCTCATATTCATCCTCAATCCCAAGGGATGCAAGCAGTTCCCTGCCCCAGCTGCTTTCAAATTCCTCTTTCGCGCGGTGAATCCAGCAGCTGCCGATTCCCAGATCATGGGCTGCAAGCATGAGGTTTCCCATCACAAGACTGCCATCATAAACATGTGTCGGCCAGTCTTTTTTGCCTAAAACGATAAGCATTGCCGGTGCGCCGTAAAACGGATCACCCTGACTTCCCATGATTTCTGCATTTTTCTTTGCGATTTCATCGCGCTTCTCTTTGTTCGTCACCTGAATGATAATAACATTCTGTGCACCCCTGCCGTTTGCCGCATAGGTTCCCGCTTCGATGATCTGATCTAAAATTTCCTGCGGGATGGCATCCGGTTTGAATTTGCGGATGCTTCTTCTGGTTTTCATTTTTTCTAATACGTTGCTCATTTTGGTTTCCTCCTGTCAGTCTTTTTTTGTTAATTGCCCAATCACACACTTATATGTTTTTGTCTCTTTGTCGTAGTTAATTTCTGTCTCCAGCATACCACAAACGCCATGTTTTTTCACGAATATTATTCCATGGCATTGTTCTACCTCCATATCATTGAACATCAGCCCATGTAAAATTTGCTTTCAGCAAATGGGCTGACGCTACATATCAAGTTTTCATAGAAAACTTGACACTATCTGCTAAACATCTATTTCCACATTTCAAGAAACGTTTTTACTTCCTCCGGCATGCGTCCTTTGCGCCATGCGAGAAGCAGTTCCGTCGTAAGATCCGCATCCAGAATATCACAGGACTGCATCTGATCCGACAACTTGTGCATAGAAGCCGGAAGAATGGCAATCCCAAGCCCTTTTTCCGCCATGGTCATCGCTGTTCTGGCATCCTCACACTCACAGTAAATATCACACAAAAGCCCCTTCTTTTCGAACGCGGACAACAGATAACTCCGGTATCGATGGGAAAGAATCAATTTCTGTTCAGACAATTCTTCGAGTGTAATTCCGGCTTTGTTTTTTTCCAGAACCGGGTTCCCGGCAACCGCCATCGCTAGCAGCTTTTCCTGCATCAAAGTCCTGCTCTCACAGCCTTTGAGCACAATCGGTGTCCGCAGTGTCGTGATATCGACCACACCGTTTTCCAACTGCTCCCGCAGCGTAAAGGTCGATCCCTCGTGGATATCAAAGCGGATATCCGGATGCGACGTGGAGAAACGGATCAGGTAATCGGACATCATGGAAACCGTGGACGGTGTAAATCCGATGTGAATCGTTGCCGCCTGGCTTGCTTTTATGACCTCACGCTTTGTAATATCTGCCATGGTAAGAAGACTGCCCGCCCGGTCATACAGTGTTTTTCCAGCTTCCGTCAATGTAATCTTTTTGGTACCACGCAAAAAAAGCTGCACCTGAAGTTCTTCTTCGAGCATTTTGATCTGATAACTCAGCGGTGGCTGTGTCATGTGAAGAACACGCGCCGCACCGCTGATCGTACCGGCATCCACGATTGCCCGAAAGTATTCCAGTTGTTTTACATCCATAGCTTTTCTCCATACAATTTTTGTTTAGTTAATTCATAAAAGTAATATTTTTCATATATGTTAATCTATGGTATACTAAATGTCAACAGAAAGTCAAAATGAAAAAGAAAGAAATGAAATGATTATGAAAAGAATTGATTTTGAACACGGGTCAATCCCAAGTAACATCTTAAACGCAGCCATTCCCATGCTGGTGGCGCAGCTTTTAAGCCTGCTTTACAACATCGTAGACCGCATTTATATTGCAAGAATCCCACATGTCGGCACAACGGCACTCGGAGCAGTCGGTTTATGTTTTCCGATTATTGTGATCATCACCGCTTTCAGCAACCTCTTCGGAAGTGGCGGTGCTCCGCTTTTTTCCATCAGCCGGGGCATGAATGATTCCAAAAAAGCTGCTGAAATCATGAATACATCCTATACGCTGGTCTGTGCCGGTGCGATTGTTTTAATGGCCATCGGACTTCTGTTTGCACGCCCGATCCTTGTTCTGTTCGGGGCATCAAAGTCCGCACTTGTTTATGCCTATCCATACCTGATGATCTATCTGCTCGGTACTTTGCCATCCATGATTTCCATTGGCATGAATTCCTTTATCAATGCACAGGGATATGCCACGATCGGCATGACCTCTGTAGCGATCGGTGCCGTGGCAAACTGCATACTTGATCCGCTCTTTATCTTTGTATTGCAATTGGGTATCCGTGGAGCTGCCATCGCGACTGTAATCTCACAGACGCTCTCTGCAATATTTGTGCTTTATTTTCTAAAAAAACGCGCGGAATTTAAAGTACGGCTTCTGACCCGGACCGAACTTGCCACCTGTGGAGAAAATGCAAAAAACATCGTAAGCCTCGGAACCGCAGGATTTATTATGCAGCTTACCAACAGTTTAGTCAGCATCTGCTGCAACAACGTACTCTCCGTGACCGGAGGCGATATCTATATCTCCGTAATGACAATCATTTCCAGTGTCCGGCAGCTTGTCGAAACACCGATTTATGCCATGAATGAGGGAAGTTCTCCGATCTTGAGCTACAATTACGGGGCGCGCCGCCCGAAACGTGTCAAACAGGCAATCCTTACGATGGCCTTAATGATTTTCGTCTACACGGGTGCCATGTGGTCTGTCATTATCCTTGCACCACATTTTCTGATCCAGATTTTCAGTTCCGACAGCCAGCTGATCCAGGCAGCGGTTCCTGCCTTGAAACTTTATTTTGCAGCCTTTATTTTCATGGATCTGCAATACATCGGGCAGACAACATTTAAATCTCTCAATAAAAAGAAGCAGGCGATTTTTTTCTCCCTGCTTCGTAAAGTATTTATCGTTGTACCACTGACCTACCTTTTCCCATATGCACTTGGCATGGGAACAAGAGGCGTGTTTATGGCAGAACCGGTCTCCAATGTAATCGGCGGAAGCCTGTGCTGTATTACCATGCTCTGCACCATCCTTCCGGAATTAAACTGCATGGGAAAAAGCACCCAGGCGGATTAATCCTCCTGTCCTGCGCGAATTGCTGCTTCCTTCGCTTTTACATCGGAAAGAAAGTGCTCTTTGGCAAAGCCCATATCCTGCACGAGTTCCATCGTTCCAAGATATGTGCCTTGTGCATCCCGCACTGCCATGTAAGTAACCAGCATGGTCTTTCCGTTTTTCTCCATCCAGATTGGCACTTTATCGAGCGTTCCATTCCGGAACTCTCCGATGATGCGCCGCACCTGCTGCTCGACTTTCGGCGGGTGGCAGGAAAATACCTCGCGGTCGATTGCCATGCCCGGACGCTTGAAATCTTTCGGTCCTTCATTAAAAAACCGGTTGATATTATCCGCATCGACAAATGTGATCTCCATCGGGATCGTGTTAAGCATTGCGGTAAGTTGCGCAACCGTCAGGTGTCCGCCCGGCATGATGATTTCTCCATTTCTTACATCTTTACTGCAATTTTCCGTATGCAGATATTTCTCTGCCGCCTCCCATGTCGCATTTTCCACACCAAAGCAGACCGGATAATCTTTCGAATCGCGGTAAATTCCAAACCACTCTTCCTCCGTGAAATTCAGGGCACAGTTCGGGAAGAAAATATTGGCTTCCTTGTAGATCATATCCTCCACGCACTGCAATGCCGCAATAAACCGCTCTATCCATTTTGTTTCCGTATCCGTAAGTTTCTTACCACTTTGTCCGGCATTTCTCTTTGCAAACGGCCAACATTTCTGCAAATCTGCCAGTTCATCCCTGATCTCATCATCGGTCGTCCACATCACATCCGACGGGCC
>ERZ1034976.135-NODE-135-length-67731-cov-28.677153_pt1 | contig 67731 bp, 54 predicted proteins | sample MGYA00520623_ERZ1034976 | MGnify/ENA primary metagenome ERZ1034976 (study PRJEB33766, sample SAMN09781774) | gut metagenome | biome: gut microbiome | host: Homo sapiens | place: Madagascar | study: EMG produced TPA metagenomics assembly of the PRJNA485056 data... | reverse complement strand
TCGCATTGACCTATATCTATGGTATCGGTCGAAGTAGTTCAGCAAAGATATTGGACAAAGCCGGCGTTAGCCGCGACCTGAAGGTTTGCGATTGGAACGACGACCAGGCTGCCAAGATCCGTGAAATTATCGGCGCTGAATTCAAGGTTGAAGGTGATCTCCGTTCAGAGATCCAGATGAATATCAAGCGACTGATGGATATTGGTTGCTATCGTGGAGTTCGTCATCGTAACGGTCTTCCTGTTCGCGGTCAGAGCACAAAGAACAATGCCCGTACTCGTAAGGGAAAGAAGAAGACTGTTGCTAATAAGAAGAAGGCTACAAAGTAAAATTTAGTTGAAAGCAAAGTCCAGGCAGGCCAGCGATTGGTCGGCAGACTTTTAACTTTTAACTTTTAACTAAAAACAATTATGGCAAAGAAAACAGCAACAACTAAGAAAAGAAATGTAAAGGTTGACGCTATCGGACAGCTTCACGTTCACAGTTCGTTCAACAACATCATTGTATCTTTAGCAAATAGCGAGGGACAGGTTATTTCATGGTCATCTGCAGGTAAGATGGGCTTCCGTGGTTCTAAGAAGAACACACCGTACGCAGCTCAGATGGCAGCAGAGGACTGCGGCAAGGTAGCATTCGACCTTGGTCTGCGTAAGGTTAAGGCTTACGTTAAGGGTCCGGGTAATGGTCGTGAGTCAGCAATCCGTGGCGTACACAGCTGCGGTATCGAGGTTATGGAGATTGTAGATGTTACTCCGCTTCCTCACAATGGCTGCCGTCCTCCGAAGCGTCGTAAGGTCTAACATTCCCTTTGCAGGTTTCTTCTTTTTTGAAACCTGCATACAATAAAGATACAAACAACAATAAAGTATATAATTTATTATGGCAAGATATACAGGTCCGAAATCTAAAATTGCACGCCGTTTTGGTGAACCCATCTTCGGTGCTGACAAAGTTTTGTCCAAGAGAAACTTCCCTCCTGGACAGCATGGCAACAATCGTCGCAGAAAGCAGTCTGAGTACGCTGTCATGTTGGCAGAGAAGCAAAAGGCTAAGTACACATATGGTGTACTCGAGCGCCAGTTCCGTAACATGTTCGAGAAGGCAGCTAAGGCAGCTGGTATTACTGGTGAGGTATTGCTCCAGAATCTCGAAAGCCGTCTTGACAACGTAGTATTCCGTTTGGGTATTGCTCCGACACGTGCTGCTGCTCGTCAGCTTGTTAGCCACAAGCACATCACAGTTGACGGCAAGGTAGTGAACATTCCTTCATTCTCAGTAAAGGCAGGCATGGTTGTAGGTGTTCGCGAGAAGTCTAAGTCTCTCGAGGTAATCGAGGCTGCTCTCGCTGGTTACAACCACAGCAAGTTCCCATGGATTGAGTGGGATCAGACCACAAAGAGTGGTAAGTTCCTCCACAAGCCGGAGCGTGCTGACATTCCAGAGAACATTAAGGAACAGTTAATCGTTGAGTTGTACTCTAAATAATCATTAAATTAATGGCGATATTAGCATTTCAAAAACCTGACAAAGTTGTAATGTTGGATTCCAACGACAAGTTCGGCAAGTTCGAATTCCGTCCGTTGGAGCCAGGATTCGGTGTTACCATTGGTAACTCCCTGCGCCGCATTCTTCTTTCGTCGCTTGAGGGCTACGCAATCAACACCATCAAGATTGGTGGTGTTGAGCATGAGTTCTCATCTGTACCCGGCGTAAAGGAGGATGTAACTAACATTATCTTGAATTTGAAGCAAGTAAGATTCAAGCAAGTAGTAGAAGAATTCGAGAACGAAAAAGTTAGTATTACCGTTGAGAATTCGACAGAGTTCAAGGCTGGTGATATAGGCAAGTATCTGACTGGATTTGAAGTGTTAAACCCTGATTTGGTGATTTGTCATTTAGATGTCAAAGCTTCAATGCAGATAGATCTTACTATCAACAAGGGTCGTGGCTATGTCACAGCCGATGAGAACAGAGCGTTCTGCACTGATGTCAACGTAATTCCAATCGATTCTATCTACACCCCAATCCGTAACGTGAAGTACGCAGTAGAGCCTTATCGTGTTGAGCAGAAGACCGACTATGATAAGCTCGTGCTCGAAGTCACAACGGACGGTTCTATTCACCCGAAGGACGCACTCAAGGAAGCTGCTAAGATACTGATTCAGCACTTCATGCTCTTCAGCGACGAGAAGATAACTCTCGAGAGCCCTGAGCACGAAAGCAATCAGGAGTTCGACGAGGAAGTTCTCCACATGCGCCAGCTCCTCAAGACCAAGCTCACCGATATGAATCTCTCTGTTCGTGCGCTTAACTGCTTGAAGGCTGCAGATGTTGAAACTCTCGGCGACCTCGTACAGTACAACAAGACAGACCTCCTTAAGTTCCGCAACTTCGGTAAGAAATCGCTCTCTGAGCTTGATGATTTGCTCTTGAGTCTGAATCTGTCGTTTGGAACCGACATTTCTCAATACAAATTAGATAAAGAATAAAACAAAATGAGACACAATAAGAAATTCAACCACTTAGGTCGTACTGCATCTCACCGTAACGCTATGCTCGCAAACATGGCTATCTCGCTGATTATGCACAAAAGAATCACTACGACCCTCGCAAAGGCTAAGGCTTTGAAGATGTATGTAGAGCCGCTGATTACACGCTGCAAGGACGACAGCACAAACTCTCGTCGTGTAGTATTCAGCTACCTCCAGAACAAGTACGCTCTTAAGGAGCTTTTCAGCACTGTTGCTGAGAAGGTAGGCGACCGTCCTGGTGGCTACACACGCGTTATCAAGCTCGGCACACGTAAGGGTGACGCTGCTCAGATCGCATTCATCGAGCTCGTAGACTTCGACGAGAATATGGCTAAGACTGCTAAGGCTGCTAAGAAGACACGCCGTAGCCGCAAGTCAACTGCTGAGGCAACTGAGGCACCTGCTACAGAGGCTGTTCAGGCAGAGGAGCCGAAGGCTGAATAATCGATGCAAATCGCTTTATCTTAATATTAAGCCTGTTGACCGTAAGGTTAGCAGGCTTTTTATTTAGATGTTTGTTTCGCACAATCATTAAAACCTATCAAATCTGTGAATAAGAAATATCTCACCCCAATAACAAATTTCATTGAAATAGGGGCTTTGCCAATATTGGCTGGTTCCGACCCTACTTCGTCGGTCAATGTTATCAATGAACAGGGTGCCACGAATGTGGACTTTAAGAATAGATACATGAACGATGGCTCAAATGAAGAGATGCGTTCGCCAGAGCGTATCTATTTCGACAACTGGGATTAGTCTACGTAGTTGTAGTTAATGCTTCTTTGTTGTTTATGTTAGTGTAAGCAACTCCATATATCATATTTAGAGACAATAATATGCGCAAAGTAATAGGAATAGGCGAGACCCTTCTCGACATTATTTTCAAAGACAACAAGCCTGTAGAAGCAGTGCCAGGCGGTTCAACGTTCAACGCCATTGTGTCGCTTGGTCGTGTGGGAGCCGATGCGTTCTTTGTCACCGAGACTGGCGATGACCATGTGGGTGCTCTTGTTCGCTCGTTCCTCTCGTCGAACAATGTCTGCACCGATTATGTGTTAGAACGTAAGGGTTGGAAGTCGCCCGTGTCGTTGGCTTTCCTCGATAGCGACAACAACGCCAATTACACATTCTATCGCGACCCCAATGCCGACCCCGTCGATATACCATTGCCCGATATCAATCCAGATGATATCGTGCTCTTTGGTTCGTTTTACGCCGTTAGTCCTGCCACTCGTGCGCGGGTCATAGCGTTGCTTGAGCGTGCCCGCGATTGTGGCGCAATAATATATTACGATGTCAACTTCCGTCCGTCGCATCGTGGCGATGTGATGAAGGTGACCCCCAACCTCATTGAGAACCTTGAGTTCGCCGATATCGTGCGTGGCTCTCGCGACGACTTTGAGGTGCTTTACAAGAAGGATTCCGCCGAGCGTGTCTACCGTGCCGAGACATCCTTCTACTGTCCTCGACTCGTCTACACCGACGGCCCTCGTCCCGTGACGGTGTTCTCCGACGGTGGCTTCCGCAAGGAGTACGCCATGCCCGAGACACCTACCGTGAGCACTATTGGCGCCGGTGACAACTTCAACGCCGGACTCATCTGCGCTATGCTTCGCTACGACATCCGTCGTGCTGACATTGAGCGCGGTCTTACCGAAGCGGAGTGGTCGAAGCTTATTGAGAGTGCGACGGCGTTTTCAGCCGACTGCTGTGCAGGAATATACAACTATGTGTCGAAGGAGTTCGGTGCAAGTCACAGTCTATAGAAGAGTAGCAGCGTTGTTGTAGTATTACTATAGCAACGCTTTTTCTATTATAAAACCCTAAAATTTAGTCATACATTGCGGTTACTCCATCTTTTTCTGTAACTTTGCATAATTACAATCGTAAACGTAACGACAATGAATATAGCACTTATAGGCTACGGCAAGATGGGACACATGATAGAGTCAATCTGCAAGGAGCGTGGCCACAATATTGTGAGTATCATAGATGTAGATAACCAGGACGACTTTGAGTCGGCAGCCTTTGCTTCTGCCGACGTAGCTATAGAGTTCACGTCGCCAACAGCTGCCTACTCCAACTACCTGCGTGCCTGGAAAGCAGGCGTGAAGGTGGTAAGTGGCTCTACGGGTTGGATGAAGGACCACGGCGACGATGTGCGCCGCGCCTGCACCGAGGAGGGCAAGACCCTTTTCTGGGCTTCCAACTTCTCTATTGGCGTAGCTATCTTCTCAGCCGTAAACCGCTACCTGGCTAAGATAATGAACCAGTTCAGCCAGTACGACGTGCGCATGAGCGAGACCCACCACGTGCATAAGCTCGATGCTCCGTCGGGCACTGCCATCACCCTCGCCGAAGAGATTATCGCCGACCTCGACCGCAAGACCTCTTGGGTGAAGGGCGAGCAGCACCTTGCCGACGGCACGGTGGAGGGCACCAACGATGCTGCGCCCGACCAGCTCCCCATCGAGAGCATCCGCCGCGACGAGGTGCCGGGCATCCACACCATCTGCTACGACTCGGATGCCGACTCGATAACAATCACCCACGATGCCCACTCGCGCAAGGGATTCGCACTCGGTGCGGTGCTCGCTGCCGAATACACCAAGGAGCACGAGGGACTGCTCACCACAAAGGATTTGTTCAAGTTCTAACATAGGAGGGTATGGCATCCCTGCCATACCCACTGATTTGCTTCCGCACCCTTACATCCTTTAGCATAAGGCTGCGTGGGTATGGCAGGATGCCATACCCTCCTAAAGAATACTAATCGGAGCTTAGCTCCTAACCATTCAATACAATGACCGAAAAAGAAAAGAAAGCCCTCAACCCGAAGGTGCAGTGGGCTAAGTGCATTGCCGCCGTTGTGGCATATCTGCTCTTCCTCTATTGGGTGAAGAGCTGGTGGGGACTCCTTGTCCTACCGTTCATATTCGATGTGTATATCACCAAGAAGATCAACTGGCAGTGGTGGCGCGACTCAGAGAACCGCGTCACGGCAGCCATCATGCCGTGGGTCGACGCCCTTGTGTTCGCCCTCGTAGCCGTTTACTTCATCAACATCTACTTCTTCCAGAACTACGTCATCCCGTCGTCGTCGTTGGAGAAGTCGCTGCTCGTAGGTGATTACCTCTTCGTGTCGAAGGTGAGCTACGGCCCGCGCAAGCCGCAGACTCCGCTCACGCTGCCGCTGACGCAGCACACGCTGCCCGTTGTCGACTGCGACTCGTACATTGAGTGGCCGCAGTGGGGCTACGAGCGCGCTAAGGGACTGGGCAAGGTGCAGCTCAACGACATCGTTGTGTTCAACTATCCGGCTGGCGACACCGTGCTCACCGCGCCCAAGTACTGGGGTCGTGACTTCTACGCCATCGCCTACGGAGCCGGCGAGCAGGAGTGGGCTGAGAAGCACAACGGCGAGATACCTTACTTCGCCACAAAGCAGCAGCAGTACGACTTCTTCGCGCAGCTCTACGCCACAGGCCGCAAGCTCATCGACCAGAACCCCTCCGAGTTCGGCACTATAAAGACACGCCCCGTCGACCGCCGCGAGAACTACGTGAAGCGCTGCGTGGGTCTGCCCGGTCAGACTCTGCAGATAAAGAACCGCATCATCTACCTCGACGGCAAGCCTAACAAGGAGCCCGACAACGTGCAGTACAGCTACCACGTGAAGCTGCGTGCGCAGCTGCCGCTCGAACTCATCGACGAGCTTGGCATCTCCAGCGAGGACATCGCTTCGCTCAACATGTACGGCTACCTGCCGCTCACCAACGCCTCCGTTAAGGCGCTGCGTGCACGCAAGGATGTGGTGGAGAGCGTCACACCAGTGACCGATGCCGACAACCTGGCTGACGTATGGAGCACCTATCCGCTCAATGGCAACAAGCGTTGGACACGCGACAACTACGGACCGATTTGGATTCCGAAGCGCGGTGCTACGCTCACGCTCACTATGGACAACATCGCCGTCTACGAGCGTCCGATACGCGTCTACGAGGGCAACGACCTGCAGGTGAAGAACGGAAAGATATACATCAACGGCAAGCAGACCAACAAGTACACCTTCCGCATGGACTACTACTGGATGCAGGGCGACAACCGCCACAACTCTGCCGACTCGCGCTACTGGGGCTTCGTGCCTGAAGACCACATCGTGGGCAAGCCGATATTCATCTGGTGGTCGAGCGACCCCGACCATACCGGCACTGCCGGCATCCGCTGGAGCCGTCTGTTCCGCTTCGTCGACAATATCAAGTAGTTTCTTAGGAGGGTATGGCATCCTGCCATACCCACTCTGCCTTGTTGTTGGCAGGTTGCGTGGGTATAGCAGGATGCTATACCCTCCTATGGATAGTCCGACTTCTCATTTTCCGAGTTTTGCCTCCTCATATTTAAACCCTATAATACACAACGATTATGGCTGTAAGCAAAGTTGCGGTGCGAAAGACCGTCGAGTTCCTTCTCTATATCGTTACGTTCATGGTGTATATGGGCATCGCCTATCTGTTCGGATACGATATGTATAGCTTCGAGAGCAATTGGGCTTTGTTCGTCTATTACCTCGTGCTCAACTTCCTTGCCGGCGTCACCGTGAGCTGCGCGCTTTCGCTTTGGAGCAAGCGAAAGAAGAATAGATCGTAGGGCTGTATATCCAATCACTAACACGACCATTCAGACAGATGTCAACAAACATTGAGCAACCCACTCCCCACACTGCGCACGAAGGGCAAGAGGGTGCGGCTACCTGCCTGCTCTCCTCCGCCTACTTTCCACCCGTACAATGGATGCAGAAGCTTCATCGCTACGGACATGCGATAGTGGAACGTTGCGACAACTTCACGAAGCAGACCTACCGCAACCGCTGCCTGATAGCCACGGCTAATGGCGTGCAGGCACTCACCGTTCCCATCGAACGCTACGACGGAGCTAAGTGTCCCATGCGCGACATACGCATCTCCGACCACGGCGAGTGGCGCCACCTCCACTGGAACGCTATCGTGTCTGCCTACGGCGAGTCGCCGTTCTTCATGTACTACGCCGACGACCTGCGTCCGTTCTTCGAGCGCCGCTGGGAGTTTCTCTTCGACTTCAACATGGAGATAACCGCCAAGCTCTGCGAGCTGCTCGACGTGCGTCCGAATATCAGCGTCTCGGATGAGTACATGGATGCCGCTGCGGTGGGTGCCGACGACTTCCGCGACGCCATCCGCCCGAAGCATCCACTGCCCGACGCTGCGTTCACGCCGCGCGAGTATTATCAAGTTCATGCCCTGCGCCAGGGCTTCCAACCCAACATGTCGGCTCTCGACCTGCTCTGCAACGAGGGTCCAGAAGGAATATTCTATTTATGAAACCGAACTATATCTTTGAAACAGAAATGGAGGTTCGCGACTACGAGTGCGACATCCAGGGCATCGTAAACAATGCCAACTATCTCCACTACACCGAGCACACGCGCCATCTCTACCTCACGTCGCTCGGCGTGAGCTTCGCGCGCCTTCACGAGAAGGGCGTCGACGCCGTAGTGGCGCGCATGAACCTACAGTACAAGACGCCGCTGCGCTGCGACGATGTCTTCGTCTCGAAGCTCGGCGTGCGCAAGGAGGGTCTGCGTTACATCTTCGACCACGCTATCCACCGCAAGTCGGATGGCCGCCTCTGCTTCCTCGCTACTGTGGAGCTCGTGAGCCTTATCAACGGCAAACTCGGCGTGAGCGAAGACTACGACCGCGCCTTCGGCTTTGCCTAAGGGGGTGCACTTGTCTCAAGTGCACCAACCAAGAAGTGCGCCAACCAAGTAAGAAGTGCGCCAACTGCTTTGTTGGTGCAGCAGAGACTGCTGCACCCCCTGATAAGTGCACCGACCACTGTGCCCCCTGGTACATCTGCGTCGACCGTTGCGGACATCTGCGTCGACCGTTGCGGACATCTGCGCCGACCGATGCGGACATCTGCGCCGACCGATGCGGACATCTGCGTCGACCGATGCAGACATCTGCGTCGACCGATGCGTGACGTGAAAGTATAACAAAAGGGGCTCTGTACGTGACAGTACAGAGCCCCTTTTCTGTGTTCTTATAGCGTGGCTACACGTCTTGTGTCTTGTGAATCATCTCTCGTGCCTGTTCCATAATAGTCGTCAGCTCCTCCACCGTTGTGGCACGCAGCATGGCGATGCGTGTCTGTCGGAAGTCGGGTATGCCCTTGAACACCGGAGATGCAGCGATGTGACGGCGCGTGTGCAGAATGCCGCGATACTCGTCGATGCGCTCCACGTTGATGCGCAGCTGCTCAAGCAGCAGGTCTATCTTGCGGTCGACAGTGAGCGTCGGGTCGGCAGGACGACCGTCGAGCACGTCGCGCATCTCCTGGAATATCCACGGACAGCCGAACGTGGCACGGCCCACCATCACCGCGTCCACGCCGTAGCGGTCGAACGCGTCGCGCGCCTGCTCAGGTGTGCATATGTCACCGTTGCCGATGATGGGGATGTGTATGCGTGGGTTGCGCTTCACCTCGCCGATGAGCGTCCAGTCGGCGTCGCCCGTGTACATCTGCGCGCGCGTTCTGCCGTGTATGGTGAGTGCCTGTATGCCGCAGTCCTGTAGTGCCTCCGCCAGGTCGCAGATGACGAGCTGGTCGTGGTTCCATCCCAAGCGTGTCTTCACCGTGACGGGTGTGTTCACCGCTTTCACCACTTCGCGCGTGATGTCTAATAGCAGCGGTATGTTCTGCAACATTCCTGCGCCGGCACCCTTGCCTGCCACCTTCTTCACGGGGCATCCGAAGTTGATGTCAATCACGTCGGGCTTCACCTGCTCTACAATCTTTGCTGCCTCCACCATCGACTCCACGTCGCGTCCGTAGATTTGTATTCCCACGGGTCGCTCTTCGTCGCTGATAGTGAGTTTGCGTAGCGTGGCGTTCACCGAGCGCACGAGTGCCTCGGCGCTCACGAACTCCGTGTATACCATCGATGCACCGAACCGCTTGCAGAGGTGTCGGAATCCGATGTCGGTCACGTCCTCCATTGGTGCGAGGAACAGCGGTCGTTCCCCAAACTGTATGTTTCCTATGTTCATATTGTTCTTTGTTATATCTCAATAGATTATCTTTGTATTTTCCCCAAGAATGTCTCCCACAGATTTCACAGATTCTCACAGATTGTTGGCGCGCGTTTGTCTTAATCTCCCACAGATTTCACAGATTCTCACGGATTGTTGGCGTGCGTTTGTCTTAATCTTCTATGATTTCACAGATTCTGTATTCTTTGGAGGCTTTCCGTATCTGTGTAAATCTGTGCAATCTGTGGGAGTTTTTTGTCGTATGCAATCTGTGGGAGTCTTTTGTCGTGTGCAATCAGTGGAACCTTTTTGTCGTATGCAATCAGTGGGCGAAACTCTTTATTTAGAGTATCCGTTTATCTTGCGGTGTATCTCATTATTTATATTGTCGGTGTTGAAATTGACGAGTATACCTAAATGCAAGTTGCATAAACGCAGGTAGGTAAGCAGTTGCTTGTGGTGCAACTCGTTGATTTCCTTCACTGATTTAAGCTCTACTATTACAGAGTTTTCAACGAGAATATCAAGTCTGAGATTAGTCTTCAATATAGTGCCATCATAATGGATTGGTACCTCTACTTGATTCTGTACATTCAAACCGTCTTTCTGCATCTGATAGCATAAGGCAGCTTCATAGACAGATTCCAATAGACCAGGGCCAAGCGTGTTATACACTTTGTATATCGCGCCCCGAATCTTATATGTAATCTCGTTTTCTGTCATTAGAAATCAGTATATATTATGTTATATGCTTTAAATATCTGTGTAAATCTGTGTAATCTGTGGGAGATTCCTCCAGTAGATAATGATCTGTGTAGCTCCTTTTCGTTGTCGGGTTAATGTCTCCCACAGATTTCACGGATTCTCACAGATTATTGTGTTCTTTATTGAACTTTCTGTATCTGTGTAAATCTGTGTAATCTGTGGGAGAATCTTCATCGTAACTCGTAATCTGTGGGAGATTCCTCCAGTAGATAATGATTTGTGTAGCTCCTTTTCGTTGTCGGGTTAATGTCTTCCACAGATTTCACAGATTCTCACAGATTGTTGGTGTCCTTTATTGACGACCTTTCTGTATCTGTGTAAATCTGTGTAATCTGTGGGAGAATCTTCATCGGAACTCGTAATCTATGGGAGAATCTTCATCGTAAATCGTATTCCGTGGGAAGAAACGCGGTCACTCCTTTGTGGGAGCAAGCGTCTTGCGGTACTCCTCGGGGTTCTTCAGTAGTTCCACAGCCTTGGCGAACTGCTTGTCGTAGCGCAGCGAGTTCTCCAGCGCACCACGGTCGAAGTAGTAAGCCGACATGATGTCGTTGGCGATGATCTGCTTCAGCTGCTCCTTGTTGTACGGATAAGCCAGATCCTTAGCGATGTCGTGCTTCAGTTTCGCCTTCAGCGCCTCGAACTCCGGCTTCGCATCCTCGTAATAGCCCTCGAAGCGTGCCAGCTTCTCCAAGTCCTTCAGATACTTCTCGCTCACCTGGTCGTACTCGAAACCACTCTTCACGACATACGCACAGAACTCCTCGTAGTCCTTGTCCGACAGTTCGAATTCCGACGGTGCAGCCACCGTGCGGTGCTTCGCCATGTACTCAATCTCGTAGTTGAGCAGCAAGTCGGTAGTGTCGGCGAACTGCAGATAGTAGGCTATGTTCGGCATCGAGTCGGGGAGCACCTCGATATCGGGCTTTATGCCTCCGCCGTCGCGCACGATGCGACCCGCCGCCGTGCGGAACTCATGCGTCAGCGAGTCAGCCACGTGCTCGCTCGCATACCCCTTGTTCGTATGCTTGTATTTGCGCGCCTGAATGCAACGGCCCGACGGTATGTAGTACTTCGCCGTAGTCAGCTTCAGCTTGCCGTTGTAGGGTAGGGGCACGTTCGGCACCTGCACCAGTCCCTTGCCGTATGTGCGTGTGCCCATCACCACGGCGCGGTCGAGGTCCTGCAGCGCGCCCGACGTAATCTCGCTCGCGCTCGCCGTCTCCTCGTTCACGAGCACCACGATAGGCATCACCGTGTCAATCGGCTCCATCGTTGTGTAGAACGTCTTGTTCGAGCTCTTCACCTTACCACGCATCTCCAACAGCTGCTTGCCCTTCGGCACAAACATGTTCAGAATCTGCAGAGCCTCCTGCACCGAACCGCCACCGTTGGAGCGGAGGTCGAGCACCAGACTGCGCATACCCTTCGAGCGCATCTCGATGAACGCGCGGCGCACGTCCTTCGCCGAGTTCTCGAGGAACTGGTTGTAGCTGATGTACCCTATGCTGTCCGGCTGCAGACCGTAGTACGTCAGATATGGCATCTGTATGGCGCGTCGCTGCACCTTCAGCGTCAGCGTCTTGCCCGTAGCCGGACGCTTCACCTTCAGCACCATCGTCGTACCCGCGTCGCCACGCAGACGCTCCGATACGTACGCCGTCATCTTTCCCTCCATCGACTCGCCGTCGATAGCGAGTATGATGTCGCCCTTGCGCAGACCCGCTTCCGCAGCCGGCATACCCTCGTACGGCTTGTTTATCACCACGTTCTTGCGTGTGAAGCTGTACGAGATAATCGAGCCGATGCCCGCATACTTGCCCGTGAGCATCTGCTTGTATTCGCCCACCTTGTCCTCCGGATAGTACTCCGTGTACGGGTCGAGCGAGCGCAGCATCTGGTTCACGGCGTCGCCCACCACCTCGTCGGCGTTCAGCGAGTCGACATATAGCAGGTCGAGGTTGCGATACACGGCATTGAACACGTCCAGGTTCTTCGCCACGCGGTAGTTATGGTCGCTGCTGTTCTGCGCTACGGCGAGCATAGGCAGGAGCATCAGTGCGATAGTTATGATTTTTCGCATTTCTTTATGTTTTTGAGTTCGTTATTATTCAGACTACAAAAGTACAACATTAACGTCAAATACATATAAATAATGTGGAGTTTTTGCGCCTTTGCTTACTATCTGCGCTCATAAAACGTCAGCGTTTATAAAAAAATAACGCAATAGACACAAAAAAGTGCCGAAAAGTTTTTGTGTTACGGAAAAACTTATTACCTTTGCATCCGCAATCAGACAACAAGCCAAGTTGTCGTAAGAAAATGCTTCAATAGCTCAGTTGGTTAGAGCACCTGACTGTTAATCAGGGGGTCGTTGGTTCAAGTCCATCTTGAAGCGCCATTTTAAAAGCCTCGCAAGTTCTTCGCTTGCGAGGCTTTTTGTTAGGGGGTGCAGCAGTCTCTGCTGCACCAACCAAGCTATTGGTGCACTTCTTGCTTGGTGCAGTGGAGACTGCTCTCTTGTTATTTTTTGCATAAAAGTTTTGTTTTTCTACGGTTAAAGGTCTATCTTTGCATTAGTGATAAGAAATAATAACTATAAAACGATACGGATTTTTATTTGCAAAGTAAATTCCCTTATTTTGTAACTATTTGATTTACAATGGTTTTTTCTTTGTAAGGTATATTCCGAAAGCCTAAAGATGTATGAATTGGAAGGATAAAGCTTTGGATATTTTAAAAGAGAGTTTGAAACCAATTCCTCATGAATTGAGTGAACTCGATTGGAAGTGCAATCTGTCGTCTAAGTCTGATCGATTGGCTAAACATATCTGTGCCTTTTGCAATCACCATGGTGGTGGCATGTTTGCTTATGGTATAAGCGATGATGCTTCGTTTGTTGCGCTTTCCAAAGAGCAGATTGAGCTAATTGTTAGAAATTTAGGTAATGTCGCTCACAATAATTTGTCACAGGCAATAGATATAGACCATGCTGTTTTGGAATATGAAGGACATCCTATTTTGTTTGTGTATGTGCCAGAACAAAGGGAAAAGCCGATATTCTTACGTGGAAAAGACTATCACGAAGCATATTGTAGAGTGAATGGACAAACGCGCAAGATGTCAGACCTACAAGTGCGTAATATGATTGCAACCTCGCAAGGTCTTCGGTTTGAAGAACGAGTAGCAAAGAGAGGGTTGACAAAAAGTGGTGTCTTGCAACTTTTGAATTTCCGAAAATTCTTTGAACTGCAAGATAAGGCTGTTCCTAAGTCAGTAGACAGTGTTATTGCACGAATGGCAGAATGTGGGTTCTGTATTGGTGCGGATGATGACTGGAGTATCACAAATCTGGGCGCTATTTTGTTTGCAAACAATCTGAGCGATTTCGACGAACTCGGTAGTCGTAAGGTCGTTGTACGTAAATATATGGGAGTTAATAATCGCAATATTCTGTTTGAACAATTTGGTAAATACGGTTATGCGGTAGGCTTTGAGGGATTAGTTGATTTCATAATGAAAAATGTATCAACAGAGGATATCGGTGTTAAGCGTAAAGATGTAGCCGATTATCCCCGAATCGCTATTCGTGAATTTGTAGCAAATGCTTTGGTGCATCAGGATTTTGATATTTGTGGTATAAGCATTACGATAGAGATATTCTCTAATCGTGTTGTGATAACAAACCCTGGTGCACCACTTAATGATATAAATCGTTTGATAGACCTTCCGCCGAACTCTCGCAATGAGAAGTTAGCAGAACATATGTTCTTGTTAGGCTTTTGCGAACGCCGTGGTAGTGGGATAGACCGAGCTGTTGCTGCAATTGAAGAAATGCATTTGCCGGCTGCAAAAATAGCAAAGGAGGAAATGTGTACAAGGGTTACGCTCTATCCGCATAAGGATTTGAAAGATATGACCAAAGAGGAGAAGGTTGAGGCTTGTTATCAACATGCGTGCCTTGTAAACGAGGATGGAAAGAGTATGAATAATCAGTCAGTTAGAGAACGCTTTAATCTAAAAAAGACGCAATCGTCTGTTGCGTCAAGAATTATTGCAGATACGCAAGAAGTAGGTCTAATAAAAATTGCCAATACGGATATTGTGTCAAAGAAACTTATGACGTATGTGCCATATTATGTATGACATAACTGGCACATACTTAAGTGTTATTTGTATCTTCTGAACCTCCACCACATCATCACGCCCGCCGATGTCAGTCCGAACGGGAATGCCATCCACACGCCCATCAGTCCGTAGCCCAACACGAAGCCGCAGAGGTAGCCCACGGGTAGCGAGATGACGAAGAAGGCAACGAACGCAATGAGCATCAGTGGCTTCACATCGGCGATGCCGCGCAGCGCGTTGGCGTAGTTGATCTGCATACCGTCGCCAAACTGATAGATGAAGAACGGCAGGAGCAGCGTGAGCACAGCCGACGACACCTCCGCGCTGTCGGTGAACCACGCACCTATGTGGTTGCGCAGCAGGAAGATGGTGCCGCCAAGCACCACCTCGAGCATCACCATCAGGTGCAGACCCGCCGTCACCGTGTGGCGCACGTTCTGCACGTCGCGCTGACCGTGGAAGTAGCTTGTGCGTACAGCCACCGCAGCCCCAAGTCCGTAGTAGACCATGAACGTGAACTGCGAGATGGTTGTCATCACCTGGTGCGATGCCAAGGCAATGGTGCCGAGCCAGCCCACCATGATGATGGAGAGCGAGAACGATGCCGTCTCCATGCCCATCTCCAGCGCAATCGGGGTGCCTAACGAGTTGAGGCGGCGCAGCAGCGGACGCGACCAGCCGAGCTTGAAGAAACCCTCGCGGTACGCAGCAAAGCGACGTGAGCGCATGAAGACAACGATGAAAATCACCACCATGATGATGCGTGAGAGCAGCGTCGACACGCCGGCACCCACAACGCCCATCTCCGGTGCGCCCATCTTGCCATATATAAAGATGTAGTTGCCGAGGATGTTTAGCAGGTTGCCCGAGAGCAAAATCCACATCGATGTGCGCGTCAGCGTGATGCTATCGGTGAACTGCTTGAAGGCGTTGAACAGCATCACGAACGGCAGCGACGCGAATAGCACCATGTAGTAGGGACGCATATAGCCCAAGAGCTCTACGGGCTGTCCGAGATTGCCGAGGTTGAAGTAGAGCACCAGGAGCACCGTCATCATAGCCACCGCTGCCAGCGTGTTGGCAAGCAGTGAGCAGCGCAATGCCTGACCTGCTTCAGCCTGCTCGCCACGACCGAACAGAGCACCCACCACTGGCGTCAGTCCGTAGGAGAAACCTGTGCCCGTGATGATGGCAAGGTTGATGATGTTGTTCACGAACGATGCCGCACCAAGCTCCGTAGTGCTGTGGTGTCCCACCATCATTGTGTCCGCAAAGCTAAGGACAATCATGCCCATCTGACCAATCATGATGGGTATGCCGATGGAGAGCAGTGTGCGGTAGTGCTGGCTCATGCTTATAGTGCTGTTACCAGAATTTGTTCTGCTCTTCATTATACTCATATCCTATTGCTGCAAGTTGACTGATTATCTGTTGTTTTTCCACGTTTAGGTCGTCGCATAAAGCGTCTAAAGAGGGGTAAGTGTCGCGCAAGTGCGTGTTGATGACGCTCAGCAGCATCATCGGATCTTTGGGTAATCCAAGCATAGTGTCTCTGATTAATTATTCGTTACCTGATAAAATTCGAACTGCAAAGTTACTCATTCTTTTACAAACAAATGGTGTTAATGGGTTTTGTTGTTGTCAAAAGGTTCGGGAAATTACCATTTTTTAAGGCGCATTGTTAAAAAAGCAAGTATTTTCTTGCGCTTGTCGCTTTTTTTACCGAACTTTGTGCCGACTATAGCCCTCTTGAATTCAGTTAGATATGGGCTTAGTAGTAATAAACAAAAACGAATATTAATGGTAAAACCATTCTCACTTATCGCTATCGTGGCGTTCGCCACAACGCTCACATCCTGCTTTAAGGACGAAGCACCCAACAACGAGTGCGATATCGTTGAAGCACGCATCCAGGTAGAGAACCCCGACGAGGTGTTCTTTCAGCAGTCAAACGCCGAACTATTGGGCATCGAGTCGACAAAGACCGACCTTATCTTCCCCGACCTGCGCCCAAACAGTGATGTTACCGCACTGCCGGTCTACTTCAAGACAACCCCTGGAGCGACAGTTTCTCCCGAAAGTGGCTCGGCACAGAACTTCGCTAACGGCCCCGTGACATACGTCGTAACGTCAGAAGATGGTCAGTACAGCCGTACATACCGCGTGTTTATCAAGGCTGAAGAGGCTAACCAAAACCCCGATCAGCCAGAAGATAAGCTTGCATACATACACTACAACTTCGAGAACTACTCGCTCGACCCTGCTACATCAAAGTTCTACATGTGGAGCGACTACGAGAATGGATACAACTGGGCGACCGGCAACCCTGGTTTTAGTATAGCCAGAGGTTCTGCAAAGCCCGACCAATATCCGACAACACCTCTCGCTGAGGGCTACGACGGAGCTGCCGTGAAGCTTGAGACGTGCGATACTGGACCGTTCGGTGTCATTGTGAACATGCGCATCGCTGCCGGCAACCTCTTCACCGGTGTGTTCGACTCGAAGTCGGCTACCAAGGAACCGCTTATGGCTACACACTTCGGCGACGGATCGTACAACCAGATCAACTATCGCCCCATTACTCTCTCCGGCTACTACCAGTACACACCGGGTGCAACGTTTAAGGACAAGAACGCCAAGGTGGTAGAAGGACGCATCGACCGAGGCGACATCTACGCCGTAGTGTTCCGCAACGTCGACAGCGAAGGCAAAGCGTTCTATCTCACGGGCGACAACGTGCTCACCTCGTCGCAGATAGTAGCATTGGCACGAGTGCCCAACGTGGTGAAGACCGAGGGCGGATGGAAAAAGTTCGCAGTCGACTTCAACTATATTCGCGAACTCGATGCAGCCATCCTTGCCAACAAGGGCTATAGCATGGCGGTCGTATTCACCTCAAGCATCGAGGGCGCAGCCTTCGAGGGCGCTGTGGGTAGCACACTGCTCATCGACAAGGTAAGCATTGCATACAAGAAGTAAGAAAACAAGCAAAATGAAGAAAACAATAATAGCTGCAGCCCTTGCGCTGCTCTTCGGCGCGCACAGTGCGTCAGCATTCGGAATATTCGACAATCTGAACTATCAGGCACGTCTCGGCTACAACATCGGTGGCACAATGCCGATGGGTATGCCTGCCTCTATACGTGGTCTCGATAGCTATAAGCCGAGGCCAAGCTTCACTCTCGCGCTCGATGCCTACAAGCCTCTCACCGAGAAGTGGGGTATGATGGCAGGCTTCCACTTCCAGACAAAGGCGATGGAGACCGACGCTCGCGTGAAGAGCTACTCAATGGAGATGCGTCAGGGCGGCGAGTCGCTCAGCGGACTCTTCACCGGCAATGTCGTTACGAAGACATCACAGCTCGTCGTAACGCTGCCTCTGCAGGCTACGTTCAACGTGTCGGATGCCGTGCGCTTGAAGTTCGGACCTTACTTCTCTTACGCGCTCAACAACGATTTTTCGGGTTACGCCTACGATGGCTATCTGCGCGAGGGCGAACCAACCGGACAGAAGGTGGAACTCGGACACAACGAGGGTGAGCGTGGCGACTACGACTTCTCAAGCGATATGCGCCACTGGCACTTCGGCTTCGACTTCGGTGCCGACTGGTACTTCTCGCATCGCTTCGGCGCTTATGCCGACGTGCAGTGGGGTATGTCGGGAGTGTTCCGCAAGGAGTTCAAGACCATCGAGCAGACCATGTACCCCGTGTACGCTACGCTCGGTGTGATGTATAAACTTAAATAAGTTGATGTGTTGATGTGTTGAGATGTTGATGTGTTGTAATGTTGACATTAGTTTACAGCTTAAAGGCAAATCTCACCATCTCACCATAACACCATAACACCAAAAATTAATTAAACCTTTTAAAATTACAAGCTTATGAAGAAAATCTTTACTCTGTTAGTCCTTTTGATGACTACACTTTGTGTGTCTGCACAGCAGTATTACAAAGGAACTTGGCATTCAAATTTGGGTAAGTTTGCCGACTATGAAACAACTGTAGCCGTAACCCAGGGCGAAGGCGGTGCTTATACACTCGTGTTCGAGCGCGTAATCTTTGATAATGATGATCTCGGTAAGGTGACATTCTCTGGCATGTCTGACTACAAGTGGGGTGGTGGAGGCTCTTTCACATTCTCTCATGAGGGAGGTAACCTTGGTGAATTGACATACTCCTATTTCCAGATGACTGATGCACTTGGCAAAGCTCGTTTGGACGATGAAGCTATTTATATAACATTCGATTACTTCGAATATGGTACAAGCTCTTTTAGAAAGGTTGTCTTCTCTGGCACACGCACAAGCAGCGGCGGTGGCGGCACAGGTGGCGACGACAAGCCGACAATCACCGCTACAGAGCAGTTCACAGCTGACGTTGCTTCTGAGTTCCAGGGCGGCCAGTCTGGCGTTGTTAAGTATCCTAATGTTCTGGCAAAGGTATGCGAGTGGAGCGACGGCGCACATAGCCTCGAGATCGAGCACATCGACACTGAGAAGGGCGTTATGTCAGGCGTACTCTTGAAGGGTCTTGAGAAGAAGACAGTTGACGGCGAAGTGACATACACTGGCACCGTAGAGCCGGAGATCGAAACTCTTCCTAACTTCTACGACGCTTACGTAAACCTCAAGGCTAAGGTTGAGGCACGTATTGACGAAGGTGGCGACCTCTATGCTACAATCGTGTTCACAGACGAGAGCGAGCCTTCGTTCAAGCTCACAGCATGGTTCAACTATCAGGAGCCGTTCGTTCCGGCTGATCCGTTCTCGGTAGGGGGCAAACTCGTTGGCTATACAGTCACAGCCGATGGCGAATTCTCTAACAACGTAGAAACTACACTCACATTCACTGAGACTGCAAAGGATGTTTATACACTTTCGCTCACCAACGTTGCTATTCCTGACGGCGTAGCTCTCGGCACAGTTTCGTTCGAAGGCGTTCAGCGCACAGGCGATGACAGTGAGGCTAAGTTCGCAAGCAAAAAGGGCGAAGCTAAGACTACAGCTACAAACCCAGTGTACGCAGCGGTTGACTATACTTACTTCGAGTTTATCGTAGGCTTCGACGCAGAGAAGAAGGTGACAAGCTGCACTGGTGAGTTCGTTGTCGATAACTACGGCGAATCGGTTGCTTACACATTCAACTACGACCCAACAGTAGTTTCTGTGAACACAGTAGTAGCAGCTGACGGCACAGTTAAGCACATCTACACACTCACGGGTGCGAAGGTTACATCTCTCCAGCGTGGCGTGAACATCGTGCGCACAGCCGACGGCAGAACACTCAAGGTTTTGAAGAAGTAAATTGCATTAATAAATAAATAAAAAAATGAAGAAGTTTTTTATGACACTCGCCGTTGCTGCGACAGCATTCATGGCGACAACAGCTAACGCTCAGACAACAGAACAGTTCACCGACAAGCTCGCAATCTCACTCAATGATGCTCCACAAGATCCTGTTGACGCAACAGTTGAGCTTGAGCACAAGGCTGATGGTACATCTACATTCATGCTCAAGAACTTCACTTTCGGAATCTTTGAGGTGGGCGATGTAATAGTTGAGGGTATCAAGGGCGTAAAGAATGGCGACGCTACAACTTACGACTTTGAAGGCACTGCAAAGTTGCCGAGTGACAAAGCGGTTGCGGAAGCTCTCGGACACCAAATTCCTCTTACACTCCACTCTGTAGTAGAAGGTGGTAAGCTCTATGCTGAGATCGCACTCCTTGTAGACATGGGTGAAAAGCTTAAGGTTGACTGCGTATTTGGCAAGAAGTCGGAGACAGCTATCAACGGCGTAGTAGCAGGCAAGACTGCTCCGGCGGCTGTGTTCAACGCTACTGGCGCACGTCAGAACGGCTTGCAGAAGGGTCTGAACATCGTTCGCACCGCTGACGGCAAGACTGTTAAGGTGTTGAAGTAATATAGACACGATACAACAAACAACTATACGGGGTGTGTTAAAATGAGTTTTGATGATGTTAAAACTTGTTTTAATGCACCCCGTTTGCAATAATATTGCTATATTTGAACATCTAAACTAAAGTTAATATGAAAAAAGTTCTTTCTATAGTATTCTTCCTGATGACCACGCTCTGCACATTTGGTCAGGTGTTTACCGACGATTTGCATGTTACAAGTGGAGGAGGCAGAACTACCGACTACACTCAGAAGGAAGTGGAGCTGAAGCGAGTGGGTGGCAGTAGATACAAGGTGACATTTAAGAAACTCGCCCCCATGGCATACAAGACGTTTGGCGACTTTGAAATTGATGGCGTTATGTCTACGGTTGATGCAGAAACTGGCGTTACTACCTTTGCCACTTCGGCCACCGAGGGCAAATGGGTAAACGTTACTCCTACAGCTGCCATCGGAGGCGTAACCGAGGGAAGCAAGTCTACACTCACTTCTTTTACGGCTACACTCTCTGCCGATAAGTCGAAGTTTGTAGCAGAACTCAACTTTATGACAATGGGTTCGGACGTGAGCGTGGTGTTCGGCAAGCAAATCGACACTGCCATCAACACCCTAACCACTGCCGACGACAACACCTACGTCGAGATATACAACCTCGGCGGAGTACGCATACAGCACCTCCAGCGTGGCATCAACATCGTGCGCACAGCCAACGGCAAGGTAAAGAAGTTGCTCGTGAAGTAAAAGCTAATAATACAATTTACTAACATTAATAACCAACAAATTAGATTTATTATGAAGAAAATTTTATCTCTTATTGCAATGTTGGTGGTGACGTTGACAGCGTTCGCTGAGACCACAAGCGAGAAAATTATTCCCGACGGCACTCAGCCTAACGGTGGTACTATCACACCTAAAGCAATCACAGTCGACTGGGCTACCCAGAAGATTGTAGCGAATGTAGATTTGACAAAATGTCTTGAGGGCACCAACGAGCAAATCTTCGCTATCTCTACTAACAGTGCGGATATCGCAAATTGGGAACAGGACAGCGGAAGCACACTCCACTTCTTCTATAGACAGAAATTTACAGAATGGGGTTCTACAACTACTGACGTTCATAAGTTTGCCGTACAATATCGCTATAAAGGCGATAGCGGTGCTACCAACCGCTTCTACGAGGTGAAGGACATTTCTAACTGCACTATCGTAATGGACAAGAATGGCGTTACTATTGATGGCACACTCGTGTTCGAGGCTTCTCTTATGCCGCAACTCTACAAGGAAGGTGCTAACCAACTCTACTTCGGTTCTTTGCGCGGTGATCATCCGTACGCTACATACAAGTCTGTAGAGCTCGTAACAGAGGAACCAGCAGTAGAGCCTGTTTCATACGAGTTTACACACAATGCAGACGTTTGCTACTATGAGAAGACTGGTGAGAGTGGAGAGGATTCTCAGTACAATGTATACCACCAGTATATTAAGGATGCAAAGGTTATGATTGAGAATGACAAAACTGGCAAGTACACAGCTACGCTTAAGGATGTGGTAGCAGGCAAGGAAAAGTCAGCTCTCGGTGATATCGTTTTGGCAGGTCTTGAAAATGAAGCGGATGGTTCTCTTGAGTTCAAGCTTCCGACCACTCTCTCGTTTACTGTTGGTGTAGCTACTTCTCCATTCTATGGTAAGACATTTAAAGTGGTTAGTGGTACTATTGAAGCAACACCAGCTGCTGACGCAGCAAGCAAAGGCGTTGCAAATGTTGCAATTTCATTTGCTGATGCTGATGGCAATATGCTTACTTACATGTTTAATGCAGATGTATTCATCCCTGTTGTTCAGAACTTTGAAAGTGATGCTTACGTGAAGGTAGGCGAAGAGACAACAAATCTCGAAAAGGCTCAGGCTGTGCTCACAGAGTTCATGGAGGATACTTACATGGTTACATTTAAGAACCTTACATTGGGCGAAAAGACTGGCGACTTCACTATCGAGAACCTCAAGCCAACAAAGGGCGAGGACGGCAAGGTTACATTCTCTACAGAGGACACAAGCGGCTTCTGGAACGACGCTGACGAGACAGAACTCAACTTCACCGACTTCTCTGCTTCTGTAAAGGTAGGCGAGAACGGCTTTGAGGGCTTCGTTTGCAAGTTCACAACAGAGAACGGTCAGTTCGTTTACGGCGAGAAGGCAGAGACACCTGATCCGCCGTCAACAGTTGAAACAAAGATTTTCAGCGACAAACTCGAATATACATTCAAGACAGCAACTGGTGTAAACGATCCTCAGAAGCTCACCATCGAGTCGCTTGGCAACAATCGCTACAATGTGATTCTTGCTAACCTCGACACATACAATACCCTCTATGTAAACGTAGGTACTGTTAGCTTCCTCAACGTAGAAGGCACTACAGTTGACGGCGTTACAACTATCGACGTTCAGAAGCCGGAGGTTACATTTACAGATGCTGACTATGAGTTTACTGACAACAAGGAGGGCGCACTCAAGGTTCAGTTCAACGACACTAAGGCTTATCTGAAGGCTACCGGCGTAACAAGCATCGTTTTGTTAAACACTTCTTACGACTACACACTCGTATTCGGCACTGAGTTCTCAACAGAGGAGCCGAAGGACGACTACGCTATCAACTTCGACAAGGACGCAAACAGCACACATAGTAGCCGTGCCCTCAACAGCTTCTCTCTCCAGCAGACAGGCAAGGACAAGCAGACAAAGAGCGTTAAGACTTCAAAGGCTGCTTACGAGGATCATACAGCAGACGAGCCGTTCACAGTTGAGGCTGGCAGCGAACTGACAGCTTCGTTCGATTACACAGGCGAATGGATGCATAGCTTCGTTTACATCGACTTCGACAACGATGGTGACTTCTCTTATAAGGAGGGACAGTGGGATCAGACTGGCACCGATTTGGTAGCATTCAGCTTCTACTCTCTCGACTCTAATCCAAAGAACGATGCATCTGGTTACAACTCAGTAGGTGATGAACTTACAGGAGATGCTCGCAATACTTATGCTGCACCTTCGTTCAAGGCTCCTGCTAAGGCTGGCGAATATCGTATCCGCTTCAAGATCGACTGGAACTGCATCCTCCCTGGTGGTTCAAGCACTATCCTCGAAGACGGTGGTGGCGTTTGGGACGCAACTCTTAAGGTTGTAGAGCCGGTAGTTGACGGCATCAGCACAATCAATGCTGAGACTGCTAACGGCGTACAGTTCTTCACTGTTGACGGCGTTAAACTGTCTAAGCTCCAGAAGGGTCTGAACATCGTTCGCACCGCTGACGGCAAGGTGAAGAAGGTGCTCGTGAAGTAATCTTTCAGTGCACCCACTGAAAACACTCATAAGAGGGCATGGCATTCCGCCATGCCCTCTTTTCGTTGCTCCCCTCCCACAGACACATCGTAGGAGGGTATGGCATCCTGCCATACCCACGCCACCCTCTTAGGGGGTGCAGCGGTCTCCGCTGCACCAACCAAGCAAACGCTGCACCAACATTACAATCCTCCCACGGAATTCACCGAATTCACAGAATCTTCTGGCGGAGAAGAGCCTCCCACGGATTTCGCAGATGCTCACAGATTTTTCTTCTCTGCCAATAACTTCTTCGTTCTTCGTTCTGTGTGAAGATAGTTTAGTGGCAGCGTGGGTATGGCAGGGATGCCATACCCTCCTATGGTTAGCATTGTTTTGCGATGAAGTGGAATTCATGTCGTGCCAATACTCAATTTTCTTCTTCGTTACTAACAGCGTATGATGTGAGTGAATAGGCTGTGGTGACTCCCGAGAACTGGATAGGATGGGTTGTGTATGGTGCTACAAAGCTATAAATAAAATCGAGTAGATGAAAATATCTACCATATCTTCCAGCCAGCGCATAACCTCCTGCGTATCAGTGAAGTAATGGCTGGAAGATACCTGACCAATAGGGGTTATCTTCCAGCCTATCTCCCAGCGCATCTTCCAGCTCATTTTCCATCCGTCTCTCTGCTAATATGTAGGGTAGGGGTTCGTTCGTTTCTTGATTGTTTGTTCGTTTCTTGATTGCTTGTTCGTTTACGGTGTTTTATCGTAGCGTGGCAATCTTGTTGTTGTAGCGTGGCAATCTTGTTGTTGTAGCGTGGCAATATTGTTGGTGTTGCGTGGCAATGCAATCTGTGGGAGTTTTTGTAGGAGGGTATGGCATCCTGCCATACCCACGCCACCCGCTGGAACTCCTAATCTGTGCTCATCCGTGTGCATCTGTGGGATACTCTTCTCCGCCAGAAACTTCTGCGCGTTCTGTGGCTTCTGTGGGAGGATAAGCAAGAGGGCCGCGTGGGTATGGCAGGGATGCCATACCCTCCTAAATACCAACAAAGACTATAAATAATTTGCGTCACACAAATTTTATTTTTAACTTTGCAGTCGAAGATTTATATAGCTTATAATCAATAGATTTGAAACAAAACCGTGCGTAAATAGCGTATATCCTATACGTATTGAAAGCAATACAATTAAATAACTAACATTTAACAACTAACAAAAACAGATTTCTTATGAAGAAAATTTTATCTCTTATTGCAATGTTGGTGATGACAGCAACTGCGTTTGCTGAGACCACCAGTGAGAAAATTGTAGAGGATAACTATGCCCTTGCTGGTAATGTCCTCTCTCCAAAGGCAGTTACAGTGAACTGGGATACCCAGAAACTTGTTGCAGTGTTGGATATGACCACTTGTAGTGACAAAGAGAACGAGCGTGTTTTCTCTGTTTCTAACAACAAAACAGACGTTGCAAACTGGGAACAGACCAACGGTGGAAGCACAGTGCACCTCTTCTATACAAAGGACGCAAAAGTATGGACAAGCAAAGGTATGGAGACCTTTCATCAGAAGTTCGCTGTTCAGTATCGCTATCAAGGCGATGCAGGCGCAACAAGTTACTATAAGGAGGTTACCGATCCTTCTACCGTAACTATAGTTATGGACAAGACGGGTATCAGCATCAATGGTGACCTTGTGTTCCCTGCTGCTGAAATGTCAAACCTCTACGGCGAGGGTGATAATCAACTCTACTTCGGTGCTGGATGCGGCACCCCAGGTTACGCTACCTATAAGTCAGTGGAGCTCGTAACCGAGAAGGCAGAGACATTCTCACCAGTTACTCTCTCTAAAACTGACGTTGCTAACGCTGTTTACAATGGCACAACAACCAACTACGACGCAAAGACTGTTGAATTCGTGCAGTACGAGGAAGGCAAGTATAAGCTCGTGTGGAAGACTCTTGAGGCAGGCTCAACCCTCTTTGGCGACTATACTATCGAGAATATCACCGTTGCTGAGGACGCAGAGACACACGTACTCACACTCACCACTACTGACACCGAGGGCACATGGTCTAATGTGAACCCTGCTTATGGTTTCTTGTTCAAACTTGCTGACGGCACCAAGACCGCGTTTACAGGTTTCGAGGGCACATGCAAGCTCAACGAGACTAAGGATGCTATTGAGAAGCTCAAATTTAAGTTTAACATCAGCATCTTGGATAATGAGGCTAACTTGGTATTCGGTGAGAAAGCTCCAGAAACAGGCATCAACGCTACAACAGTGGCAGAGGGTGCAGCAACACTCTTCACGGTTGATGGTGTTAAGCTGTCTAAGCTCCAGAAGGGTCTGAACATCGTTCGCTCTGCTGACGGCAAGGTGAAGAAGGTACTCGTGAAGTAATCTCAGGGGGTGCTTTCAGGGGGTGCACTTGTCTCAAGTGCACCAACCAAGCAGCATCCCAACAATTCTGTTGGTGCAGTTCTTGCTCTGGCAAGCGGCAAAGCCGAGCGGGGACAACTGCACCCCCTAAGGTGCACCAACCAAGGTCAAAAATATAAGAGGGCATGGCGAAAAACCATGCCCTCTTTGCGTATATTTCTCATCGTAGGAGCCTATGGCAGGGATACTATACCCTCCTAAATACCAACAAAAACTACAGATAATGTTTGCGTTGCAGATATTTTATTCCTAACTTTGCATTGTCAAGACAACAAAAAAGCATCGATTGTGAGCTTTTAGTCATACGCAGCAGCGATTTATACAATTCATTTACAAACAAAAAAGATTTATAAGCAAGGACTATGACCGGTTGCAACTTGTTATACTTCTTATATGGAGCGAGCATTATGTTCCATCTGATGATGGCGTTGTTGTTCAGTTACAAGCGTCGCACTTCGCTGAACATCTATGTCAGCACGCTTATGCTCGTCACCGTAGCACTATACGTTAAGAACCTTGCGCTTATAGGAGACGGTTGTTATGACAGTGCGCTCGAATCATTGTTCTCTTCGAGCATAGACCTGTTCACTATGCCGCTTTATGCCATCGTTCTTATCGAAGCATGTCGCCCAGGATGGCTCAACTGGTGGCGTGCGTCGTTGTTGTATATCCCGTTCTTGGCGTTTATGACCGTGTCGTTAGTTTACCCCGAGCCGACGGTGTTCGACGTGATACACATCTCCTCGTTTGTTTATGGCGTTTTGCTCTTGGGTTGGTCGCTGCACGAAGTGCCCCGCTTCGAGCGTGCGCTGATGGAGGAGTTCTCCTACGAGAAATACATCAACTTCAACTGGTTGCGTGGCATTATCGTGTCGTTCTTCTGCATCCTTCTGCTGTGGATATACGACAGTGTGCACCCCAGTTGTGAGAATGATGCCATCTACCTTATTGGTTCGCTCGTGGTGTGGGCGGTGGCTTGTTTCTTCTTCTATCGTCAGGCTCGCGTGATAAGCATTGTTAAGGCATACGAGTCTGCCGACTCCCAATCGGTAGTGGCACCTTCAGAGGCAGAGGATGAGGCTTTGGCATCCGTTGCTACCTCGCTGGAGACCGACATCGATACGGATACAGAATTGTCGGACGCCTCCACTGACGAGCAGAGCGTACAGCAGGAAGCAGCCTTCGCTGAGCGTATGCACCTACTCTTCGAGCGCGACCATGTGTACCTCAATCCGCGTTTGCGACTCACGGAGTTGGCTGCTCTTCTTGGCACCAATCGCACATACCTATCGCAATACATCAACCAGTGCTGCGACACCACGTTCTACGACTTTGTCAACGATTATCGCATACATCATGCTAAGCTGCTCCTTCACTCCACCGATGACACTCTCGACACCATCGCCACGAAGTCGGGTTTCAATTCTTTGTCCACTTTCCGCCGTGCATTCCAGCAGCGTGAGGGCAAGAGTCCGATAGAGTTTCGTGCGTCAAACGGTAAAAATAGCATGTCAAACGATTAAAAAGTCGTTGAAATCGACGATTTTTACACAATGACACATATCTTTTACCGATTGCAATCGCAAGTTTATCGAAAGTTTGTACTTTTGCAGTGTAATGTTGTGATAACATTTAGTTATTAATACAAATTAGTATTAGTAAAGCCAGTAATGTAAATGAATGAATAAATAAGAAGCAGTTTGTAATTGTTTGATAAATCAAGAAAAGAGTTTAAAAACCGCCGAGCAGTGATGCTGGGCGGTTTTTTGTTTGTTGCTTGCTTAAGTTACATATATTAGCTACCGCTCCTACTTCTGTTTCTCGTAATAATCTATAGCTGCCTTTATGTTTTTTTGTACAGCCTTTGTGCTGAATGTAGCTCCGGTGCATCCGTCTATATCGGTGCGTTGGGTTAGCTTCTTTGCCTTTGAGATTTTGAGGTTATTGTATAGCGGCAGCAGAAACTGCTTTACACGGGCAAAGTAGGGTACAGTTTCTTCGTTTTTCAGTGCTACCACTTTCTGCACCTTGCCGTTCTTGAAGTGTACTTCTACGGGCGTGGACTTACGATATCCGCGTGCGTTGCATATAGTGGTGGTGCGCACGATAGTGGTGCCATCGGTATGGCGTGTTATTACGTTGTCAGAGTGGATGTTTGAGGCTGCGAGGAGCAGCAATAATGTAGCCGCTCCTCGTTTTATACACTTATGTGTTGAAAGCATAATGTTTGTCGTTTTTTATGAATTCAATTATTTCATTGTTACCTGAATGCGATTGCCCGGGGCTGTGAGCTGTCGGCAGAATTGGCGTATGTCATCGGTGGTAAGGCTGTCCACCTTCTGCAGATAGTTGCGGTTGAAGTCGATACCTTCTCGCAGCTGGTGGTAGCGCACGTATTCCCACCATCCGTTGGTGAGCACGGCACGTTGATAGTTCTTGCGCTCATACTCCTTTATCGTCTCTAATTGCTCCTCGCTTGGACCCTCTGCAGCCATCAGTTGCAGCTGTTGGTCGATAATGGGCAGCAGCTCGTCGTACTTGTTGGGGTCGCAACGGAAGCTTATCGTCATCGAGCATCCGTCTGTAGGATACTTCCAGAACTGTCCGTCCACGCTCACGCCGTATGTTCCGCCCTTCTCCTCGCGCACCTTTTCGGTGTATACGCTGCGCATTATCTGAGCCAGAACGTCGAGTTTGAGGTCGGTGTCGGCAGTGTAGGCTATCGGTGCCGAGTAGACAATGTTGGTCTGTGCCGACGGTGTAGCCTTCTGTTTGCTGAACACCTTGGTCACCTGTCCGGGCTGAATGTCGAGGATGTAGGGTCCAGGCTTGCAGTCGCGGTTGGTGTTCTTCTTGCTAGGCAAGCTTGCCACGTACTGGCAAAGCAGCTCCTCAAAGTCGTCCTCACGAATGTCGCCCGTAACGATAAGGTTCATACCGGCAAGATTGCTGAATCGCTCGTGGTAGATTTGGTACATGCGCTCGAAGTCAACCTCATTCAGGCGGTCGGCTGTCAGAGGCTGTGTGCGCTTGCGTTGACCGTATACGGCTATGCGCAGCGAGTCGTTATAGGTGACATTAGGGCTTGCGTTACGATTTCGCAGCATTGACTGCTGTTTGGCTATCATATTCTGAAATATCGCCTTGTCCTTGCGTGGATTGGTGAGATAGAGATACATTATCTGTAACCATGTCTTAAGGTCGGAGGCTACACACACTCCCTTTACGCCCTCTTCCTCGGCATCGATGTATGGAACTACACGCAGTGCCTTGCCACGGCGCTTCTTCTCGAGAGTGAGAAAATCGAAGTCAGCTGCTCCGCTCTCTTTAACTACGCTGTTAAGGAATTGTAGTGTAGGGGCATCTGTGTCGGGATATAACGAGCGGCCGCCAAGACGGAACATGTTGATGGTGAGGCGGTTGGGTTCGATGTCTGACTGTCTGGCACTTACCTTTATGCCGTTCGAAAGGACGTATTCGGTGTAACCATTGTCGGTTGCTCGCTTTGAGAGTATCTTACCCTTTTTGGGCAGCTTCTTCATGAATACGGGGTCTACCTGCTGCGCTGTGTTGTCGTTGGTGTATTCACGCTGTTGTGCGCTTTCTATCCACGTCTTGAGCTGGTCGGATGTGGGCATGGTGTATGGCTTGCCGTCGTACTTGGTGGGTCCGAAGACGATGCACACTTGATTTTGGTTGTCCACTATCTCCGTCATCGTTTTGTTGATGTCGTCGAGTGTAACGGTAGCTGAGAATTCTGCCTCCAGTGCAGCCTCGTATTCGATGTTCATGCAAGGCTCGTTGTTGCAGAAGTTGGACACAATATTCTTTGCATATTCGGCATTGCGTGTCTTGTTTTTGTTGTCCAAACGGTGTTCGATGCTTACGGTGTGCTGCACCTTGGCATGCTCAAGCTCGGCGGCGGTAAAGCCGTAGCGTCTTGCCTTCTCCACTATCTCGATGGCAGCATCTATGCCAACCTGCGGATTGTTGGGCATGAGTCCGAGGTTGAGGGCGAAAGCATCCTTTTCAGTGGTGACGTAGAAGTTGCCTACGCGACAGTTTGCCGACATCACTCGGGGTTGTGCCTCGTGTGACAGCTGTGCCAGACGCTGGCGCAGTATGAACATGGCGAGTCGTGACTTGTAGCTGCTGAGGAATGCCTCGCGTGTGTCTCTCGACTGGCGTTGCTCGGCATCGTGCTTCATGTAGAGTGAGAAATTGAGTGTAGGCTGCTCGTTGTCGGCCTGTGTGTAAACAATCATCTCTTTGTTGTCGGGTACTGTATAGTATGTGCGCTGCGGAGCACCAATGGGCATGGGATTATCACTGAAGAGCTTTCGTATCTTGGCTTCTATCTGGTCTACGTCGATGTCGCCCACTACGATGATGCCCTGCAGGTCGGGACGATACCACTTTTGGTAATAGTCGCGCAGTGTGTCGTAGTGGAATGTGTCCACCACTTCGATGTGTCCTATTGGTAGGCAGTCGGCATATTTCGACCCAGCGTATATCACGGGCATAGCATTCTCCATCATGCGCTGCGCTGCCATGCGCGAACGTCGTGTGCGCCACTCTTCTCGTATCACGCCACGTTCTTGGTCAATCTCGTTGTCTTTAAGCAGTAGTGAGCCTGCCCAGTCGTGCAGTATGGTGAGACAGGTGTCGGTTACGCCTGCCTTGCTCACAGGAGCATTGGATATGTTGTACACGGTCTGATCGATGGATGTGTAGGCATTAAGGTCTGCCCCGAACTTGATGCCGTTGCGTTCGCACCAGTTGCGTACAGAGTGTTTGCCTCCATTGCCGTCAGGAAAGTTGCGTGTGCCGTTGAACGCCATGTGCTCAAGGAAGTGAGCCAGTCCGCGCTGCTCGGGTTGCTCGAGTATAGAGCCTACACGCTGTGCAATGTAGAAGTCTGCTTGCCCCGGAGTTTGGTTGTTGTGGCGTATGTAGTAGGTAAGCCCGTTGGCGAGCTTACCTTTGCGTATACAACTGTCGAGAGGCAACGTCTGTGCCGACACAGCCATACTGCAGCCCAGGCACATCAGAAGAGAGAAGATTCGTCTTTGTTTCATATAAAGAGATTAAGTGTTAAAGTTGGGAACTGATATTTATGTCTCAACTGTTATTTATTACTCGGCAATCTCAATGCCGCTGATAGTGTACTTCTTGTTGTTCTTGACGATAACAATCTGTCCGTTTCTCAAGAATACGCCGTTGGCAGTTTTGCCGGTGTTGACATTCGTGTTGTCGATGCCTGTTTCTGTGGCAGGGTCGAGAGGCAGCGCCTTAAGACCGGCACCAATAACGTTGCCTTCGCCAAGAGCGATGGTGGTGTTGCCGCGAAGGTTGCCAATAAACTCGGTAGTGCCAGTTGATGTAACCTCGCCATTGTTGGTGCATGATACTACAGACACCACTCCCTCGTTACGTGCAGAGTTGGCTACGATGCCGGCAACGTACATGTCTTGTCCGCTAACCGAGCCATCGTTGCGACAATTCTTTATAACAGTGGCAGCCTCGTCGCCCTTCATCACGTTGCCAACGATGCCACCGACATTCTTTACACCGCTTATCGCGCCTCTGTTGTAACAGCCTTCGATGTCTACTGCAAAGCTGGCGCAGCTTACGATGCCTGCTGTATACAGCTTCGACTTGGCTGTACCCTGAGTGTCGTCTACATTGCCATTGTTGTTGCAATTCTTTATGGCACCCGAGTAAGAGCCGGCAATACCAGCCGATCCTACGCCATTGGTTGTAGACAGCTTGCCGCTGTTGAGGCAGTCTTCTATAAGATAGTTGTAAGTGGTGATGCTCTTGCCCGACTGCGAACCACCGCAGATGCCCGACGCATAGGTCATGGCTTTGACGTCACCGTAGTTTTCACAGTCTTTTATTGTGCCACAACCGTTGACCATAAATCCGCATATACCGCCAGCGGCAAAGTTGGTAGCAGTGATGTCGGCATTGTTGACACATTCCTGTATAGTGCCCATGTTGATCGAGGCAATAGTGCCAACGTAGTTGTAGCTTGTGATGTGGTTGTTTTCGTCGAAGACGATGTTTCTAACGACACCGTTCTTGTCGATACAACCAAACAGGGCGTTGTACTTTCCTGCTGCATTGTTGCCGCTCTCGGTGTGGTAGATACCGCTGATGGTATGGTTGGAGCCGTCGAAAGTGCCGTCGAAGCCATATACTATCTCGGTAATCTTGGCGTTGCCGTCCTTGCCGATGGCAGGCAGTTGAACGGGGTTTTCTGCCGAACCGCCGAAGTCGATGTCGTTAGTCATCTTGAAGTACTCGCCAGTTCCTTTGTGGTCGGCGTTGCAATTCTTAGCCATTGCTTCGAAATCGGCTGCTGTGCTGATGAGGTAAGGGTCGCCTTGTGTACCAGAACCTTTAAGTCCCCAGCTGTTAGATACTGTAGAGCCATCGCTCTGTGCCATAACTGTCATCGTTGCTATGCAAGCGAAGATGAGTGTAAAGATTTTTTTCATATTATGTTTTTTAAAGTTGTGTTTAAAATGTTACTGCTGCTGTGATGATAAGCGTATTGCGTGTTTGTCCTTTAGTGTCGCTATTGGTAGCTTGGCGGAGGTTGTACCTCAGGGAAATGGCAGGTCGTATGGACGTGCCTTTTAAGGGCATCTCGTAGGTAATGGCAGCGTGGGCTGCCCATTGTCTGTAGCTGCCCATTGCGGCAGAGCCTCCTGCCTCTGCCGACCATAAATATCCTTTTCGTGTGAGCACACTGCGTCGTGCACTGACAAACGGGGTTATGATGTGGTGTGAGGCGGTGTATATATCGGGATATACGTAGGCAGTCTGTTGGCGAATCCAGTACCTGGCACCTCCCGTTATGTGCCATAGGTATATATTGCCAGATGGTTCCCAGTAGGTGTTGAGGGCTGCTGTACCGTATGTCTGTACCTTGTCTGCCATCTTTGTAGGTTCGAAGTATTCGTAGTATATGGCTGATGTGCCGTTGGTGGCTATGGTGCGGCGATAGTTCTCGCGTTCAGACGTAAGCCGCTCGGTGGCGATGCTCAAGTCAACCCATACAAGACGCTCAGCCCTTTGTGTTATGTCGTAGCGCAGATGCAATGCGAAGTTATCGCCATGGTGCTGCTCGTGTGATGCACTGTATTGCGACTTGCGTCCATAGTAGCCATTACGATGACTGTATACGATGTCGGCAAAGAGGCGGTTGTATTTGCTTTGAACCCTCACACCAATGTATTCAGACAGTAGTGGTAAACGGTTTTTGCTATCGGTGAATCCTTCGGTGCCGAATGCTTCGCGTTCGCCATGATGGTTGGCATAGTCGATGAGTGTGTAGTATATTTGGTCAGTTGTACCATAGGTCTTGAACTGCATCGCCTCAGTGCGACGGTTGTACACCATCCCTATGCCAATGCCACTGTTGTGTGGTAACAAAAAATGTGCGTCAAGACCAGCGTTTATATCCATCAGCGTGTTACTGTGGCGTAGGTCGCGCTGCTTGGCATATGTGCCAGCTGTATAGTTGAGTTGTGCTCCAATGGCAAGACATCGCCATACCTTCCCTCCGATGGCTCCGTTGATGCTGAATGTCTCCATGCTCTTGTCGCCAGCATTGTTATCCGCCTCGACAAGGTCGAACGGCATTAACTTCATTGTAGGCATAAGCATACTGCCTGCTGCTTCTGAGATATTGTGTCGGCTGTACGTGGCTCTGCCGTAAGCCACAATGTCAGACGAGAGCCTGTAGTATGACTGCACATCGGCATCATAAGTTTCCTGCCGCTTTCCTTCTGACATGGTGTGCAGCTTACCTCCGTCGTGACGATAAGATAGGGTGGCGTGGGCTATGGTGCTGTCTGCATAGGTGGTCAGTGCGGCGGCATTGCTTGCTGTGAGCCATGGGTTGCGCTGTTGGGTTAGCTGGAAGTCGCGTTGTGCCATGGCTGGTAGGCACAGCAGATTAGCGTAGAGAACAATTGTCAGCTTCATAGAAATCATTCGTTGAATTATTGGTGTCTTGATATATGGCATGTCCGTCTACAGTCTTCTCCACCTTTCTTATTAGAGAGTGGCCGTAACCTCCGGTCAGAGTTGCATAGCCGTTGTCGAGGTCTGGCGTGAGGCGTTTCTTGCATTTGGCAAGAGCCGTGGCGTTGTATACTTCCATGGCATCAATCACCCACCTGCGTGGCATTTTCAGGCAGGCATACACTATGTTGCCTTCATTGCCCGTTGGGTATATTATGTTGTCTGGGTTCTCGCCGAATTGCTTTGGTGTAATATCTTCTGTGCGGAACAGTATCACGGCTGGCGAAGTCTGACTCATAGGCCAAGCATTGCTTTTGCCGTATTTCACAGCCTTCAGATAGTGGTTTGTGGCGATGACATCGGCAGGCGAGGGATAATACCGAGTGTTGTTGTACTTGCCTCCGTCGCTGCTTGTTGCCTCCATGTCGTACATACAATAGTAGGCAGTGTTGGCATAGTTGATGGAGTTGCTGTAGGTTGGAGTGTTGTCAATGGCGCCATGCACGTTTACTACGAGTTCTGAGTAGGGTGCTATTGTATTGCCCTGCTGGAAAAACCAGATGCCGTTGAGTGCTGGAATCCAGTCTTTGTCAGCATAATCGAGTTTACCACCGTTGAGAAACGAGTGGGTGTTGGCTTCTGCATTGTATGGCTCGATAATGCCGAAACCTACGTTGTCGAGCGACACCGTCTCTGATGAGTTGTTGTACAGGATTATACATTTGTCTATGGCGAACTTTCCCGAACCATCGTCCTTCTGACAGCCTCCATTATACAGTTCCTTTATGAGGATAGGGTTGGCAGTCTGCATAGTTGTGATGCTTACGGGCAGCTCTATTGTAGTGTTGCTGCTGCCTATTGCTACGTCAGACAATGCTCCGTTGTATACATGACGGAAATATTCGTCGTCGCTCACCTTCGATGCGCTGACACTGTATATTCCGGTGGGTAGCGTGAAGCGAGCTATACCGTTGGCATCGGTAGCTGCTTCGAAGGTGCTACCTATGCTGTTTGTCATCTTTACGGCAACACCGTCTACGTTATGATTCAGCCTCACCTCGACATTGTAGGTGTTAATTTGTTCGTCGTAGCTGCACGATGCCACCAGCATGGTCAGCATCGTAAGCAGTATGAAGAATGAGTGTTTTATTATATTATTCATATCTCCTTGTTTTACTTGTTTCTTGTCAACTCGTCTATTGTCTATAGTTTCACTCTGACGGATGCTCCATAGTAGAATTTTGGTATGTATCCGCTATCAAACAGCGATGTTTTCAGTCCCGTTTGCTTATTTCGGACGGATGCCAGATTGTTGAAGAAGTTGTTGGCGTAGAACGATAGGCTCACCCATCTGCCTATCTCCTTCGTCACGGAGAAGTTGGCTGAGTAATATGCCGATATATTCTGCGGATTGAAGTAGTAGGCGGTGTTGCTTCTTACTATTAGATCACACAATTGCCGGTAGAGTGTGGGGTTGTTGTCTTTGGCAGCCAGAAGAGCCTCAGCGTATGGAATGCGCTCCGAAGGGTTCTCCCATGTTGAGTAATATTTAGGATACACAGCCACATAATGGTCAGTCTGCCCCACGTATTTAGTTCCAGTCACGTCGCCAGCCTCATTTAATGCTATCGTTGTGCGATTGCTTGACAGGTTGCGTCGGTAGTTGAGCATGGTTGCTTCAAGTCGCATTGTCATGATGAGTCTCAGTTGTGGTATGCGTGCCGTCAGCGTGGTGTTGAGGCTGCATCCCTTGTTCATCATGCCGTTGCTCACCGTAGGGGTGCTTGTCGTTGAGGCTGATGCGACGTTGCTACCTACGTAATAGCCTATAAGCGGTTGTGCGCCCGAACCTTCAGCTTGGTCGCCGATGCCATTGGGACATCCGGCTATGAGTGTATTGTCTGTGCCACGATAGTGATAGTACTTGCCGTCGATGCGCAGCGACAGTCCCAGAGTATGGTGGTTGTTGATGATAGGCATCTCTGCCACCCATTCCAGTCCGTAGCGTGTCACGGGAGAACCATTCACATACTGACGGTTGGCAGTGTATGTGCGGCGGATAGAGTAGGGTAAGTTTACGGTGTTGCCGTTGGTTGCAGATGTTACGCTTATCACACCAGTCGATGGATCGACACTATATATGCGGTCGGCAGCGGCAATGCTACATCCTTCAAGAGCCGACTGCGATGTCTGGTTGTAGGCAAATGGAGAGTATACATTCAGTGTCTGATACGGATTGTACGTGCGGTTCCAATATGCCGACAGGCTCAGTCGTGCCTTACCGACCATTGCTTCCAATCCTGCCTCCATTTGATTGGAGTGCTGCCATTTCAGATTGCTGTTATATATAGCACGCTGCACATTGGTGTAGTAGGCATAGTATGCTTTGCCGTCAGCAGTAGAACCAGGGGTGAACACGAGTCGGTCAGTATAGGTGTCGGCAGGATAAAGCACTTGAAACGATGGCAGTTTGACGCTTTTTCCATAGCCGGCATGTAGTGTGAGCGAGACGTTCCTACCTTTTATTATATTATAGCGAGCATTGAATCTTGGTGAGGGGCTGGCTGCGGTGCCATATTCTGAACCGCTGATTATGGTGATATCGTTGCGCAGTCCGCCTACAAGCATCAGTCTGCCCATGGTTAGCCGTTCCTCTATAAACATTGCCAGGCTATGCATTGTTGGCAGGAGACTATAGTCGTATGGTCGCCATGTGGGAGCCAAACGCATATCGTCGTAATATGTGCCGTGACCATTGTTGCGTGTAGAGTTCAGTTCGGTGCCTACAGTAAGTTTGTTCACCGCGCTGAGTATGCGTCGTGTCCACTCACCCTTTAGTTTGAGTTGTAGACTCTGTAGCTTCTGGTCGTTGAACGAACGCACATACCAGTATCCCGTCGGACTAAGTATGATGCTGCCCGTGCCCATGCCATCGGCATAGTCCTGGGCTATAGCATAGCCGTTGGTCGTGGTGTGCAGACTGGCTTGTGTGGATGATGACGATGTGTTGGTGTTGGTGTCCGAGCGTCGATCGGCTGTAGAGAAGGCTGCCTGCAATGTTATGTCGAAAACTCCTGAACTCCTGCTGTTGTAGAGCCAGTCAAGCATCATATTAGCACGTAGCTGATTGTCGCGTTGACGCTGATAGGTGTCGCGAAAGGCATCGGGGTCTGCCTCCGAATTATATCCGCCAATGTTGCCCGTAAGTCCAGCTGTAAGATTGAGGCTTGAACCCTTCATACGGAATACCTTATTGTAAGTAGTCGATAGTATGTTACGGCTATAAGCGGTATGTGGCGATGTAATGTCGGTGAACGATTGTGCATGTTCTATAGAGAAATTAAGCGTTCCGGCATTGTGTGCCAATGCTAAGCCCTTGGTTAGTGCTACCTGTCGGGTGTACGGATTCATGGAAGCCTCCACAATCCATGGAGTGTGTCCGCGACGGGTATTCACCTTCACCATGCCGTTGCTTATGTCGCCATATTCAACGCCTGGTATTCCAGCTATTACCTCAATGCTCTCAATGTTGGAAGTTGAAATGTTGCGTGTTGAAGCCGACTGCGTCTCGCTCATACTTGCATTGTTGTTCAGTCGCATTCCATCTATCTCAATGGCAGTGCCGAATGACGCATTGCCTTTCTCACCTGTTGTGGAGCGTAGTGCCAGGCGAGAATCGTCTGTCAGAGTGGAGTTGACGGTCTGGCCGCCGGGCAGCAGGGCCATAATATCGTTAAGCGACAGGACCTGAGAGTGGTCGAGTGTGGTACGGTCGATAGAATATGTCGTGGTACCCATGGTCGACCTCTTGCGTGCTGTTACCTCCACGCCCGGAATGCTAAGGTTAGCCTCCTTCAGTCGGATATTCTTTAGGTCGGTGTTGTGGCGGATGTTAAATTGTACGGTGCGAGTGACATACCCCAAAGTGCTCACCTCAATTGAGACAGTTCCTTGTGGCACATTCTCGATTATAAACATGCCGTTGGCATCGGTTGCTGCCCACAATTCAAGATTCGACACTTTGACAATGGCATATTGTATGGGCTGCATAGTGCGATTGTCGAGCACATGTCCCGACACCTTAAAACGTATGTTGTCGGCTATTGCTGCTGCTGATATTATCAAAAATAATAGTAATGTTATTGCCTTCCTCATTTCTTGACAATTTGTCAATTATACAAAATAAGTTGTTGATTGAGAAATGCAAAGTTATTGTGATTTGGTATTTGGTGCAATACCAAAATATAGGTAAATTGAAGCATTAAGGTGTAATGCTTCAATTTGTCAAAAGTTGAAAATGGAGAGTTATGATGTGTATGTCTACAACAGATTAGATAGTTGCTAATAAAATGACAAGATCAATCATAACTCTCAACTCTAAATTCTCAACTCTCAGCTAAAACAAGTCTTTCGAGTGCTTCCTTCAGCACGCTGCGAGGTGTAGCCACATTCATGCGCATAAATCCCCTGCCTTCCTTTCCGAACATCTCGCCGTCGTTGAGGGCGAGTCGTGCGCGGTTGACGAAGAGGTCGATGAGCGCATCGTGGTCGAGGTTTAGTCCGCGGCAGTCGAGCCATACGAGGAACGATGCCTGCGGTCGCACCGCCTTAATCTGCGGCAGGTGCTTTCTGAGGAAGTCCTCCACGAACAGAATGTTCTGCTCCACGTATGCCAGCATCTGCTGTCGCCACTCCTCGCCCTCGTTGAATGCAGCCATCGTAGCGATTGGTGCAAAGAGATGCGGCTCGTCCAGTTCGTTCGCCGCCATCCAGTCGAACAGCGGTTGGCGCAGCTTCTCGTTCGGCACAATGCACCACGAGCTGACGATGCCCGCTATATTGAACGTCTTCGACGGAGCACCGAACGTGATGCTACACTCGGCTGCAGCGTCAGATACCGATGCGAACGGCACGTGCTTGTTGCCGAAGATAGCCATGTCGGAGTGAATCTCGTCGCTGATGACGATGATGTTGCGCTCGGAACAGAAGTCAGCCAGTCGGCGCAGCGTCTCCGTGTCCCACGTGATGCCTGCCGGGTTATGCGGATTGGAGAGGATTAGCAGGCGGCACTTCTCGTCCGCCACCTCTGCTAAGTTGTCGAAGTCCATCGAGTAGGAGCCGTCGGCGTTCTCGCGTAGCGGATTGTACACCACCTGACGACGATTGCCCTCAGGTGTCAGTCGGAACGGGTGATAAACTGGCGGTTGTATGATTACCTTCTCGTCCTCCTTCACGAACACGTTGATGACGAAGCCGATGCCCTTCACGATGCCCGGTATGAAGCGCATCCACTGTTCCTCGACGCGCCACTGGTGGTGGTCTTCAATCCACTTCGTAATCGTCTGCCAATAGTTGCGTGGCACTATCGTGTAGCCGTAGAGCGAGTGCTCGAGTCGTTTGCGCAGCGCGTCGGTTATAAACTGTGGTGTCTCGAAGTCCATGTCAGCCACCCATAGTGGCAGCAGGTCGCCCCTGCCATATCGCTCGGCGAGCACCTCGTGCTTGAGGTCGCCCGAGCCCGAGCGGTCGATGATTTTGTCAAAGTCGTATTTCATAATAATGATTAGTCTACTCGGTTGGTGCACTTGAGACAAGTGCACCCCCTGATTACAAAGCTTGGCGGAAGTCCTCAATAATGTCGTCCATGTCCTCCAGACCCACAGAGATGCGTATTGTGGTGTCGAGCACGTCCATTGCAGCACGCTGCTCGTCGCTGAACGGACCGAAGATGGTGCTTGCAGGATGTATGGCGAGTGTGCGGTTATCGAAGAGGTTAGTGGCGCGACGCACCAGCTTCAGATTGTTGATGAAGCGGAAACAAGCCTCCTTCGACTCCAGGTCGATGGTGAACATACAGCCCGCCGTCTTGCCGAACTGACGTTGCGCCAGTTCATAGTACGGGTTATCGGGCAGTCCCACGTAGTTCACGCTCTTGATGCCCTCCATCTGTCGCAAGGCGTTCACGAGATACACCGTGTTGCGCACCTGCAAGTCGTAGCGTGCACGCAGGTTCTCCAGACCGAGGTTCTGCATGTAGGCAACGTGCGGTGTCATGTAGGCACCGAGGTTGAAGAGCATCTCGTCGTGCAGACGACGTGCGAACTCAGGGAAGCCACCGTAGTCGATGACCATTCCGCCGAGCGATGTTGCGCCCCCCGACAGATACTTCGTCGTAGACACCACTTCGATGTCCACACCCAGCTCATGCGCACAGAACTCCGTGAACGGTATCGCCGTCGTGTCAGCCACAAGCGGAATGTTGTGCGCGTGCGCTATCTCAGCCAGAGCCGTGAGATCAGCCACCTCCAGCTGCGGGTTTGTTATTATTTCGAGAAAGATGCAGCAGGTGTCAGCATCCACAGCTCGGCGCACTTCGTCGAGGTTCGTAAGGTCGCACAGATGTGTCGTCACGCCGAAGCGTGGCAGCGTCTTTGTCAGCAGCGAGTAGGTGTTGCCGAACATGTGGCGCGATGCCACCACGTTCTTTCCCTGCTCAGCGAGCGAGATGAGTGTTCCCGAGATGGCAGCCATGCCCGACGACATAGCCGTCACGCGGTCGGCACCGGTCAGTGCCTTCACCTTCAGCTCCAGGTAGTTCACCGTAGGGTTCATCACGCGCGAGTAGTCGGGCTCCTCGATGCGTCCGCAGAAAGCGTCCGACATTACGTCGGCATCAGCAAACTCGTAAGCCAGCGTATGATACACCGGCATACTCAGTGCGCCGTAAGCATCGCTCTTCTGAAAGGGGGTGTCGATTGCAATTGTCGGTTTCTTCATGATCTTGTTTATTAATTCGTGTGCAAAAGTACGCAAATAGCTCTTTTTTTCACCTATATATATATAATAATTGTGGTGAGTGTTTTTGATTTAACATCTTTTGTATGTTACGTAAGTATTTTCTAACTACATTGTTTCGCCTACAAATTTTAAAATCAGTATTTTTGCAATTGTAAAATACTAAATTTATGAGAACAAACTATTTATCACGACTCTTGTCAGTTGCAGCCCTTGTAGTGTGCTTTAGTGCTACAGCCGTTGCAGCTACTGTGCAGAATCTTACACAATACGTCAATCAGTACGTGGGAACCGGCGGTCATGGACACACGTTCATGGGCGCAAACGTGCCGTTCGGACTCGTTCAGCTCGGTCCGACAGAGCCCACACGCGGTTGGGACTGGTGCTCGGGCTACTACTACGACGACGATGAGCTTATCGGCTTCGGACACATGCACCTCTCGGGCACCGGCATCGGCTGCTTGGGCGACGTGGCATTCCTGCCCGTGAAGGACTTCAAGCAGACTTCTACACGCTTCAAACACGAGGCAGAGAAGGTACACCCCGGCTACTACTCGCTGCAGCTCACCGACCCCAACGTGCTCGTGGAGCTTACAGCCACAGAGCGTTGTGGCTTCCATCGCTATACATTCAAGGACGGCGCAAAGGCTCAGCTCGCCCTCGACCTCTCGCAGTGCATCGGCTGGGACAAGCTCAACGACTGCCTGCTCACCCAGGAGAGCACCACACGCCTCACCGGCTTCCGCCGTTCAAACGGTTGGGCAGCCGACCGCCGCATCTATTTCTCTATCGACTTCTCGCAGCCCGTCACCGTGCACCGTCTCGACTCGATGGAGCGCGTAGTGGTGTCGGTGGCTGACAATACCAAACCGCTGCTCGTGAAGGTGGCACTTTCGCCCGTGAGCATCAACAAGGCGAAGCTGAACATGCAGGCAGAGATGGCAGGCTGGGACTTCGACGCAACGGTGAAGGCAGCCGACGACGCTTGGAACCGCGAGCTCGCACGCATACAGATTCAGACCAACGACCAGACAAAGAAGCGCGTGTTTTACACCGCGATGTATCATCTTATGACCTCTTGCTCTAAGTTCAACGACGTAGACCGCGAGTATCGTGGTGCCGACGGCAAGGTGCATAAGGCAGACTTCACCAACTACACCACACTCTCGCTCTGGGACACATACCGCGCCGCTCATCCGCTGATGACTGTCGCCTTCCCCGAGATGCAGCGCGACTTCGCCCAGACGTTCCTTAACATCTACAAGCAGCAGGGCCGTCTGCCCGTGTGGCATCTGATGGGCTCCGAGACCGACTGCATGGTGGGCAACCCTGGTGCCATCGTGCTTGCCGACCTCACCATGAAGGGCTTCGTGGAGGACAAGGAGCTGGCTTTGGAGGCACTGAAGGCTACACAGATGAAGGACATCCGTTCGCTTGGCTTGCTCAAGGAGCACGGATACATACCCTGGAACCTCGAACCCGAGAACGAGACCGTGGCAAAGGCACTCGAATACTGCGCTGCTGACGACGGCGTGGCAAAGGTGGCTAAGCTGTTGGGCAAGTCAGACGACTACGAGTACTTCTTCAACCGCTCGCGCTCGTACAAGAAATACTACGATCCGGAGACACGCTTCATGCGTGCCGTAAGCACCGACGGCAAGTTCCGTCTGCCGTTCAATCCGTTCTTCGCCGAGCACCGCACCAACGACTACACCGAGGGCAACGCATGGCAGTACACCTTCCTCGTGCCGCACGACGTGAAGGGACTCATCAATCTCTTCGGATCAGACAAGGCGTTCATGTCGAAGCTCGACTCGCTCTTCTTCGTTGAGGGATGGGCAGGCGACAACGCTTCGCCCGATATGTCGGGCATGACCGGACAGTACGCGCACGGCAACGAGCCAAGCCACCACGTCATATATATGTACAACTACGCCGGCCGTCCCGACAAGGCGGCACCGCTGCTCCGTAAGATGCTCAACGAGATGTATCTCGACCAGCCCGACGGACTCTCTGGCAACGAGGACGTGGGTCAGATGTCGGCTTGGTACATCCTCTCGTCGGTGGGTCTCTATCAGGTAGACCCCGTCGGCGGACGCTTCGTAATCGGCTCGCCGCTCTTCGACAAGGCGACAGTAAACGTCGGCTCAGGCAAGACATTCACCGTCGTGGCGAAGAACAACTCCGACCGGAACATCTACGTGCAGAGCGCACGTCTCAATGGCAAAGCTCTGAAGAACTCGTACATCGACTTCAATGACATACGCCACGGCGGAACACTCGAACTCGTAATGGGACCGAAGCCGTCGAAGTGGGGCGCGGCTCCTGCGTGCCGTCCATAAGAATGTTGTTGTGTTGAGATGTTGATGTGGTGACATTACATATATCAACATTACAACACCTCAACATCACAACACCTCAACACCTCATCTCACCATCTCACCAATAATTAAACTTTTTCAACTAAAAAAATAATCATTATGAAACTTAATTTAAGTTCGCAGATTGTATTAAATAAGGTACCGGAGCAGTACTATCGCCCTCGCACGGCAGTTGAGCGCTCCGAAATGACACGTTGCGAGAAACTCTTCACCGATATCTACCCGAAGGTAGAGGAGGGTGCAAAGGTAATCGCAGACGTTGTAGAGTCAGAAATCAAACGTGCAAAGGCAGCCGGCAAGAAGTGCGTGCTCGCCCTTGGCACCGGTCTGTCGTTGAACCCCATCTACGAGGAACTCATACATCGCCACGAGGCAGGCTTGAGTTTCGACAACGTGGTCGTGTTCAACGCATACGAGTACTTCCCGCTCGATAAGAACTGCGCACAGAGTGCCATCAACCAGTTGCGTCACCGCTTCCTCGACCATGTCGACGTGAAGGCAGAGAACATCCATACCCCCGACGGCTCAATCGCACAGGACGAAGTGTTCGAACACTGTCGCGCCTACGAGCAGCTCATCGCTGCAGAGGGCGGCATCGACATCGCTCTGCTCGGTATCGGACGCATGGGTAACATCGCTGCCAACGAGCCAGGATCAAGTCTCGCCTCGCAGAGCCGCATCATCCTCATCGATCAGACGGCACGCGAGGAGATGAGCAACAGCTTCGGCACACTCGACCAGGTGCCGCCGTGCTCTATCACAATGGGTGTCCACACCCTGCTCTCCGCTCACAAGATGTTCCTCACAGCATGGGGCGAGGAGAAGTCGGAGGTGGTGCAGAAGATAGTAGAGGGTGGCATCACCGACACCGTGCCAGCATCGTTCGTGCAGACACACAACGACGCCAAGTTCGTTATCGACCTCGCAGCAGCCAGCAAGCTCACACGCATCGTTCACCCGTGGCTCGTGACCAACTGCGAGTGGACCGACAAGACGATACGCGCTGCAGTGGTTTGGCTCTGCCAGCTCGTGCAGAAGCCAATCCTCAAGCTCACCAACAAGGACTATAACGAGAACGGCCTTTCAGACCTGCTCGCCCTCTTTGGCTCGGCTTACAACTGCAACATAAAGATATTCAACGACCTGCAGCACACCATCACCGGCTGGCCTGGCGGCAAACCGAATGCCGACGACACCAACCGCCCGGAGCGTGCACTGCCGGCACAGAAGCGCGTGATAGTATTCTCGCCGCACCCCGACGACGACGTAATCTCGATGGGCGGCACAATCCGTCGACTCGTTCAGCAGAACCACGACGTGCATGTGGCTTATCAGACATCTGGTAACATCGCTGTGGGCGACGAGGAGGTGACACGCTTCATGCACTTCGTCAACGGCTACAACCAGCTCTTCTGCGACAACAAGGACGAGGTGATAAAGAAGATGTACGGCGATATCAAGGAGTTCTTCGCTCAGAAGAAGCCGAGCGATATGGACACCCCGGAGGTGCGCACCATCAAGGGACTAATACGCCGTGGTGAGGCACGCACCGCCTGCACATACAACGGTATACCGCTCGACCACGTCCACTTCCTCGACCTGCCGTTCTATGAGTCGGGCAAGATTGAGAAGCTGCCGATGGGCGAGGCGGATGTGAACATCGTTCGCGAACTGCTTCAGCAGGTTAAACCTCACCAGATATACGTAGCCGGCGACCTTGCCGACCCACACGGCACTCACCGCAAGTGCACCGATGCCGTCATGGCTGCCATCGACCTCGAGAAGGAGGCTGGTGCGAAGTGGCTCGACGACTGCCGCATCTGGATGTACCGCGGTGCATGGGCAGAGTGGGAAATAGAGAATATCGAGATGTGCGTGCCTATGTCGCCGGAGGAACTCCGCGGCAAGCGCAACTGCATCCTCAAACACTCGTCGCAGATGGAGAGTGCACCATTCCTCGGCAACGACGAGCGACTCTTCTGGCAGCGCGCCGAAGACCGCAACCACGCCACAGCCGAACTGTATCACAGTCTCGGCTTGGCTTGCTACGAGGCAATGGAAGCATTCGTGCGCTATATTCCGTAACCCAAAGGGGCACTTTAGGGGGTGCACTTTAGGGGGTGCACTTGTCTCAAGTGCACCAACAAAGTAGTAAGTGTATTAGTATTAGTATCCTTTCAATAGGTTCATTTATGCTTTGTTGGTACACATACTATTCTGTTGGTACACTTGAGACAAGTGTACCCCCTGGGCACCCCCTTTTGTTAAAAACCAACAAATTTGCAAATAATCAACGCCGTTGTTCGTTGGTTTGCAACAATTTAGTTAATTTTGTGGCGTATAGTGTTTTCTTACTAATTGTGCTGTATTTACAGATAGGCATATCATTTGTAATTGACAAGCAATTAGTAAGCAAGCAATTAGTAAATTAATAAACAATCAAAATAGCAAAGATGAAGAAACTTTACTTGATGTTGTCAATGCTCTTCGCATTCGGTATAGCAGCCAATGCCGTACCGGCAAAGAAGTTGCAGAAGGTTATTACACTTGCCAACGGCACACAGGTGTCGGTGGAGTTGCGTGGTGACGAGTATCTGAGTTGGTGGGAAGGCACCGACGGAACAGCTTATCGTACTACTGCCACTGACGAGAATGTGTTCGAGGCGTTCGACCTCGAAGCGCAGAAGCCTGCCGCTGCCGCACGTCGTGCAAGAACAGAGCAGGGACGTGTGGCACGCCTCGCACGTGTGAAAAACTCGCTGAAGGGTGCCGACGACAAGATGCGCGGACTCGGTGGCGACCATATCACATACAAGGGCGTGAAGAAAGGTCTTGTGGTGCTCGTCGACTTCAAGAACAAGAAGTTCGCCGACGGACACGACCTCGAGTACTATAAGAATGTAATCAACGGTAAAGACTTCACCGACGAAGAAGAAGGCTACGTAGGCAGCGTGCGCGACTACTTCCTCGCACAGTCTAACGGACAGTTCGAGCTCGACTTCGACGTGGTAGGTCCTGTCACTATGTCAAAGAACTATGGCTACTATGGTAATGACGGAGCATATCAGAAGGACGAGAAGGTCTACGAGATGATTAAGGAGGCTTGCGACGGTATCCAGGATAAGGTGAACCTAAAGGACTACGACTGGGACGGCGACGGCGAAGCCGATCAAGTGTTCTTCCTCTATGCCGGCTTAGGTCAGGCATCGGGCGGCTCTGCCGGCACAATCTGGCCGCACGAGTCGGAGTTGCGCTACTGGCCCTGCGGTGTGCTCTCTTATTCTACAGGTAAGATAAACACATACGCTTGCGCCAACGAGCTGCAGCCGGAAGGACAGAACTCCTCGCGCTACATTTCCGCAGGCATCGGCACCATCTGCCATGAGTTCTCACACTGTCTCGGCTTTGCCGATATGTACGACACAACCGGCGGTGGCGGTTATGGCATGTCAGTCTTCGACGTGATGGATCAGGGCTCATACAACGGCAACGGCTTCGTACCCTGCAACTACACCGCCTTCGAGCGTATCTACGCCGGTTGGGTGGAGGCGATAGAGCTTGAATCTCCTGCTACCGTCAAGGACATGAAGTCGGTGTCCGACTACGGACGCCCGTTCATCATGTACAACTACAAGAACACCAACGAGTACTTCCTCATGGAGAACCGTCAGAACACCGGTTGGGACGAGGGACTCTATGGAAGCAACGGTCTGCTCATCACACACGTCAACTACGTGCCGTCGCGTTGGGCTAACAACAGCGTCAACTCGAGCACCGAGAAGATACAGTGCTGCACGGTTGTCAACGCCGACGGCTCGCGCGAGAACACTCAATACTCGCTACAGGGCGACCTCTATCCGTATGAGGTGAAAGGCGTGACGATGAACGACGAGTTCACCGACGATTCGGAACCGGCTGCAAAGCTCTACACCAAGAATTCTGACAACTCCTACGCGCTCGGTATTCCTATCACTCAGATAAAGCGTTCGAAGGGTTCTATCTCGTTCTTGGTTTGCGGTGGCGATGCCAACAATGTCATCGACAACACATTCAACGGTGTCGTTGACGGCATCAACGGCGTTACCGTAGCCAAGAAGACAGTAGACAACCGCATCTACAGCATCGACGGTCGCTACCTCGGCACCGATGCCTCAGCACTTGGCAAGGGCATCTACGTCGTTGGAGGCAAGAAGGTCGTAAAGTAAATTCAGGGGGTGCACTTGTCTCAAGTGCACCAACCTTGAAGGTACTATATATAATAAGGTGTAGCCGCTGGACATAACCGTATGTCCAGCGGCTATATTATTTCTATTCCTCTGCGTTTTCTTTAGGGGGTGCACTTGTCTCCGCTCGGCTTTGCCGCTTGCCAGAGCAAGAAGTGCATCATCCAAGCAAGAATGTTAACTACAGAAAGGAAATTGGTGCACTTGACAGTTTTGTCGGGTACTTGATAGCTTTGTTGGTGCACTTGAGACAAGTGCACCCCCTTGAAGGCACCCGCCACTCAATCGGATTCCGTCCGCCACCCAATCGGATTCCGTCCGCCACCCGATCGGTTTCCGTCCGCCACCCGATCAGATTGCGTCCGCTGTCCGATGACACACCCATTACAATCAAACGACGTGGGCAGCACATTAGAGTTTGAAAACCTCATATTTCGGTTGGCAAAATATCAGAAAACTCAAACGCCGTCTTGACACTTCTTGTATCCGCATTGTCAATTTGTTTTATGTGTGCGCGAACCAAACATCATTATAATATTGTTTGGGCAAACGGAATAATTGCGTCATTTTGATTTTTTAAGTTCGCAAAAACTTATAAATATTAAGAAAAATATCACGTTTTTATGTGAAATGGAGCGTTTTTGTATTAAAACATAGCTTTTTGAGTTAAAATATTTGGTTGGGAAACAATTATTAATTAAATTTGCAAATGAGTTTTAAAATTTCATTAAGCGCATAGTGTTTTGTATGTGTTTTGTATTTGTAGAATAATGTTATCTTAACGAATACGAGGACGTACCAGATAAGAATAAAATCAAATAATAAATAATTAATTAATTTAAAGAGAGAGAATTAATATGAAAAAAAGACTGACAATGATGCTTGCCTGCCTCTTCCTCAGTATAGGAATGGCATTGGCACAGACCACAGTCAAGGGTTTCGTAGTCTCAAGTGAGGACGGCGAACCTGTGATTGGTGCCACCGTTAAGGTCAAGGGTGACAAAACAGACAAGGGAGCTGTCACCAACCTCGATGGTGAGTTCAAAATCGATGTAAAGCCGGGTACACAGCTCGTCATTACATATATTGGTATGCAGACAGCCACAATGCCTGCAAAAGACGGCATGAAGGTGACTCTCTATACGGATAGTGAGGCACTTGGTGAGGTGGTTGTAATGGGTTATGGTTCTGCTCGTAAGCTTGGTACCATTGCCGGTTCAGTATCTACTGTTAATTCGGAAAAGCTTTCAAATCGCCCGGTTGCTAACGTAGCCGACGCTCTTCAGGGTCAGGTGGCAGGTTTGCAGGTTATGACCTCTTCGGGTGATCCTTCAGCTACCGCTTCAATGCGTATTCGTGGTATTACTTCTATCAATGCAGCCACAGAACCTCTCTACATTCTTGATGGCTCAATGGTATCTCAGAATACATATCTCTCACTTAACCCTAACGATATTGAGAATGTGACAGTTCTCAAGGATGCTTCTTCTACAGCTGTTTACGGTTCACTCGCTGCCAATGGCGTTATCGTAATCACAACAAAGAAGGGTAAGTATGGTCAGGCTCCTGAGGTGTCTGTTTCGGCTTCTTACTCTATGTCACAGCTTGCAGGCGACAAGACAGAGGTGATGAACGCTAACCAGTGGTTGGATTTCCAGCAGGTTGTCAACCCGAGTCTCGCAACCAACGCTGGCTACCTTGCAAAGAAGAACTTCTATCAGAAGACAGGTGTTTCTACCAACTGGCGCGACTACTTCTTCGGTAGCTCAGCTCCTACTGTGAACATCAACGCTTCGGTACGTGGCGGTACATCTAACGCCAACTATCTTATCTCATACGGTCACTACAAAGCAGATGGTATCATGGACGACTCAAGCTTGCGCCGTGAGACTGTTCGTGCAAACGTAGAGATTAAGGTTAACGACTGGTTGAAGCTCGGTTCTAACACCAACCTTGCTTATACAAAGAACAATACAACAGCATTTGGCAGCCAAGGCACCAGCTTGTACAACAAGATCTTTGCTGCACGTATGTATCTGCCAACACAGAGCCCATACGAAATGCTTGATGTGGATATGGAGAAAGGTACATTCTCTGGCTATGGCAAGAAACTCCACAAGTATGATGATATGAGTGGTGTCTACTCTCCAGAGTGGCTCTCGGAGCTGCAGCCTTCATACAACGACCGTATCCGTATCAACGAGAACGTATTCGTTAACCTTAGCCCGATTAAGGGATTGAATATCCGTTCGTCTTTGGGTCTCGACTGCAACGACTATCGTACATTCTATAAGCAGCTTAGCACTCAGGGCGAGGACTATAACATCTTCCCGACTGGTCTGGTGAACAAGTCGATGTCACGTTTCTACCGTTGGACAGTTACCAACACTGCTGAGTACAAGTTTAATGTTGCTCGTGTACACGACTTTACAGTGCTCCTGGGTCAGGAGTCAATGAACGATAAGACTACCGCATTCAGCGCAGGTATGGCAGGTCTTACAGACAACCGCCTCCTCCTTATGTCGCGCGGTGTGCAGGCTTATGCCAGTGTTCCTGGCGACTCTGAGACAAAAGAGGCTCGCAACTCTTGGTTCGCAATGGCTAACTACGCTTACGGCAACCGCTACTTCCTCGACCTCTCTGGTCGTCGCGACGGCTCTTCGCTCTTCGCAGAAGGTCATCAGTGGGCTACATTCGGTGCTGCTGCCATTATGTGGAACGTAACGGGTGAGAAGTTTATGCAGTCGTCAAAGAAGTGGCTTGACGAGTTGCAGGTTAAGGCTTCTTACGGTGTTACCGGTAATGCCAATATCTCTTCAAACCTCGCATTAGCTCTTGCAGGTGTTAGTGGCAACTATAACGGTGTCGCAGGTCTTGGCGTTGTTAATCCGCGCAACTCAGAACTCTCTTGGGAGAAGGTTAAGACCCTCAACCTCGCACTCTCTGGACGCATGTTCAAGAGATTTACATACAACTTCGAGTTCTTCGACAAGAAGACTGTTGATATGATTCTTGCTGTGCCGGTTTCTTATACAACAGGTTTCGGCTCTCGTTATGCTAACGTAGGTTCGCTCTTCAACCGTGGTTTCGAGGCTACAGTAGGATGCGATATCTTCAGCACAAAGGATTTGTACTGGAACGTAAGTGCAAACGTAAGCTACACAAAGAACGAGATTACGAAGCTCTTCAACGGTCAGGACGAGTACGCTATGAGCGACTATACCAAGCTGAAGGTAGGTCACCCGTACGGTGAGTTCTATATGGTACGTTGGAGCCACGTAGACCCTGCTGACGGTCAGAACGTATGGCTCGACAAGTACGGCAACGAGACAAAGGTTTACGATGAGAACAACCGCGTGTTTACGGGCAAGAACGCAGCTGCACCTTGGCAGTTCGGTCTTAACTCTACTACATCTTGGAAGGGCTTGACACTCGAGTTGCAGTTTGCTGGTGTGTTCGGTCGCTCAATGATCAACCAGGAGCGTTACTTTATCGAGAACCCAAGTTTCGCAACACAGTGGAACCAGAGCACAAAGATGTTCGATATGTGGCAGAAGCCAGGCGATGTTACAACAATCGCTGCAGCTAACGCACAGCGCCATATGGATACCCACTTGCTCGAGAACGCAAACTTCCTTCGTCTGAAGTTCTTGCAGCTCTCTTACAAGTTGCCACAGCAGTGGATGAACGCTACACACATCCTCAAGGGTGTTACTGTTTACTTCGCTTCACGTAACCTGTTCACCATCACTAACTATAGTGGCTACGATCCTGAGGTTGACGGATTCTTGTCTGTAGGTAACTATCCTAACACACGTCAGTTCTCATTCGGTGCACAGTTAACATTCTAATATATCACATATAATAAGGAGATAAAGTATATGAAAAAAATATATTTGACATTGGCACTTGCAGTTGGTCTTATGACTACTTCTTGCGAGCTCGACATCGAACCAGTAGGCTACCTGCCTACCGATTCGGCACTTGAGACTCCTTCCAGCTTCAACGCTGCGCGTGCCACACTTTATGCAGCACTCAAGGGCTGCGTAAGCGGTAATAGCTTCATTAACTCTACCGACGTGCAGTCTGACCAGTTCAATGCTATGGCTGGTTTCTCAAACACGCTCGGTGACATGTATCGTTGGGACTTTACAACACAGACAGGATCGTTCTCAAGTGTGTATGGAGGCTATCAGGGTCTCATTTCGCAGGCTAACTTCATCATCGATGGCTATGCAAAGGCTAAGCCAGAGGAAAAGCCCGACCTTTTCCCTGACGGTGACAACGTGAAAGGCACTGAAGGTCTTAAGATTGCACATGCAGCGTTAGGCGATGCTTACTTCATGCGTGCTTATGCTATCTTCGGTCTTTTGGAGTACTATAGTCCCGCATATAGCGAAACAAATGCAACACAGCCAGACCTTGGTGCGTCATACAATTTGCATTTTAGCGAGAATTTTAACCCTGCATCATATCCTGGACGTAACACACTTGAAGAGTCGTACAAGCAGGTTAACGATGACCTCGACAAGGCTATGCAGTATGTTACAACAACTGGTATATACCGCTCTGAGTATGTAACTCTCGACTGTATCCACGCTCTTCGTGCACGTGTAGCTCTGAATAAGAAGGATTACGTGACGGCATATAAGGAGGCAGAACTTGTTATCAAGAACACTACTGCAAAGTATGCACTTTGTTCTTCTGCATCTCAGCTTGTCAACGAGTGGTACTATGATGGTATGCAGTTCCAGTATGACAAGAAGTATAATGGTACTTCGGAGTCGCTCTTTACCCTTGTCTCATCTTCAACATCTGACCTGCCGAGCGCTACCGGTGGTGTTTATCTCCCGAAGCAGGTTGGCTCGACACCGGACTATATCCCGACAAAGGATTTGTTGAGCCTCTACGATGCAAAGGACTACCGCCGCTCTGTATTCTTTACAGAGGTTAGCGTGGTTACATCTACTGGTGCTGCTGGTCGTGTACAGTGTCTCAATAAGTTTAACAAGGAGGGTATTCTTTGGCTCATGACAAGTAAGGACGAGTCGGCAGAATTCACTCATATGCCGAAGGTGTTCCGCTTGCCGGAGATGTATCTCATCGCAGCTGAAGCTTATGCACTCGCTCCTGCACCTGATCTGACAAAGGCTGCCAAGTATCTGAACGACTTCCGCAAGAAGCGTATCTCAGGCTTCAAGGCTGTTACATATACAGATGCTGCAACTCTTCTTTCTGATGTAAAGGATGAACGCGCACGCGAGTTCGTAGGTGAGGGCTTCCGCTTCAAGGATCTCAAGCGTTACGGCATGGGCGTAAAGCGTGGCGTACCACAGCAGCGCGACCTCTGTAGCAACCCTGGTTCTAACACAACCGATCTCAACATTGCTGCAACAGACTATCGTATGCTTTGGCCAATCCCGAAGGACGAAGTTGAGGTAAATAAGAAGTTGAAGCAGAACCCTGGCTACTAATTCATAAAACGAATACGTAACATTTTAAAACAGAACAAATATGAAATATATAAAATTGTTCATGCTGATGGTTGCAGCCATACTCTTCACTGCTTGTAGTGATGAAGAAACCTACAACACAGATGCAACTACTGCCGTGGAGTTTGAAAAAACTACAATGACAGTAAAGGAGAACGAGGGACTGATTAAGCTCCCTGTTAAGATTACCGGAAAGCGTAATGGTATGATTCGTCTCACCATCAAGGCAGAGGGCGTTGATGGTGGCAGCGAAGCAGCAGCTAAGGAGAGTGTTAATGGCTCTGAGGGCGACTATTCAATCACAACCAAGACTCTTGTTGTGAAGACTGACACTGTCACAAGTGAGGTTATGAACTTCGAGATGAAGGTGCTTGACGATAAGATTATTAATAGCGACCGCAAGGTGCGCTTCACACTCAGCGTTGAAGGTGCTAAGTTAGGTGCTAAGAATACTCTTGATGTGAAAATCGAGAACGATGAACGTACAATTTATGACCTCATTGCTGGTGATTGGTTGATGTACTATTCTGAGGTGCAGTTTGACAAAGAAGGCAATCCGTTGATGAATGAAGACGGAACTCCGGTTGTGAAGGATTACACGGCAGACGTTACATTGTCTGTAATTGCTGATGATGATTCACCACTTCGCGGTAAGCAGGTGCTTGCTTATACGTCTAAGTTCAATTTCGCTTTGACAGGAAGTGAAGTGCCGTTGTCATGGAGCTTCAACTACTCGTATGATGAGGCAACAAAGAACGGTCAGCTGAATTTCAACTGTACATCTACGGAAACTGTTTACTCAATCCAGGGCTACGAGTTCTCTTGGCAGGTAGTAAAGAATAACAAGTTGGCTGATGGTGAGATTAAGGGTAAGTTCACTGTTGATGAGAACAACGCTGTTTCGAAGGAGATAACATTCAATCCTAACGATGTACTCTATATCTCTGCTTCGGGCATGTCCATTCCCTATGTTAACCTCAAGCTTCAGAGAAAATAAGACTTAAACTCGTTATTGTGATTTACACATAATATAAACTCATAGGGCGGATTGTCGGGGTTTTAATGACTCCGTCAATCCGCTTCGTGTTTTTAAAAATCAATTCAAAGATATGACAAAGAAATTTATCGCAATTGCTCTTCTTGCTTCAGCCGCACTGCAAGTTTCGGCAGCAGAACGCTCGGAGACTCAGATACGTCAGGCAGCCGCTGCTGCGCTTGCGAAGATGCCTTCTGCAATGCACAAAGTGCGCTCGGCTCAGCCTTTGCGCATACTTGCAAAGAACACCCAACTCACAGTTGTTGGCTACGAAAATGGTGGCTTTGCCATTGTTGCTAATGACGATCAGTTTAAACCCGTGTTTGGCTACTCTGAGACACAGTTTACAACAAACAATAACCCTGGCTTCGATTGGTATATGACAACGCTGAACGCTTCGCTCGAACGTGCAAAGCAGCAGGGACGTAAACTGGAAGAAGCCAAACCGTCGCCTGAATACGCAGCAAGCGTAGGCGAATTGCTTACCACACGTTGGGGACAGGATACTCCATACAACAATATGACTCCGCTCTACACCGACAAGAAGACGGGCAAAAAGAAGCATTATGTTACGGGATGTGTGTCTACCGCGATGTCTATGATTTTGCACTATTTCAAGTATCCGGTGCATGGTGAGGGCGATGTTCGTTACGACTTTGCACCTGGTTCAGGTGAACCGTCACAGACTCTTGAGGCTGACTTTAGCAATACTACATATCAGTGGGATAAGATGCTCAACGAATACAAGGATGGCTCTTATACCGAAGAGCAGGCTAATGCTGTAGCTACTATCATGAAGCACTGTGGTTATGCCGTGAGTATGCAGTACACAATCAGCGGTTCGGGTGCTTTCATCTATGAGTCGTGCCGTGCGCTACGCAAGTACTTCGGCTTTAATAAGCACATAAAGTGCTATAATCGTTCGTTCTTCAATGTAGAAGAGTGGATGAATATTGTTTATCGCGAGCTCAACGACAAGTGTCCAGTGCTTTATGGTGGTCAGAGTAATACTACTGGTGGTCACTGTTTCATTCTTGATGGTTACAATGAGGATGGCGATGTGCATGTCAATTGGGGATGGAACGGTGACCAGAATGGATATTTTGATATCGCAGGTCTCAATGGTTTCAGCGACGGACAGCAGATGGTAGAGATGCGTACTGCAACTGATAAACGTTATCAGGGCTCTGTACGCTCGCTCATTTGCATGAGTGGAAAACTGGATATGACCTATGATGAGAAGACCATCACCGCAAGCTTGGATGGTTATTTGATTAATACCGATATTGATCCATTCTCGGGCTATATTCAGCTTAGAGCTATCAATATCAAAACAGGTAAAGCTTATCTCCTAAAGAAAGGACAGCGACTGGATGGCCAGGATACAAGTAAGGGATTCTGGATAGATGACATTACTGGTTCTGTAGCAGCACTCCCTGCTGGCGAATATCGCGTGTTCCTTGCTGCTAAGGACGACGAAGAAGAGACATGGCAGCCAATTCGTAGCCATGAGGTAGACCATAATAGCTATATCTTGGTTATCAATGAAAACCGTGAGATAGAGTCGCTTGAGTTGGATAGCGACAGTAGCTGGACCGGTATTGAGAGTGTAGTGACAAGTGGTAACACCACACCTGCTGTACGCGGTGTCTACTCGCTTGACGGACGCTATCTTGGCAACGATGTGTCGAAGCTCGGTAAGGGACTCTACATCGTTAATGGCGAGAAGGTTGTGAAGTAAAAAGTTTAGTTCACATTGTATATAAAGCAAATGCTTAACCGGCAAAACGCTGGTTAAGCATTTGCTTTTTTGTTAATCAGTCTTGTTGCTTGCTCGTTCTTCTATTCTTCCACTACATTCTTCTGTATTTCCATATTGTTAAGTCTCCTTTTGAAAAAATATATTATCGTTTTTTTTGTTCTTTCCTATTTTTAGCGTATTTTTGCATAATCATATAGGCTGCACGCAGCAGTCTTGCTAAATACAATGCTTATGCAAACAAGATGTCACCTTTCGGTAATCGCCCACAAGTTGGCGGAAAAATACGGCGAACGTCCCGCGTTCACCTATAAAAGCTTTGGCTCTTCTGTTTGGAAGAAGGCCAGTTACAACCGCTTCTCACAGCTGGTGAAGCAGGCGAGCAACGCTCTGCTCAACCTTGGTGCGAAGCCGCATGACAAGATTGCTGTGTTCTCACAGAACTGTCTGCAGTACCTCATTACCGACTTCGGTGCCTATGGCGTGAAGCTTGTATCTATCCCGTTTTATGCCACAGCCTCTGAGCAGCAGATACAATATATGATTAACGATGCGCAGGTGCGCTTCATATTTGTCGGCGAGCAGGAGCAGTACGACAAGGCACACCGCATATTCGCACTCTGCCATACGCTGGAGCGCATCATCATCTTCGACCGCTCTGTGCGCATCTCTACACACGACCCCGCAGCACTCTACTTCGACGACTTCCTGAAGCACGGCGAAGGCTTGCCGCGCCAGTCGGAAGTGGAGCAGCTGTATAACGAGGCATCGATGGACGACCTCTGCAACATCCTCTACACATCCGGCACGACCGGCGACTCAAAGGGTGTCATGCTCACATACGGTCAGTACGATGCAGCACTCACAGCTAATGCCGCTGTGGTAGACATCAGCGATAAAGACCGCACAATGCAGTTTCTGCCAGTCACGCACATCTTCGAGCGTGGCTTCACATACCTCAGCTTATTGGTCGGAGCACACATTATCATTAATACCGACCCACACGAGGTACAGCAGTCGATGCGCGAGACACATCCGACGTGTATGTCGGCAGTGCCGCGCTTCTGGGAGAAGGTGTATCAGGCAGTGCTGGAGAAGATAGAAGGTGCAGGTCCGCTGCAGCAGAAACTCTTCCGTCATGCGCTTGAGGTGGGACGTCGCTACAACGTCGACTGCAAGAGCCGTCGCAAGTGTCCGTCGCCATGGCTCGCTATGGAGTACAAACTCGTTGATAAGACAATTCTGCGACTCGTTCGCAAGCAGCTCGGCTTGGAGAACAGTAATATATTCCCAACAGCAGGTGCACGTGTGGCACCGGAAGTAGAACGCTTCGTTCACTCCGTAGGCATCAACATGGTTGTGGGCTACGGCCTCACAGAGAGTCTTGCCACCGTGTCGTGCGACCGCAGCGACAAGCCATACACAATCGGTGGCGTAGGCTATCCGATTCCGGGCATCGACGTGAAGATTGGCGACAATGATGAGATACTCCTCAAGGGTCCGACCATCACTAAGGGTTACTATCACCGCGACGCAGCCAATAAGGAGGCATTCACCGAAGATGGTTACTTCCGTACAGGCGACGCAGGATACATAAAGGACGGAGAGCTCTTCCTCACCGACCGCATCAAGGACCTCTTCAAGACATCCAACGGCAAGTATGTGGCACCACAACTCGTGGAGTCGCTCATCCTCGTAGACAAGTATATCGACCAGGTGGCAGTGGTTGCCAACGAGCGCAAGTTCGTATCGGCACTCATCGTGCCAGAATTCCGACTCGTAGAGGAGTGGGCAAAGGAGCGCGGTATCGAGTTTAGCTCACGCGAAGACCTCTGTGCCAACGAGCGTGTCAACAAGATGATACTCGCACGCATACAGACCTTGCAGCAGCAGCTCGCACACTACGAGCAGGTGAAGCGCATCACACTCATCCCGCACCACTTCTCGTTGGAGTCGGGCGAGCTCACCAATACGCTAAAGATACGCCGCCCTGTGGTGTACAAGAACTACAAGCAGGAAATAGAAAAAATGTACGAAGAATAATGATCACTTCCGACCAACTGAAAGATGTGCTTGAGCGCACCGATGCCCTCAAGCACTATCTTAATATAGACCAGAAGAAAGTAGAATACGAAGAAGAACAGCTCCGCACGCAGGCTCCCGACTTTTGGGAAGACCCGAAGCGTGCTGAGGAACAGATGAAGAAGGTGAAGACGCTGGAGCGTTGGATAAAAGGCTACGCTGGTGTGCGTCAGCTTGCCGATGAACTGCAGCTCGCCGTCGACTTCTATAAAGATGAACTCGTCACCGAAGAGGAGGTGGACGACGATTATGCCAAAGCCATCGCTGCCATCGAAGACCTCGAACTGATGAACATGCTGCGCCAGAAGGAAGACCCTATGGACTGCGTGATGAAGATTAACTCAGGCGCAGGTGGTACGGAGAGTCAGGATTGGGCGCAGATGCTCATGCGTATGTATATGCGCTGGGCTGAGGCTCACGGACATAAGGTGACAATCAGCAACCTTCAAGAGGGCGATGAGGCAGGCATCAAGAGCGTTACGATGGAGATAGAAGGCGGCGAGTACGCCTACGGTTTCCTCAAGAGCGAGAACGGAGTGCACCGCCTTGTGCGTGTGTCGCCGTTCAACGCGCAGGCCAAGCGTATGACATCGTTCGCTTCGGTGTTCGTGTCACCACTTGTCGACGACACCATAGAAGTATATGTCGATCCGTCGAAGGTTAGTTGGGACCTCTTCCGCTCAGGCGGTGCAGGCGGTCAGAACGTGAACAAGGTAGAGACGGGTGTACGCCTGCGCTACCAGTACACCGACCCCGATACCGGTGAGGAAGAAGAAATCCTCATCGAGAACACCGAAAGCCGCAAACAGCTCGAGAACCGCAACAACGCTATGCGCCTCCTCAAGTCGCAGCTCTACGACCGCGCCATGAAGAAGCGTCTTGAGGCGCAAGCTAAGATAGAGGCAGGCAAGAAGAAGATAGAGTGGGGCAGTCAGATACGCAGCTACGTCTTCGACGACCGCCGCGTGAAGGACCACCGCACCAACTTCCAAACCACTGATGTTGATGGTGTGATGGATGGCAAGATAGACGGTTTCATTAAGGCGTATCTTATGGAGTTCCCAGTGAGCGAGGAGGAATAAGAGGGAATGCTATAGAGATTCTGTAGGTTCTATGTGTCATAAAAGCTCTATATCTTCTAGATCTTCTAGAAACTCTAGATTTTCTAGAAATTCTAGAAGATAAAAAACAAAACAATCAATTAAAAATCAAAATAACTATGAGCCAGAAAAGTAATATTCGTCGCGCAAAGTATGCGGCAGAGCAGGAGAAGAAAGCAAAGAAGGTTATCAAGGGCATCATTTGGACGCTTGTTGTGCTTACCGCAGCGTTCATTGTTTGGTCGTTAACCCAGGTATAATAGAACACAAAATATGAGTGGATTAGAAATTGAACGTAAGTTCCTTATACGTGAAGGCAGCGACTACAAGTCGGCTGCCTTTTCTCATAGCCATATCAAACAGGGATACATGCCCTGCCAGACGGCTACCGTGCGCGTTCGCACCCGCGACGACCGCTCATGGCTGACGATAAAAAGCCATAGCGACAAGGCTGGACTCTCGCGCTACGAGTTTGAGAAGGAGATAACGAACGATGAGGCGGAGCATCTCTTCGAGCTTTGTCGCGGCGGAGTGATAGACAAGTGTCGCTGGCTCGTGAAGTCGCCCGATGCACGCCACACGTTCGAGGTAGACGAGTTCTTTGGCGACAACGCCGGACTTGTGGTTGCAGAGGTGGAACTCGCCTCGGAGGACGAACCCTTTGCAAAGCCCAGCTTCATCGGTGAGGAGGTGACGGGCGACCGCCGCTATTATAACTCACAACTGCTCGTACACCCGTATAAAGAGTGGTAGTATATGTGGCTGCGTGGGTATGGCAGGGATGCCATACCCTCCTAAGTTGGCTTAGAAGTTCTTTTCAAGAAACTTCACCAGTCCCCAACGCACAGAGCGCAGTCCAAACTGCTCGGTGTGAATGTCCTCCGGCTTAATCCACATACACTCTGCAGCATCGTCGTTGGCGGCGAGCACCGTCTCATCCTCGATGTCGCACTCGTAGAACATGTCGAGCGTAGGCAGTTCGATGCCACTATAACGATAGACGTTGGGCAGCGAGAAGAGGTAGTGCACGGCAGTGACATTTAGTCCGGTCTCCTCCATCACCTCGCGCTTCACGCCCTCCTCCGATGTCTCACCAATTTCGGTAAATCCGCCAGGGAGATCGAGTGTACCCTTTGCAGGCTCCTGCTTGCGCAGAGTGACGAGTATTTCGCCCTCGCTGTTCTTGATGATTGCTACATTGGCTGCACTGGGATTCATAAAATACTCGAATCCGCAATTCTCACATTTCTTACTTCTCACACCATTCTCTACAAAATGATGGCTGCCACAACGTGGACAGTACTCGAACTTCTCTAATGGATGCATTTCTGTTACTATTAATTAATGATTACAAAAGCACTTTTATGTACTGCAATATTACAAAAAAAGTGCTACCTTTGCAAATAAATATTCTAAAAACCAACTTTTGTAACAGAAATGAAACACTTCGCATACCCGATGCGCGGTTCTATGCTTGCGCTCAAGACCATACTTCTCTCAGTATTTTGCCTTATTCTCGCTGCGCCTGTTCTCGCACAGCGCGCGTTCGACGTGCAACTTTGGCAGAAGAAAGCCCCAAACAGCAACGCCTTGGGCGATACCGCATACGTGAAAGTGTTCCTTCCTGAGGAGAAGCGTGCCACGGGGCGCGCTGTTGTCATCTGCCCTGGTGGAGGCTACGAGAGTCTGTCGATGGGGCACGAAGGCACCGACTGGGCTCCGTTCTTCAACGACCAAGGCATAGCAGCCATCGTGCTTCACTATCGTATGCCTGCAGGCAATCCGAAGGTGCCCGTTAGTGATGCTGAGGAGGCACTGCGCTTGGTGCGTGCCAATGCCGAGGCATGGCATATTGATAAGGACAACGTGGGCGTGATGGGATTTTCGGCAGGCGGACACCTCGCCTCTACGGTAGCCACACTCTCTAAGGATGAGGCTAAGCCCAACTTCCAGATACTCTTCTATCCGGTGATTACGATGCTCGATGGCTATTGTCATCAAGGCTCGCGTAAGAACCTGCTCGGCGAGCGTCCACGCAAGAAGGATGAACAGAAATACTGCACCGACCTTCAGGTGACACGCCTCACACCGCGCGCTTTCATCGCCCTCTCCGACGATGATCATGTGGTGCAACCGATGAATGGCGTCAACTACTACGCCGAGCTTTATCGTCACGACGTTCCGGCATCGCTACACGTATATCCCAGCGGCGGTCACGGTTACGGACTGCGCACCAACTTCCGCTACCACATCGAGATGCTGCTCGATCTGAAGGCGTGGTTACAAAGCTTCTAAATATTGTCAATAAACGAAGTCATTCTGCTTATTTTCCGAAAATAATGCGTAAGTTTGCATATTAAAACAAGCAAACAAGCAATACAACGATGAATATTATGACAAAAAAGGTTGCTGCATTTGCTTTTGCAGCACTTACTGCGCTCGGCTTCACATCATGCAACGAGCGCAAATTCCACGTGGAAGGCAACATCGAGAATGCTGCCGACTCCGTTCTCTACTTCGAGAATATGGGTCTGAACGGTGTACAGACCGTCGACTCGGTGAAACTCTCTGCCGACGGCACATTCTCGTTCGATGGCAAGGCCGTCACAGCCCCCGAGTTCTACCGCCTGCGTATCGCCGGACAAATCATAAACGTGTCGATCGATTCTACAGAGACCATCACCGTAAAGGCGAAGTATCCCGCAATGGCTTCCGACTATGAGGTGAGCGGATCGGAAGACTGCTCGCGCATCAAGGAACTCGCACTAATGCAGATGCAGCTTCAGCAGCGCATCAATAACATCGCTCGCAACCCACAACTCGGTGTTGATGCCGTTGCGGATAGTGTACAGAAGGTGCTGGAGGCATACAAGACCGACGTGAAGACACGTTACATATTCAAGCAGCCGATGAAGGCATCTTCCTACTTTGCCCTCTTTCAGACGCTATATGCAGGCGGTCAGCCCGTGCTCATCTTCAACCCGCGCACCTCGGAGCAGGATGTGCGTGTGTTCGCTGCTGTGGCTACCAGCTGGGATGCGTTCTACCCCAACGCTGAGCGTGGTAAGAACCTCCACAATATAGCTATCGAGGGTATGAAAGAGGTGCGTATGTTGCGCAGCAAGGCTGAGGCATCTATCGACCCAGCGAAGGTGAACACTACTGGTATGCTCGACTTCACGCTCACCGACAATCGTGGTGCACAGCGCAGTATCTCTTCGCTCAAAGGTAAGGTAGTGATGCTCGACTTCCATGTCTTTGCCACTGGCGAGTCGATGAAGCGCATCATGATGTTGCGCGAACTGTATAACAAGTATCATGCTCAGGGATTTGAAATCTATCAGGTGAGCCTCGACGAAGACGAGCACTTCTGGAAGACACAGACTTCCGCACTGCCATGGGTGAGCACACGTATGGACGATGATTCGCAGCAAGTGCTCCGTCTCTACAACGTGCAGCAGGTGCCTACGTTCTTCCTGCTCGACCGTAACTGCAACGTCGTGAAGCGCGACGTACAGATAAAGGATATAGAGGCAGAAATCAAAGCACTGTTGTAATAGATTGTAAGTGGAAAAGCCCGTACGGTGCTTTTTTCTCTCAAATTGAAAGCATTTTTGATAGAAGTGCTTTCAATTTGAAACTTTGTGCTAATTATTACGAAAATGCCTTACTAATTTATTCGTATTTGCGTAAATAGTTGTAATTTTGCAGTCGTAATAATCATGGGGCTATCAAGGCTCCGCTTTAAGGTAAAAGGATAAGCAAAATGACAAAGTCGGTAAGATTTACAAAGATGCATGGAGCAGGCAACGACTACATCTACGTTGACGCGCAGAAGTACGACGTGCCCGACCCGTCTGCGGCTGCCATCGCATGGAGCGACCGCCACACAGGCATCGGTAGCGACGGACTTGTGCTTATCGGCAAATCTTATGGTGGTGTTGATGCCGACTTCTCCATGCGCATCTTTAACGCTGATGGTTCGGAAGCGAAGATGTGCGGCAATGCTTCGCGTTGCATCGGAAAGTATCTCTACGAGCGCCGGCTCACCGACAAGACAACGATACGTCTGCAGACACTCTCGGGCGTGAAGATTCTGAAGCTGCATCTTGTTGGCAACGAAACCCCGGAAACCAAGGTGGAGAGCGTAACGGTGGATATGCTTGCACCTTCGTTTCGTGTGCCCGAGCAGTATGACGAGGCGGTTGGCGGAGTGCTCACCGTCGGTTCGCGCACGTTCCACGGCACGTTCGTGTCGATGGGCAACCCCCATTTTGTATGCTTTGTTGACGATATCGATACACTCGATGTGGCTCGCTACGGCTCTGCCATGGAGTATGCTACGGCGTTCCCAGAGCGTTGCAACATTGAGTTTGCAGAACTGAAGTCAGATGGCAACATCCGCACACGAGTGTGGGAACGTGGCAGTGGTATCACCATGGCATGCGGCACAGGTGCTTGTGCAACAGCTGTGGCAGCGGCGGTTACGGGTAGAGCCTTGCGTCGTAGCATCATCGCCATGGATGGTGGCACCTTACATATCGAATGGAATGAAGCCGACGGACATGTCTATATGACAGGACCGGCGGCTTTCGTTTTTGATGGAGAAATAGATATTTAAATCATAATTCAGGATTGCATGGTTCTGTGTTCAGCGTACAATGTTCAGCATTCAGCAATCATGATATAAAAACTTAGAGAGTATGGCTTTGGTTAACGAACATTTCTTGAAACTCTCGGACAGCTATCTGTTCGCAGACATAGCTCGGAAGGTGAATGCCTTCAAAGTGTCGCATCCGCAGATGCGTGTCATCAGTCTTGGCATCGGCGACGTAACGCAGCCGTTGTGCCCCGCCGTAGTGGATGCAATGCATAAGGCAGTAGACGAGATGGCATCGGCTGACACGTTCCATGGCTACGGGCCAGAGCATGGTTATGACTTCCTGCGCGAGGCGATAATCAAGAACGACTTCGCACCGCGTGGCATACATCTCGACCCGAGCGAAGTGTTCGTCAACGACGGAGCAAAGAGCGACACGGGCAACATCGGCGAGATTGTGCGCTGGGACAACTCTATCGGTGTCACCGACCCGATATATCCAGTGTATATCGACTCGAACGTGATGTGCGGACGCGCCGGAGTGCTTGAAAACGGTCGTTGGAGCAATGTCAACTACCTGCCATGCACGGCTGAGAATGGCTTCGTGCCGCAGGTACCCGACCATCGTGTTGATATGATTTACCTATGCTATCCGAATAACCCCACGGGAACGGTGCTCTCGAAAGCCGAACTGAAGAAATGGGTGAAGTATGCGCTGGCTAACGACACGCTCATTCTCTACGATGCAGCCTACGAGGCATACATCCAAGATGCCGACATACCGCACTCTATATACGAGATACGCGGCGCAAAGCAATGCGCCATTGAGTTTCGCAGCTATTCGAAGACAGCCGGCTTCACCGGTGTGCGCTGCGGTTATACCGTCATACCGAAGGAACTCACCGCCGTCACGCTCGATGGCAAGCAGCGCGTGCCGCTCAACCATCTGTGGGAGCGTCGCCAGTCGACCAAGTTTAACGGCACAAGCTACATATCGCAACGCGCCGCTGCCGCAATATATACGCCCGAGGGCAAGCGTCAGGTGCGTGACACGATAGCCTATTATATGCAAAACGCCGAGCTGCTGCGCGAGTCGCTCACGCAGATGGGCTTCGAAGTGTTCGGCGGAAGAAACGCTCCATATCTATGGGTGAAGACACCGCACGGCATCGACTCGTGGCGCTTCTTCGAGCAGATGCTCTATGCTGTGGGTGTGGTCTGCACGCCAGGCGTGGGCTTCGGACCAAGTGGTGAGGGCTATGTGCGTCTCACAGCCTTCGGAAAGCGTGAAGATTGTGAGGAGGCGATGCGCAGGATAGGGGAGTGGATACGTTCCACTCACTAAATTTATATAACAAGATAAGAATAAAAACAATATAACGACTAAATACCCAACAGACAATGGCAAATTTACGATTTGAGGTTGTTGCCGATGCTTTCAATAAGAAAGCAGTTGAAGTGATCACACCCGTAGAACGTCCGTCGGAGTTCTTCGGCAAGAACGTGTTCAACCGTGCGAAGATGTACAAGTATCTGCCACGCGAAGTGTACGAAAAACTCATCGACGTTATCGACAACGGAGCACGTCTCGACCGTTCCATGGCTGATGCCGTGGCTAAAGGCATGAAACAATGGGCTGACGAGAATGGCGTCACACACTACACACACTGGTTTCAGCCGCTCACCGAGGGCACAGCCGAGAAGCACGATGCCTTCATCGAGCACGACGGCAAGGGCGGAATGATCGAGGAGTTCTCGGGCAAACTGCTCGTGCAGCAAGAGCCTGATGCCAGCTCGTTCCCTAACGGAGGCATCCGCAACACCTTCGAGGCACGCGGCTACTCGGCTTGGGATCCAACATCGCCGGTGTTCATCATCGACGACACGCTCTGTATCCCCACCATCTTCATCTCATACACGGGCGAAGCACTCGACTATAAAGCACCGCTCCTGCGCTCGCTTCACGCTGTGAACGAGGCGGCAACGGCTGTCTGTCACTACTTCTATCCGGAGGTTAAGAAGGTCATCTCCAACCTCGGTTGGGAGCAGGAGTACTTCCTCGTCGACGAGGGACTCTACTCGGCACGTCCCGACCTTATGCTCACCGGCCGCACACTCATGGGCCACGACTCTGCAAAGAACCAGCAGATGGACGACCACTACTTCGGTGCTATCCCCGAGCGCGTGCAGGCCTTCATGAAGGATCTTGAGATTCAGGCGCTGGAACTTGGCATCCCTTGCAAGACCCGTCACAACGAGGTGGCACCCAACCAGTTCGAGTTGGCACCAATCTTCGAGGAGGCCAATATCGCCATCGACCATAATATGCTCCTCATGTCGCTCATGAAAAAGGTGGCACGCCGTCATGGCTTCCGCGTGTTACTCCACGAGAAACCATTCGCAGGCATTAACGGCTCGGGTAAGCACGAGAACTGGAGTCTTGCTACCGACACCGGCGTACTGCTCCACGGACCAGGTAAGACACCGGAGGATAACCTCCGCTTCATCGTCTTCATCGTAGAGACACTTATGGCTGTCTACAGGCACAACGGACTGCTCAAGGCTTCCATCATGAGTGCTACGAACGCCCACCGACTTGGTGGAAACGAGGCTCCTCCTGCTATCGTGTCGTCGTTCCTCGGACGTCAGCTTACAGAAATTCTCGACCATATCGCCACTTCCGATAAGGACGAACTCTTCGATGTAGCCGGCAAGTTGGGCTTAAAACTCGACATCCCCGAGATTCCAGAACTGCTCATCGACAACACCGACCGCAACCGCACATCACCATTCGCCTTCACCGGAAATCGCTTCGAGTTCCGCGCCGTGGGCTCAGAGGCAAACTGCGCTTCGGCAATGATTGTTATCAACACCGCTGTGGCTGAGGCTCTTCAGTCGTTCAAGCAGCGTGTCGATGTCCTCATCGCTAAGGGCGAGGACAAGATAAGTGCTATCCTTGAGGTGGTTCGCGAGGACATACACACCTGCGAACCAATCCGCTTCGAGGGCAACGGCTACTCAGAGGAGTGGGTAGAGGAGGCTAAGCGCCGCGGCTTGGATTGTGAGACATCATGTCCGAAGGTCTTCGAACGCTACCTCGACGAGTCTACAATACGCATGTTCGAGGGTCAGAACGTAATGACACGCAAAGAACTCGAGGCACGCAACGAGGTGAAGTGGGAGACCTACACCAAGAAGATACAGATCGAGGCACGCGTCTTCGGCGACCTTTCTATGAACCACATCATCCCCGTCTGCACCCACTATCAGAGTCGTCTGGCTAAGAACGTGCAGAGCATGTTCGACATCTTCCCGCACGAGACTGCCGAGAAACTCACCTCGCGCAACAAGAAAATCATCGAGGAGATAGCCGAGCGCACACAAATTATTGAGAATGGAGTGGAAGAGCTCGTTGAGGCTCGTCGCGTTGCCAACCGCATTGAAGACGAGCATCTTAAGGCAATCGCCTACCACGACACCGTAGCTCCGAAGATGGAGGAGATACGCTATCACATCGATAAGCTCGAACTCATCGTTGCCGATGAACTTTGGACACTCCCGAAATATCGTGAGCTCCTCTTCGTTCGCTAACCGTTTTAAAGAATGGAGCACTTTTTTGAACAAGAATATTGTTTCAAATAGCCTTTGCGCTTCTTCATAAAATAAAAATCCTGGTTTCGTTTCGAAATCAGGATTTTTTCATTGCTGTCCAGTAAACAATTCAACTCCCTTATATTGCTTCATGCCTTTCACATATTGCCGCAGCAGAACAACAATGTTACCACAGCAGAACAACAATGTTGCCGCAGCAGGACAACAATGTTGCCACAGCAGGGTAATGATGTTGTGGTAGCAGACTAATGAGAACGGCGTGGCAGATTAGACAACGGATAGAATGGTAGATGCCTGGTAGATAGGCTGGCAGATATAGCTCTCAGAAGTACATCTGCCAGTCTTTAACATGCTCGTAATGTGTAAGTTACGGCAATACTGGGAGATATGGTAGATTTTTTCGCGTACTGATACTTTACTATGATATATTGC
>ERZ1034976.134-NODE-134-length-67919-cov-48.509887_pt1 | contig 67919 bp, 48 predicted proteins | sample MGYA00520623_ERZ1034976 | MGnify/ENA primary metagenome ERZ1034976 (study PRJEB33766, sample SAMN09781774) | gut metagenome | biome: gut microbiome | host: Homo sapiens | place: Madagascar | study: EMG produced TPA metagenomics assembly of the PRJNA485056 data... | reverse complement strand
ATTTTCGCTAATCACCAAATTTTCAGACACTTATATTTCGTCGAACTCACGTTAACTATGGTTTCAAATACAAGATCATTTTTATATAATCTGCATGATTAACAAATCAGGTTTGTTTTCTTTGTCATGAATACATTAAGAAATTTATATATAAAGTACAATTACTATATCGCGTCTTTCATTCTTCTGTCAATAGGAGCATTGATTTATATATTATATCGCCCTCAGAATCTATTGATATTTGATATGTTAGATAAGATGGGCTTGTCAAATGAAGTTGATTCTATCCGTTCTTCATTCATTGGGATTAAGTTGCCATTTTTTGTGGTAAACTGCCTTCCTGCAGGTTTATGGACAGCATCATATTTGATAGCGATGTATTGCAACACAAAGTTCCATAATAGAAAGACAAGGCTTATGTTATCATTACCTTTGCCAATGTCTGCTATAGTTCTAGAATTCATGCAATTGTTTGGATGGTGTCCAGGTACTTTTGACTGGTACGATTTATTGTGTTACGTAATTCCAATAATAATATTTATAAAATCAATCTAAAAATGAAAAGACAAGACGATTTAGGTGTTGGAGGTTCTATCTTCATGACCGTAGTTTTTGCCGCAGCGGCAATTTTCACTTACCAGACTGATCCTTCTGGAAATCCTCAAGCATGGATTCCTGGTATTGGTGTTATAGTAGGAATTATCATGACGATAATTGCTGCGAACAAAGCGTCAAACGAAAGTGCAAGAAAGGATCAACAAGAGAGTTTTGGAATGACTATCTCTCATGATAGTAGTTTCGGAAATGGCGATTTGAAGTTTTATTTTGATTCTTCAGCCAAGAAAGTAACCGTTTGTGCGACAACAACAAGCGGGACAAATCAAAAAGTGATTGATGGTTTTGTTAAAACAAGTGCTGTACAAACAGATAATCACATTGTTGCACTTGATTCAACAAGTAATAAAGTAATCAGAGCTAAGAGTAACAACGGAAACGTGATGTTGGGACAAGCCAATATAAACGAGGAACTTTCTAAGTTAGGTGTTACTGTAACTGATTCCAAACCAACATTGAAGCATTTCAATGATTATGCTTTCATAACAGATGATAAGAATGAATTTATAACAATTGTTACTCCGGCTAAAATTCATGTTCTTAGATACAGTGACATCGTTAGCATCTCATACGAAGAAAATGGTAGTGATGTGTACAATAAGTCAGTAGGTGGTGCAGTTGTTGGTGGATTGCTGTTTGGAGGTGTTGGTGCCATAGTAGGTGGCAATACCGCTAAGGCAACACAGAACAAGGAGATTCGAATTATGTCTATCAAGATTCTCCTGAAGAGTACATCCGATTCAACAATCATTCTTAAAATCTACGAAGCAGGTCCTGACGGTAACTTATTGAAAACTAAAAAGGATGCAGACCGAATGCATTATGAGGGATTGATGGAAGAAGTTACTGGTATCAAAGACATTTTTGCAATCATCCTTGATATGGTCGACAAGAAAGTTGCTCAACAGAAGATAGCTCCAGTTATGCAGCCAGTTTCGTCAACCAGTGTAGCTGATGAACTCACAAAACTTGCAAAACTTAAAGATGCAGGTATTTTGTCAGAAGAAGAGTTTAATGCTCAAAAAGCGAAACTTCTTGGATTGTAAGGTTAAATCATCCTATCAAGATTGACAACTGAATAAGCAGCCCCACTGATTTTCAGCAGAAATGCCGATTGTCAGTGGGTTTGTTGTTCCCAAAATGAATCCCACAAGTCATGTTGGGAACATTATATTACTTCGACCAGTGGTAATGGCTATCGAGTAGCAGGAAGATAATCAAGCCGAAAATTACGATGCCAAGAACGAAGAAGAACCAAAAGAACCACTGGGCATAGTAACCGAGATAGCAGCCATCATACTCCTTGTATTCCGTTAATGTATGCAAGTTAGCGCAAACGAAGACTATACAAAAAGCGTTTTATAACAAAAAAGCAGATAGAAATTATCTATCTGCTTGAAAGATGGAGGGTCTTAAAGTGTGGTTCAAAATCCAATTGTTAATCAGAAATCGAAAATGACAAAGTGTCTAGTGAAATCAGGAAAAGACATCAAGATTAACAACCAAATAAGTATCCTATGATACTTTGCAAAGTATCACGTGATACTTTGCAAAGTAATACGTAATACTTGGGCAAGTATCACGTATTACTTTTTTAGGGGTGTTTTCTTTTAAAAAACAGTAGCATTAACCAACAGACTTAGGTAGGTCTATTAATGCTGCTTATTTGTATTAATCCCCCTATCACTTCATCAAGCTGCAGTCTATAAAATCAATCCATCTTTATACTCTACAGGAATAATATATGTTGTGTATTTTCTTAGTGAACAAAAGAAAAACTACATCTATAACCACATTTGATGGTTATAGATGTAGTGATGCGACAAGTAGCTTTCGTTCAACTACTTAACAGACTTAGTTCGTTTTCGAAGCTATGCAGGGCAGCGCAATTTAATGCGTCTGCCCTGATTCTTTTCCTACCACTCTGCCTTCCACTCAAAGTGCAGGGGGATGCCAGTGGTGGGATGATGGAAATCGATGGCTTCGGCATGGAGGTAAAGACGGGAAGATGGGGAGCCATATAGGGTGTCGCCCTTGATGGGAGCATCAAGACCAAGGGGGTGGGCACAATGGAGGCGAAGCTGATGGGTGCGACCGGTATGGGGATAGAGGATGATGCGAAGGTCGGTGTCTAAGCGCCATTCGGTGAGGGTGGGTTTGCCGTGCTCGAAGTCTACTTTTTGGCATGGACGATGCATGTAGTCGGGAGCGAGAGGTAGGGTGATGGTGCCACAATGAGATGCTGAGGGTGTGTTGGGTTTGCGCGACAAGAGGGCTACGTATCGTTTTTGTATCTTGCGCTCGGCAAACTGGCGTTGGAGATTGTGGTAGGAGGTTTCGTTGAGGGCAACGAGCATGATGCCGCTTGTAGCCATGTCAAGACGATGGACTATCAACGGTCCGTGGGCATGGGGATATTTCTGCATGATGATGGTCTTGACCGACTCTTTGTTGCTTTTGCCTGGCACACTAAGCATGCCTTCGGGTTTGCCTACGACAACGATGTCGCTGTCGCTATACAGAATTTTCAGTTGTCGGTCGGTGTTGTCGCTGTCTATATGGTAGGGCTCTACTTCTATTCCCTGGAGCATCCAGTCTAAGATAGGTTTGCAGCGACCTTGACAGGCAGGATAATAGCTACCATGCTTACGGATAACGCCACGTGGCGATTCGCCCACCCACATCATAGCCATAAGGCGAGGTTTGAGTCCTTGCTTGAAGGCGTATTGCAATAGGCGCGGTTCACAACATTCGCCACTCCCTGATGGAGGAATACCGATGGCGGTGTTTTTGAATATGTCGATGAGGTTTTTGCTCTCGCCACGCCCATTGAGCATAACGAAATGCTGAAATAGCCAATGCTGTAGACTGTCAGAACGTTGTTGGCGTTCGGACTTTAAGGTTTTTATTTTGTCGACAATAGAATTGTATTGGACAGAGATTGCGTCAACATCAGCCTTGCAGCGAGCTTTGAGTCGGCGGAGTTCGGCTTTGAGGTGTTGGCTCTCTTTTATCATCTGGGCTTCGTCGGCAGGAGTTAAAGAACCTTGCTGTCGGCGACTGTCGCGAAGGAGTTTGGCGTCAGCCATCTTTGTTTTGAATTCCTCTATCTGCTTCTTGCATAGACGCTCAGAATCAGCAAGCAACAACTTAAGCGAAGCAAACTCTTCGCTATTTTCCATATCAGAAATCTGCTTGTTGATGGCGGAGATGTTGGCTTCTTCTTGCTTAAAATATCCTTGTGGCGAGAGGTAAGAGAATACTGGCGGTACGAAGCCGGGCAAGGTGTCTCTATCGCCAATCTGTCCGCTGAAGGCGGCGAGGTAGCTTAGGTTGCCAGCTTGGTCTTCAACGATGAGTACTCCTATCATCTTGCCTTTCTGAAGCTCTATCCTCAAAGCATTATCATTCTTTGCCATAGCGTTGAGTCGTTGCTCGACTTCTGCCATGGCTTGCTTGCAAAGGGGATGGGGAGTGTAGAAGAAGGGGTTGGGGAAAAGCCTCTCCCCCAGCCCCTCCCCAAAAGGGAGGGGAGTGATTAGACTATTTGGTTGAGATTGAGACTTGGATTGAGAATCTAACTTAGATTGAGAATCAGATGGAGAATTAGGCATAAAAGCTCAAATAATTATTGTTCGAGACTTTTCATAAGAGGTTCTGCCAACACCTTTGCATCTGGATGTGGGGCGCCAGTAGTGCCAAGGGCACGAAGGTCGAAGAAATGGTGCCAATCAGAGATGAAGGCGGTGTGGACAAGCTCGGTGTTGGTGTCGAGAGGTAATACTACGCGAGCCTCTTGTGGCTTACGACCTGCTGCAATGAGATTCATATAGGTGCGCTCGGCAGCCATGTTGGCAAAGAGCCAGTTCTCGTATTCCGATGCTGTGCCTTGGGCAACCTTTGTGCTTAGAGCTACGAAGTCGGTGGTAGAAGCCACTTTGTCTTCAAGCTCTGAAATCCAAGTTGGAAGGTTGATAGAGATTTCGCCCGAGAATTTCTCCTTAGAATAGTTGCAATAGCGAGTAGACTGCTCAGCCATGGAGTTGGCACGATGGCGGTTGAACTCGCGGGTGATGGCAATCTGGGTGGTGAAATGCACGGTGATGCGAAGGTCGTGGTGGGCAGTAGGTTCGCAGAACAGCTGCAAATCGTCCATCCATCCATTCTCTTCGAGCACTCTAAGGTTTGTGGTGACATAGTCGGTGCCATCGACATGCTTATAATGCGAGAACTTATTGGCTTTATATTTCTCCAGCCCCTCACCCTTTAGATAGACTGTGCCATGTTCGAGCATGGCGGTATGCTTGCTCTTCATCATGCGCTCAACGAAAGGTTGTGCCGAATCGGCGGTGGCATTGTTTTCGCTCTTGTAGCATACTCTTCCTGCGCGTTCTATCTGTTTGTACATACCAAGGAGTCCTGGCTCCTGATGCCATATTTCGAATGAAGGGTTTATGATGTTCATTTTTTGTATTATAGCTTTACTTTATGTGTTGAAATTTAGATTGCTTTGTTTTCAGCCTACAGTTCCAAACCATCGAAGGCTGGAGCAGAGATACACTTCATATTTTTCTCCAACTGTGCCACGCTGCTTGCTCCTACTAACACGCTTGTGATGCCCTGCTGATGGAGAATCCAGGCGAGAGCCATTTCGGCAAGAGTTTCGCCACGTTTGCCAGCCTCTTGGTTCCATGCCTTTATCTTTGCCAAGAGTTCTGGAGTCAGAGCGCTATGCTTAAGGAAATGCTCCTTTGCCATACGGCTGTCGGCAGGAATACCATTGAGATAGCGGTCGGTGAGCAAGCCTTGAGCCAAAGGCGAGAAGCTGATGAAGCCAATGCCGTGGGTGTGGCAATAGTCGAGGATGCCCTCTTCGATAGGTTCACGATCGATGAGGTTGATGCGACCCTGATAGATTAGCAATGGCATATCGTGGGCACGCAGATATTCGTCGGCTACCTTTAAAGCTTCGAGCGGCCAACGGCTGATGCCTACATAGAGAGCTTTGCCCTGACGCACTATATCGACCAACGCCTGGAGAGTTTCCTCGAGCGGAGTGTTAGGGTCGTAGCGATGGCTATAGAACAAGTCGACATAGTCGAGGTGCATGCGCTTTAGGCTCTGGTCGAGACTTGCCATAAGATATTTGCGCGAGCCCCAGTTGCCATAAGGTCCAGGCCACATATCGTAGCCTGCCTTGGTAGAGATGAAGAGTTCGTCGCGATAAGGACGAAAGTCGCTATCCATGAGTCTACCCAAGGTTTCTTCGGCAGAACCGTAAGGAGGTCCGTAGTTGTTGGCAAGGTCGAAATGCGTAATGCCATGGTCGAAGGCGTAGCGTGTGATTTCACGGCTACGCTCCATTGGGTCTACACCTCCGAAGTTGTGCCAAAAGCCGAGTGATATTTTTGGCAACATCACTCCCGACTTGCCGCAGCGACGATACATCACGTCGGCATTGTCGTAGCGCGAGGAGAGAAACGGCCTCACCCCCAGCCCCTCACCATTAGGGAGGGGAGTGATTAGACTATTTGATTCAGGTGTTTGGGTTGACATAGTGGGTAAATTTCAATATTGTTTTATCTTGCTATCTACTCCCCCTCTCTATTTTGGGAGAGGGGGCGCGGGTGAGGATATTATTTATCGTTTTCGATGAGATTAAGCAGATGTTCTACAGCCTCAGCCTCAGGAATGTTTTTCTCTACGCAGACTTGCTTCTTGTAGAGCGACACCTTGCCAGGACCAGCACCAACATAGCCATAGTCGGCATCAGCCATTTCGCCCGGACCGTTTACTATACAGCCCATGATACCTATCTTTAAGCCTTTAAGGTGCTGGGTGGCAGCCTTGATGTTGGCGATGGTTTGCTGAAGATTGTAGAGAGTGCGACCACAACCAGGACACGAGATGTATTCGGTCTTGGTGCTGCGCAATCGTGCAGCCTGAAGAATTCCGAAAGCTGTATCTTCGATGTCGGCAGCCGAGATGTTGCCATTGTTCATGAGCCATACGCCATCGGTGAGTCCGTCCATCATCAACGCTCCCATGTCGGCAGCAGCATCGAGCTGGAAGTGCTCCTTGTTGTCGAGAGCATACATCTGGGCGAAGACCACAGGATTGAATACTCCTGCCTCCATCATCTCGTGGACTAAAGCACGCTGAGAGGCAAGGCGGTTGGCATGGTTTGTGGTGCAGACCACTACTACCTCAGGATGCTGACGCAAGCAAGCGAGATATTCCTCGGCAGGGTGTGGATATTGGAGAACCACAAACTTCAGGTCGGCTTTTACGGCACCAACCATGGCAAGAGCGTTGCCTGGGAAGATAGGATATGTGTCGGCGCTACCGTCGTAGACATTGAAGTCGACGATGTATTTCTGTCCTTGCTTCTTAGTCTCAGGGAGCTTGGCGCCAGTATACACGAAGTCGGCTTTCTCGCCCTCGGTAGAGGTTATTACGACAGGCACATTGGAGCCACCAATGCCAAGCACAGCCCTTGTGGTGCGACGCACAGGGTGAGCCCAACAGAAGTCTTTGGCAGCTGTGGCTGGAATCATGATGTGGCCTTGGCGCTGAGCGATGTAGTCGACAAGATGGCGGGCAACAGGAATCTCAGCCTCAGGCTCTTCGCTCAACGAAACACGGATGGTGTCGCCAATGCCATCGGCAAGCAGAGCACCAATGCCCACAGCACTCTTTATTCTGCCATCTTCGCCCTCGCCAGCCTCGGTGACACCAAGGTGGAGCGGATAGTGCATGTCTTCTTTGTCCATAGCCTCGACGAGCAAACGAACAGACTGCACCATGACAACGGTGTTAGACGACTTGATGGAAATAACCACGTCGTTGAAGTCGTTGGCTTTGAAGATGCGCAAAAATTCCAAGCAGCTCTCCACAATACCTGCAGGAGTGTCGCCATATCTGTTGCGTATGCGGTCGGAGAGCGAACCGTGGTTGACGCCAATGCGCACGGCAGTATGGTTTTCTTTGCAGATGTTGATGAAAGGCACCAGACGGTCTTCTATCTTTTTCAGTTCCAGAGCATATTCCTCGTCGGTATATTCCAGTTTCTCGAACTTGCGTGCAGGGTCGACATAGTTGCCTGGGTTTATTCTCACCTTCTCGCAATATTTTGCTGCCACGTCAGCCACATTGGCATTGAAGTGGACATCAGCCACCAGCGGAGTATCTTTGCCCAAAGCTCTGATGCCGGCATTGATATTCTTCATGTTCTCAGCCTCGCGGGTGCCCTGAGTAGTGAAACGCACCAGTTCGCCACCAGCCTCGATGATGCGCATGGCTTGAGCCACACTCGCCTCGGTATCGTTGGTGTTGGTGGTGGCCATCGACTGAATTCTGATAGGCTGGCTACTGCCCATGAGCAGGCTACCGATGGTTACGGTGTTGGTGGCTCTGCGTTGGTATTGAAATAAGTCTATCATAGAATTAGCACTTAAATTTGTAATCGCTGATAGCGTCAAGATCCTTGTTGGCTTTCTCGATTTTGCTTCCTAAGCCAGCTTTCCAAGCATCTATCTTCTTGGCAATCTCTTCGTCGCCAAGAGCTATCATCTGAGCAGCGAGGATGGCAGCATTCTGAGCACCATTAACGCTGACTGTAGCTACAGGAATGCCAGGAGGCATCTGGAGGATAGAGAACACAGCATCCAAACCGTCGAGGATGCCGCCCTTGATAGGCACACCGATTACCGGCAATGGTGTAGACGCAGCAATAACGCCTGGCAATGCAGCAGCCATACCAGCTCCGGCAATGATAACCTTGATGCCACGGCTCTTAGCGTTTTTAGCAAACTCTTCTACAGCGTCGGGAGTGCGATGGGCTGAGAGTGCGTTTACTTCAAAAGGAATCTCCTGATCTTCGAGCCATTTCATGGCTTTCTCCATTACGGGCAGGTCGCTTGTCGAGCCCATGATAATACTTACTATTGGTTTCATATTTTTATTCTTTAACTTCTTTAATTACAATATCAATAAAAACCCGCATACTGCTCCAACCATGAAGCCACCAACGATTTGGCGCAGAGAGTGTTGGCGCAAAATCATGCGGGCGGTGCCCACGAGTCCGGCAACGAGGATTATCACCGAGAGCCACCATAAGGGATTGAACTGGAACACCAGCGAGATGGCGAGCAGAGCACCTGCCATGCCGCCAATGCCTGCCATGTGGATGCAAATCTTCCACCATATATTAACTAAGGCGCAAACCACCTGGATTGCCAACGCGGTGACCACGATGTTTGCCATGAACTGTGGGATTCGCATCACGGTCATCAAGTAATAGCACGTGAAATAACACATTATGGCAATGATGTAGGGCACCATACGGCGCTCCTTGCGTCCCATCTGAAACGAGGTCCAACCCTGATAGCGGCGATACAGATGTATCAATACCGTGGGCAGCAACACCGTAAACAGATACGTCAAGATGAGCACCTTTAATTGATAAATCAAAGGCAGGCGACTCATATAGCTAAATATGAACAACGCCAAGAGGCTCAACACAGGCAGATAAAAAGGCGTGAAAATCATGCTGATGATGCGAGCGGCAAGAATCATGCGCTTCACATACTTTGATTCGCCCTCGCTGCCTGTTGCCAATGGCATAGGTTTGATGTCGTTTCTCTCAAAAATTCCGTTCATAATGTTTGTTATTCCTTTCTCAATCTTGCTACTGGTAGTCCGAGTTGTTCTCTATATTTTGAAACGGTGCGTCGAGCCACAGGCAAACCCTTTTTTGCCAATAGTTCTGAAAGCGCATCGTCGCTAAGTGGTTTCTTCTTGTCTTCTTTTTCGATTAATGTTTTGAGCGTCATCTTGATTTTGCGTGTCGACACATCCTCGCCTTCAGCCACAGAATAGGATTCTGAGAAGAAGAATTTGAGTGGGAATATTCCCCAGCGAGTTTGTGCATACTTCATGTTGCTAACTCGGCTGATGGTAGACTTGTCGAGTCCGGTTTTCTCGGCAATATCTTTCAGAATCATTGGTCGCAACTCGCTCTCGTCGCCATCGCGGAAGAAGTCGTGCTGCCAATCGATTATTGCCTTCATGGTGAGCGTGAGCGTTTGTCGGCGCTGTTTCAACGCTTCTATGTATCCGCGAGCCTTGTCGACATTGGTTTTAGCAAACAGCAATGCCTCTTTGTCGCGGCGGTTTAGTCCTTCTTTGTTGTTCTTATAGCTCTCTACCATGTTGACAAACTCTTGCGACACCTTGAGCTCAGGAATCTCGCCACGGTTTAGAGTGAAGCTTACATGACCGTCGTCGTCGGTGTCGACGATGAAGTCGGGAGTAATCTGGTTAACATTTCTGCCCATGGTTTCGCCAAGCGAAGCTCCCGGCTTAGGGTTCAGGCGTTTCATCTCTGTTTTGAGAGCATTGGTCTGCACCTCGCTCAAGCCAAGTGCGTCGGCAATCTTGTCCCAATGCTTCTTGGTGAACTCCTCGAAATGATTAGCCACCACGCTGTGCATAAGCTCTTTCAGTCGGCTGTCGGGTTTGCGACTAATCTGTATGAGCAAACACTCCTGCAGACTGCGGGCGCCAACTCCAGCAGGATCAAAATCTTGGAGTTTCTTCAGCACAGCCTCTATCTGCTCAGGCTCCACATCCATATAATTGTAGATGGCAAGTTCGTCGCAGATGGAATCGATGTCTTTTCGCAAGAATCCGCTATCGTCGAGCGAACCAATGAGATATTCCATTATCCGCTTCTCGGTGTCAGAAAGCTCTATCTCGCACATCTGCTCTTTCAGTCGGTCGTAGAACGACACAGGGTCGCCATACACCATCTCCTCGTAGTCGGCATTATTATTATCGTTTGCCGACCACACGGGCAACATGTCGTCGTCGTGGGTGATGGAGTCGAGAGCAGAGTCTAAGTCGTTAGACTTGTCAGCCGAAGAGTCGTCGCCATCGGTTCCATCCCATGGGTTGTCGTCAATGTCGTCGTTGCTCTTCTCGAGCGCAGGGTTGTCGTTGAGCTCATCCTTCACCTTCTCCTCAAGTTCGGCAATAGGCATCTCCAGCATCCTGACAACCGCCAGTTGCTGTTGGGTGAGTCGTTGCTGCTGCGCAAGCTTTTGTTCTTGTTGTTGTGTAAGTTTCTGAGCCATGCTGCAAAATTACGAAAAATAATCCTTTAGTTTGCAAGCTAAGTCGGATAATTTATCTTGTTCCTGAATTCCATATTTGTTCCACACCTCCAGACAAGGTTCGTAGAGCAATGTTTTATCAAAATCTTTAGTCTTAATGCATGGGTCGCAAAGGCAGAATGTCCTTAGCGCCACAACCACCTCGTGTGGCTTTAGCTTTAGCAGTTTGGCAAGGTCTGCCACCTCGGGAGTTTCCTCAACCATAGTAGGCGGAGTTAGTCGGAAATAGAGGTCGAGAATCATCACCAACATCATTGGCGTGATGGGTTCGCAACCCATAATAGGACGGAAGTTGACCTCAAAGCTCTCCACCACCTCTACTCCATCATAGAACGACTGCTCATTGCCGAAACCCTTCATGAGTCGAAGCGTCTCCACTCGTTTGCGAAATTTCTTTGGGTTGTGAGCATAGCTGTCCATCAATGCCTTAACGCTTGGCGATTCCACCTCGTCGAGTTTCGTCATCATGCGGTGAAGGTATTGTGGGTGAATATGCAGCTCCATACCAAGCTGCACAAGTTCTCGGGAGTAAATGGGCTTTACTCCAACTGGTTTCTTCATATAAATCTGTATGAGCATCAACCAGTATTCATCGTGCCATATAGGTTGTCGTGCCATAATATGTAGAGGTTTTGTGCAAACTTACACATTTTTTTCGAGATAAGAAACTGCTGAAAGATAAAAAGTTGCAGGACACACATGTTTTCTCGTTTATTTTTCCATAGTAGTAAAAAAATATTCTAAAAAGTTGGCAGCACTACATGAAGACGATGACTTCAACCCTATAAACCCACCCGACCCAATGATGAAATACAAGGTAGAAGTCGCATATTCAGAATATGGTTATACTTCGGGAGGCGGAAATTACTTCACCATAACTTTCTTACCATTAATGATGTTGATACCACAATGAGGCTTGGTGAGCTTCTGTCCCATGATGTTATAGATGGTGGTAGCGCCATTTGTAGCTGTTGGTATATCTATAGCGTTTGTGGTATATGGAATGAGCATCAACGGATATGTTGTAGGCTCTTTGCCTTTTGAAAGAGATATGGTTCCGTCATCCTTGAATCCCCAAAAACTTTGAATATAGTTGTGTATTTCGTAGAACTCTGTTTTTATAGCCTTGCGAAAGGCAAAAGGGTATTTTTGTACAGCATCATCCATCTTAGCAGAAATCCTCAGATATTGTTCGTATTTCGCAGATTGCAGGTTGTTGTATGCTGTTCCGTTATTGGTGAAGTGCCATACTTGCGATAATATGTCGTCTTCGTTTTTCTCTGTCATAGTACACTTTGCACTCTTATTGGCAGTAAGGTAAGTGTTATGAAAACGGTCGAAAATCATATAGTCGCCTTCAGCGATGGGAATTTCGACAGTATCGTTTACCAACACTTCGTATCTGAGCTGCCCCTTTTCACCATTCACCTCATAGTCGAGAGTATAGATGCCGCTTTCTTTTATCTTGTTGAAGGTGAGGGTAGGTGTTGTTTCACCTGTGTTCCAAAGAAATGTGCTACCAGGCAATATTTTAGAGACATAGGGGCCAATCTCTACATTGTCGTCAATGTTTACTGTAACATCTGTGGTGTCTGGTTTTACTACACCGTTCACTTTAGTCTGCACCTGCATATATTTCACATTGATGTGGAATTTACATGGAGTGCGCACACCTGCTTGGTTGATATATACACCAGTGATGTCGCGAGGGCGAACTATAGGAGCTGTTGTTATGGTGTTAGTGGTAGCACCATTATCCCATTCGTAGCTTCCCCACACCACATATTTGTCAGGTCCCTGCAAAGTTAGATTAACAGTCTCACCATAATATACCGTTACGCTATCAGTATATTCTTTGCCATTATATGTGATATAGCCATTAACCTTTGTCATAGGATTTGCATCCTCGTTGACAGCGATAGTAAATACCTGCTGGCTCTCTATACCATTTTTGTTGGTATATGTGGCGCGATAAGCATAGCTCTTGTCGGTGGTAACGGTGATGTCGCGAGTAGTTTCGCCCGTATTCCATTTCCAATTGCCCGTATCCTCTTCGCCTTCTGGAAGCAGAGGTTTCAGAGTGAGAGTCTTGCCCTTAGGCAACGCCTTGTTCTTATCTACCTTGTATGTATTATTGATAGCGCCAAGTTCGTTGTTGTCGATGGTTTTTCCATCATATTCTATTTTTCCCTTTAGCTCTGTAGGCACCTTGTCGGCAGGAGCAATCTGTGGTTCGCGAGTATTCATCAATACGGAGTATCCCATGTGGTCGTAGCCACCACTTGTACCACCTTGACCACCACCATCAATACCCATCTTTTCGTAGGCTTGCTCAGAGAAAGGCATTTTTACTCCCTTGACACCTTCGTAGATACCGATTACGGTTCCCCAATAAGGTCGCATCTGTGCTCCCATAGCAGGTCCGGTCATGAGCCATGAACGAGAGTCTGTATAATAGAAACCGTTAGTATAATAATGGTAGTTCACCCATGGCAATCCTTCTACGCTCTGTGTTTGAGCAGCAAGATATTCGATACCAGCAGCCAATCGATGATCCATATATGCGAAGAGGTCATCGCCCTGGTTCCATATCTGATGAGCAATGTCTACGGCAAGACCCAACGACATGGCAGCATGACCAGCATCACGTCCGCTCTCGTTGAGCTGTCCGAGTTTGCCATAGGCTCCAGTTTCAAGGTCGGAAGGATATGTGGTGACAACGAAGTTGCCCAAGAATTCTGTTAGTCCATCGGCAAGAATAGGATTGTCGGTACGTGGATTCTTGAATGTGCCTACTTGGTCGTACTTGATAGCGCCAAGACCCTGATTATAGATGAAAACATCATCGCATAGCACACCTATTGACAACACGCACATGGCATTACACAATCCCCAGTTGCTCCAATAATGTCCAGGAGCTTGCCACCATTTACCGCTGTTCTCCCATGTACCATTATGACGACGCAGAAAATCGATAGCTCCTTGATACCAGATGTTGAGCATCCACTTCTTAAACTTTTCAAAGTCGGCAGGCTTCCATCCCTCGTAGTCGCGCATAAGTTCTGCTGCTTGAGCAAACTGATAACCATATAGTCCGAATGCGAGGAATTGGTCGGATGAGCCTGTTACATTCTTAGTGGTGTTACACCATTTCATCAACACCTCTACAGCATGCTTTGCGCAAGCCTGGTTGTCTTCTATCTTCCAGCGCAAAGCATTCTGATATGCTATTGCTGCGCCACGACAAGTATTGATATAGTTTTCGCCAGAGCCGCCACGCACGATAGTCTCGGTAGGGTAAGTTGCTGCTGTAGGCTGTGCATATTCAGCCATACGGAGTTTGTTCATAGCCTCTGTTACCTTCTTGTTGTCATCAGCCAACTGTTGTTTTATGCGGTCGAAATCAGCTTGGGTATGCAAACCTCCTGGGTGTATAAATCCACGGTTTGTATCATAAACGGCATTAGCATTGCCAGCATCGAAAGTCTTACCTTCCGAAGCCTTTGCTTTGCTTATTGAAGTCTTAAGCTTTGCTACCGCCTGATTAATTTGTGTTTGTGTGGTTGCAGAGTCTACTATCTTACGTACACTAAATAGTACATCAGAGAGGTCGTTGACAAGACCAGGCAGATAGCTGTTAGCATTGGCAATAATAGCCTCAGCTTCAGAGATTGCAGATTGTAGTTTCTCTGTATTGAGGTCGGCTGCAGTACTACTATAGTTGATGCTTGTGTTTGGCATCATTGAGCCTGAAGCCCTCATCGTCTGTGGAGCAATGAAAGCTATTGCTGTTAAAAAAAACAAGTGTAGTTTCATATAAATGGTGTTGTTGATTGCTTATATATATATATATACGTGCTACAAGGCAAAAATACTGAAAATAAAAATATAAATTTTATTGGATTTACGATATTTCAATATTAAAAAAGCATACTTTTAATAAGTTATCTGTATGGATAACTTGCAACATTATTTTTTTTTCGTAACTTTGTCAAGTAAACATTACGAATATGAAACCATTACCCAATGCGATATATACTATTCTTAATCCTAATATTTGCTGTTAGCTGCAGCGACAGCAATCCGTTGTTGTCGCGTCTTGACCATATAGATTCCATTATGGATGAAAATCCGCAATCTGCCTACGACAGTCTTTGCACTATTAAAAAGACTCAGAATATAACGTCGGCAAAGAATGTCGATATGAAATGGCGTTTGCTCATGGCAACGGCTCAAAACAAGTTGTATATGCAAATGCCTAACGACAGCGCATTCTCTGAGGTTGTGGCATACTACGATCGCAATGGCTCTGATAACGAAAAGATGCAGAGCCGATATCTCTTGGGCTGCATTTATAGAGATATGAATGATGCACCAAAGGCTATAGAATGCTACAATTATGTTCTTGAACATTTTAGTGATATAGATAGTCAAGAAGGTTATAAACTTCTTGCGTTGTCATACGGTGAAAAAGCAGACCTGTTATATGCTCAATTATTATTGCCTAAGGCTATCGCTGCTTACAACAAAGCTATTCTTTATTCCGAAAAATGTAATGACTCTTTGCTGCTTGCAGATAATTACAACTATAAATCTTTTGCCTATTCATTGTTGAATATGTATGATTCTGCTATCGTGGCAAACGAAACTTCTACAAAAATCTTATTGGCGTTAAATAGGAAGACTGATGCAGCTATAGTCCATGGCTGTAACATGATTAATTATCTTAAGAAAAAAGATTTCGTGAAACTCAAAAAAGCCGTGGATATGTACGAGTTTAATTCTGGCTTATTCCATGATGGCGAAATAGAGAAGGGTAAGGAGATATTTTATTATTTTAAGGCTTCCTATTACCTAAATGTAAATAATTTAGATTCTGCAAATTATTATTTTTATAAAGATCTCTCTTTATGTAGTGATTATGAAAACAAACACGCTGCTACAGAAGGCCTTGCACAAGTGTATACTTTGGTCAACAATAAAGATTCTATAGCAAAATATACTACTTTAGCTTCTGCGTGGAATGATTCCTTGTACTTAAATAAAAATTCTGAGTTGTCAGCAAAGAATGAAGCTTTGTATTCTTATAATAGCTATAAAACGAGTGCCGCTAAAAGTATGCACGAAAATCAAACCACTAAGTTTTCGTATCGTATAGTTTTGGTGTTAATAGTTATACTAATCTTGTTGGGCATATTCTTTATTAGGAAGAAGACTCAAAAGGTATGGTGGCGTCACAACCAATTATTGACTAAAATGAAGAAATATCGTGATGAGAGCAAAAGTATTGCTGACAACAAGATTTTAGAGAATAATAAACTAAAAACAATTAATCAAAAATTGTTTAACGAGAAAAGTGCTATAGAGTCAGAGAAGAATGACTTGCAAAAGAAATTAGATGAATATAAAGAAAATGAAGAGTTATTAAAGTCTATCCCTACGATAAATGAGGTAGACAAACTTATTTTAGAATCATCTGTCTATGGGATTATTTATAATTATTCACAAAAAAGAAAAAGTATAAACGAGGGAATTCTTACAAAGCTTTTCGAAATGATGAATACTATTTTACCCTCTTTTAGAACGAAGATGATGTCTGTAGAACCATTGGCACAATTAGATTATGCAATCTGTATCCTTGTCAGATTACACTTTAGACCTGCTGATATATGTGTACTTCTTGATATCGATTCGGCAACATTGTCTATGAAAAGAAAACGCTTACTGAAAAAAGTGTATGGTATGGATGGATCGGCTAAAGATTTTGACCAGAGAGTACAAAAAATATATTAACAGATATAAGTGTTAGTTTTTTGTTAACTATTCGTAACTACTTAATATACAAGTAGTTTAAATAGTTTTGTTAGTTTTTGTTAGATAAAATATTCATTTATTGTTTGTTCGACAGAATAAAAAATAATAATTTTGCAGAAAACAAAAACTAACATATCCGATTATGAAACACAAACAAACACTATGTAGCATGTTGCTATTATCTTTATTATTAGCAACACCATTATGCAGCAACGCTCAAAGCGCATTAGACAAATTCCATTTAGTATAGAAGCATATTACAACGCATCTTTGAGGTGCAAAAACCAGGTACAAACCAGATTATCATTTATTTATTAACAAAATGAAGATTACTTTATGAATACCAAAACAATTATCTTATTAGCTTTTGTTTCTTTTACATTTTTTGCAAACGCAATGCCTATAGAACTACGTTATACAAGTAGATACATTGATCCTTCTTCGTTAGGATTGAAGAGGAAACGTACACCTCCACTCCCTATTATTGTTGATCAGAACAACCGAACTTTTACATTTCCATTATCATGTGTAGAAACAAAAATAGAAATCATCTCCGATGAAATGGTAGTTTTTTCTACACACATAGATGAAAATGGTTGCGTAGAATTACCTGAAAATTTGGAGGGAGAATTTGAATTGCGCTTATATGTAGGAGAGAATGTATTCTCTGGGTTGATAGTATTATAAGTATATGGTCATTAGTGTCCCGTTAAAATCGGGACACTAATGCAACAACTATTTCAACGACCGTTTCCAAGGCATACAAAAAGGTGGGTATAATGTCCTAATTGACAGTTTGTTAGAAGGTATACATACAAATATTTAGACATGGATAAAACCGTTGAGGCTGCAATGTCTTTAGAAAGAAAAGAACATGAATACAGAGCTTAGGAAAATAGCAGATTATCTCCTCTTGAAAAGTCCATACATCCATGATATAGGATTGTTTCATGGCAAGATGGGTGTTGTAGTCTCCTTGTATGCGTACGCAAACAAGTATCAGGACCAATTATTGGAGGATTTCGCATGGGATTTATTACAGCAGATCTATGAGAACGTGCATACCGACATGCCCATTGGAATGGAATATGGGCTGGCAGGAATAGGCTACGGTACGACGTTGCTCTCCAAACTTGGTTTGGTTGAGTGTGACTTGAATTCTGTACTTGCTGATGTCGATGCCAAGATAATGGAGCGGGACCCTCGCCGCATGTCAGACTTTTCCGTGCGCACAGGTGCAGGTGGTGTGTTGCTTTATCTTGCTCTAAGGCACGAGACATACGGAACAGCGTTGACTTTCGACAACCTGTATATGGCAGAACTGAAGTCTGCGGCAGCAGACAAGGTGATGCCAAATCCTGATACAGACATATTAGGCCTATTGAACAAACCTTTGTTTGCTGCTTGTGACTATATAGAGAAGCCTGTCGGCATAGATGGCGGCTCTGCGTACTACATTCTAAAAGATATTCTCTCATGACAAATATCTACATATTCAATAATGCAAGCCGTGCCGCAGGTTATGGCATTGGGACATATATTAAGCAATTGGCCGAGGGCTTATCTGTCATGCCCGAGACAAAAGTTTCTCTTGTGGAAATGTATGCAGACACTAAAGAATTTGCTATATCTGACGATAAGGATGGAATACGGCACTATCTTATCCCGTCATTGCATTCTGGTACGGAAAACGAGACGTACTGCCGTGTCATATTCTATTTTCTTGCAAGGAATATTGATAATGTAGGGAATGACAAGATAGTGTTCCATTTTAACTATTTCCAGCATTATCCGTTGGCAGTGCTGCTTAAATCATTCTTTGTCAATAGTTGCATAGTGATGACTGTGCATTACATGAGCTGGTGTTTCGAATTGAACGGCAATGTCAAGCGCATGAAGGCAATCACTGCCGAGGGCTATGAACCCACAGATGACAAAGAGAGAGGCGTTATATCAAGCTATGCCGGTGAGAAGGTGTTTCTGTATTTGGCAGATGTTGTGCTTGTGCTGTCAAAACGCACAAAGGACATTCTTGCCAGCAATTATAGCGTGTCAGCAGACAAGATGCATCTTGTTTACAACGGCATTGCCGATGATATGTGCGGCAGGTCTCTTTTGTATGGTGATCGGCGCAATATTCTGTACGTAGGACGACTGGACGAAATAAAGGGGCTGAAGTATCTGATAAGTGCTTACGGAAAAATCCTCGTTAAATATCCAGATACACATCTTGTGATAGTTGGCGATGGAGATTTTCAACCATATATGGAGCAGTGTAGGACCTTTCATGAGCATGTGTCATTTTTTGGCAAGATGCAAAGCGGTGATTTGGACAAGGTGTACGAATCTGCCTATATAGGTGTGATGCCTTCGTTCCATGAGCAATGCAGTTATACAGCCATAGAGATGATGCGACATGGGATTCCTGTCATTGGTACTGATTCTACAGGACTGGCTGAAATGCTTGATGCTACTCCAAATCTGCGAGTTCATATTGATGAGTTTGATTTCGACGATGATAATTTTGTGTCGCAGATAGCATCAAGGATGGATATGTTGCTGTCGGACGATACGAGCTGTCATACTGCTTCCGACGCTGTTCTAAAGCAATATAAGGAAAGATACACGTTAGAAGCTATGACAAAAGGTGTACAGGATGCTGTGCTGGCATTGCAGACAAATCCTTTATCTGTAGTCTCGTCAGATTATTTGCCGCACATGGACAATCAGATGATCGCCTTAATTAACAAGCATCCAGACATAGATACCGATTTCTTTGGCATGGCAGGTATTGGAATCTATCTCTGGTGGCGTGTGTTGCAGTTGGAAAAGGATGCGACAGCCAATGCTGACCAGCTTGCCATGATAAAGGAACACCTTATCTATTATTTGGACTGGGTGGAGGAAGTTATTAATGATGAACCTTTTGGTGATGAATTATGCGTAATGCTTGCCAGCATGAAGGAACATGACTTTTGTCCGACATTAGCAGGGCGCATCTTAGAACATGGCAAGATAGCCAGTGATGACATGCCTTTCCCGTCGGAACAAGAGATATTACAAAATACTTTAAAAATATGTACATGCAAGATATAGGAACAATGCCCATGCTTGGTGAATCTCTTACGATTGGAATTCCTGTGCGTATCGACAGCAAGGAAAGAAAGGCTAATTTATCGGCTGTGGTTAAGCATCTTTCCGCCTTGCAATGTCGTATCATAGTGTTGGAAGCGGATGCACACACAAATACCGATAACATAGGCAGCATAGATAACGTGGACTACGTATATGTTGAAGATACAAACACGGTTTTCCATAGGACACGATACATTAACCAGCTTCTCCTGATGTCACAAACGGAGATAGTGGCTATTTGGGATACGGATGTTCTTGTGGATTATTGTCAGATTTTTGAAGCATTACAGGAGATACGTTTGGGAGCCACAATAGCCTATCCCTACGACGGGCGTTTTATCATGTTATCCGAGGAACTTTCCACACAAACGCGTAGGAAATTAGACTTTGACTATTTGCGCAATCTCAGAATGAAGTCTTTTCTTGGACGTAAATTATGCGGTGGTGCTTATCTTGTCCACAAACAGCGGTATTTGCAGTGTGGCGGTGAGAATGAACGTTTCACGGGATGGGGCCCGGAAGATGCCGAGCGCCTGCACCGTGTCGTCATTCTCGGTCATAGGGCTTGTCGTATACCTTCTGGTGAACTTTTTCATTTATACCATCCACGTGGTGGCAATTCCTCATACCAGTCAAAGGATGATGCCAGGAACATGAGGGAGGAGTTTATAAAGGTCTGCTGTATGTCGCCAGACGAGTTAAAATCATATATATTAAAATGAAAACAATACTTGAAAATTTCTTAGACGCTTTAGATATAAGTTATACGAAGCGCTTTACACGTAACTTGTTCGAGGAGCATCCGCACAAGAACAATATGTACGGCTTGAAGAAGATGCTGGATGTATATGGTGTGAATACGCTTGGGGTGTACGTAGAGAAGAAGAAACTTTCAGAACTGAATTTTCCTTGTATATTGCATACTCATGGTGATTTTGTCATTGGTCTGAGCTGTGATGCTAATACTATTAAGTTTTTGCAGCATGGCAAAGAAACGACTTTGACGCATGACGTTTTTAGTAAGACTTGGACAGGCAATGCCTTAGTGGTGCAAGAGACGACGGATGCAACCGAGCCTGATTATAAAGAGCACCAACGTGACGAACTGATTTCCAATGCAAAAACATACAGTATTCCTTTAATGTTGGCATTGGCTGTGGTTGTCGGATTGGTAAGCAATTTGGGGAGCATAAATGTTTTCGAGGCTATGCGTATATTGCTAAGTGGCTCTGGCATTTTTGTTTGCGCTATGCTTATGGAGAAACAGCTATATGGAGAAAGCCGTTATGGCGATAGGGTCTGCAGTCTGTTTAGCCATGCCGATTGTAATAGCGTACTTGACGGTTCCATGGCGAAAGTCTTTGGCATCAGCTGGAGCGAGATTGGCTTAGGCTTCTTCATTGCGAACATTCTTTTGCTGTCTGTCTATCCCTCATCAGTAGGAGTGGTAGCTGTGATTAGTTGGATAGCCATGCTATATGGTGTGTGGAGTGTCTGCTACCAATGGCGTGTAGCCAAAAGCTGGTGTGTTCTGTGCCTGATAGTGCAGGTTATTATTTGGGCTCAAGGCATTATGGCAATTATACAGTATTCGGCAGTTCCATTTACCTTAAACTTGTTTAGCAGTTTGTTCGCTTGCATGTTTTTTGCAGTATGTATCATGGCTGCGCATCAATATGCAAATGCCTATGCTGCTGAAGATGAGCGCATAAATGCAGTACAGAAATACCGTGCCCTGAAAGCTAATAGTGCGGTTGCCAAGGTTCTGTTTGAGCAAAGCGGGTATTATGAGACCTCGCTCAAAGATTCTTCTATAATCTTCGGCAATGCTAATGCCAAGATACGGGTGACGATACTTAGTAACCCTCATTGCAATCCTTGTGCGAGAATGCATAAACGTGTGGATAAATTGTTGAGAATGAATGGTTGCGATATCTGTATTCAGTATATTTTTGCCTCATTCAATGAAAGTTTAGAAGATAGCAGCAGGTATCTGATATCTTACTATCTGAACAATAATACAGATGAGACTCTTCGCAAATTCTATCTCTGGTATGAAAAGGAAAAGGATAATTACCAAAAGATCATCAAGGAAAATGAAGCATTCTTGCATACAGAACCTATTGAAGAGGAGATGAAGAAACACAGAAATTGGAAAAACAAGACATCTTTTACCTCTACACCAACAATATTGATAAATGGGTATAAACTTCCTAAGGAATACGAGTTAGAGGATGTGATTACGATAATATCAAAGAAAAATATCTTGCAAGATATCAATGGCCGAAGCACTACGCCATTGGGAGCAGAGTCGCAATCTGCAGAAGAGACAGTGTTATTGTTTAACCACTCAAAACAGAAATTATGAAAAAGCTTAAAAGATTCGTTTTGAACGATTCAAGAGTGTTGTCTCATGAAGAACTGAGTTTGGTAGAAGGAAGTCTTAGCTTAAACCTTGTTGATAATTGTTCTGAAGACACAAAAGGACAAGCCTGTGTCTTAAGTTGCTCTTATACCGATGGACATAGTTGTGTTTGTATAGGTTACTGCCAGGTTAAGTATGAGCAACAAGGTAGCAAGATTATAGCAATTTCTTCTTGCGTGTAATAACCAATTTGTAAATCTCATCGGTGTCGGATTTTTCTGACACCGATATAAACTCGGTACTGATGTTGACATTCTTACAATTCCCCAAAGCAGCAAGCCTGCTGTTTTTCCTTCTGTTCTTTACGGTACAGACTAAAGCGCAGACCATAGATCTTGACATAGACATAGAAGATGCCTTCCTGAAAGAGCCGGTCATAGGGGTCGACGTGGCTGTCTATACCACCGACAGCGTACTGGTTACAGACACTGTACATACCTTTTCTTTCCGTGACCGTTTTAACAGGCTACAGCGTGAGGTGTATGAACTGAGGCTGAAACCAGAGAAGAGAGACTATCTTATCCATGCCTCAAGGTTGGGATATACCGAGGTATGGAAACGCATATCAGTCACAAATCCGCAAGCCGAATCAATCGAGGTAAAGTTGGAGATGCGCAAAGACTTGAGCGTAGACCTTGACGAGGTTGTAGTGAAGGCTACGAGGCTGAAATTCTATTATAAGGGCGACACCCTGGTCTATAATGCCGATGCGTTCAAACTGCCCGACGGCTCCATGCTCGACGCTCTGATAAGACAGTTGCCAGGAGTAACGATGACGGATAACGGAGTGATATATGTGAATGGAAGAAGGGTTGACGAACTTATGCTTGGCTCTCGGTCTTTCTTTAAAGGTAACAGCAAAGTGTTGCAGGAAAATCTGCCATACTACACCGTTAAGGACATAAAGGTGTATGACAAACAAACCGACAAGAGCGAGGCTTTGGGATATGATGTGGAAGAACGGAAATACGTGATGGATGTGAACCTAAAGAAAGAATTCAGCATAGGCTATATAGCCAATGTTGAGGCAGCCGTAGGAACAGAAGATAGATGGTTAGGTCGTGGCTTCCTGTTGGGCTTTACAAACCGTTGGCGTTATTCGCTTATGGGAAATACCAACAATGTGAACGAGAACCGGCACATAGGGCAGGAGGGATATTGGACACCAGCATTGATGCCGCAGTCGCTTGTGAAAACGCAGAGTGTGGCTACAGACCTTGACTACGAGTCGAAGGGCAGAAACGTGAAAAATAATTTCAACGCGGACTATACGACAACTGACACAGATTCAGAGATGAGACGATGGAGCGAGCAATTCCTTGAAGGGATAAATCCTACATCGCAGACAGAGAACCGCACGAAATCTGATAACTGGAAGTTGAAACTCAAGGACGAATTCAAGATTAAGAAGCCAGTCTATTTCGAAGTCAAGTCATTTTTTGATATAGGACGTCGAAAAGGATACGGCAATACCATGTTTGAGCAATGGGACGATCGCAAGACCGCGTCTATGCGCACCGACATGATAAGTGAGGGCAAAAACTGGAGAACACAGCATGAACTGTCTTGCATGTTCAATGTAGACAGGGAGAAAAAACGGAACGTGAGCCTGGGTGCCGTATTTATGCATAACGACGACCGTTCATGGCTTTCCAAGCGTTATGATACATGGCAGGCTGACAATCAGGAGAGCATAATACGCCACAACGCCAATGACATGTCAAACCGTTTTACAGCCTTTTTGCTCAGCGCCAATTATGTAGGCACAGGCTTGCTCAATGGTATTGACTTAATAGCAGGTGAGCAAATTCAACTCACCGACACAAAGTTGCACGACTATCTCTATCATCCCGACACGCTGCTGCTGGCGTCACAGCTCGACATGCTGACGGCAATAACAGACGTATCAAACTCCTATGACAGCCATCACAGGCTTTTCCGCAACAATGTAACTGTAAGTCTGAAAAAGCCGGCATCATATAAATTAAACGGAATTTCTATGTTTAACATAAACTACGACCTCTGGAAGTTGGAATTAGAGATACCCGTCTACCACCAGTCACTCGACTACAAGCGTGGTGTCATTGACACCTTGGTAAACGAGAGCAACGTGCTCTTCTCCCCATCTTTTTCTTTTAACAAATCTAACGGCAAGGGAAAATTCCGCTTTAACATAAAATACAAAAGCAACGAGGTAGACTTGATGAACAAGATAGATTTCCGTGACGACAGCCAACCATTGATAGTGAAGCTTGGAAATCCCAAGCTGAAAGGACAATCCAACACAATAGTCACAACGAGCTATTCAAATGGCAGTATAATGATGCAGCGCAATTGGAATGTGGGGGCGACATTCGACTATCGTCATACCGATGTGGCACAATCCTCAATATATAATCCGGAGACGGGCGTCTATACATACAAGCCGGTGAATGTGTCAGGCTCATATAGCGCCATTGCCAGTTTTGGTTTTTCAAGCTCCATTGACAAGAAACGCCATTTGACCTGTGGAACCAATCTCAGCGCCAATTACCATCATTCCGTAGACTACTCCATGCTGGCGGGCGAGACGGAAAGCCATGAGAATAAGGTTAACACGATATCACTACGCGACGGTGCATATATCCAATACAACAGGAACACGTTGAATATCAAGCTTACTGGAGATATAAACTGGAGAAACTCAAAAGGCAGGATGCGCGATTTCAAGACTCTGAATGTCATTGACTACAAATACGGATTTACAGCACACTATACCATACCGGTACTGAAAACAACAGTGGCGGCAGATGCTACAATGTACAGTCGCCGTGGTTATGGAAGCTCGTTGAACACCGATGACTTCATCTTCAATGCCTCATTGAGCCAGTCCTTCCTCAAAGGCAAGCTTATAGCACGTGTCGATGCTTTCGACATATTGCAGCAGCTTTCATCAGTGCGCTATGAGGTAAATGCCCAGGGACGAATTGATACATGGTACCGCTGCCTGCCACATTACGTAATGTTCCATTTGGCATATCATTGGAACAAAAACCCCAAAAAACATTAACCATGGCTAAACAATTTCCTCATTATAGGCAAAATAACACCTCAGATTGTGGTCCAACCTCTCTCCGTATGGTTGCCAAATTCTATGGTATGAACTATTCGGCAGAGATGCTGCGGAAGCATTGTCATATCTCTCACCGTGGCGTCAACATGTTGGGCATAAGCGAGGGAGCAAGGCATATTGGTTTTGACACCGTGGGCATGAAGATGACCTTTGAGCAGTTGGCGGATGAAGGCATGTTTCCGTGCATATTGCATTGGAACCAGAACCACTTTCTGGTGTGTTACGGCATAGAGAAATGCAGGAACGGTGAATACAAGATACGAATATCAGACCCCGCTACGCAACGCCTGACATACACAAAAGAGGAATTTTTAAGATGCTGGATAGGACCTAATGCCGGCAAGGACAATACAGGTGTGGCTTTGATGCTCGAACCTGGCGAGAACTTCGGTAAGGTTGAGGACGAATACCGGAAGAACAGCCGAAGCATGCTGTCATTTGTCCGCTATTTCACACCTTACCGCAGCATGATCGGACAATTGTTGTTGGCCATGCTTGTGGGCAGCATGATACAGATGGTGCTGCCGTTCCTCTCTCAGGCTATGGTAGACCAGGGCATCAACGGCCGAAACTTGAATGTCATCACGTTGATACTTCTGGCGCAATTGGGGTTCTTTATAGCCACATTGAGCATTGATTATATCCGCTCATGGATAATGCTCCACATGAACTCGCGCATTGATATCCAGCTTATAGCCGACTTCCTTATAAAGCTGACAGCAATGCCGCTGCAGTTCTTCGACTCGCGCATGACCGGCGACATACTGCAGCGCATTGGTGACCACGGGCGCATAAAGAATTTTCTGCTCTCGAACAGCATGCGCATAGTGTTCTCTCTTATCAACTTTGTGGTTTTCCTTGCCATCCTTGCATATTACAATGTACTGGTAATGACGATATTCATTATAGGCAACACACTGTATGTGGTCTGGATCTCTTTCTTCATGCGCTATCGCAGGGAACTGGACATCAAGCGTTTTAACCAGTCGGCACAGGAGCAGAGCAAGATGATACAGTTGGTTCAGGGCATGCAGGACATTAAGCTGAACAACTGCGAGCGGCAGAAACGCTGGGAATGGGAACGTATACAAGTCAAACTTTTCAAGATTGGATTGAAAGGTCTGCGTATAGGTCAGATACAACAGTCTGGCTCGGTGTTTTTCACACAGACGACTCACATATTTATCTACTACATAGCCGCAAAATCGGTTGTGGAGGGTTCGATGACTCTTGGAATGATGATGTCGCTCACATACATCATCGGGCAGGTGTCTGCACCAATAGGTGAGTTTATTGGTTTTGCACAGTCGTTTCAGGATGCGAAGATAAGTCTTGAGCGTCTGAACGAGATACACTCACAGGATGATGAGGAGACAGATATTGACAAGAAACTTGCGGTGCTACCCACTGAGCATGAGATAGAAATTAAGAATTTGTCGTTCAGCTACAATGGTTCGGAAAGCGAGTTGGCGCTGAAGAATGTGTCGCTACAGATACCGGCACATAAGGTTACAGCCATAGTTGGAGAAAGCGGATGTGGAAAGACAACACTGATAAAACTGCTGCAAGGATTCTATGAGCCTACGCATGGCTGCATAAAGGTGGGTGAAACAGATCTTTCGGACATAAATCCGCACGTATGGAGGGCTGCGACAGGTTCGGTGATGCAGGACAGCTTTATATTCTCTGATACCATAGCCAACAACATAGCCGTGAATTCTGACGAGGCTGATAAGGACCGGATGGAAAATGCGGCGCACATGGCACGGATAGATGATTTCGTGAAGACGTTGCCATTGGGCTATGAAACAATAATAGGCATGGAAGGTAAGGGCGTGAGCCAAGGACAGAGGCAACGAATTCTGATAGCAAGAGCCATATACAAGAATCCAGAATACATGTTCCTTGACGAGGCTACAAACTCCCTCGATGCCACTAACGAGGCGAAGATTATGGAAAACCTGCAACGGTTTTATGATGGACGCACTGTGGTGATAAGCGCACATAGGTTGAGCACTGTACGCAATGCAGACCAGATAGTGGTGATGAATGGTGGCGAGATTGTGGAGCGTGGCAACCATGAGACGCTGATAGAAAAACGTGGCAGATATTACGAATTGGTGAAAAACCAGATAAATATAATTGAGGAGTAGGAAATATGAAAACAAATGATATTCACAGCCATTGCCCGGAGGTTGAGAACCTTATGGGTGGCAGGATGCCGTTTGTGACACTGCATGGCATAACGCTTGTGGCACTTGTGCTGATAGTTGTAGCTGGAATACTGATGTTGTCGGACGGAACACCACAACAGCTGATGAAGGAGATGATAAGGCATACTGTGGAACAGATAATGGTAAGAGCACAGGGCATTTAGTTCACTTAAAATATGCAGAATTATGAAGAATGTAGTGTTGTTTATTGCCCATTTCATAAATGACGATACGTTGTGCAGATATAGGAAACTGCGCGATGAACTGGAGTGTGAGAAATATGATGTGGTATGGGTGTGTACGGCAGCGGAATATGACGAAGTAATGTTTCCGAAGGATGTGAAAGGGATAGTGTATAGATCATCGGATTTTCAAGGATTGGGCTATACACCTATTGAGAATACGATTGTCCCTGGCAGTCCGCATTTCATACCGTTGCGCTTCTATCAGGATAACAAGGGGTATGGCGGTTATTGGTTTGTGGAGTATGATGCAGTGTTCACAGGAAAATGGAATACGATGATGGACGATTGCGACGAAAATCTGCGGAATTATGATTTTCTGACCTGCCATGTGGAACGGTTTGGCGATGATAACAAGGAATGGAGTTGGTGGTACAGGTCGAACAATTGTGGCTATGCTTTGGCGGATTGCATGAAAGGGTTTAATCCTGTATGTCGTTATTCACGAAGAGCATTGGCGCTCTTGGACGAATATATGAAAAAGGAATATTCGGCACATTCGGAAGTCATGATAACAACTTGCTTGTATCATCATGGTTTTAAGATAGGAGATATAGGAGGTACAGGTGAGTTTACTCCGCATGGATATAGGAACAAATATTACGTACAAGGCAGAGGAGTCAACAATGGCACCATGCGTTGGCGCCCACTTTATACTATGGAGGAGATAGAAGCATTAGGTACGAAGAACAAATTGTTTCACCCGATAAAGTAACTACTCAGATTTATTTTATACTCTTGATGATGCAGCAAAGCACTATTGCTTTGCTGCATCATCTTTTTCTTTTCTTTTTATATCATTATTCAGTTATTTTTTCGTATTTTTGTACCCAACAAATCAAGCCTAATTTTTTATATGCAAATCAAACTGACATAAAAATAATGAAAAAACTATTTTTCACGTTGTTGTCGATGCTGACTTTGACAACAGCTACGGCACAGACCGAGCTAACTTATTCAGAGGCTAAAACCCTGTATAAGGCCAAGACAAAAACATCGGTTAGCGTTCACGACCCATCGGTGGTTTACGACAGCAAGAGCAAGAGATACTACATCTTTGGCTCGCATCGTGGTTGCGCTTATTCTACCAACATGCAGGATTGGACTTCGGCAAGCTTTGCATGGCAGAATGGAACAAACACCAACGTCACCAATGCCGAGGCTTTCACCACACAGAGGGTGAAGACCATAAAGAAAGACGGAGTGGAGGTTGCGCTGCCACAGTTTAACGCTATGGAATGGTCGGCACGCACCGACGAGAAATACGACATCAATGGCAACATGTGGGCACCCGACGTGGTGTGGAATCCGGTGATGAAGAAATGGTGCTACTATCTTAGCATCAATGGCGACGCATGGCATTCAAGTATCATATTGCTCACTTCCGACAATATCACGGGTCCTTATCAATATGAGGGTCCGGTAGTGGTCTGCGGTTTCGACGCTTCGGAGCATTCATACAAGGGCACCGACCTTGAACTTGTACTCGGCACTCAGTCGTCATTGCCTACAAGATATAATGTTGGCAAAAAGTGGGGTGACAGATGGCCACATACCATCGACCCTTGTGTGTTCTACGACGAGGATGGCAAACTATGGATGGCTTACGGCTCATGGTCGGGAGGTATCTGGATGTTGCAGCTCGATACAGAAACAGGTTTGCGCAACTATGATGTTACCTATCCTTCCGTTGGTGGCTCTACAAATGGCGTGACAAGCGACCCTTATTTTGGTACAAAGATATCTGGCGGATGCTATGTATCAGGCGAAGGCTCATACATAGAGCATATTGGCAAATATTATTATCTCTTTGTGAGCAATGGTTTCTATTCGCCTGATGGTGGATATGAGATGAGGGTGTTCCGCTCTGAAAAACCTGACGGTCCATATAAAGATACTAAGGGTAAGAGCGCAATATTTAATTCATACGTGATGAACTATGGCTACAATGGCGACACTCGTGGCGAGAAGCTGATGGGAGCATACAATAAATGGGGCTTCATGACTGTTGGCGAATGTGCGCAGGGACACAACAGCATCATTGCTGCCAACGATGGTCGCACCTACCTTATTTATCACACAAAATTCAACAACAACACCGTTTGGCACAGCGTGCGCACCCACCAGGTGTTTGTGAATAGCGACGGATGGCTTGTGGCTGCTCCTTTCGAATATAATGGTGAACAGATTACTGATGCCGACATTGCAGCAAAGCAGCCTTTTACCATTGACGAGATAGTGGGTTCTTACAAGTTGCTGATTCACAAATATGGCATGGACTATAAGAACTACGAAGAGGTGACTCCTATCGACATTAAGCTAAATGCCGACGGCACCATATCGGGAGCTAAGACTGGCAAATGGAACATTACAGAGGGTACTGGCTATATCGCGCTAACCATTGCCGGAATGAAATATAATGGTGTGATATTCGAAGAGGTGATGGATGGCAAAACCATTCATACTGTTTCTATCACAGCTTGCGCTCCTTCTTCAGGAGTAAACGTGTGGGCATATAAATGGACTCCAAAATACGACTTGGCATGGCAGTTGAACAATCAGAAAGAGCCCTTGACAAACAATCAGAATGTGCTCCGTGACATCGACCTCTATGGTATTGATGTTAAGGCGGGCAATGTGAAGACTACATGGACAAGTAGCAATCCGGATATCCTTTCTGCTTATGGCAAATACAATCCTACAGGTCTTGTAGAAGACACCAACGTAGACCTCTCGGTGCGACTTGAAACTCCTGGTTATTATTGGACTAAAGACTATACCGTAAAAGTATTGTCAAACGAACATTCTATGCCTACTGCTGATTGGCAATCGGGAATGATGGCTTTTTATGGTTTCGATGATGATGCGCTTACAAATGCTAAGGACAATAGCCAAAAGGCTACGTTGGGTGCTAATGGCGGCAACAAGAAACCTACTCTACTTGATGATGAACCTCTGCGTAATGGTAAAGTTGTAAAGTTACAATTTGGTGCCAACGGCAAAGAGAGCTATGTTTCAATGCCCAATCCCTTGTTGGGACAGTCTTTAGGCGAGGGTGCTACAATATCTTTTTGGGTTAATCGTGCTACAGAGAATGATTGGGATGCATTGCTGGGTATTACTGACGGCACAGCAAGAATGTATATGACAGGACGCTCATACGTAGGATACAACAATGGCAAAGCTGACGCTGAGAGCTGTTGGCTCGATATCAACCATCCATCGGTAGAAAATATTCCAAACAACATAACTGTAGGCAAATGGCATCTCGTGACTTTGGTTTTCAAGCGTAAATCGGCAATAGCCCTTTATCTTGATGGCAAGAAGATGGACTTTACAAAGTGGAATGGTTCGCTGAATGGAAAGACTATAAGCACCGCCACAGGTTTCGACTATAGCCTTATGGTAGACCTTCTATCTTCGGCATCAGAAATTTGTTTGGGTAAAGATTCTTTCTGGGGCTCAGCAGAAGCTGCGTTTGATGACGTGATAGTCTACAATCGTCCGCTATCATCCACCGAGGTTTTAGCCCTCAACAGAATGGAAAACCGAGTATTCGATTTCAACACTTGGGCAACAGGCATCGAGGAAATTACTCCTGACTCGCCTGCCTCTCCCGCCCTCAACACTAACACCATCTACGACCTTCAGGGTCGTCGCATAAATGGCAAACCAACAAAGGGACTATATATAATAGGTGGAAAAAAGGTAGCTTTGTAGCTACCTTTTTTATTTTCTGTCTTTTATTAAGTGCGACAATTTAGCTCATAGCAAACATTATGAGCACTTGCGCTATCAACACTCGTAGAAACATGCCTAATGGATAGACAGAAGCATAGCTCACGCTGGCGCTGTCGCCATCCAAAGTGTCGTTAGCATAGCCAAGAGCCATTGGGTTTGCCATGGCTCCACACAGAATGCCACAGATGGTGGCAAAATCAAACTTCTTTGTTTTCAAAGCTAACACACCTATTATTATACATGGCAACATGGTGAGCAACAAACCAATGCCCAACCACAGCAAGCCCTCTGGACGAAATACGGTAGAGAAGAAGTCGCTACCTGCCACAATGCCCAAACAAGCCAAATAGAGCGACAAGCCAAGTTTGCGAAGCATCAACGAGGCAGAACGCGTGGTGTAGGAAATCAATCGCAAACGTGGACCAAGGGCTCCAACCAATATTCCAACCAGTATGGCTCCTCCTGCCACACCAAGATGTATTGGCATTTGCATGCCTGGAATGGAAACAGGAATAGTGCCTACTGCCAAACCAAGGATGATGCCGAGGAATATGCTGCCGATGTTAGGTTCTTCGAGAGTTTTAACGGCATTGCCGAGGAAACGTTCCACATTGTCGACAGCCTCGTGCTCGCCAACCACAGTTATGCGGTCGCCATATTGCAATCGCAAATCGTCGGTGGCAAGGAGCTTGATGTCGCCACGTAATATTCGGCTCACATTAACTCCATACAACTTTCGCAACTGCAATCTGCCAAGCACCTTACCGTTCAAGGCTGTGCGCGAAAGCACTACTACCCTACTCTCAAGCTGCGAGTCGATGGCATTCCAGTCTATCTGCTCCTTGTTCCAGTCTTTCTGTTCTTCTTCGCCAAAGAGCAATTCCAAAGCTCGCTCGTCTTCGCGAGTGGTTACGACGAGCAATTTGTCGTTGGCATGCAATCGGGTTTGAGCCATAGGCACAATAACCTGTTTGCCACGCCAAATACGCGAGATGATGAAATGCAAATGGCTATTCTGCGAAATGTCGGCAATGGTTCTGCCCTCGATAGCTGGATTCACAACGTCGAACTCAGCAATATAAGTATGGTCGTCGTCAATCTGCGACTTTGGTTTCAGATCATCGCTTTTAACGCAAAACTTGCGCAACAGCATCATCACAAAGATTACGCCCACCACACCAAGCGGATAAGTCACGGCAGTGGCCAACGCCACGCTGCCACTCGACAAGCCCAACGAAGTCAGCGACTCTGTGGCTGCACCAAGGGCAGGAGTATTGGTGGTGGCACCACAAAGCAATCCTACCATATCGGGCAGGCTGATGCCAGTGAGCGGAATCAGCACCATTGCCAACACCGTGCCCACAACCACCAAAGCAAGGCTCCACATATTAAAAGCCACACCCTCGTGCTTCAGCGAACCAAAGAAGTTTGGTCCAACATGCAGTCCAAGAGTATACACAAAGAGAGCCAAGCCAAAAGTCTCGGCATATTCCACCACCGTTGGGTCTACTGCCAAGCCAATATGACCTGCCAAAATACCAATAAAGAATACGAAGGCAATGCCAAGCGACAAGCCCTTTATCTTCACATTGCCTAAACTAAGGCCTATGGTTATTATTAGCGACAATACTACAACAGCCTGTATTGATGAATGAATTGCAAATAGGCTGTTTATCCAATCTGTCATAGCTACTTAAAAATTGGTTATTAGCTGTTTTTATTAGTACATTTTCATATATAGAGTGCAAAATTATATATTTTTCTTGATAGAAGGAAATAAAAGAGTTAGAAGTTATAGAATTAATTCAGCCGCCGAACTTCGTTTCTTTATCTACCTTTTCTCAAACTTCCCTCTAAAAAGCATAAAAAAGGCATAAAATCGTTGTGTGTTCGCACACAAACGTTGATTTACATCAATAAAACATATGTTTTTCATATATTTCTTGCTTATTTTCTTTGCCTGTTTGCGCAAACATACTACCTTTGCATCGTCAAAAGGTTAATATATTGTTTAGGTTAGTAGTAATAGATTTAGGTTTTTAGTTATTAGGTAAAGATTGTTTTAATAGGTATTGAGTGAAGGACGACCTCGTGAGAAGTTTCCAACACGTTTTCTAAGGAAAAGAAAGATTAACATTCAGGTAACACGTATTTATCGGGGGAACTTTTCCCCCACGAAATGCAGAAGTGCACGGCATACAGACTTTTTTCTGTTAGCTGTGCACTTCTGTGTTATATGGGTTTGGAAAGCTCAGACGAAGATTCAGATTGGCTAATAACGATTTTGTTGTCAAGATTGTCATTTGTCATTATGTCATTTTCAAAATCTTAATCCTCATAAATAAACAAAAGCAAGGTTCCATGGGTGGAGCCTTGCTTTTTGTTTTATCATGCATAGAGCAAGAAGATGCTTGCTCTATATTTGCTTAGATGTTTTTGCGCTCTATATGCGCTGCACCCTTGGGCTTAGAAATTGTATACTGCGAAAGTCTGCGCAGGAACCTTGATGGTGAGGGTAGAGCCTGCTGTGGCAGGGATGTCGGCAGTATGAGGAACAACATTGAATTTGTTTTCGATGCTGTTGGTAGCCTTAGGGTCGTCGGAATGGAGGGTGGTAACCTTGCCTGCAGGGAGCTTCTTCAAGCCCTTGAAGTTGAGAGTTACGTCCTGCTCCTTGTCGCCAGCATTGGCAATCTTAACGATGTACTGCTTCTTGTGCTTATCGTAAACGGCGCTTGCATAGAGTGAGCCTTCGCCCTTTACAGTATTGCCATTCTCTGTGAGCTTAAGCATGTTGGTGCCGCAGTTGGTGCCATAGAGCATTTGCACATACCAGTTGACGGAGCGTACAGACTCGAGGTTGTTGAACCAGATGAGGTCTGGACGCCATTGCCAACCTTCGACATGGGCGAAGAGAGGAGCGTAGGTGGCTTGGTATACAACATCGGCATTGCGCTCAAGACCTGTCATAAAGGCAGCCTCAGAAAGGGCTGCAGCGAAGTTGTTCATGGCAACGGTAGGAGCTTTTACTCCAGGCATGTGGCTTGCATATTCGCCTGCAAAGACCTTAGGACCTGTGCGAGGATAGTTGTCGTAGCGACCAGCATTCTTGAGGAACCAGTCGGGAGCCATATAGTAGTGCTCATCTACAAGGTCGACACCGAGCTTGCGCATTTCTGCCCAACCATAGTCGAACTTGTCGCCACTGGCAGAAGGACCGCTCGAACCACATATCTTTATATTAGGATATTTAGCTCTGATCTGCTCGATGAACTTAGCGAGACGCACAGGATATACTTCACCCCACTGCTCGTTGCCGATACCTATCTGCTTGAGGTTGAATGGTGCTGGATGTCCCATGTCGGCACGAAGCTTGCCCCACTTGGTGTTTACGCTACCATTGGCAAACTCGATGAGGTCGAGAGCATCGTCGATATACGACTGGAGGTCGTCAACAGCTACATGCGCATTCTTATCATCATCGCGATTCTGATACTGGCAAGCCAATCCTACAGACAAAATAGGTAATGGCTCTGCGCCAATCTTTTCAGAAAGGAGGAAGTACTCATAGAATCCGAGGCCGTAGGTCTGATAGTAGTTAGGATACAGACGATGGGCGAAGGTGTTGTTCCAACGATTCTCGTTGAGCGGACGGTTTTCAGGTGCGCCAACAGAGTTTTTCCATTGATAGCGAGTTTGGAGGTCGGTGCCCTCGACGATACAACCGCCAGGGAAGCGGAAGATACCAGGGTGAAGGTCCTCGAGGTCTTTTACCAAGTCTGCACGCAAGCCATTCCAGTTGTCGGCAGGGAACATAGAAACATGATCGAGATCTACGCTCTCGTTGCCTTCGAGGAAGATGCGCATGTAGCCCTTCTGCAGGGTTTGCTTGGATGTAAGCTCTACGCTATATTTCTTCCACTGATTGTTGGTGATGGTGATAGATTTGCGCTCCATAGGATTGTTGTTCTCATCCACGAGCTCAACTCTAATCTTTGCCTGCTTGCCATTGAGGAGATGCAGACGACCATAGACGCAGAAATTGTATTTCATGTCTTTCTTCAAGCCCATGCCGAAGAAGCCGTGGTTTTCAATACCTGTAGACTTCTCGCGATGACCTGATGGCTCAAGAACTACATAGTTAGGGTTACGGTCGAAAGCAGGCTTTATGCTACTTACTGAAACATTACCCCATGTGTTCCATCCCATTAGGCGGTTAGGGAATTCGAAAGAACGGTTTTCTACCATCTCTGCATACAAGCCGCCATCGGCTCCGAAGTTGATGTCTTCGAAGAAGATGCCATACATTGTAGACTGCACAGGCGCTCCTGGCTTGGTAGTGATGTCGAACTGGCGCTGTGCCGCTGCTGGGGTTACCAGCAGGGCAGAGAGTGCCACCGACGATAGAATACGGTTTAGCTTCATTTTTTGTTTTAGTTTATAGGTGAAATTACGAATGTAAACGTCTTATCGCCATAAGAAATACGATGCTGTGGCAATGGCCATGAGCCCCAGCTATTTTCACCACCAATACCGAACTGCTCCTTGTCTATGCAAAGCTCTGTATACTTAGACTGTGGCACCTGATAGCTATGGCGCTGATCTTTTTCTTCACCCTCGTCAAGGTCGTTGATGCTATAGTGGAGTGCACTTGCATCGAAAACATTGTCGGAAGTGATACGGAATCCCTTACCTGCCTTGTCTGTCTGCTCCCACCAGCGAAGGTCGCTCTTGGTACCAGTCTCTTGTGGGCGGATGTATGGGAAGAATTGTTCGTCGGCAGTCTGTGTGTAGATACCGATGTTCTGCGAATACTTGCGGTCGATATAGTTTTCAATTGGTCCACGACCGTAGAAGTGGCTCTTATCCATGTTGTAAGGCAACTGCATGAGCATACCGAAGCGGAACATGCTTGAAACCTTAGCATCCTTGGTGGTATTCATAGTCTGCTGAACGCGCATTGTACCATCAGGAGCGATGGTGTAGACGATGTCGAGAGTTGCTTTTACATCAGGCATATCATAGCTTGTTGTAACAACAACAGTGTATGTCTTACCGGTCTTAACTTTAAGGGCATTGATATCCTTGAGGTTGAGGGCTGGATTGCGCCAAGCCTTGAACTTTTTTTGGAGCTGTGCACCCATATCGTTGTCGGTAACGGCACGCCAGAAGTTTGGCTTCAATGTACCGCCTTCGCCAAGAAGGTCTACACCATTTACCTTATATTCCTTCAACAAGCCTGTAGCCTTGTCGAAAGCTATATTGACAGCATCGTTTGTGACCTTAATTTCGGTCTCTTTCTTCTTGTTAACCAACTTAATCTTGCCTACAGCATCAGCATCAGCGATATTGTTAGTAATCTCGCGGATTGGTAACTGGCGGTAAGCTACTACCTGACCAGCCTCCATCAAAGGTTCAGCCTTTTTGAGCTTGAACTCGATGTTGAGAAGGATTTCACCCTCTGCTGGAACTGTGTAAGGCAAGGTGAGCTCTACCTTCTGATGAGGAGCAACGTTGAGCTTGTCTACTGTACCATTCTGTACAGGCTTACCATTCTGAAGGATAGTCCATACGAGCTGATAGTTAGAGAGGTCGCGGAAGAAGTTTTCGTTGTATACGCTAATCTTACCAGCCTTTATGTCTACAGCCTCAGCCCAGATGTTCTGGTATACGTAAGCAACCTCGTAGGCATGAGGGTTGAGCTGACGGTCTGGACCGATGATACCATTGCAGTTAAAGTTGTTGTCTGATGGGTCGTAGTTATTGTAGTCGCCACCATAGGTATACTGAATCTTGTTGTACTCTGGATAAGAGAGGTTGTCCTTAATAGACATAGGAGCTACAGGAGTGCGGTGAAGAGCTTGGTCAACGAAGTCCCAAATATAACCACCCTGGTTCTTTGGATACTTACGTGTTATATCCCAGTATTCCATCAAACCGCCACTTGAGTTACCCATGGTATGGTTGTATTCACACTGGATGAGTGGGCGAGTATACTTGCTGTCCTTTGAATAATCGTCGCAAGCCTTGTGGCTATAGTACATAGGACAGAAGATGTCGGTAGCTTCACCTGTCTTGCCAGCCTGCTCATACTGTACAGGACGGCTCTTGTCTTGCTCCTTAACCCACTTGTATGCAGCGATGAAGTTGTCGCCATAAACAGTCTCGTTGCCCAACGACCATACTACAACAGAAGGATGATTGTATTGCATCTCTACGTTGTGCTGATTGCGTTCCAAAATCTGCTTTGCAAACTCAGGCTTCTTAGCAGCAGCATCGTCGCCATACTGGAAGCCGTGGCTCTCTTGGTTGGCCTCTGCTGTTACATAAAGACCATATTCGTCACAAAGGTCGTACCATACTGGGTCGTCTGGATAGTGGCAAGTACGAACGGCATTGATGTTCAAGCGCTTCATAATCTTGATATCCTGAATCATGCGTTCGCGAGATACTACATAACCTCCATCAGGGTCCATTTCGTGACGGTCTGCACCCTTGATATATACAGGCTGACCATTTACAAGGAACTGTGAGTTTTTGATTTCAATCTTGCGGAATCCCACCTTTTGAGGAATGACCTCAACGATGTTGCCTTTCTGATCCTTTACGGTAGCCACAAGTGTGTAGAGGTATGGATCTTCAGCGCTCCACTTCTTCACGTTCTTCAATACGAACTGTGCAGTACCATTAGTGCGCTTCTTGAAGTTAGCCTCACTCTTTACAATCTCTACGCCATTGTGGTTGAGGAGCTTGTATTCTACTATAGGCTGTCCCTTTACCTCTGCATAGACCTGAACTACACCATCAGCATAGTCGTTCTGAAGGTCTGGAGTAATCTTGATGTTTGATACATGCACCTTAGAGTCGCGAGCATAGAGATAGCTATCGCGAGCAACACCTGAAAGGCGCCAAAAGTCTTGGTCTTCACACCAAGAGCCATCGCACCAACGGAATGTCTGGAATGCGATAAGGTTTTCACCCTTCTTAAGATAAGGAGTAATGTCAAATTCGGCTGCAACCTTTGGATCTTCTGCGTAACCTGCAAACTGACCGTTTACATAGAGGTAGATGTTAGAAGTTACAGAACCAAAATGAGCAATAACCTGCTTGCCATCCCAATTTTCTGGGATGTTGATGATGCGGCGATAGCTACCCACATTATTATCCTTGGTAGGAACAGCAGGAGGCTGCTGATCGAAATGTCCGCGCCAAGCAAAGCCTACATTTACATACTCTGGGTCGCCATAGCCATTCATCTCCCAAATGCCAGGAAGGTTCATGGTCTTCCAAGAACTATCGTCGAGATCAGTCTTATAGAAGTCGGTAGGACGCTTGTCGGCATCTTTCACCCAATTAAACTTCCATGCGCCATGGAGTGAAAGGAAGTTGGTACTCTTTGTCATGTCGCCAGCTTTAGCTGCTGCTTCATTCTCGTAAGCAAAGTAATTTGTGTGAAGTTTAAAGCGATTTACTTCGTTTACCTGAAGGTCGTGCCATTCGGTGAATGTAGGAACAACAGGAGTCTTAGTAACTACCTTTTCTTTGGCAGCAAAGGATGTGAGTGTGCATCCCATCATGGCTGCCATGAGCAAATGTCGTGGGCTTAGCCCAGAGTTAATTTGTTTGTTCATTGTTATTGGTTTTGTTGATAATTGATAGTTTAAAGGGTTATTATACATTAATATATAACAACCTGACTGCAAAGATAATGCAAACGAGCGCAATGTAAGCTTGCTTACAAATTGCCGAGTGCAGCTTATCTTCTGCAAAGATACGATAAAATATCGGTCTTTAGCTATTTAGCGCGATAAAATATTACGGCATAGGGAGTAAACCTTCCCATTTTACATTCCAATCCTTAGGGAAACCTGGATTCTTGGTGGTTGCGCCATCCCATCCGGCACACATCATGGCTACAGCTGTTAGCAATCCGCCATTGCCAGGCATGTAGACACGCAGGCGACCATCTTGATAGTTGTGACCATTAACGAGATAGGTGTTGGTGCGCTTATTCATGAGCAATGCATCGATGGCACGACTTGGCTGACCAAGGCGCGCGCAGGTCATGGCAACCATAGGATAGTCCCATCCCCATGTCTTGTCCCAGTTCCAGTTGTCCCAAATCCAGTCGAGAGTCTTTGCCATTACGCGCTTATTGATGAGCTTGTTGTCGGGCATCATGCCGAGAGCACCAAGAAGAGCAGGATGGTCGCTGGTAAAGCGTATGTCGGTGTAGGTATTCTTGGCAGTTTCGGCAGCAAGATATAGGCTGTCTTCATTGAATGCCAATGGAGAAAGCTTATTGATGATAGAATCCCATTCGCCCTTGTCGTCGATGCCACTACGCTGACGCCATTTCTCAGCCATTTGCAGAGCTGTGTGCCAATAAGAAAGTTCGAAAGGAGGGTTTATGGTAGAGTCGGCCTTGAGGGTTTCTTGCGCAGGAATACATCCACGCAAGATATAGCGGTCGCGGATGGAGTCGTATTCTGCAAAGTCTGCCATAAAGAGAGCTGTGGCATTAACGGTGCCAGCATATTTCTTGAGTAGCTCTTCGCGCTCGGCAGAACTCTTGGCAGCACGATAAAGGAGTTCGGCAAGATATATGAAATGTGGCTGTTGCCAGATAAGATAAGAGCCTACATTAGATGGAGCCTCGATGCCCGAAGGGTCAGTCATCTTCATCCAACGAATACCATTAAAACCTTGACGCTTAGCGATTTGGCGAGCAAGCTTCTGAGCATAGAGGAACCAGCCGAAGCATTTTTCCATACACTCAGGCTTATTCCACAAGCCATAGTGGGCAAGGTGCCACCATGTCATTTCGAGATGGAATTTGCCAAACCATGAATTATAGGTGAGTCCTGTTTCTTGAGGAGGAAGAATACCACACTCTTGTGCACCCATGAGATATTGGCTAAGGATTACTCTGCGCTCGAGTTCTTTGGCACGAGGGTCTTTCACATCGCCAAAGTCTACGAAGCCACCTTCGTTCCAATAATTGCGCCATCTGCCTGCCGAAGCCATGGCGAAGTCGGCAAACGGACGGTTGCTGAGATAGAAGCCCATAGGAGTGTTGCCATTGAAACCTACGTAGAGGTCGAGGGCTCCCTTCTTGGTAGAGATTACAATGGTGTGGGCACCCTGTTTGCTAATGCGTGCGCCATCACTAAACTCTACATTAATATAATATGTGCAATTATCCAGCTTGCGCTTAATAACGGCGTGGGTACCTTCTTTTTCGAGAGTTGTGGTGTGGCGGCTGTCTTGATTCCAGTCGCAAGCGTCGTCGCTATGCTTTCCTGTAGGATAAGGGAATCGCAACACCACCTCGATGGTGCCATCCGACTCGATATGCGAAGCCACAACATCCTTGTCGGGGTCGCAAACGGTTTTGACATGATAGTTTTGTTCGCCATATTTAAATCTGCTCTCCACCTTTCCTGTCCAAAGGTCGAGAGTTTCGTCAATATTGCTCACGAGGTTAGGGTCGGCAAGGTTGAGACCAATATTGCCGAGATGAAGGCGATGAGGATTTTGACGGAAGTAGTTGGAAGCATCTTGCTGACGACCAGGGGTGCGGAACTGTGCAGCATAATATTCATCGTGACCACGATGGAAATCGTGATTGACAAGAGCTTCTTCTATCTTGTAGCCTTTGTCGTTAGGGAACGAATGCCATCCCCAGTCAGACATGGTGCCAAGAGGCACTCCGTTGCTATATTTCTCAGGAAAGGTCTGCAAACCTGTAGCATCAACGGTAAAGGCGAAGCCTCCGTTGCCCACGGTGAGCGAAGCTAACGAGTCGATACTGGTGATGTGAGGATTGTGACGAGTGACAACAGCCTTGCGATCTATTTTGTTGTCGGCATGTGCAGCCAACGCCATAGCGAAAGCTACGAAAAGAAGGACGATTTTTCTCATCAAGATTAGTTTTTAGTCATTATTATGGTTCTGATTTGTATAAAAACCATTGTGTAATGGTCTGTTATATATTAGAATATGCAAATTTAAGTATTATTTTTGTTATATCAATCGCAATATTATTTTTTTATCGTTATTGCATTCGTTTTCACAAAAATTACCTTTAAAATCACAATATTTTCACTCTTTATACTATAATTATCCATATCTTTGCATCATCATCAAACATAAGCCATTAAACTATAATTAAATAATGAGAAAACTATTATTATCAACTCTTTTCGTCTTTTCTGCAATCGTCACCTTTGCTGCCGACGTAGTAACAAAAGAGGGTGCATGGTGCTGGTTTGCCGACCCTCGCGCAATTCATTTTGCAGATGCTGAAGCTGGCATTGATGCGTCTTATATCGGATATATCGATGTGCATGGCAATGTAAAAGCAACTCAGATTGATTGGAAAAACAATAAGCGCACAGAGGTTTTGGTGCGTAGCTATTTCCAGCCAGACGATCACAACAACCCTACTTTCATTGTTCTTCCAGATAAACGTGTGATGATTTTCTATACTCGTCATACCGATGAGGCAAAAATTTGGTATCGCATTTCGCAGAAGCCTGGTGATATCACTATGCTTGGAGAAGAGAAGTATCTCACTACCAAGAATAACACCACCTATCCTTCGCCTTTCATCCTTAGCGACGACCCTGACCACATATATCTCTGTTGGCGTGGTATCAATTGGCACCCTACTATCGCACGTCTGACAATGCCTGACGAGAACGACAACTGCTCGTTTGACTTCGGTCCTAAGCAGATTGTGCAGAGCACAGGTGCACGCCCTTATGCTAAATACTACAGCAACGGTAAGGATAAAATCTACCTTACATATACCACAGGCCACCCTGACAACGAAATGCCTAACTGGTTATATTTCAATGTTATCGACATCAATAATGGTAATGGCCCTATCTTGAAGGATATCAAGGGTACAACTTTGAAGAAGGTTGCCGACGGACCATTCAATGTCAACAAGACCGATAGCTATGCTAAAGCGTATCCTTATACAGTGGTCGACAAGACTGCCAACTGCCGCAACTGGGTTTGGCAAATTGCTACCGACAAGGATGAGAATCCTGTAATAGCACTCACACATATTGATAATGCCAAGACAACTCACGTATACCACTATGCACGCTGGACAGGCTCTGCATGGCGCGATACATGGGTACAATATGGCGGTCATGCCTTCCATCAGAATTGGAATTCTACCGAGAAATGCTACTCTGGCGGTATGGCTCTCGACCCTGATTCTATCAATAATCTCTATCTCTCTATACCTACAAAGGATGGTGTATACAACAAGGATGGTGTATATGAGATATGGAAATATGTGATTGGCGATGATGGTAAAGTTGTTTCTCAGGCTCAGGTCACAAAGAATTCTGAGAAGAACAATATGCGTCCATATATCCTCAATGGTTCTGTAGGTTCAAAGGCTCGCTTGGCATGGATGAATGGTGACTATTATTACTGGATGGTAAAGACTGCTTATCCTAAGGGCTACCCTACATGCGTGATGATAGATGCAGAATTGCCACACGAGGCTGTCGATCTTAATGCAGGTGCTAATGCTAACGCTGGTGATAAGACTTTCACTATAACAAAGTTTGCATCCATGGATGCCACCAACTATAATGGTGTGTTCTTCACCGCTGGCAATATAGAGGTTGGATTGAGTGCTGATACAAAGCTATATATTTCTGCCGCAGGCAAGACTTATACCAGTAGCAGTATGTTCTATACTTCCGACGACTGGGCAACAAAGTCTTCTGGTACATCTGGCGACTACCACCCTACAAAGCTCACATCAGCAACTATCACTCTTGCCTACGATGGCGAGTATCTTTACCTCTATCGCAACGAGATGCTTGAGATAAAGGTTGCTGTTGCTGACCTTACTTATACAAACGTTGCTAACGGCACAATAGCTGGCGAGGTGAAGACTTGGAGTCGTAGCCTCAACCAAGAAGAGGTTGCTGAAATGAAAGGTATGCTCGCTGCATCTATGCTTTCTGTTCCTACAACCGTAACCACCGACATTGTTTTGCCTTCATCGGCAAGCGGTGTTGAGGTAAAATGGACTTCTTCGAACCCAGAGGTTATATCTAATGATGGTATCGTTAAGTTTCCAACTGCCGAGACTGAGGTTACTCTAACAGCTGCTGTAGGCACCATCGTTAAGGAGTTCAAGACTATCGTGATGCCTCGCAACATCAACAACAATCTATTGGTGAAATATGATTTTGAGGAGGGTGACGTATATACTGAGGACAACGTAAAATATGTACGCGACCTCAGCGGCAACGGCAACGATATGAAGGTGATGGGCTCTGCAAAGGTTGATGGCACATTAAATTTGAAGTCTAATCAGCCTGTGGCTTTCTCTACCAATGGCTATGGTTTGGCTCCTGCAGGCTTACTCAAAGGTATGCGCTCTTACACTTTTATGGTAGATGCAAACCTTAGCAACCGCGGCAAGATGCCACGATTCTATGACTTTGGTTCTAATAGCGGCAATAGTATATTCTGTCGTATCAACGGAAACTTCTATTATGGTGCTGGCGAAAAGTATGCTGGTGGCTCTACTCTTATGGTCGAGGCTACTGCAAATGCAATAGCTCTCAATACAACTACCACCATCGTTGTTACCTTTGATGCTGCTACACATACTACTACAATCTACGCGGATGGTAAGAAAGTAGCTCAGGGCACAAAGATTACTTACGAGCCTTGGCAGGCAGCTCCTGCTGGTGAGGATAGCAGAAATTATATCGGTCGTACACAATGGTGGGACAACAACTCCGACAATGGCGATGTTTGTGGAACTCTCGACAACTTCCGTCTTTACAACATTGCTCTCACTGCCGAGGAACTCTCAGAAATCGCCTCTGACATCAATAATATGGTGACACCCATTACTCCTGCAGACACAAAAATATATTCACTTACAGGTGTAAGACTAAACAGTGAACCTAATAAGGGCTTATATATAAAAGATGGAAAAAAAATAATAAAATAGCTTCTAATCTTAGGTATAAAAAATTGTTATCAGGTCTAACAAAGAAAGCAATTAAAAACAAACCGTTTTAATTTAATCCTAAAAAACTAAACTATTTGTCCAAAGACAGTAAAAGGAGCCTATAATTGGCTCCTTTTATTATTTTTATTCTTCATTTCGATTTTATTTCTTCATTCCCACACCGAGATAGAAGCCTAGCTCTGGTGGCTGATTGTAAGCCACATTCTCGGTAGCTATGCTCAGACGATAAGGAACATCCTGCATGAGGCAAGTGATGCGATGGTCGGTAGGAATATCTGTGGTGTAGAGCTTAAGCATAGTGCTCTGAGCATCGCGCACCAACACCTCTTCGCGCCAGTCACCAAGGATATCGCCACTAAGACAAGGGTTCGACTTGGTGCCATTGTTGAATCGGCCATCGAAACGCTTAATAACATTCACCCTGCCTGTTTTCCAATCGTATTTCTGAACTGTCTCGTGGTCGAGAAGTTCGCGAAGCAAGTCGCCATCCCACCAGATGCCGAAGTTTGTAGACATTCCTCTGCGCTTATTTTCGTCCATGGTAGGCTCTTCGTATTCTGTAGGTAGGATGAGTTCGCCCTTGACATTTCTTACGCCTCCGCTATTGGCACTCCACATCTCCAAACCTTCGTTGGTAGGATCAATATCGGCAGCCATACATCTGCCCACATCAAAGTTGCCCGGAATCTGGAATATTACTTTGCCTGTGGCAGCATCGCGGAAGTCGCTACCATCGCGGCGATTCTCGTGACAGTCCCACACCTGCAACTTATCGCTATTAGGATAGAAAGCCATCAGGTGCAAGGCATCGCCATGACCGAAGCCTGTGTTGTAGAGTCCACGACCATCATGGTCAATAGCCATAGAACCGTATGTTATTTCGTCGCAACCATCGCCATCAACATCAGCCACTCTGAGGTTGTGGTTGCCTTGACCAGCATAGCTTGTCCACTCAGGATTGTTGGTGTCGAAGACCCAACGGCTGGTGAGATTCTTTCCGTCCCAATCCCAGGCAGCAATAACTGTGCGAGTGTAATATCCACGGCAGAAGAAAGCCGAAGCTTTTTTACCATCGAAATATCCTACACCTGCAAGATAACGCTCAGAACGGTTGCCATGGTCGTCGCCCCAACTGGTAAGAGGTCCGCGACCAGGAATATAGTCGACGGTTTGCATAGCTTCGCCTGTGAGACCATTGAAGACAGTAAGATATTCAGGACCATCCATAATTCTTCCCAAGCGGTTGTTTTGCTCATGGCAACGCCAGTCTTTAGAGCCATCACCAACAACATTGCCTTTGCCATCGATGGTGCCATCGGCAGTCTTCATCATGAGTTCGGCTTTGCCATCACCATCGAAGTCGTAAGCCATAAACTGGGTGTAGTGGGCTCCAGCACGGATATTCTTTCCCATGTCGATACGCCACTGACGTGTACCATCGAGCTTCAAGCAGTCGAAATACACGTTGCCCGTATAGCCAGCATGCGAATTATCATGTGCATTTGAAGGGTCCCACTTCAGAATAATCTCGTATTCCCCATCACCATCTACATCTGCCACCGAGCAGTCGTTAGCGCTATAAGTGCACACTCTGCCATCAGGCATAGTAAGGTCGGCAGGCTTCTGAAGCGGAATAGAGATAAAACCCTCTTGGGCATCAGCCTTAAGACAGAACGAACCATTGCAGCTGCCACCTCGAACCTCGTAGGTAGCGTCGCCACTAACAGGCTGCTCATCAACGAAGAAGGTTCCGCCTTTCTTCAGCGCTTTGCTGTTTAGTTTCTTACCATTACGGTACACATCGAATGCAGCATTCTTGCCATCTTCCGACAGCAATCGCCACGACACAGCCACCTTGCCATTGCTCTTGGTGGCTACGACACCCCTGTTCAGCTTTTCCATCATGATATTCTTCATATCATAACGTGGCTGGGCAAAGCCTGCCGAACATACTGCGAGTAAGCAGATTGTAGAAAGTAGTTTCATAATAAAAAAATTATATTGCTTTAGTAAACGTTTACAAGTATGAAGTTAGAGAAGTTAAAGAAGTTAGAGCCAATAGCCTTTTTACCAAGTATTTACCTACAAAAAATAATCCTCTCCCCTCTTTGAAGTGCCCCCAAAGAGGTGGAGAGGGTAAAGCTTTGTTTACTTCTCAAGATGTCTTGCGTATTCGCAAGCAGCAAGCAGGAAGGCACCAGTACCGAAGTTTGTTACACTCTTCTGGTTTACCACCTGTCCAGGAATAGCCTTTTCGCCAATAGGCTGCACATAGCCTACTGTGCCATCAGGCTGAAAGGCTATAGTAGCAAGATAGTTCCAAGCCTTATCAACAGTCTTCTGGTATTTCTTAGATAGGTAACCGTTGTTGATACCCCATTGAATACCATAAGCAAAGAGCGCTGTGCCACTTGTTTCGCGACCAGGAGCCTGCTCTGGGTCAACCATAGAGCGAGTCCAATAGCCCTCGGCTTGTTGGCATTTAGCTACAGCCTTAACAATCTTCTTATAATAAGAAATGTATGTCTTGCGATGAGCATCATCCTTTGGAAGGTCTTTTAATATCTTAGCAAAGGCTGCTACAACCCATCCGTCGCCACGAGCCCAAAAGTCTTTCTTACCATTGTTAGTGGTATGCTTAGGATAAACATATTTGCCATCGCGGAAGTATAGACCTGTCTCCTTATCATACATGATGCTATTGGCATACTCCCAGTTTTCGTACATCTTCTGCAAATACTGCTTGTCGCCGGTAATCTTATACATCTTTGTCATCACAGGCATCACCATATACAAAGCATCTGCCCACCACCAGTAGTCGGACTTGTCGCTATATGCCTCGTAGTGCATAACTTCCTTGGCACGCGCCAACATGAAATCTTTGTCGGCAGGAGCTATAGGAGAATTATAGAGGTCGATATAAGTCTGGAAGCAAATCTGCCAGTCGCCAAACAAGACGAAATCGTGACCTTCACCGTATTTTTCATAGCGCCACTTGCTCTTGTCTGTTTCGCGAGCACCCTTCCATTGGTTCTTTTCAGCCCACTCGTATGAATACTTATACCAATCATTATTGTTCAAATACTGAGCAGCTTCCATATTACCTGTATGATAAACGGCAGGATCCCAAAACGAGCGTTCTTGCTTTGGATGATTCTTCTGCCAGGTATTGTTTACCTTAGTAATAATATCTTTCACCTCGCCTACGGTCCAGTTCTTAGCCATAGCTGGCTGCAAACCCAAAATGGCGAGTGCCAATATTATTATCTTCTTCATAATTATTGTTTTTAGTTAATGTTTGATATTTAACAGATTACCATTTATCTTTAGTTTGAATATCATCAGCCCATCTATGGTCTTTAGGGAATTCCTGTCCGTTCCATGCTTTTACCTGAGTCCATGGCTTTGCCTCGTCAGTCCAGAAAGGAGCGGTGGCAGGAAGACCAAGAGGCATAAATGCCAATGAGGTCATGTATAGCGAACCATTGTTAGTATACCAATCGGCGATATTCTTCTGTGAGCCACAGAATCCGATAGTAAGAAATCCACCCTCGTTGTAGTTGTTCTGATGGTCAAACATGCGGTGCATAACCTTTGTCAACGCAGCTCTCACCTGACCATTGCTGAGGTCAGAAGGCAACTTTTCATACCAAGCCATCAAAGCCAAAGGTTGCATAGCTGCAAGGCGGTAAGGAGTAGAGCGACCGATAACAGGGTATGTACCCTCAGGCGAAATGAAACGCTCAAGAATGATAGAGAACTTCTGTGCTCTCTTCAGCTCACGCTGATAATACTTCTTATAATCCAAGCGAGTGTTAGCCTTTGCATCTACCATAGCCTGAAGGGTTTCGAGATACATAGGGTGGAATACATAGCTTGAATAATAGTCGAAAGCGAATACTGGACCATCGGCATACCATCCGTCGCCAACATACCACTCTTCAGTCTTGCGACAGGCTGTATTCACACGAAACTCATCATATGGAGCACCAGCCTTAGCGAGGAAACTCTCTATAACACTAGAGAATAAGAACCAGTTAGTATAAGGTGGGTCTACTCGTCTCAACTGAGTAAACTCCTCAAAATAGCGTTTCTTTGTTACCTCGTCGAGTGGTTTCCACAATACGTCGTAAGCTCTAAGGAAGCTCTCTGCCACGTATGCTGCATCCACCAATGCTTGCCCATGTCCTCTCCAAGCCAAATAGTCAGGGTTTTTAGGGTCTACAGCATTCTTATAGCTTGCCAATGCCCATTCTCTGAGTTGCTTACGCTGTACACTTTCTGCAGTTTCGTCATCTGGCAACGATAGCCAAGGCGCAATACCAGCCATCAATCTGCCGAAGCATTCCATGTAGGCAACCTTCTTGTTTCTGCCGTCCCAGTTTGGCGACACCTCGAGTTGCATATTCTTTTGCAGCTCGCCTTTAGCCATGTTTTCCAATACAGGCTGTGCCATCTTATAAGCTTGTTGGCACCAGTACTCACGATCAGTTAGCTGTTTTTGTTTCTTCTTTGCAGCCATTGCACCAATAGGCAACAGCACAGCAAGCACTATTATTAGTGCTTTGTGGAATTGATTAGTCATAGTTCAAATTTGAATATTGTTGATAATAATTTTATTTTTTAGGTTTTTACGTTGCAAAGATAATGCTTACAAGCGAAATGTAAGTTTGCTTACAAATTGCCGAGTACATCTTATCTTCTGCAAAGATAAGCTTTTTATATTTATTAGACAAATTGTTAGTTAATAAAAATATTGAAAAGATTATTTATATTGTCGTAAAAACAACAACAGACATGGCGCAACGAGGCAAATTTCTCTTGTTTTGCTTGCATAAATGCAAGAAAATACCCTTTTTCTTTGTCATATCTTCAAATTATAGTAATTTTGCAACCACAAACTTAAAATAAATACCAATTAGAAGGAATAATGGCGAATTTAAGATTCGAAGTTGTAGCCGAGGCTTTCAAGAAAAGACCCGTCGACGTTCTCGCACCATTGGAGCGACCATCACAGTATTATGGTAAATATGTCTTCAACCGTGCCAAGATGTACAAATACCTGCCAGCCGATGTTTATGCAAAACTCATCGACGTTATGGATAATGGTATTCGTCTTGACCGTTCTATTGCTGACGCAGTGGCACGTGGCATGCGACAATGGGCAGAAGAGAATGGAGTTACACACTACACTCACTGGTTCCAACCTCTGAACGAGGGTACTGCCGAAAAGCACGACGCTTTCATTGAGCACGATGGCAAGGGTGGAATGATAGAGGAATTCTCTGGAAAACTACTCATGCAGCAGGAACCTGATGCTTCAAGTTTCCCTTCGGGCGGTATCCGCAACACCTTCGAGGCTCGTGGATATTCGGCTTGGGACCCTACATCGCCTGTCTTCATCATCGACGACACTCTTTGTATCCCTACCATCTTTATCTCGTATACTGGCGAGGCTCTTGACTACAAGGCTCCGCTGCTTCGTTCGCTTCATGCTGTGAACGTGGCTGCCACTGAGGTGTGCCACTATTTCTATCCTGACGTGAAGAAGGTGCAGACAAACCTGGGATGGGAACAGGAATACTTCCTCGTTGACGAAAGCTTGTATTCAGCTCGTCCTGACCTTATGCTTACAGGTCGCACTCTTATGGGCCACGACTCAGCAAAGAATCAGCAGATGGACGACCACTACTTCGGAACTATCCCTGAGCGTGTGCAGGCTTTCATGAAAGACCTTGAGATACAGGCTCTTGAACTTGGTATTCCTTGCAAAACTCGCCACAACGAGGTTGCACCAAACCAGTTTGAGCTTGCTCCTATTTATGAGGAGTGCAACTTGGCTGTAGACCACAACATGCTCCTGATGAGCCTTATGCGCAAGGTTGCTCATAAGCATGGCTTCCGCATGTTGCTCCACGAAAAGCCTTTCGCAGGCATCAATGGTTCGGGTAAGCACAACAACTGGAGCTTGGTTACCGATACTGGTGTATTGCTGCATGCAGCAAGCAAGAATGGCGAAGACAACCTCCGCTTCGTAGTATTCATCGTTGAAACCCTTATGGCTGTTTATCGCCACAATGGATTGCTCAAAGCATCTGTGATGAGTGCCACAAATGACCATCGTCTTGGTGCCAACGAGGCTCCTCCTGCCATTATCTCAAGCTTCCTCGGTAAGCAGCTCAGCGACTTGCTCGACCATATCGAGAAGGCTGACAAAGACGAACTCTTCAATCTTGCTGGCAAGCAGGGTATGAAGCTCGATATTCCAGAGATTCCTGAATTGCTCATCGATAATACCGACCGCAACCGCACATCGCCTTTCGCATTTACTGGTAACAGATTCGAATTCCGTGCCGTAGGTTCTGAGGCCAACTGTGCAAGCGCTATGATAGTGCTCAATACCGCTATGGCAGAGGCTCTCAACAACTTCAAGAGTCGCGTAGACGCTCTCATAGCTAAGGGCGAAGACCAGACAAGCGCCATCATCGATATTGTTCGCGAAGACATCCTCACTTGCAAAGCTATCCGCTTCGACGGTAATGGATATAGCGACGAATGGAAGGAAGAGGCTAAGAAGCGAGGCTTAGACTGCGAGGCTTGCTGTCCTAAGTGCTTCGACCGCTATCTCGACAAAGAGAGCATCGCTATGTTTGAGTCGATGAACGTGATGAAGGAAAACGAACTCAAAGCACGCAACGAGGTGAAATGGGAAACATACACCAAGAAGGTGCAGATAGAAGCTCGCGTTATGGGCGACCTCTCGATGAACCATATCATCCCTGTTGCCACCCATTATCAGAGCCGCTTGGCTAAGAATGTGGAAGGCATGATGAATGTGTTTGGTGCAGAAGAGGGAAAGAGCCTCACAGCCCGCAACGTGAAGATTATCAAGGAGATTGCAGAGCGCACTCAGAGCATCGAAACTCTTGTAGAAGAGTTGGTAGAGGCAAGAAAGAAGGCCAACGTAATAGAGAGCGAACGCGAAAAAGCTATTGCTTACCACGACACCGTGGTGCCAAAGATGGAGGCCATTCGCTACCAGATAGATAAGCTCGAGCTTATCGTTGCCGATGAGCTTTGGACATTGCCTAAATATCGTGAACTATTGTTCATTAGATAATATTACTCAACTTTCGCAAATGTGGAAGTTAAAGAATTTAAAGAAGTTAGAGAAGTTAAAGCCATATGCTTTATTGCTAAATATACAACCAAAAAGGCTATTGGCTATAACTTCTAACGACCGAAGGGAGTGATAACTTCTTTAACTACTATAACTTCCGTACATGCGAAACTTCAGTAATATTACATTAAGGATAATATACTCTTAGGAGTATAGATATAGAATTAAACCAGCCTTCATGGCTGGTTTTTTTATCACTATCCATGAAAGAATGCGAAGAAAATACTATCTTTGCATAATCTTTTCATTATCTTTGCACTATCTTTGTAAAAACCCTAAACAACAAAACAGATAATAAATGGCTAACAAGAAAGAATATGCTCTTGCCAACAAGCAATGGCTCGAGGAAAAAGCTAAGGAAGAGGGCGTGAAGGCTCTTCCACGTGGTATTTATTATAAGGTGGTGGCTGAAGGTAAAGCCGACGGCAAACACCCTACCCGACGCAGCATCGTTACTGCCCACTATACAGGATGGACCATCAATGGCAAGAAATTCGACTCTTCGCGTGGCGGCACTCCTGTTGCCTTCCGCCTGTCTGACTTGATAGAGGGATGGATAATAGCTATGCAGCAGATGTGCGTAGGCGACAAATGGGAAGTTTATATTCCTGCAGAAGTGGGATACGGCAAATTCTCACAGCCTGGCATTCCTGGCGGTTCTACATTGATATTCGAAATAGAATTGCTGGGAATAGCATAATCATGCAACCGTAAAAGGTAAACTTCCATAATATCCAAAAAACACAAAATAAACTTTCATCATAATAGAAAAAATGAAGAAACTATTTTTCATCATCCCGGCACTCATGCTGGCGCTTGCTGCTACGGCTCAGCAAGCACGCAAAGATTTCAAACGCGACATCACTCTGTCTGCAAGCAACTATGTAGCCTACCCTGGACCACAAAAGGCGCTCACTCCTGCACCTAAGGGCTACACACCTTATTATATTAGTCACTACGGTCGCCACGGCTCACGCTATCTTATTGGCACCAACGACTACGAGCGTCCTTACGACATGCTGCTGAAAGCTCAAAAGCAAGGCATGCTGACAGCAAAGGGCGAGGAAACTCTCTCTAAGATAAAGACTATAAAGGACGAGGCTTGGAAGCGCGATGGAGAACTGACTCTTCGTGGTGCTGAGCAACATCGTGGCATTGCCAAGCGAATGTACGAGCGTTTCCCTGAAGTTTTCAAGGGTGATGTTAGAGTGGATGCTAAGTCTACCATAGTGATTCGTTGCATACTCTCTATGGAGAATGCGCTTCAGCAGCTCAAAGCCATGAACCCTAAGCTCGACATTCGTCACGATGCCAGCGAGCACGATATGTGGTACATGAACTTCGACGACAAACAACTTTTCTCGAAGCGAATGCCTAAGGAGGCTAAAGAGGCTTACGACGCCTTCTCTAAAAAGCATGAAAACTATGAGAAAACTATGCGAAAGATATTTAACAACGAAACCTACTGGCGCGACAGCATAGACGCTTCATGGCTTGGCGACAGATTGTTTAAGCTTGCCAGCAATATGCAGAGCACAGAATTGCGCCACACCATTTCGCTCTACGATCTATTTGACGAAGACCAGATTTACGACTTCTGGCTTCGCAATAATGCATGGTGGTACATCAACTATGGTCCATCGCCTCTCAATGGCGGAACTCAGCCTTACAGCCAGCGTAACCTCTTGAAAATGATTATCCATGAGGCTGATAGCTGTTTGAAACTCAAGGCTCCGGGCGCCACTCTCCGCTATGGCCACGACACTATGGTAATGCCGCTCACCTGTCTGCTAAACATCAATGGCACAGGTAAGCAGATTGCCGACCTCGAACAAATCGACGACGAAGGATGGAACAACTATCGCATTTTCCCTATGGCTTGCAACCTGCAGTTTGTGTTCTATCGCAAAGCAGGATCGGAAGATATTATTTTTAAGATTCTTGACAATGAAGACGAGGCTACACTACCTATAAAAACAGATATAGCTCCATACTATCATTGGAATGATTTCAAGGACTATTGCAACAAAATTTTATCAAAATACGAAGAGTAACAGTTCGAAACAACGGGTAAAACTAACTATTATTGGCTCGAAAGCTCCCTATCTTTGTTCTAAACTTCGGTTTATGAACTTTTTCTCGAAGAAAAGTTTCGCAGTTACAGATAAATCACATACCTTTGCAGCCGATAACAAACAAACAAGTAATTTAAGGAAAAGATTATGAAAAAGTTATTATTGGCAGCTGCTTTCGTAGTAGCTTCATTGAGCGCAAACGCTCAGGTTTATCTTGGTGGTGGTGTAAGTTTTCACTCTACAGATCCAGGTGAAGGCGATACAAAGACAACTATCAACCTTATCCCAGAACTTGGTTACAAGTTGGATGACAAGCTCTCTATCGGTGTAAAGCTCGGTCTTGAGCACTCTAAGCAGGGAGATGCTTCTTCTAACGATTATACATTCGAACCATATGTACGTTACACTTTCGCTAAGTGGAACAAGGTAGGTTTCTTCGGTGAGGGTGGCTTCGGTTACAAGCACTTCGAAGACAAGGTAGAAGATAAGGTAGGTGGCGCTACTGTTTCTGTAAAGACAAAGGCTAACGCATGGTACATTGGTGTTCGTCCAGGTGTTTCTATCGACGTTACAAAGAACCTCACTTTCCTCACAAAGATTGGATGGTTGGGCTACACAAGCTACAAGAAAGATGTTGATGGCGCTGAAGCAAGCACAGACCTCGGTCTTGATTTGAGCGGTGAGAACCTCCAGTTCTCTCTCGTTTACAACTTCTAATAGAAAAGTAGAATTTGTTTTAAGTTAATACAACTATGGGGGACAAGTCTGATCGAGACTTGTCCCCCCTCTTTTTTCCCACTTAAGGAACGCCTATTTATAGTATTTGTAGCGTATTTTCCTAATAAACGCAAGAGAAAAACTATATAATCATCAAATTTGATAATTATAGGTGTAGCGATGTAGTAAGTAGCTTTCATTCAATAACTTAACAAACTTAGTTTGTTTTCGAAACTATGCTTCGAGCAATCTATGCTTTCTAGCAAAGATTCCTATGCTTTCTGTCAAACATCTCTTTGCTTACTATCAAATGTCAATATGATTACTATCAAATATAATTTAATTCCAAGATTAACTATCTAACAATTATAATTCAAAAACAAAAACTGCGTATTTTGTTTTGTCATTCCACTCGCTTGCACTATCTTTGCAAAATAATCCCGAAACAGACATTTCTATATAATGAAGATACTTATTACTGGCGCCAGCGGCTTCATTGGCAGTTTTATAGTCAAAGAAGCCTTAGACAAAGGCATGGACGTATGGGCAGCCATACGCAAGAGTAGTCCGCTTACTTATCTCACCGACAAGAGAATAAACTTTATAGAGCTCGACTTGGGCTCAGAAGCCAAACTGAAGGAACAACTAAAAGATCATAATTTCGACTATGTGGTGCATGCTGCAGGTGTGACGAAATGTATGAACCCAGAAACATTCCGCAAGGTGAACACTCAAGGCACAATGAACCTGGTGAATGCTATCAAAGCTCTTGGAATGCCTATAAAAAAGATGGTTTATCTGAGTTCGCTAAGCATTTTCGGTGCAATAAAAGAGCAGATGCCTTATCAGGAGATTACCGATGGCGACACTCCACAGCCTAATACCGAATATGGCAGAAGCAAGTTGGCTGCAGAACAATTTCTCGACAGTCTAACAGACTTCCCATGCGTTACGCTTCGCCCTACTGGCGTTTATGGACCAAGAGAGAAAGACTATTTCTTGATGGCAAAGAGCATAAAACAGCATATTGACTTTGCTGTTGGCTACAAGCAGCAAGACATCACATTTGTGTATGTGATGGATGTGGTGCAGGCGGTGTTCTTGTCTTTAGAGAAGGGACAGAATGGTAGAAAATATTTCCTTTCTGATGGCAACGTTTATCGTTCAGCCGACTTCAGCAACTATATACACGAAGAACTGGGCAAACCATGGTGGCTACGCATTACGGCTCCAATATGGGTGCTAAAGGTGGTGACTACGGTTGCCGAGATGATGGGCAAAGCCACAGGAAAGGTGTCGGCACTAAACCGCGACAAATACAACATACTGAAACAGCGCAACTGGCGTTGCGACATTATGCCTGCAATAAAGGAATTAGGCTATAAGCCTGAATACGACCTTAAGCGTGGCACTCACGAAACAATAAAATGGTATAAGGAGAACAACTGGCTATGAAAAAGAAGAATCCTATACTCGAAATATTCAGCATAGAAAAGAAGCCTCAACGTGGACTCTTCGCCATAGAATGGGTGGTGGTGGCATATACTGTGCTCACGCTATTCACGGTGCTCTTTATATCTACCAAGCTTCAGCATCCCGACGCCATGATATGGGGCAGACTGCGAGTGTTGGCTTGCACTCTCGGATTGTGGCTTGTATACAGGCTATTGCCATGCAGAGCCACAAGGTTGCTTAGAATATTGGTGCAGTTGGCATTGCTGGGATGGTGGTATCCCGATACTTTCGAGATAAACAGAGTGTTCCCTAACCTCGACCATATCTTTGCTTCGGCAGAACAGAGCGTATTTGGCTGCCAGCCTGCCCTATTGTTTCATCAAGCCATGCCGTGGCATTGGTTTAGCGAATTGATGGACCTTGGCTACGCCAGCTATTATCCGCTTATAGCTATGGTGGTGGTGTATTATTTCTTCTGCCGCTATGCTGAGTTTGAGCGAGCATCGTTTATCATCCTTGCCTCGTTCTTCGCCTACTACGTGATTTATATCTATCTGCCCGTTACCGGACCGCAGTATTACTATCAGGCTGTAGGAATGAGCGATATTGCACAGGGAATATTCCCCAACCTTAACGACTATTTCTCCACCCATGCTGAACGCATGATAAGCCCAGGATGGAAGGACGGACTGTTCTACCACTTTGTAGAGCAAGCCCACGATGCAGGCGAACGTCCAACGGCAGCTTTCCCAAGTTCGCATGTTGGTGTGACAACGATTCTGATGCTATTGGCATGGCACAGCGGTTCAAAGAAATTGCTGCTTTTTATGTTGCCATTCTATGTGCTGATGTGCTTTGCCACGGTTTACATCCTTGCCCACTATGCCATCGACGCAATAGCAGGATTGATAACAGGTGTGGCTTTCTATTTCCTGTTTCTATGGCTTTCTAAAGGCATGATAATAGGAAAGAACGCACGATAATTAGTTTATGTGGCGAAAAATAATTAACTTTGCAGCCATAATATAAATATGTATATATAGAAAAGAATGAAAAAATTATATATTGAGACTTACGGATGCCAGATGAATGTTGCCGACTCTGAGTTGGTGGCATCAATAATGAAGATGGCAGGATACGAGGTGTGCGACAACGAAAACGAAGCCGACGCCATATTCCTTAACACTTGCTCTATTCGCGAAAATGCGGAAAACAAGGTGATTAATCGCCTCGACATTCTGCACGCTATGGGCAAGAAGCGCGAAACACCACTCATCATCGGAGTGCTGGGATGTATGGCTGAGCGAGTGAAAGACGACTTGATACAGAACCACCATGCCAACTTGGTATGTGGTCCTGACTCATATCTCAACTTGCCTGATATGATAGCGCAATGCGAAAATGGCACCAACGCTATCGACATCAAGCTCTCGTTGACAGAAACCTATCGCGATGTAATACCACAAAGATTGGGCGGCAACCGTGTGAGCGGATTTGTAAGCATCATGCGTGGTTGCAACAACTTCTGCCACTATTGCATCGTGCCTTACACTCGTGGACGTGAGCGTAGCCGCGATGTAGAGAGCATATTGGCTGAGGTACGCGACCTTCACGACCGTGGCTTCAAAGAGGTTACACTATTGGGACAGAACGTAAACTCGTATGGCTTGTTGCCTAATGGTTCACGCCCAGAAAATGGCACCTCGTTTGCCGAACTATTGCGCACAGTAGCCCATGAGGTGCCAGATATGCGTGTGCGCTTCACCACCTCAAACCCTGAGGATATGACAGAAGACATTCTTCACGCTATTGCCGACGAGCCAAACATCTGCAAGCATATCCACTTCCCTGTACAGAGCGGAAGCGACAAGATATTGAAGCTCATGAACCGCAAATATACACGCCAGGAATATCTCGACCATGTGGAGGCGATAAGAAGAATTATACCTGGTTGCGGACTCACTACCGACATCTTTGTTGGCTATCATGACGAGACTCCTGAAGACCATCAGCAAACTCTCGACCTTGTACGCGAGGTAGGTTTCGACTCTGCCTTTATGTTTAAATATTCTGAGCGCCCTGGCACCTATGCAGCTAAGCATTTGCCAGACAACGTTTCTGAGGAAACAAAGATAGAGCGACTCAACGAGCTTATACAGCTTCAGACTCAGATGAGCGCTGAGCGCAATAAGCAAGACGAAGGCAAGGAGTTTGAGATATTGATAGAATCGTTTGCTAAGCGCAGCCGTGAGCAGATGATGGGACGCACAGAGCAAAACAAGGCTGTAGTAATAGCTCGCAACAACCATAAGCCTGGCGACAGAGTTAAAGTGCGCATCACAGGCTCTACTTCGGCTACTCTCTTTGGAGAGGAAATTTAATATCAACGCAAAGAGAGAGAATACCAATGAAAGAATTCCTGCAGATACTAAAGCGGTTTGTGCCGCCATACAAGAAATTCCTGACGTTGAGCATCGTCTTCAATATATTGTCAGCGATACTCAACATATTCTCGTTTGCTGCTCTGATACCAATATTGCAAATCTTGTTCCAGGTAGATGGCGGCATTCGTGCCAACGACTTGATGACTTGGGACGGCACATGGAGCACAGCAAAAGAGGTGGCTACAAACAACCTGTATTTCTACATACAGAACTTCATAATCGAGTATAGTGCTTCGACAGCGTTGCTGGTGATAGGATTATTCCTCGCCTTCATGACTTTCCTGAAGACGGGAGCCTATTTCCTTTCGTCAGCCACTATCATCCCTATTCGTACTGGTATTGTGCGCGACATCCGCAATCAGCTATACCAGAAGATAAACTCGCTGTCGTTGGGATTCTTTAGCGAAGAGCGCAAGGGCGACATCTTAGCTCGTATGAGTGGTGATGTGCAGGAGGTTGAAAACAGCATCATGTCGTCGCTCGACATGCTGTTTAAGAACCCTATTCTTATAATCTCTTATTTCGCTGCTCTTGTGGTTATCAGCTGGCAGCTCACATTGTTTACCATAGTATTTGTGCCATGCTTCGGATGGTTTATGGGCGTAGTGGGCAGAAAGTTGAAAGCCAAGAGTACAGAGGCGCAAAGCCTATGGAGCGACACCATGAGCATGGTGGAAGAAACCTTGGGCGGACTACGCATCATCAAGGCTTTCTGTGCAGAAGAAAAGATGAACCAAAGCTTTGCTAAGGTGAATGGCGAATATCGCGACCACATCATGCGAGTGAACATTCGTCAGCAGATGGCTCACCCTATGAGCGAATTCTTGGGTACAATACTCATCGTGATAGTATTGTGGTTTGGCGGTATCTTGGTGCTCGACTATGGTCGCATCGATGGTCCTACCATCATCTTCTACCTCGTGATGTTGTACAGCATCATCAACCCTCTGAAAGACTTCTCTAAAGCAACATACAATATTCCTAAGGGATTGGCTTCTATGGATCGTATCGACAAGATTCTGAGAGCTGAGGTAGAGATTAAAGACAAAGAAAACCCTGAGCATATTGCAGAATTCAAACATCAGATAGAATTCCGCCATGTGTCGTTTGCTTATACCGACCATAATAGCAACGAACTGGTGTATGTGCTTAAAGACATAAATCTCGTTATTCCTAAGGGTAAGACAATAGCATTGGTAGGACAGAGCGGTAGCGGAAAGAGTACGATGGTAGACTTGATTCCACGCTACTACGATGTGCAGGAAGGTGAGGTGCTCATCGATGGCATCAACGTGAAGGATATTGCCGTTCACGACCTACGTCAACTGATGGGCAACGTGAACCAAGAGGCTATACTCTTCAACGCTTCATTCAAAGACAACATACGCTTCGGCAAGACCGATGCTACCGACGAAGAAATAGCTAACGCAGCAAAGATTGCTAATGCCTACGACTTCATTATGCAGTCGGAACATGGTTTCGATACCAACATCGGCGACCGTGGTGGCAGACTATCTGGAGGTCAGCGCCAGCGTGTGAGCATAGCTCGTGCTATATTGAAGAATCCTCCTATCCTCATCCTCGACGAGGCTACTTCAGCCCTTGATACAGAGAGCGAGCGACTGGTGCAGGATGCGTTGGAGAAACTCATGAAGACTCGCACCACAATAGCTGTGGCTCACCGTTTGAGCACCATCAAGCATGCCGATGAAATATGCGTGCTGCATGAAGGTAAGATTGTGGAGCGCGGTTCGCACGAAGAGTTGATAAACAAAGACGGATATTATCGTAAGTTGCACGATATGCAGCAAGTATAATGTAAGGAACGAACGTTAAGTATTGAAGATTTAAATAAAAATTAAAGATGAGAGCAAAATATATGATGTCCTTTATGCGTGGACTTCTCATATCTTCTGCATTAGTAGTGGGCATACTGATGCTCATGCGCACTATTTTCACTATAATAAATGTACCATCATCGGTTATTGCTGAGAATATCGGCGATATACCGATGGTTGTTTATAATGCTTTACGTTTCGACCTTCAAATAACAGCCTACGTAGCATTGTTGCCTACGGTGATTATGCTGATACAACCACTCGTAGCATCATCACGCTTACGACAATGGCTAAAGAACTTCTGTAGCTGGTATTATATGGTAGCAATAGTGGCACTCGCCATACTCTCTGCCATCGACCTGTGCTATTTCATCAATTTCAATAGCCATATTTCTATCACCTTCTTCGACTTTTTCGACGAAGAACCTTTAAGTTTAATCCAAACTATTTGGGACGACTACCCCGTGGTATGGATGTTTTTAGGAGTAAGCGCAATAGGCTTTATTGCCAAGAAAGCTACTAATTTGGCATACTCAAAAGTAATAGATGCAACGAGCAACAACGATGCTATAGCCCAATTATCATATAAGGTACTAACGATACGTGTGATAATATATTTGGCAGTATTGGTGGTATTTTTGCGAGGCTCTGTAGGCAGATTCCCATTAAATGTGGAAGATCTTGTAGTGTCGACCGAAGAACGTATTAACAATATTATTCCTAATGCCCCTTATATGCTAAAGAAAGCCATGAAGGAAAAATCGGTAGTTTTCGATACGAAAACCACACAGGCACTCTTAAAGGAATATGGGTTTAAGGATTTGAAAGAGGCTTTCGATATTGTTGCTGATACTAATATACCACTTACCAACGATACATTAAGCAACTTGCGCAAAGTACTATTCAGCCATGCTGGCGACACGCTAAAACATAAGCAGCCAAACATCTTGTTGCTATGCTGCGAGAGCTGGAGCAATTATTTGCTACACATGGGACCAGCCATACAATGTGGTATGGAGAAACATTTTGCACAAGATATAGTATTCGACAATTTCCAGTCTGTGAGAAATGGAACAATAGCTACTATAGAAAACATCACGGTTTCAACTCCATATCCACGAGTTTTTCGTTCAGTATATCGTAAGTATTGTTTGCCATCGTCAATAGCCATTCCATTTATAAATAGCGGCTATAGTTGCGAATTTCTGTCAGGAATGGACTTGTCGTGGGAAAACTGTAATGATGCGCTTAAAATGCAGAAATTCAGTAAGCTGACAGGTAAGTTTGAGATACTGAAGGAAGACCCAAAGGCTGAATATAATAGCATTGGCGTTTACGACGAATATATGCTAAACATACTGCTTCGTAGGCTTAACAATAAGACGGCACAACCACAGATGATAATGGCTATGACTACTACCAATCATCCACCTTTGGATATTCCAAGTCATGCCAATGTGCCTACACTACCAAAGAATTTCTGTAAGCAAAAATGTTTTAACAACGTGGGCGAAGAAGTGGTGGAGAAATACTTAAAGGCATTCCAGTATTTCGACATTTGCCTTGTACATTTCCTCGATGAGTTTAAGAAATCGCCTGCCGCTGAGAACACAATAATAATGATTACGGGCGACCATAACGTACGCTCTATTCTGAATTACAACGTGATAGGTAAAAGATGGCAGAACTCAGTACCGCTATATATCTATTTACCTCCTTATCTTCGTGGCACAAACTATCCAATACACCCAAAGAAATGAGGGTGCCACTACGACATGGTGGCAACACTTGCACCTTTTGCATTCAAGAATACCGACTATATGAAACTCGGTAACAACCTCTTGGATAAATCCATAACCGTGAAACAATCGTATAGTTACAACGAGGAGCAAACAAGAGCAGAGAACGCATATTTGCCTAAAGCAAAACGCATAACAGCAGCTCGCGAAATGCTGCTTAGACTATATTTTCAAAAGGTGTTTGCAGAAATTAAACATTAGTAATTTGATAAAAGCAATTCGATAATAATAATCAAATATTCATAATTTTATATTTATGAAAAAGTTATTATATGGCATAGCTTTCGGCATCTGGTATCTGATGTCGCTACTGCCGCTTAGGGTTTTATACCTGGTGAGCGACGGCTTGTTCTACTTGGTGTTTTATGTTGTAAAATATCGACGACCATTAGTAAAGAAGCATCTTGCAGATAGCTTCCCTGAAAAGAGCGAGGCTGAGCGCTTGAAAATAGAAAAAGAATTCTATTCTTGGTTTTGCGACTATATAGTAGAGAGCATCAAACTTTTTACTATGAGCAAGAAACAAGTGATGAAGCGTATGCAGTTTACAGGCGTGGAGAAGGTAAGAGAATCTTGCCAGAAAGGACAGTCGTGTGCCGTATACTTAGGTCATTATTGCAACTGGGAATGGGTTACTTCGTTGCCACTATGGGCAGGCGAAGACATTACCTTTGGACAAATATACCACGTATTGGAGAATCCTGCCTTCGACAAACTATTCCTTTATCTGCGCAATCGCCTTGGCGCCATCAGCATTCCTATGGCTGAGACGTTGAGAAAGATAGTGAAAATGCGACAAGAAGGCAAACATATTGTTATTGGCTTCATTGCCGACCAAGTGCCACATTGGAACAACATACACTATTGGACCAACTTCTTGAACCACGATACGCCTGTATTGACAGGTACTGAGAAGATAGCAAAGAAGGCTAACTTCGCTGTTTATTATCTCGATATGCAAAGAGTGAAGCGCGGTTATTATAAAGGAGAATTCAAACTTCTGACAGATAAACCAAAAGACTATAAAGACTTCGATATCACAGAGATGTATTTCCGCGAGCTTGAGAAGACTATTCAGCGACAGCCTGCTTATTGGCTTTGGACTCACAACCGCTGGAAGCGCACCCGCGAAAAATGGCTGCAGAAGATGGCTGCTATGGCAGAAAACAAAAACAAGGTATAATATAACCACCATAAAAACGGAATATATGGATGATAATAAGATTTCTGTTGTTATCAACACTTATAATGCAGAGAAGTTCTTGACAAGAGTATTAGACTCTGTGAAGGACTTTGACGAGATCGTGGTCTGCGATATGGAGAGTACCGACAATACCGTGGCTATAGCTAAAGAATACGGCTGCAAGGTGGTGGTATTTCCTAAAGGCGACTGTGTGAGTGCAGAACCAGCACGAACCTTCGCTATTCAGAGTGCAACTATGAAATGGGTGTTAGTATTAGATGCCGACGAGCTGGTGACTCCAGAGCTAAAGGAATATCTCTACGAGCATATTTTTCATAAGGATGCTGCAGAAGGATTGTGGATACCACGCAAAAACTATTTCATGGGACGATTCATGCATAGCACTTATCCCGACTATATGCTGAGATTCTTTATCAAAGAAGGAACTACTTGGCCTCCATACGTTCATACATTCCCTATAGTGAAGGGTAGACAGGAAAGGATTCCTGCCAAGCGCAAGGAATTGGCTTTCATACATCTTGCCAATGAAAATGTGCGAACCATGGTAGGTAAAACAAACCAGTATACGGAAAGCGAAGTAGAGAAAAAGAAAAACAAAAACTATGGCATAGCAGCATTGATATACCGCCCTATGTTCCGCTTCTTTAAGTCGTATATATTAAAAGGTGGCATCAGAGATGGTAAAGTAGGCTTTATCTGCGCTTGCTACGATGGTTTCTACCAATTTGTTGCTGTATGCAAGATATTAGAAAGGAAATATAGAAAGGAAATATAGAAAGAAATTATATAATAGCAACAGACTATTAACATTATAAAAACTAAAAGGGGGCTATCTTCGCAATGAAGATAGCCCCTTCGTTATTACAGTTTATATAAAAACTTATCTTACGATAACTTTCTTTGTTTCACCATTGCTCATCTTAACGATGTTGATGCCACGCTGCATAGTGCTTAGGCGTGTACCATTGATGCTATAGATGGCAGCAGGAGTAGCCTTGCGGTTAGCTGTAGCGTTGGTGATTTCCTCGATACCTGTAGCAAGTTCGTTTTCACGAGCGATAGACTTCTCACCATGGTTCATGAGATATATATCATAGAATCCAGCCTTAGAGTTGCCAGCAGCAATACGTGCGCGAACATATACCTCGTCAGTATTCTCGTAGCTACGTGTATACTTTCTGTACAAGCGCTTCTCGTTAGCAGGCATATTGATTGTGTCGCCTACCTGTGTCCACTCTGTGCTATCCTTAGAAACCTCGAATACGATGCGTGGAGTGCCGTCGCTACCATTAGAGATGAATGATACGATATCGAAAGGACCAGCATGCTTAACAGTTGTTGCGATTGTACCACTTGCAGGGTTTGCTGTGTTCCACTCACCAATGTTGATATAGTAGTTAGTAACGAGAGTATCTACGTCGTCAACAGTAGCAGGATTGTAAGCAGAGCCATCACCGACGTTGGTACCAGGCTTGATGTTTTCCCAAATCATTACATGACCACGAGAAACAACCTTCCAACCATTGTTGAAGTCAACAACCTCTTCAGCATTGAGCTTGGTATAAACGATAGAATCCAAACCATCAGAACCCTTTACAACTTCGTAAACGCTCTCATCATAGTAAGGATATGCTGTCTTGCTCTTACCCCATGAGAAGTAGTAAGCTGTAGAAGTCTTGCCACCATTATATTCCTCAGCGTTAGCATCCATATGAGCGATAGCATCGATGCGGAGGCTTGGCTTCTGAATATTTATGGTCTGTGTAGAGAGTTCGCTCTGAACGAGAGCCTCGCTAACAGCAAATGCAGAGATAGTCTTGCTATCACGAAGAACGATAGGCTCTGTATACTTGGTGCTCTGTGTAGAGTCAGCCTTTTCTGAGTAGTTGTACCAGATGTCTACGTCAGGAGAGTCGCAAGTGATGGTGACAGTAGTCTTGCCATCTTCCATAGCTGTGCTGATAGTAGGAGCAACAGCCTGGTGCTTCATTTCTACCAACTGTTCAGCAGCGTCGCTAACAAGATAACCCTCAGCAATAGCTACTGCCTTAACAGTAGCCTCGCTTGTGAGGTTGAATGTACCCTCATAAGGAGTGCTCTCTGTGGTAGGCTCTGTGCCGTCTACAGTATAGTAGATCTTTGCATTCTTGTTTACACTCTTGATAGTAACGTTGGTGTTGAGGTTCTTGTATTCCAAGCTGAATGTAGGAGCAGGAACCTTGCTGATATCGCTCTTTGAACCCTTGAGCATGCCGATAGCATTTGCAAACATAGTTGGAACGTCAGCATAAGCATCGGCAAGAACTTCCTGAGTTAAAGGCAAATAAATGTAGCCGTTGTGAGCGATGTTGTGAGCATGTGAAATAACAGTAGTACTACCAGGAACTACTGACAAGGTGTCGTCTTCTGCAAAGTAAGCACCAAGGTTTACACCTGTTACGTTAGCACTACCATTGGTATAAGCGATGCCTTCCCAACCTTCTTCAAGACCGGCGTCAGATGCTGGTACAAGAGTGAGACCCTTATAGAGATCGCTCTTTGAATTGTTTGTTGCACCAAAGAAACCTCCTGTAGGAACAGCCTCGCCATATCCCCATGCTGCATAGAGAGCAGGGTTGAGGTTGAGGACTGGAGTCCAAGGCAAAGCTTCTTTCAATACTCCAACCATAGAGTTGTCGGCAGCGATGGTAGAGCTTGCTACAGTAACATCGAAACCACGGAGAGAGTCTGCTGTTACGAGGCTTACATCACCTGTTACGTCAATAGGAGTAACGATATACTGCTCGTTGCCTTCAAGAAGCTTAAGAGCCTGCTCATCGTCCTTAGCACCACCATAGAGGTAACCGACCTTAGTCTTGTTAGCATTAGGATCGTCGCCTGTGCCTACTATCATATAATAGATGTGGCAACCGTTGGTAGACTTAATCTGCACTGGAGTGTAGTCGTCAACGTCTGGTGTATCGTCAGGAATATTGTATACAACCTCGTTGAAGAACTTAGGAACCTGCTCGCCCTCTACAGGAGCAAGAGTTTCGCCATTAACGATAACGTTGATACCACGAGCCTCAGTATTCTTGTGGCTCTCTACACCAATGCGTAGAGTTTCACCCTTCTTTACCTGATTGATAGTAAATGTAAGATTCTTACCATTCATCCAAATAAAACCACTACCATAAGGATACATGCCGTTAGGTGAACCTTCGTTCTCGGCAGTAGGATAGTTGGTAGCAAGGATAAGACCCTTGGCCTTGATACCCTTCATGTTAAGACCCTGTGTTTCTGGAATAGGAATGTACTCGCCATTAACAACTGTACAAAGTTCGTTGTCGTCGTTGACAGTTGTACCAGAATTAGCAGCCCAGTATGTGTCACCATACTTGCCTGCATCAGAAGCATTCTTTTCCCAGTTACGCCAATGGGCGTCTGTACCATTCTGCTCCATATCGGCAGCAAGATTAGCTACAGTAGCTGTGCTGAAGCCTTCGCGGAAGTCCCAAGACTTGCGAACCTTCTGTGCGGTAGCACTTAACGAAACTAATAGTCCAAGTGCTGTAAGAGTAAATAATTTGTTCATAAGTATTTAGGTTTTAGTAAATATTACTATAGTTTTAAGTATGAATACTTTGCAGTTTTATTTAGTAGCTGTAGTAGTTAATTAGCTATTGATATAAAATCAACATGGCAAAAGTAGTTGATTTCTATGAGAAAAGCAACTGCTTTTGCCATGAATATTTGACAAGTAGCCTTAAATTTTGATTTTTTTAAACTAAATGCTTATTTTGCGCCTAATTTCTTCATCCATTTACCTCCTATCATACATGCTATACCGATGATAATGAATGGGATACTGAGTATTTGTCCCATATCGAGAAGCATGCCTGCTTCGAAGTCTACCTGGATATCTTTTGTGAACTCGATGAAGAAACGGAAGGTGAAAATCAACGCAAGACAAAGTCCGAAGAAGAAGCCTGTGCCAACGCGATTCTTACATTTCTTATATATAGCCCAGCCTATGAAGAAGAATACGGCATAAGCTATTGCCTCATAGAGCTGACCCGGATGGCGTGGATATTGGTCGACCTTGGCAAAGATAAATGCCCAAGGCACATCAGTAACCTTACCGATAATCTCAGAATTCATGAGGTTGCCCAAACGGATAAAGCATGCCGTGATAGGTGTGGCAATAGCAATATTGTCGAGCACATGCCAGATGTTCATCTTTGTTCTACGGCAATATGCCCACAAGGCTATCATGAGTCCAAGAGTACCACCATGGCTTGCCAATCCCTCGTAGCCAGTAAACTTCCACGAGCCGTCTGCCATGTGACGCATAGGTATGAGCATCTCTATCACATGGTCGAAGGATGAAAGATAATAGCCTGGGTCATAGAACAGGCAATGACCGAGACGTGCTCCTACGAGAATGCCGATGAAGCAATACAGAAACAGAGGTTCGAATAGTGTCTCTGACAACTTCTGATCCTTATAGAGCCATTTCACCATGAAGTAGCCACCTGCCAATCCTATAAGCCAGCATAACGAATAGTATCTTATGGCAAAACTACCAAGACGGATGAATGTCTCGTCGGGATTCCAAAAGATATATGATAATAGGTCTATCATAGTCTATTTATTAAAATAGAGGTTCTATATTTCTTCACTACTGTCCCGTTAAAGTGGACTAATCGCTCTTTGAATTAATTGAAATACA
>ERZ1034976.130-NODE-130-length-68817-cov-7.486446_pt1 | contig 68817 bp, 79 predicted proteins | sample MGYA00520623_ERZ1034976 | MGnify/ENA primary metagenome ERZ1034976 (study PRJEB33766, sample SAMN09781774) | gut metagenome | biome: gut microbiome | host: Homo sapiens | place: Madagascar | study: EMG produced TPA metagenomics assembly of the PRJNA485056 data set... | reverse complement strand
GCCGCCGGAGCGGTGCTTAAGCCGTAAGGCGGGAATTGTGCGGTGTTGCCTTAATTATTGCCAAGCCCCCTTTTGTGCGGTATAATGAGAGAAAACTACCGCCAAGGAGGGCTTTTATTATGGCCTGGACTGCCACTGACCTTGCCGGGCGCGGATGCGGACGCCGGTACGAGAAAGAACTGGAGACACATTTCCGCGATTGTATGTTGTTTTATCTGGATGGCCGCATCCGGTTTGAGCGGTATTGCTACGGCGAGGCCGCGTGTCTGGTGTTCAGCGTATGGGGGCACGGCATCGACGCCGACGGTAAACTGCTGTGGGACCGGGAACCGGAATTTGAAAGCCAGCAGACCGCCCTGCCCCGGTATTTGACCGATGTGCAGGAGGACGGCAAAGCCCTGCAATTTGACGGTGCCCGCAAACGGTATATCCTGACCGAGGAATTTGATGAGGATAAACTCAATGGATATTCCAAATTCAAAGTTTTTTGGATGAAGCGGAAGAAGTAAGATACCGCCTAAAGCCTCCCTTGTGTAAAGGGAGGTGACACGGCGCAGCTGTGACGGAGGGATTGAAGCGTTTGGATGGCAACCCATGTCATACCGCAGACGGGACAATCCCCTACCGTCTTCGGCGGAGCCCCCTTTACACAAGGGGGCCTCTGCTATGGCTCTACAACATAAAAAGGCATGCAGACAAATCGCCTGCATGCCTTTTATTATTGTTTTTGTTTAGAGTTCCTTCTTTGCAAAGAAAGAACAAAACCGTACTCTATCAACGGCTGCCCTTATCGTAGGGGATGCCCTCGGCCTTGGGGGCCTGAGAGTTCTTGGAGGTGAAGATCAGCACGATCATCGTGACGATATACGGCAGCATCTGGTAGAAGTTGGAGATCTCCTTAACGCCATCGAACTTCGGCAGGAAGGACAGCGACGAGCTGTAAGCCGCGATGACCTTGAACAGCGCAAAGAACACCGAGGATGCCAGGATCGGGAACGGTTTCCAGTTACCGAAGATCATAACTGCCAGCGCCAGGAAGCCATAGCCGCCCACGTCGGAGTTGAAGCCGGAACCGGCTGCCACCGTGTAGGCCAGACCGCCGATGCCGCCCAGGAAACCGGAGATCAGCACGCCAGCGTAGCGCATCTTGTAGACATTGATGCCCACGGAGTCCGCTGCCTGGGGATGCTCGCCGCAGGCGCGCAGGCGCAGGCCAAAGCGGGTCTTGTACATGACGATATAGGCCACGATAAACAGGATGACGGCGATGGGGGTAGTCAGGTAGAAATACTTGAAGATCAGGTTGTTCCAGAAACTGGGGCCATCCACCGGGGCGAGGCCGAAAGTTTCGCGGGTGATGCGCACCCAGCTGGGGATGGCGATGGTGGTCAGGCCCTGGCCCTGGATGGCCCAGGTCATAACGACTGCGAAGGCCGGGGCGAACTGGTTCAGCGCCGTGCCGCCGATGGTCTGGTCAGCTTTCAGGTTGATGGCAGCAAAACCCAGGAAGAAGGAGAAGATCACGCCGGTCAGGCCTGCCACCAGGATGGCAACCAGCATGGCCAGCTGCGGATGTGCCGGACCGAAGCCGCTCTGGTCAAACGCCTGCAGGGTGAAGCAGGCAAACAGAGCACCGATGATCATCATGCCTTCCAGCGCGATGTTGATAACGCCGGAATGCTCACTGAACATACCGCCCAGGGCAACCAGCAGCAGCGGCACCGCAAACAGGACGGTCAGGCTGATAATGTTAGCAGCGATCATCATTTGGCAGCGCCCCCTTTCTCTTTACGGCCGGAAACCGCCTTGGCGATCACGCCGCGCATCAGCAGGGCGAAAGCCGCCAGATAGATGATGACAGCGATCACGATGTCGATCGTCTCGGAGGAGTAAGCCGGTTGCATGGCAGCGCCGCCCACCTGGATGTAGCTGATAAACAGCGCCGAGAAGATGGTGCCGATGGGGTTAGAGCTTGCCAGCAGCGCAACGGGGATGCCGTTGAAGCCCATGCCCAGGATGGATTTTTCGATAACGTACTGACCCGTGCCGGCCAAGTAGTAGATGCCGCCGCCGATGCCGGACAGCGCACCGGCGATGACCATGGACAGCACGATGTTGCGCTTGGCGTTGATGCCGGCGTACTGGGCAGCGTCGCGGCTGAGACCGCAGGCTTTCAGCTCATAGCCGAAGGTGGTCTTTTGCAGCACGACCCAGACGATCAGCGCGAAGATGATGGTCAGGATGATGCCGATGTTGATCCAGCTGGAATTACCGAACAGCCCGGCGAACGGGCCCTTGGGCAGGATGGCGCCGGGGTTGGCGGCAGACAGTGCCGCGGTACGGTCCGAGTTGGAAGCGCCCCAGCCGGAAGCCAGCATCTTGGGCGAGTTGGCCAGAATCAGGTTGACGAGGTACATGCCGATCCAGTTGAACATGATGGAAGTAATGACCTCGTTGACGTTAAAGTATGCCTTGAACAGGCCGGGGAAGATGCCCCAGATCGCACCGCCGATGGCCGCTGCCAGCAGGCAGACGAACCAAGGCAGCTGAAACTGGATGGCGCACAGCAGGGCGAAGAACGAGCCCATGGTGTACTGGCCAGGTGCGCCGATGTTGAACAGGCCAGTCTTGAATGCAAAGCCGACCGACAGGCCGCACATCATCAGCGGCGCTGCCTGATATAATACCTTGCCAAGCTTGTCCATGCTGGCAAAGCCGGTGGTCATCATGGCCCTCATGCCTTCCAGCGATGCGCCGGGGTTCAGCACCACCAGCAGGATAAAGCCCAGCACCAGGCCGATGACGATGGACAGCAAACTTGCCAGAACGCCTACCACGCCGGGGTTCTGCAAAAGCGGCTGTTTGGATTTTTTACTCATGCTTTCGCCTCCCCTTGCTTTTTAGCGCCTGCCATGTACAGGCCCAGTTCCTCAACCGTCGTGGTCTTGGGATCGAACTCGCCCACGATCTCACCCTCGTACATAACAAGGATGCGGTCGGACAGGTTCATGACCTCATCCAGCTCCAGGCTGACGAGGAGAACAGCCTTGCCTTTATCACGCTCGGCCACGATCTGCTTGTGGATATACTCGATCGCGCCGACGTCCAGGCCGCGGGTGGGCTGGACAGCTACCAGCAGGTCGGGGTCTTTATCGACCTCGCGGGCGATAATGGCTTTCTGCTGGTTGCCGCCGGACATGCTGCGGGCGATCGTGATGGGACCCTGGCCGCTGCGCACGTCGTACTGTTTGATGAGGCGCTCGGCATAGTCCATGACAGCACTTTTTTTGATGAAGCCGTGGTTCTGGAACTCCGGCTGCCAGTAGCGCTGCAATACCATGTTGTCGGCCACGGTGTAGTCCAGCACCAGGCCATGCTTGTGGCGGTCCTCCGGGATATGGCTCATGCCATCCTTGGAGCGCTCACGGATGGGGGCGTGGGTGATGTCCTTGCCGTTGAGCTTGACCGTGCCGCCGGTGACTTTCTCCAGGCCGGTCAGGCCGTAGATCAACTCGGTCTGGCCGTTGCCTTCGATACCGGCCACGCAGACGATCTCCCCTGCGTTGACCTTGAAGCTGACGCTGCGGACAGCGTTGTTCTTGTGCACCTTGCTGGGCACGACCAGGCCGTCCACTTCCAGGATGGTCTTGCCCGGCTTGCAAGGGGCCTTGTCGACAGCAAACTGCACGTCGCGGCCGACCATCATGCGGGACAGTTCCTCTTTGGTGGTGTTGGCAATATCCACGGTACCGATGCCGCGGCCCTTCTGCAGGACGGTGCAGCGGTCGGCAACCGCCATGATCTCATTCAGCTTGTGGGTGATGAACAGGATGCTCTTGCCCTCGGCCTTGAAGCCGCGCATGATCTCCATCAGCTCGTCGATCTCCTGCGGAGTCAGAACCGCCGTAGGCTCGTCGAAAATAAGGATCTCGTTGTCGCGGTAGAGCATTTTGAGGATTTCGACACGCTGCTGCATACCGACGGAGATGTCGCTGACCAGCGCATCAGGGTCGACTTTCAGGCCGTACTTCTCGCTGAGCTGCATGACCTTTTTGCGGGCAGCGTCCTTTTGCAGGAAACCATGGCGGGTATCCTCGACACCCAGGATGATATTGTCAAGAACGGTAAAACATTCGACCAGCTTGAAATGCTGGTGCACCATGCCGATGCCAAGCGCGTTGGCGTCGTTAGGGTTCTGGATCTTGACCTCTTTGCCATTTTTCTTGATAACGCCTTTTTCCGGCTGATACAGACCGAACAGTACGCTCATCAGGGTAGATTTACCGGCGCCGTTTTCGCCCAGCAGCGCATGGATCTCGCCTTTGCGCAGCTGCAGCGTGACATCGTCGTTGGCCTTGATACCGGGGAACTCCTTGGTGATGTGCAGCATCTCGATAACGAAATTATCTGCCAATCGGTACACGCCCCTTTCTATTTTCATAGTATATTAACATATATTATATAAAAAAATCGCGTATTGTACAAGAGAAACTGCGTAAAAAGCGAAAAAAAGTTGGAGAAGGTGTACTTATTGGTGCGGCTGAAGCAGCCATTCCTCAGTCGCCTGCGGCGACAGCTCCCCTCCAAGGGGGAACCTTTAGCCTCTCCTTGAGGGAAGGTGGTGCGCAGCGCCGGAAGGCTGGCTACTTTAGCAGAGTATTTCCGTAGGGGTCGATGCTTGCATCCGCCCCTACAGGTTCAACTTACTCTTATATATAAAAAACCGCCCCGCGCGGTTAAGCACGGAGCGGTTGACTTATTCAGTTACGAATTAGCCCTGGTAGTCCACGGTCACGTTGGTGACGGAAGGAGTAACAGTGGTATCGAAGCTGTCGTCGATGGTCAGGGTGCCGTCAACGATGGAAGCATACATAGCGTCGTACTGCTCCTGGGTGAACTTGTTGAACTTGCTGGTCTCCATGGGCAGGCCAACGCAGTTCTCGGCAGCGCCCAGCTTGGTCTCCTTGCCGGCGTAAGTCTCGGTGAACTTCCAGCCATTGTTCATGGAGTCGGTCAGAGCCTCGTTCACGGACTCGGCCAGGCCCTTCATGGCAGAGGTGATAACGGTGTCGTACCGGCCGGACTGGTCGACGTCAACGCCGATCATCTTGCCGCCGTTGGCCTGAGCAGCAGCGTCGCAGCTCTCGCAGACGGGGCCGCCGCAGGCAAAGACGACCTCGGTACCCTCAGAGTACCAGCCGTCCATCTTGTTCTTGACCTCATCGGTAGCAGCGAAGCCGCCGGAGTACCAGTACTTGATGTTGACATCGTCAACGCCCAGCTCCTTAGCAGCAGCGTCAGCGCCCTGCACGAAGCCGTAGCCGTAACGGATAACCGCGGGAACAGCCATGCCGCCCAGGAAGCCCAGCTCTTTGTAGCCGTCGTAAACAGCGGCGTAGCCAGCCAGATAACCGGCCTGCTCTTCCTTGTAGGTGATCAGAGCGGTGTTCTCAGCGGGGGCAGTGTCGCCCAGGTCGACGGTGGAAACGTCCAGAGCCAGGAACTCAACGTCGGGGTACTTGGCCTGAGCCTCAGCGATAGAGGAACCGAACAGGTAGCCGGCAACGACGACGGCCTTAGCGCCGTCATTGACAGCGTTGTCCATCTGCTCCAAACGGGCAGCGTCGGAGTCCTCGGTAGGACGATAGTAGTTAGCGTTCAGGCTGTTTGCAGAGCAGAAGTCCTGCACGCCCTGCCAGGTGTACTGGTTGAAGGACTGGTCGTCGATGTTGCCAACGTCGGTAACGAAAGCGACGTCGGTCTTGCTGCCGGAAGCAGCAGCCTCAGAGGTAGCCTCGGTGCTGGTAGCAGTGCTCTCGGCAGTGCTGGCGGAGGAACCGCCGCAGGCAGCCAGAGAGAGGGCCATGCAGCCGGCCATCGCCATAGAAATAAACTTCTTCATGGTGTAAGCTCTCCTTTGTCATGGAACCAAAAATGGTTTTTTCAGGGCAGGGGCCTTCCCTGCCGCAGTAGTTTCAGTATACCGCATTTTGGCGGGCATTTCAACGCAATAATAATCACAATTTCATTACAAAATGCAATTTTTGCGTTGTTTCATCAGTTTTGCTCCTCCACCATCACGTTGGGGGTGTCGGGCAGGGTGTTCATGTCGGCGTAGGCGTCCACCTTCAGGTCGCTGTTGCGCAGCTGGGTGTACAGGCGCTCATAGTCGTGCTGGCTCAGCTCGGCAAAGCGCCAGTGGGGGCCTGCCAGGGCCACGGCGCCGGTGGTGTAGCCTACCTTTTCGCTTTGGCCTGCCGCAGTCTGGTCCCAGGCGGCATTGCCGGAGAAGAAGGCATACAGTTCCTGCTGCACGGCGGAGTTATAGCACTTGATGGCACTGCCCAGGATCAGATCCGAGGAATCGTTCTGGTCATAGTCGCTGGCCATCACGCGGACCTCGTTACCGCTGGTGGTCTCCTTGGCGGCGTCGATAGCACTGGCGATCAGGTTGCCGCCGTTGACGAAGAGCAGCGTGGTGCCGTTGTTGCACCAATCCAGCATGCGGTTGGTGGTGTCATCGCTGGCGCTGTAGGTACCGGCAAACCAGGTGCGCAGATCCACCGTAAGGCCCTGCTGCTCGGCCGCATACTCGGCCCCCTGCAAAAAGCCGGTGACGTAGCGCACCACGCCGGGGATCTCCTCGGCACCGATAAAGCCAAGCTGGGTGTAGCCGTCCGTCACGGCGGCGTAACCCGCCAGGAAACCAGCCTGCTCCTCCTGGAAGAGGACACAGTGGACGTTGGACTCGGTGGTATAGTTGGTGTAGCTGCTGTTGTGGGGCTCGCCGTCAAACAGCAGGTAGTGTACGCCGGGGTAGTTGTTCTGGATGTTGAACAGCGCCTGGGCCATGGCCTCGCCGCGGCAGACGACCAGCGCCGCGCCGCTCTCGGCGGCTTCACGCAGGGCGGCTTCGGCCGCCTCCACCGAGGTATCGGCGGCAGTGTGGTTCTCGGCCGTGTAGCCGTAGGTGCCGGCAAAAGTCTGGATGCCCTTCCACAGCAGGGTGTCGGCGCCGTCGTCCAGGCTGGCCTGCTCGGCCGCCAGGGCGATGGTTGCCCCGCCGGGCAGGGTGGCAGACTCGCCGTTTTCGTCAACCGGGGCCGTGAAGGTATAGGTACTGTCGTCCATCGGCACCGTGAAGGTCACCGTCTGGCTGCCGGCCTTGCTGCTGCAGGCGCACAGGCTTACCGCCAGCGCCAGGGTCAGGACCAGCGCAATGAATTTTTTCATGGGATTCGGGAAACTCCTTAACATAGGTTTAATCGAGGTTCGCCGGGCCGAAGCCGTAGGGCAGCAGTTCACCCAGGGTCGTCACGATGTAATCGTCCTCGCTCTTGGCCATGATAACGGTCAGGCTCGGGCCGCCGAACTCAAACAATGCCTGGCGGCAGACCCCACAAGGGCCGGTGACAAGGGTGTTCTTCTCCCCCACCTTGCTGCCCACAATGGCAATCGCGGTAAACTCCCGCTCACCCTCGCTGACCGCCTTGAACAGGGCGGTGCGCTCGGCACAGTTGGTGGGGGTGTAACTGGCATTCTCGATATTGCAGCCTTTGTAGACCGTGCCGTTTTTGCCCAGCAGCGCCGCGCCCACATGGAAGCGGGAGTAGGGCACGTAGGCAAACTTCTGGGCTTCAAAGGCGTCGCGGATCAGGCTTTGGATCTCTGCTTTTTCCATATTACTTCTCCAGATAAGCGTCCACGCCCAGGGCCACCTTCATCATTTCGGTAAAGCTGGTCTGGCGCTGTTCGGCGGTTGTGATCTCGGGAGAGACGAAGCTGTCCGAGATGGTCAACAGGCAGGCGGCGCGCTTGCCCAGCACCTTAGCATTGTGGAAAAGGGCGAAGCTCTCCATCTCGACGGCCAGGCAGCCCTTCTCGTCCCGCAGCTTTTCCCAATAAGTCGGCTTGGCATCGCTGGGCTGGCGGTAGAACACGTCCGAGGAATGGATGTTGCCCTCGATCAGAGGAATGTTCTGGGCGGCGGCGCTGGCACGCAGGGCGTTGTTCAGCTCGCAGCTGGGCTGCTGGATGTCGTCGGTGTCGCCGCTCTGGGTCACAGCGTAGTTGCTCTCCGAGTAAGCGCCGGTGGCCAGCACCACGTCAAACAGCTTGGCCTTGTCGGTGTAGGAACCGGCAGAGCCGATGCGGATGATGTTCTCGACGCCATACTGGCTGAACAGCTCGTAGGAATAGATTCCGATGGACGGCATGCCCATGCCGCTGCCCATCACGCTGATAGGGCGGCCCTGGTAAGTGCCGGTAAAGCCGTACATACCGCGCACGTCGGTGACGAGGCGCGGGTTCTCCAAAAAGGTTTCGGCGATGAACTTCGCACGCAGCGGATCACCGGGCATCAGGACGGTCTTGGCAAAATCGCCTTTTTCGGCGCGGTTATGAGGGGTAGACATAAACGTACTCTCCTTTTCAGGTTATTGTAATATAATAGTATACCACATTTCGGGCGTTTGTGGTAAAATCAAATGGAAAAAAGTTGTGAAAGAGGTTGGAACCATGCAGCTGCCGAATCCTTGTACCCTTTGCCCCCGTGCCTGCCGGGCGGACCGCGCCCACGGGCAGCGGGGTTTTTGTGGGGCCGACGGCACTTTGCGGGTGGCCCGCGCCGCCCTGCACCACTGGGAGGAGCCGTGCCTGAGCGGCGACCCCAACGCCGCCACCGGCAGCGGTACGGTGTTTTTTTCCAACTGCGCGCTGCGGTGCTGCTACTGCCAGAACTATCCCATCAGCCAGGGGGATGTGGGCAAAGAAATTACCGTGGAGCGGCTGACGGAAATCTTTCTTGAGCTGCAAAAGGGCGGCGCGAAAAACTTAAACCTTGTCACCGCCACCCAATACCTGCCCTGGGTGCTGCCCGCGCTGGATGCCGCACGGGCGGCAGGTTTTGCCCTGCCGGTCGTCTACAATACCGGCGGGTATGAGACGTTGGAGACCGTCAAGGCACTGGCTGACTACGTAGATATTTGGCTGGCCGATGTAAAATATGCCAGCCCGGACCTGGCGGCCGAGCTTTCCGCCGCGCGGGATTATCCCGCCGTGGCCGAAGCCGCCCTGCGGCAGATGCTGCGCCAGACCGGTGCGCCAGTGTACGATGCCGACGGCTACCTGCAAAAGGGCGTCATCGTGCGGCACCTGGCCCTGCCCGGCCACACTGACGACAGCTTTGCCGTGCTGGCGCTGCTGGCCCGCATCCGGGACGAGGAGGGCGTGCCTTTCATTCCCAGCCTGATGAGCCAGTTCACGCCGTTTTATAAGGCGGCCGAACATAATTTGGGGCGGCGCATCACGACCTACGAGTACCGCAAGGTCATCGACGAGGCGGTGCGCCTGGGCCTGACCGACGGCTACATGCAGGAGAAAAGCAGTGCGCGGGAAGAATACACCCCGCCCTTTGACCTGGAGGGCGTGTGATGCTTATCGGTATCGCGTATCTGGCGCTGTTTTTGGCCGCCGGGCTGCTGCTGGCACGGTGGGCCGTGCCAGACGGCTCCCCTGCCGTGGCGGTCCCGCTGGGGTGCGGGTTTGGTGTTTCGCTGCTGGCGGCGCTGCCCGCCGGGTTCGCGCTGGTGTGCGGCTTCACGCTGCGGGCCGTCTGGCTTGCGGCTGCCGGGGCCGCCCTGCTTTGCGCGGTATTGATTTTTGCCGGGCGCGGACATATCCGTTTTGCCCGGGACCCCGACCGCGGCGCGATGTGGCTCTGCCTGCTGCCGGTGCTGGCCGTGACGCTATACCTGCTGCACACCCATGTGCTGCACAAGGTAACCGGCACGCTGCACACCGGTCAGAGCTGCTACGGCGACATGCCGATGCACCTGGGGTTCATCGAGTACATTGCCCAGAGCGGCCAGTTCCCACCCCGGTATCCCCTGCTGGCCGGGGCGCACCGGTTCGGCTACCCGTTTTTGTGCGAGACCGTGTCCAGCGTGTTCCGTCTGCTGGTGGCCGGGCGGCGGGCGGCGTATCTGCTGCCGATGGTGCCCGCCTTTGTCAGCGTATACGGCATGTTCTGGCAGTTGGCGCGGCGGATGCTGGGCAGCGCGGGCAAGGCGTGTCTGGCGTTTTATCTCTTTTTCATGGGCAGCGGGTTCGGTTTTGCCTACTTTTTAAAAGATGCCGCGACGTTTAAAGGCCTCTTTACCGGGTTTTACACTACGCCCACCAACTATACGACGAAAAATATCGTGTGGGTCAACCCCATCGTGGACCTGCTGATCCCCCAGCGGGCCACGCTGTTTGGATGGTGCGTGCTGTTTGCGGCGCTGTACCTGCTGTGGCGATTCGCGTTTGAGGGTGAGTCACATCTTTGGCTGCCGCTGGCGGTGCTGGTATTGCCTCTGCCTCTTTTGCAGACCCACAGTGCGCTGGCGCTGGTGTTCCTCTGTTTGGCGGGCGGACTGTACACGCTGGCCCGCCGCCCCCGCACGGCCAAAATTTTGCTGCCCTGGCTGGGATTGGCGGCGGTGTGCGGCGTGTGCTGGCTGGCCGAGATGTCCGGCACGGTGCTGGCCCAAAGTCTGGACGGCACCAACATGCTGCGGCTGCACTTCAACTGGGTCAACGGCAACGGCGACGGCACGCTGAAAGACCCGTGGCTGTGGTTTTACGTAAAAAATATCGGGCTGGTGTTTCTGCTCATCCTGCCGGCTGTGCGCCATGCCGGCACCCGCCAGCGCTGGCTGTTTGGCGGCGGTGCGGCGCTTTGGCTGCTGGCGGAGTTTGTGGTGTTCCAGCCCAACAACTACGATAATAACAAGCTGCTGTTTATTACCCACGCCCTTGGCTGTATGCTGGCAGCGCAATTGCTGGCGGATTGGGCCAAACGGCTGCGCACCCCTGCCCTGCGGGCGGCGGTGATCGCGGTTTGCTGTTTTGTGGGCATGTTCGGCAGCGTGCTGACCGTGGGACGGGAGCTGGTGAGCGACTACCAGCAGTGGGACGCCTCTGACATTGCGTTAGCCAACTATATCAGCGAAAACGCCGAAAGCGACGCGCTGTTTTTGACCAGTGACAGCCACCTGACTCCGGTGTTCGCCCTGGCCGGGCGGCGCATTGTCTGTGGTTCGTCCAGCTGGGTGTATTTCCACGGCATGGACTACGGGGCTGAGTATGCGGCCATGCAGGCTTTGTATGAGACCCCGGATGAGGATACTTTGCAGACCTGGGGCGTGGATTACGTGGTATTTGACGGCTCTGCCCTGGCCCGGTTTGACACTGATGAAGATTGGTATGCGGAGCGGTTCCCGGTGTGGTACGAGGATACGGGATGCAGAATTTATAAAACAGCCGCGGCCTAAAGCCTCCCTCTTGGAGAGGGGCCAACACAAAGATCAACAGCTGGCACCCATCTGAATAGGTGCCAGCCGTTTTGTTTTTATTTACTTTTCCTTGTCGTCCGCCGTTTGGTGGTCGTTTTCCGTGCCGCTTTTTTCGGCGCGGGGGCCGGGCGCATGTGGACGAACTGGATCGGATTGCCATTGGCCAAAATGCGCTCTTCCACTTCCAGTTCCGGCAGGGATGCCAGGAACTTGTTCAGGCTCTTGGAGCCGAAGTTGCGCACATCAAAGTCCGGGTAACGCTTGATGAGCTGGTCGCCCACGCGGGAGGTGCGCACCCAACCGGTGCCGTCGTCCATCTCATCGATCATGCCGTCGATGATGCGGCCGATGGATTCGCGGTTGATGGCGGTATCGTCCCCTGCGGCGGCGCGGGCACCGGCTTCGGCGGCAGGCACCGCCGGGGCGCTGTCGGCCTCGCCATGGTCCAGGATCAGGTCCAGATACTTGAACTGGTCGCAGGCTTTGACAAAGGGACCGAGAGCCTTGCTCTCGCCCATGCCGATGACCAGCTTGCCGGCCTCCCGCAGACGGGCGGCCAGGCGGGTGAAGTCACTGTCCGAGGACACGATACAGAACCCATCCAGGTTGCCGCTGTACAAAAGGTCCATAGCATCGATGATCATGGCCGAGTCGGTGGCGTTTTTGCCGGTGGTGTAGCTGTACTGCTGGATGGGGATGATGGAGTTGTTCAGCAAAGCATCTTTCCAGCTTTTCAGCCGCACGTCCGACCAGTCGCCATAGATGCGCTTGCAGGCGGCCACGCCAAAGGACGCTGCTTCGTCCAAAATCACCTTTACATATTTTGGCGAGATGTTGTCCGCGTCAATGAGAATCGCAAGTTTTAGGTCCTGCATAGGCTTACCTCTTCTCGCGCTTGGGCTGCTCAAAGTACATATACAGCTGGCACGGGATCATGCCGTTGTATATTTTGCGACGGCGGGCGGCCTTTTTGCCAAAATGCTGCTCAAAGTCAGCATCGGCGGTGATGGCATACAACCCCTGCGCCGGGTGGCGCTGCCAGACCTGGCCCAGCGTTTTGGCCAGGGCGGCGGCTTCGCCCGCGTCGCCCAGGCGCTCGCCATAGGGCGGGTTGGTCAGCACGGTGGCGGCGTCGGCAGCGGTAAAGTCCTTGACGTCGGCCACCTCAAAGCGGCAGCGCTCCCCCACGCCGGCCAGCTTGGCGTTAGCGTTAGCCAGGGCTACAGCGGCGGGGTCGATGTCGTAGCCGATGCCCTCAAAGGCGGCATCGGTGCGCACCTCGGACAGAGCTTTCTGGCGCTGCTCGGCCCAAATAGACGCGGGTACAAAGTCGAAATGCTCGGCGGCAAAGCGGCGGCGCAGGCCGGGGGCCAGGTTCAGCGCTTTCTGGGCAGACTCGATGACCAGCGTGCCGGAGCCGCAGAACGGGTCCTGCACCAGACTGTCGCGGCGCACGCGGCCCAGGTCGGCAATGGCAGCGGCCAGCGTCTCCTTGATGGGGGCCAGCGTGGCGTTTTTGCGGTAGCCGCGCTTGTGCAGGCCGTCGCCGGAGGTATCGAGGTAGATCTCCACGGTATCCTTGCGCAGGGCAAAGCGTACCTTGTACAGTGCGCCGCTTTCCGGCAGGGTACTGGTCTTATGGCCGACCATCAGGCGCTTGACAATGGCCTTTTTTACGATGCTCTGGCAGGCGGGCACGCTGGAAAGCTGGCTGGACAGGCTGGAACCCTTGACCGGGAAGGCCGCGTCGGCAGGCAGCAGTTCTTCCCAGGCGATGTTGTAGCAGCCATCGAACAGTTCATCAAAGGTGGTGGCCTTGTAGGCAGCCAGCAGCAGCAGCACACGCTCGGCGGTGCGCAGGTTCAGGTTGGCGGCGGCGATGATGTCTGCCCCGCCCTGGAACGCCACGCGGCCGTCGGTGACCTGGATGTTCTGGGCACCCAGGCGCTTGACCTCAAAGTTCAGCGTGGATTCGGTGCCGAAAAAGCACGGCGCCACCATGGTATACAGTGTAGGCATAAAGATCCTTTCGTTATTATAAGACAGGTAAAATTCACAAAAAGGCCCTGACCCCGGCGCTGTTGCTGCCGGAGCAGAGCCCATTTTATTCAAACTAATTGTGGGCCAAAATCAGCCGCGGCGGCGGGAATAGCCCCCGCGATGGTTTTCGGTCACGCGCTTGAGGTCGGCGATCTTTTCCTCGCTGCGGGATTTATAGCGGGCCATCATATCCTCAAAGCTCATCTCGCCCTGGGGTGCCTGGGGCTTGGGCTGCCAGACGCGGGGCTTCTCCTCGCGCTTCTGGCGCGGCTGGTTCGGGCGCGGGCCGCCATTGCCGCCGCCCTGGGGGCGATGGCCGCGCTCCGGTGCGGGCTGCGTGCGCTTGATGGAAAGCGCGATCTTGCCGTCCGGTGCAATGGAAAGCACCTTGACCTGCACAGTCTGCCCATCGCTCAGCACGGCAGAAAGATCCTGCACGAACTCATACGAAACCTCAGAAATATGAACAAGACCCGTCTTGCCCTCGGGCAGAGAAACAAATGCGCCGAAAGGCTTGATACCGGTGACCTTCCCCTCGACAATATCCCCAACTTGTAATGCCAAACTATGATACCCCTTTTTTCTTTAGACTGAATATTCAGAGGGGTTGCCGCAAAGCGCCCCCGCTAAAACAAAATTATTTGCCGCTGATGTCCACAAACACGCGCTCGTTCGGGCGCACATAGCCCTGCTCGCGGGCGTAGCGCTCAATAATGGCGCTGTCGCCCTGGTCCAGCGTGCTGGACAACTCGGCATTGGTGGTTTCCTGGGCTGTAAGCTGGTCCTGCAGGCTTTGCAGCTCCTGCTGTTTGGAGGCAATAGACACCTGGTACTGGATCAGCAGGAAAAACAGGTAGCCACAAAGCGCCACAAAAGCAAGGGGCACCAGCCAACCGGGAAGCAGTCCTTTTCGCTTTTTCATCTTAAAGACCGCCTCCCTTCCGTACAAATCCACATTACAGCTTACGTATAGCTAATTATATAATATCTTCGACTTCTTTTGCAACTGGTTTTTTCCAGATTTTTTTGATTTTCCCGCTTTTTTCCGCGGTCGGCGGGGACAGCAGCGCTTTTTCAGTGCTGCCAGGCGGGCGCAGGCAGCTTTGCGCAGCGGTACGGCAATGTACCGCCGCCCCCAGCGAGCCGGGGCCAGCAGCAATCGGACGATCCATGCGGCCAAGGCATGCAGCGGCGGCACGATGGCTTTCTGCCAGGCCAGTGCCCCGGCAGCCAGCCCCGCCGCCATGTACCAGCGGGCCAGCCCGGCCGCGCTGACGCCCGCCGAGAAGCCCACCAGCAGCACTGCAGCCGCCGTAAAGGCCAGCAAGTCCAGCACAAAGCAGCGCACCGGGCCGCGGCCCACCAGCAGCTCCGCACCATCCCGCACAGCCCAGAGCAGACAGCCCAGCCCTAAGCACCACAGCACATCCGCCCAGACAGCCGCAGCGGCGGGCGCGGCGGCCATCAGCGGAAAAGCCTAGCCAGTAGGCTGCCGCCGGATTGGCGGTTCTCGGCATACTGCAGATACTCGATCTTGCCGGAAAGCTGTACCTGGCCGCTGGCCACCGAAAGTTCGCTGACCTGCAGGCCTTGCCCGCCCACCGTCAGGTTGCCCAGCGGCGTTTCCAGCACGGCAGCGTTTTCATCACAGCTGATGATGCGGGTAACGCCGGTAAGCGCTAAACGGCTGCGGTCTTTCAGCGCCAGGCTGTGGCTGCGGGGTGTATTTGCAGTTTGCGCCGGGCCTGCCGGGGCGGCTGGCTGGTGCAGCGGTACGGTCTTGCTTTCCTGCCTGGTCTCCTGCATGGGCATGTTTCCCTCCCGCGTGGCAATTTCCTAAAGTGCGAATTCCCTATAAGATATGCGGGACAGGGCGGAAATATTACTCGATGACCTCAAACAATTCGCGGGCGACATCCTTGCCTTTCGGCTCCTCGACGGCCAGCACCCGCGCTTTGACAGGGCGGTTGCCGAAGGTGATCTCGATGACATCACCGACTTTGACGGCATAGCTGGCCTTGGCAGGCTTATCGTTGACCATCACGCGGCCGGCATCGGCGACCTCGTTGGCCAGGGTACGCCGCTTGATCAGGCGGCTGACCTTTAAGTATTTGTCCAAACGCATGGGGTTCTTCTCCTTCTTATTGACTAAAAATGCACCCCGTGCCGAAGCGACGGGGTGCAGAACTTTGGGATAGCTTACTGAACAGCGTCCTTCAGGGCCTTGCCAGCCTTGAATGCGGGCAGCTTGGAAGCCTCGATGGTGATCTCGGCACCGGTCTGGGGGTTGCGGCCCTTGCGCTCGGGGCGCTCGCGGACCTCGAAAGTGCCAAAGCCAACCAGGGTGACCTTGTCACCGCCCTTCAGGGACTCGGTGATGACATCGAGAGCGCCGTTGACAGCAGCCTCGGCATCCTTCTTGGTCAGATTTGCTTTTTCCGCAACAGCGGCGATCAGTTCAACTTTCGTCATGGTTTGTACCTCCAAAAAATTATCAGCAAAAAGCAGCTGCGAACGCGGGGCGTGCCCGGTCCTGCTATGCTTCTTGTCTTACAGTTGGTGCGGGGCTGCGGTAAAGGCGGCGTTGGCCTTTTGCAGCGCCTGCTCGGGGTCCAGGCCAGCCAGGCGGGCCAGGGCGGCGGTTTTAAACAGCAGCTCACCCAGTGCGGCTTCGGCGTTGTCCCCTGCTTCTACCCGGCGGGCCAGGGTCTCCAGTTCTGCCGGGTCGGTGGTGACGGTCACCCCGCCGCGGGCAGCCCTCTTTTGCAGCTTGGCGGCGCGCATCAGGGCGGGCAGGGCTTTAGGCACGCTGTCCAAGTCGTCCTGCAAGGTCACACGGCCCTTTTCCTTATTCTTGAGCGCATCCCAGTCTTTTATACTGGTGTCACCGCCAAAAATATGCGGGTGGCGGTCAATCAGCTTACGGCAGACGCCGTCACAGACCTGCTGCCAAGTAAAGCGGCCTGCCTCCTGCTCAATCTGGGTATGGAAACCCACCTGCATCAGCACATCGCCCAGTTCCTCGCACAACAGTTCGGGGTCGTCCAGGTCGATGGCGTCCACGGCCTCGTAGGCTTCCTCCAGGAAATTCATGCGGATGGATGTGTGGGTCTGCACCTTATCCCAGGGGCAGCCGTTTTCCGGGTCGCGCAGGATCGCCAGGATGGCCAGCAGGTCGTCGGCGGTATAATGCTCTTTTTGCGGATAGGCGTTCATAGGCATGGTTTGTTATGCTGCCGCGCAGCTTGTAACATTTTACTCCCAAATCGGGATTTGTCAAGCCTTGCGGGCGGAGCCGTGTTGACAGCGCCGCCCGCAGGCATCAAAATCGTTGCGTTATTCCGTTATTTTGCGGAAGCTGTAAACTTTACAGCTGGGCGCCGCAATGGTTGCAGAAGAGGGCGTCGCCGTCCACCTCGGCCTTGCAGACGGGGCAGATCTTGGTCTCGCCGCGCAGCTTAATGGGCTCTTCCTCGATTTCTTCCTCGGCAGCTTCTTCCCCGGTGGCAGGCTCATCCTCGATGATCTGCTCTTCTTCCTCAGACTCGCAGGCGGCGCACTCCTCGGGAGTCATGTTGGCTTTCAGCTCCTCGATGGACTTTTCCACCTCAGCCACGGCGTCGATGTATTTATCAACCAGGGGCTGGTTTTCCTCGCCAGCCTTATGCAGGCTGTAGACCAGGGCACCCAACTGGCGCTGTGCCTTGGACAGGCGTGCCTGCTGGTTCAGCAGCTCGAGCTGGTTTTTGCCCTTATCAGCAATGTCCTGGGCGGTCTTTTTGGCAGTGTCAAAGAGCTGGATGCCCTGCTCTTTCAGCATATCAATATCGAGTTCAAACATAGAAAACACCTCTTTCTATAACCCTGCGCGTTTCTGCTCCATCGCGCTTTGTAGCCTTATTATAGCCGATTCCTACGCGGTTTGCAACGCGCAAATGTATATTTTCCGTGAATTATGCGCCAATAAACTCCCGCAGCATGCTGTCCGCCGGGACCAGGGCGGTATCCAGCGGCGGGAAAGCCGCAAACCGTGCCAGCAGCGTATCAAGCTGGCGGCGCTGGGTGGCGGTCAGGTCCTCGTCCGGGGGCATGGTGTCCAGCAGGGCGTGCCACAGGCAGACCTCATAGGTGTGGGTGGTGTCCAGCAGCAGGTCAGCGCGGGGCTTGAAGGGCTTGATGTACTGGTCCTCGCCCGCGCAGACTTTGCCCCACAAGCCCAGCGTAAAGGCGGCGCCGTGGCCGCGGAACAGGCAGTCCCGCACCAGGCGGCGGGCCAGGCGGATGTCCCGGGTGGCCAGGCAGCGAGTGTTGTCGGGGGCGGCATACTCCTCCCGCAGACCCGCGTACAGGCACAGGGCGGCGTCGGCGGGCAGGCGCTCGGTCAGGGCAGGGTTCAGGGCGTGCAGTCCCTCGATGATGACCACGCCGTCCCGGCAATCGATGGTCCGGGTGCCGTTGGGCTGCTGAATTTTAAAGTCAAAGATGGGCGCCTTGCAAACGCCCTCGGTGTGCAGCTTGGCAAGGCACTCCTGCAGCACCGGCAGGTCCAGCGAGCCCAGGCTCTCGTAGTCGTCGGTACCGTCTGGGTGCTTGGGGTAGCGGCCTGCGCCGGCATAGAAATCGTCCAGGCTGACCACCGCGCTGCGGCAGCCGCGGGCGGCGATGGCATCGGCGATCTTGTGGGCCGAGGTGGTCTTACCGGCAGCAGACGGGCCGGTCAGCATCACGATATGCCGCCCGCTGGACAGCACATCGTCAGCGATGGACTCGATCTGGGCACGGTACTGACCCTCGCTGTAATCGGCAAAGGCCTGGGGCTGGTTGGCGGCCAGGGCGACCAGCTCCCGGCTGACGAAACGTTTACGTTGTTGTGTAGCGCGCATAAAAGTCCTCCACGCCCTGCTTACGGGCGAGAATCTCCTCAAAGCGGTCAATATATTCGGTAGGATACTTGAAGTTGAAGATGCGCTCGATCTTGCCGCGGCGCTGGCCGGGGATGACCAGCTTGGTGGAGCCGCCCGCACCGGCGGACAGGATCGTGTGGATTTCTTCCATAATATAGATGTTGTACAGGCACTCGCAGCCGGGCTTGGCCCAGCCGATATTCTCCAGGTTTTGCAGCGTACCTTTCTGGCGATACATGTAGTATGGGCGGTAGCCGGCGTCGGCCAGTTCGCGGCAGCTTTCCAACATGGCGGATACATCATCGTATGCGGCGGCGCGGTGTTCCACCACCAGGTTGCTGGCGCGCTTGAGCGTCAGGGTATGCACGGTGATGTTCTCCGGGTCCAGGGCGATGGCCTGGCGCAGGCTGGCGGTGAAACCCTCCACCGTATCGCCGGGCAGGCCCGCGATGAGGTCCATGTTGATGTTGGTGTGGCCAGCGGCGCGAGCGGCAGCGAAACAGTCGATGATGTCCTGCGCGGTGTGGCGGCGGCCGATATTGCGCAGTACTTCATCGGAGAAGGTCTGCGGGTTGATGGAGATGCGGGTTGCGCCATACTGCTTGATGATACGCAGTTTTTCGGCATCAGTGCAATCGGGACGGCCTGCCTCCACCGTGTATTCATCAAGAGCAGCCAGATCAAAGGTGCGGGCAATATGGCTCATCAGCTGTTCCAGCTGGGCCGCTGAAAGCGCCGTAGGCGTGCCGCCGCCGATATAGAAAGTGCGGATGCGCAGGCCGCAGCGGTCGGCGGTCTCGCGGATAGCGGTCAACTCCCGGCACAGCTTGTCCACGTAGGGCTGCACCAGCGCGCGGGTGGCTTTGTCCCCCACCGTGCGGGAAACAAAGCTGCAATAGCTGCACCGGGTGGGGCAGAACGGGATGCCCGCATAGATGCTGCAATCCATGGGGTCGGCGGCGTCCAGCACAGGGCGCTGCAAGTCCGCAATGCCCAGCGCCAGCTTGAATTTTTCCGGCGTGCAGGCGAAGTGGTCGAGGAACTTTTCAGCGATAGCCTCCTCGCTCTCCCCCGCCGCTCGCAGGTCGTGGATGATGCGCACCGGGCGCACGCCGGTCATCATGCCCCAGGGCGGGTCGATGCCGGTAAGGTTTTTCAGCAGGCCGAATTCCAGCTTGCACAGGGCATATTCGGGGTCAGTTTCAGGGCTGCGCAGATCGGTGCGCCAATAGAGGCGGCCGTCCTTGCGTACAAGGATCAGGTCGGTCATTTCGTGGCTTTCCGCCAGGACGAAATCCTCGGTTTCCGGCAAGTTTTCTGCCTTTTCGGCGCCCGGGAAAAAGATACGGGCCGTATGCTCGGCTTCGTAACCGGCGGCGGGGCCGCGTAAAATGATCTGCATAGGTCCACCTCCTGTTCAGTCAGTTCTCTTTTGCTTAGGATGGCTTAGTAGGCCCAGCCGCCGTCCATGTAGGGATTGGTGCGGCGCTCCTGCCCGAGGGTGGAGAAGCTCTCGTGCCCCGGCAGGACCTGGGTGTCGTCGCCCAAAGGCAGGTTGGCCAGCAGGGACAGGCTTTCCTGCATCTGGCGCATGCTGCCGCCGGGCATATCGGTACGCCCGCAGGAGCCAGCAAACAGAGTATCACCACTGAAAAGCAGGTTACCACAGTTCAGCACCACACTGCCCTGGGTATGGCCGGGGGTGTGATAGATTTTAAATGTTAAACCGTCAATGTTCAACTCGTTATTGGCGGGCCAGTTCTTGTCCACCTGCCCGGGTTTCAACGGCAGCAGCTGGGTGCCGGCGGCGTCCACCGGGTCCATATAGACGGTGCAGCCGGTGGCCTGTTTCAACGCTGCCACGGCCCCCACATGGTCGTAGTGGCCATGGGTCAGCAGGATATGGGTCAGGGTGGCGTTCTCGGCTTTCAAGGCATCCAGGTAGGTCTCCGGCGCGGCGGCAGCATCGATGAGGATGCCATGCCCTGCGTCGGTGGTGATGAGAAAGGTATTGGTATACAGCGGCGGTAAGCCGTGGATGTGCTGAATTTTCATAAACAGCTCCTTATTTCTTCCACTCGTCGGTATCAATGACGATGGTCACGGGGCCATCGTTGACAAGATCGATCTTCATATCCGCGCCAAACTCCCCGTGCTGCACGTCTTTGAGGCCCTGATGGGACATTTCGTCGAGGAATTTCTCGTAGCAAGGCACAGCCAGATCGCCCTTGGCGGCATGGCTAAAACTGGGGCGTTTGCCGCGGGAGGTATCGCCGTAAAGCGTAAAGTTGGACACGACCAAAGCCGAGTAGCCCAGCTCCACTGCGCTGCGGTTCAGCTTGCCATCCTCGTCCTCAAAAATGCGCAGATGTGCGCATTTCTCGGCCAGTTTGGGCACGATGGCGATGTCGTCGGTATCGCGCACGCCCAGCAGGATGACAAGCCCGGGGCCGATGGGCCGGGGCTCTCCGCCGTTGACGGCCACGCTGGCACGGGTCACGCGCTGAATGACTGCTCGCATAAATAATAACTCCTTATATCAGTTGCGGTTCACGCTGACAACATCCTTGACCTTTTTCAGGCGGGCGACCACGCTGTTCAGGTGCTCGGTGTTGGTGATGCCCACGGTCACGCTCATGCGGGCGCGGCCCTGCTCGGCCGAGCGGGCGGTCAGCGAGTAGATGGGCACCCGCATATCACCCAGCGCCAGCGCCACGTCAGACAACAGGTTTGCGCGGTCCATGCACAGCAGATCCAGCGTAGCTTTGTAGTTTTCCTTGGCATCGTCGGCCCAGTAGGCGTTCACCCAGCGGTCGGCGTTCTCGCCCTGGCGCATGCTCTCCCGCACGTTGGCGCAATCCTTTTTGTGGATGGACACGCCGAAGCCGCGGGTGACGAAACCGATGATCTCATCGCCGGGCAGCGGAGAGCAGCACTTGGCAAACTTGATGGGGCAGTTGTCGATGCCCTCGACGACGACGCCGTCGGTGGAGTGCATCCGCTTGATGTCCACGGTCACAGGCTTGACCTCGGTGGCCTTGAGCTTGGTGTACTCCTCTTTCAGTTTGGGCAGCATACGGCTGATCTGCAAACCGCCGTAGCCGATGGCCGCATACATCTCATCCACCGAGTTGCAGTGGTTGCGGCGGGCCAGCACCTCCATAAAGGTCTCGTGCTGCTCATCGGTCATCGACATGAGGTTGCGGCGCAGCTCGCGTTCCAGTGCCTCGCGTCCCTCCTGGATATTCTCTTCCCTGCGTTCTTTCTTGAACCAGTTGCGGATCTTGTTCTTGGCTTCGCTGGTCTTTACAATGTTCAGCCAGTCGCGGCTGGGGCCGCGGTTTTCAGGGCCGGTGATGATTTCGATGATCTCGCCGGTCTGCACCTTATGATCGATGGGCACGATGCGGTTGTTGACCTTGGCGCCGATCATGCGGTTGCCAACAGCGGAATGGATGGCGTAGGCAAAGTCGATCGCGGTAGCACCGGCGGGCAGGTTGATGACGTCGCCCCGCGGGGTGAAAGCAAACACTTCCTCCGGCAGCAGGTCGCTCTTAATGTCGCTGAGCAGGTCGGTGGCATCGGCGCTGGAGCGTTGGCTTTCTAACAGTTGGCGCACCCAGGCCAGGCGCTCGTCCAGCTTATCACTGCTACCGTTGGTGATTCCTGCCTTGTACTTCCAGTGGGCGGCGATGCCGTACTCAGCCATGCGATCCATATCCCAGGTGCGGATCTGCACCTCAAAGGGGATGGCCTCGCGGCCGATGACGGTGGTATGCAGGCTCTGGTAGCCGTTTGGTTTTGGCGTAGAGATGTAATCTTTAAAGCGGTTAGGCAGCGGGTGGTACATGTCGTGGATGAGGCCCAGCGCGTTATAACACTCGGACACATTCTCGAGGATGATGCGCACGGCGTAAATATCGTAGATCTCCTCGAAATCCTTATTCTGCATGTACATCTTGCGGTAGATGCCGTAGATGCTCTTGACGCGGTGGCGGATGGTGGCTTTCTGGATGCCGTTTTCCGCCAGATGCTTGGCAATGGTGTGGCAGACCGTGTGCAGAAACTCATCGCCGTGCTTGTTCAGCAGGTCGCGGATGGTTTCGTAGCCCACGGGGTCCAGGTAGTGCAGGCTGCGGTCCTCCAACTCCTCCTTGATATTGCTGATGCCCAGGCGGTGGGCAATGGGGGCGTAGACCTCCATCGTTTCCAGAGCCTTATCGCGGCGCTTCTGCTCCGGCCAGGCGTCGCCGGTGCGCATATTGTGCAGCCGGTCGCACAGTTTAATGATCATCACGCGGACATCCTGACTCATGGCCAGCAGCATCTTGCGCAGGTTCTCGGCCTGGCGGTCCTCGACATTGGAGAATTTGATCTGGGTCAGTTTGGTGACGCCGTCCACCAGCAGGGCCACATCGGGGCCAAATTTCTGCTTGATTTCGGCCACCGTGACGGGGGTATCCTCGGCCACATCGTGCATCAGGGCGGCGGCGATGCTCTCGCTGTCCATACCCAGTTCCACCAGAATGGACGCCACCGACAGCGGATGGCAGATATACGGCTCACCGCTGCGGCGGCGCTGACCGCCGTGGGCTTTCTCGGCCAATGCGTAGGCACGGTCGATCATATCGAAATCATAGGGGCGGCCGCTGTCCACCAGCGACTGCTTTAAGTCCTCATAGGTGATGGGCATTTTTACATCACCGGTTTGGGTGTTTTCCATATGAGATTCCCCTTTTGCAATTTATTCCTCTTTCACGAGAGAGTGTAGGAGTCGCTGCTTGCATCGACCCGCGGGCGGGTGACAAGCCCCCGCCCCTACAGGATGTCACTTAACAACTGCTGCCAGCTTTTGCAGGATCGGCGCGCTGGCCAGGTCCTGCTTGGTGGTTACCGGCACGGGCAGCCAATGGCCGTTCTGCTCCTGGATCAGCCCCAGCTCGTGCAGGGCGGCCAAGCTGGTCAGGGTCTTGCCGGTGTTCTCCGGCCCTTGGGCGGCAAACACAGGCTGCAGATCGCCCGAGGCGACCTGCCCGCCCCGGATGCGCTTGTACAGCATCACGGTGTCGGCACGGTCGGGCAGCAGCGCGGCGGCGCGGGCGGGTTCCAGCGTGCCGCCGGTGCGGAACGCCTCGAACCAGGCGGCCTGCTCGCTGGGCAGATTGCCCAGCCCCGCGGGGCGGATGGCCCGCAGATGGGCCGAGACCATCGGCCCACTGCGCCCGGTAAAGATCGAAACTTCCAGCGCGGCTTCCACCGCTGTGCCCACCGGGTAGGCAAAAGCCGACGGTGCTACGCCGAAGATCGAGGCAAACAGGGTATCGTTGCCCTGGCGCAGCCGCACCCGGGTGTGGCGTCCCTCGGCGCCCATAGGCCAGATACCATCGATCATAGCGTCACAGACCAGCAGCACCGGCATGGGGTTTTCCCGGCCAAAGGGCGCCAGACGGGAGAGTTCCTGCACGTTGGGCAGCGTCAGCTCCGAGAGCTGCACCGCGGCGTCCAGTTTCAGTTCCGGCGCACCGTGGCGCGGCGCGTGCTCGGCCGCCCAGGCGTTGATGGCCTGGCGGAAAGCGGGCAGCTTTTCTTCCTCAATTTCCACACCGGCGGCCGCCGCATGCCCGCCAAAGCGGGTCAGGTATTGGGCGCAGCCAGCCAGCGCACCGTGCAGATCGAACGGGTCGGGCGCACGGCCGCTGCCGCGTCCCTCTCCATTTTGCAGCGAGATAACGATGGCGGGGCGGTTGTACTTTTCCATCAGCCGCGCGGCCACAATACCGATAACGCCGGGGTGCCAGTCCTCGCCGGAGACCACCAGTACGCGGTCCCGCTGGCGGGCAGGGTCGGCTTCCAGCGTCTTTTGGGCGGCAGCGAACACTTCCTGTTCCGTCTGCTGGCGTTCGGTGTTGATCTCCGCCAGGCGGGCGGCAATGCCGGCGGCCTGGGCTTCATCGGTGCAAAGCAGCAGCTTTAACGCGACCGCCGCATTATCCATGCGGCCCGCTGCGTTCAGCCGCGGGGCCAGGCTGTAGCTGACGGTGTCCGCGGTGACGGGCTTGCCCGCGACCCCGGCGTTTTCCATCAACGCCTGCAGGCCGGGGCGCATCGTGTCCTGCAAAAGGGCAAGTCCCTCCCGCACGAGGGTGCGGTTCTCCCCCACCAGCGGCATCACGTCAGCCACGGTACCCAGGGCCACCAGCTCACCGTACATTTCCAGCAAGTCCGCAGGCTCGCAGCCTTCCAGCGCGGCACAAAGCTTAAAGGCCACACCCGCGCCGCACAGATCCTTAAAGGGGCTTTCGTCATCCGCCCGCTTGGGGTCAACGACGGCGACGGCATCGGGCAGGGTCTCGCCGGGCAAGTGGTGGTCGGTCACGATAAGGTCCAGCCCCAGCTCCTTGGCACAGGCGGCTTCCTCGATGGCCGAAATGCCGTTATCCACGGTCACCACCAGCTTAAAGCCCTTTTCGGCCAGGCTTTCCAGCGCCGGGCGGGTCAGACCGTAGCCGGTGCCGCGGGTGGGCAACTTGCAGCGCACGTGGGCGCCCATACTGCTTAAACATTCATACAAAATGGCGGTGGCAGAGATACCGTCCACGTCATAGTCGCCATAAATAACGATGGTCTCCTCGTTTTCCACGGCCTGCTCGATGCGGGCCACGGCTTTGTCCATATCCCGCAGCAGGAACGGGTCCGAAAGTTCGGCCCCGGCTCCCAGCAGGGCCTGCACTTCGGCCGGGTCGGTACAGCCGCGGGCGGCCAGTACCCGGCGCAGCAGCGCACCGCACCCGGCCCCGGCCAATGCCTGCTCGGCGGCGGGGTCTGCGGTTTTGATCTGCCAGGCGGGATAGTTCATAAACGGGTTCTCCTTTTATCTTTTACTTTACCTTAAAGTCCGCGTCAAAATCATGGGTCAGGCCATCCTGGCGCAGCATGGCTTCCAGGGTGTCGATCTCGGTGGAAACGTCCATGCTCACATCTTGCAAAAGGGTGTCGTACAGTTTGGTGTAGGCCCCATTCAGCGTATGCAGGATGGCGGTGATGTCCCGCCGGATCTCGGCGGCGTTGGCGGTGTCGCTCTCCCCTAACCCTTGCGCCGTGTCCAGCAGCTTGCGGGTGGTGGGCAGGTAATACTCGCGGAAGCGGCGCACCCGGGGCAGCTGCTCGGGGTGATTATGCACGAAGCCCAAAATCGACGCGCAGGTCTTCTGCATCCGGGTCAGTTCTTCGTCCGTCTGGATACCCAGCTTGCCACGGCAGATTTTTAGATAGTTCAAAAAATCCACGCCGTCGCGGTTGAATTGTTCGGCATCCGTCAGGGTTTGCACGGGCGCGGCCTGCGGGGCCGGGGTACCGGCCGGGCAGAGGGAATCGTCCAGATACAGCGTGCTGTAGTCGTCGCTGATGGCGGCGTTGGGCAGGTCGCCGTTGGCCACAGCTTTGGCCACCGTGTCGTAGGCTTTCTCCTGCTTAATTTGGGCCTTGCGGGCCAGGGATGGCAGGTCGCAGGTCCAATCGTTGGCGGCTCGCAGCAGTTTGCGCAGGCGGCCAAAGTAGCTGAGCTTTTTCATACCCACAATGGCCATGAACAGAAAACCCAGCGTGACCGGGTAAAATACAGCGGTCAGAATCGGCAGCGCCACAAATTCGTCGGGTGTCAGTCCCAGCGTACCCGCGCCGACAGCGGTCAGGATGCCCAGCACCAGCGCTGCGATGCCGAAGCAGCCGGTGAAGGTCCAGCCCACAGCCGTAAGCACCACGCCCACCGATTGGCCGCCGTTTTTCCATTTGCGCTCCAGGCGGCGTTTCCAGGCGGAGAAGCTGTCCGGCTGGGCGTTGGCACGGTTCATGGCGTCTCCAGCCTGCTCCAGTGCATCGGCAATGCTGCCCAGCACCGAGGAGCCGACCTGCGTGCCAAACTGTACGGCAGAGTCGATCATATCGCCGAGGTCATAATCGTAGTTGTTTTTGTTGTTATCGGGCATTTTATATCCTTACTCACACGGTTTGTATCGTTTCATCAACTCAGCGGCACAACGCACACCGTCTACGGCGGCGGTCATGATGCCGCCGGCGTAACCGGCGCCCTCGCCGCATGGGTAAAGCCCGGGCAGGGCTTCGCACACCAGCGTTTCCTTATTGCGTACCAAACGCACCGGACTGCTGGTGCGGGTCTCTAGGCCCGTCAATACGGCGTCCGGGGCACGGTAGGCGGCCAGCTTGCGGCCAAAGGCGGTCAGGCCCTCCTGCAGGGCGCTGCTCAGTTCATCGGGCAGTAGTGCGCCCAGGTCGGCAGGCGTTACGCCGCGGGGGTAGGTAGGCTGCACAGCGCCCAGTTCCAGCTGGCCGCGCCCGGCCAAAAAGCTGCCCACGGTCTCGGCCGGGGCCAGGTATCCCCCGCCGCCCGCACGGTAGGCGGCCTGTTCCAACTGGCGCTGAAAGGCTACCGCCTTGGTTGGGTCATTATCAAAGTCGCGGCCGTCCACGCTGACCACCACCGCCGCGTTGGCGTTTTTGCCGTTGCGGGCATGCAGGCTCATGCCGTTGGTGACCACAGCGTTTTCCTCGCTGGCGGCGGCACAGACCGAACCGCCGGGGCACATGCAGAAGGTGTACACGCACCGCCCGCCGCTGACATGCTGGCTGAGTTGGTACTCGCCCACCGGCAGCACCGGGTGGCCGGCGGCGGCGTGGTAGAGGCTCTTGTCAATTTCGGTTTGCAGGTGTTCGGCCCGGAAGCCCACCGAGAAAGGCTTGCACTCCAGCGGCAGGCCTGAACCGTGCAGCATGGCAAAGGTGTCCCGGGCGCTGTGGCCAACCGCCAGGATCAGCTGCTCGCAAGCAAAATCGCCCGCCGTGGTCTCAACGCCCGCCAGGGCACCGTTTTCGATCTTCAGACCGGTCAGGGCAGTGTTGAACCGCACCTCACCGCCCAGCGCGATAATTTCCTGCCGGATGCTGCGGATGATGCCGCGCAAAAGGTCAGTACCCACATGGGGCTTTTGCCGCCAGGCAATGTCCGCCGGGGCGCCGTGCTGCAAAAAGGCATCGGTCACAAAGGCGCAAAGCGGGTCGCCCACGCGGGTGGTCAGCTTGCCGTCGGAGAAAGTACCTGCGCCGCCCTCGCCAAACTGGATGTTGGCGTTCAAGTTCAGTTCACCGGTCTTTTCAAAATGCTCGACGGCTTTCACGCGCTCGTCCAGTTCTGGGCCGCGTTCCAGCACCAGCGGACGGAAGCCGCTGCGGGCCAGCAGCAGCGCGGCAAAGAGGCCCGCCGGGCCAAGGCCCACGACCACCGGGCGCGTTTTTAACGCTGTATCGCCTACCGAGAAAGAAAACCTGGCGGGCTGTGTGAAACAGACGCAGGGCGAGGCCCCGGCGTATGCCGATTCCTCACCCTCGTCTTTGAGCGTGATCGCCATGGTATAGACCAGCACGGGCTTGCCGTGCCGGGCATCTACCGATAATTTTGCCACCCCGCAGCGGGCCGCTTTGTGGGCGGGCACGCGCAAGATGTGCAAAGCCTGGGCCGCCGCCTCTGCGTCCGGGTCAGGACAGCTGAGCGGCAGGCGGATATTGCGGACTAATAGCATAGATAACCTCTTTGGCTCCCTCTGTGAGACAGACTCCCCCGACGCGGGGGAGGTGGCACGAAGTGCCAGAGAAGGAGTGCTGTCAGTGAAGCTGACTGAGGGAGAGACATTCAAACCAAGGCTCTCTCCCCCACCCGCTTCGCGGGAGCCCCCTCCCAGAGGGGGCCATTTGCGGGATGCGCACTTTTTATTTCGCCGTGACCTCGCACTGTACCGTGTAGCTGCCAGTGGCGAAGATGCGGGTGGAGGACGGGATCTGGATGGTGACCGGGATAGTCTGCTGGCCCACCGTCAGGCTGATGCTCTGGCAGTCGATCTGCGCGACTACGCTGTCGGCGGACAGCTCCTCGATCTCATCCTTCGGGCCGTACAATTCCACACCGCTGACCAGGCTGGACAGGATCTCCATATCATAGTTGCTGGGCACGTTGACCAGCCGGATGTTGGAGATGTTCAGCGTAGTGGAGGCCATGTCCGTAGTGTCAAAGCTCAGCGTTACATTTGTCACGCCGTCCAGCGAGACTACGCCGGCGGGCAGCTCGATCAAACGCTGGTAGTCGCGGTCCATCTCGAACTCGCGGGCCAGGTCAAAGTCGGTCACGGTCAGGCTTTCCAGCGCACTGACGGTGCGGGCCGGGCCTGCTACGCGCAGCTTCTGCTGGCTCAAGGTGTAGTGCAGGCTGCTGGTGTCAAAGCCGTTGGGCACGCCGATGAAATCCACTTCCAGCGGCAGCTCCCGCACCTGGTAGATCGTCAGCGTGACGTTGGCGGAATCGCTGTCCATCGTAGTGTACTGCGGGGTGATGGTGTTGCCGTTCTCGTCCCGCAGCTCCAGCGTGGAGGGCGTGGTGGTGGTGTCGGCCAGCGCGTCGTCGCTCAGCACCGGGGCCACCACCTGGCTGATCTGATCCAGCTCACTGGTGGGGCCGCGCAGCGTGATCTCGGCGGGAACAGCGGAGGTCTTGTTCAGCATATAGCCGTCGGCGATAGAGACAGCCGAGGCATCCACCGTGACGGGCACGGTCTTTTCGCTGACTTCATCGAACACGACGTCGATCGTATCGTAGGGTTTTTCCACTATACACTTGATGTTGCCCGAGTAGTCGGTGGTATTGGTCACACGAGCCTGCAGGCGCAGGGTGACCTTGCCCGCACCGCTGACGCCGGAATAGCTGGGATAGACCATGATGTCGGAGCTGGTCATCTTACCAATGCTGGTGATGTTGCCCTCGACCCGCACGGTTACGCCGCTGATGTCGGGCCGCTCCACAATGTCCAAGCCTTGGTTGGTGTAGGTAGTGGCGGAGTTGGCGTAGTTGATGGGCACATCCCGGATGGTGGTGCTGCCCTGGGGATCGATGTAGATGGTAACGACCAACCAGGTAGCCAGGCCGCAGGCCAGCGCCATCAGGATGGAAACTACGCGGTTATCCATCAGGGATTTGCGCCCCTGGGGTGCGTTATTCGGCTTTGGCATGGGGTGCGTTTCCTCCTTTTCGCAGCAGTTTTTTCAGCACGGATTCGTTGTCTTCCTCGGTCTCCTCAGGCGGGACGACCTCCTCCTGCAAGAGGTTAAAGAGGTTCTGGCGGTCCAGGCGGCGGATCAGCACGCCGTTTTTTGCCAGCGAGATAATGCCGGTCTCCTCGGACACGACCACGACGATGGCGTCGGAATTCTCGCTCATACCCAAGCCGGCGCGATGGCGGGTGCCCATATCCTTGCCCATATCCAGGTTGTTGGAAAGGGGCAGCACGCAGCCCGCAGCCACAATGACGCCGTCCCGGATGACGACTGCGCCGTCGTGCAGGGGCGTGCCCTCGTAAAAGATGGTGCCCAGCATTTCGGGGATGACGTCAGCGTGCATCGGCGTGCCGGTGCGGATGATCTCGTCCAGGTTATTGCGGCGTTCCAGCACCATCAGGGCACCGGTGCGGGTGTCGGAAAGCTGTTCAGCCGCATCGCAGATGGCAACCACAGCGCTCTGCCACACACCGCGCAGCGAAGGATCGGTGCGGCGGTTGCCGAACAGCCGGTTCGCCCATACGGTGGTCTGGCCCATGCGCTCCAGTGCACGGCGCAGCTCCGGCTGGAAGATGACCACCGCCGCCGTAAAGGCCACGGTGACCACGTTGTTCAGTACCCAGGTGACGGTGCGCAGGTCCAGCAGCACCGCGAAGCCGTAGAATAAGATCAGCAGCGCGATGCCCTTGACCAGCTGGCCGGCCCGGGATTTGCGGGCGAACTGGATGAGCTGGTAAAACACAAAGGAAATGATCAGGATGTCGAGCGTGTCTGAAAACAGATCGAACGCCCGCAGACTGCTGATGATAGCGGATAACGTTTGGTTTTGCAGCATGGGTAAAGTCCTGTCCTTTCCCTCTTAAAGGTTGGTTACGTTCACTCGATCAGAGCGACAGCGTGGGCCGCAATGCCCAGCCCTTCGCCGGTAAAGCCGAGATGTTCCTCGGTGGTGGCCTTTACGCTCACAGCGTCCAGCGGCAGGCCGAAGGCATCGGCGATATTCTTACGCATAGCCGGGATATGGGGGGCCAGCTTCGGCCGCTGGCATAGGATCGTCGCATCGATGTTGCCCACCTTGTAGCCGTGAGCGGCGATAATTTTCGCTACTTCGCGGGTCAGCGCCAGGGAGTCCGCGCCCTTGTAGGCGGGGTCGGTATCAGGGAAATGCTGGCCGATGTCACCCAGGGCCGCTGCGCCCAGCACGGCGTCCATCACCGCGTGCAGCAGCACATCGGCGTCGGAATGGCCCAGCAGGCCTTTCTCGTAGGGGACCTCTACCCCACCTAAGATAAGCTTGCGGTCCTCGACCAAACGGTGTACATCATATCCGTGACCAATACGCATGGTGTTCTCCTTTTGTAAGTCCTCTTTGGTGGTGATTTTTAAATTGGCGTAGTCACCCGCCGTCAGTGTGACGGGCAGGCCGGCCAGTTCAAACAGGCTGCAATCATCGGTGACCAGGCTGGCTTTCTCGCCGCTGACAGCTTCCAGCGCCTGTAAGTACAGTGCCCGGTCAAAGCACTGGGGCGTCTGCACAGCGTAAAGGGTGGCGCGGTCCGGCGTGGTGACGACTTTGCCGTCCTTGTCCGCCACCTTGATAGTATCCTTCACGGGCACCGCCGGGGCGGCAGCGCCGGTCTTGGCGGCAGCCTGCAAGACCTGGGTGATGACTTCCTCGCTGGCAAAGGGGCGGGCAGCATCGTGGATGGCCACCAGCTGGCCCTTGGCGGCAGCCAGGCCATTATGCACACTGTCGGCACGGGTCGCGCCCCCCTGCACCACGGTGCAGGGCTTGGGGCAGGCCGCGGCGATAGCCTCGCACTGGGGGCGGTTGCCGCCCGCCACCAGTACCAGCTCGTCCACCGCCGGGTGGGCGGCAAACAGGGCACAGCTTGTCTCCAATACCGTGCGCCCATCGGGCAGGCAGTAGCTGAGTTTATCAAATCCCATGCGGCGGGAGGCCCCCGCGGCCACAATAATGGCAGTTACAGTTGGCAGCCCCTTTTGCGGCATACAGCTGCGCCCCCTTACACTTAGATATATACTTATCATTATACAGGGTCAGCTTGAAAAAATCCACTAAAATCAAGAGGTTTTTTCGGTGAAAGTTCCGAAGGTGCTCTCCCACCTTACACGACCTTATACGAGCGGCACAGAACCACCTTGACGGAACTGCCTGTACCTTCTATAATAGTATATAGAAATAACAAGCCACAGAAACGGAGGCTTTTGCCTATGGCGTGGATGATCGTATGTGACAGCTCCTGCGAGATCCGGGAGCTGGAGCACCCCAGTGCCGGGGTGCAGTTTGCCCTTGTACCGTTCAAGATCCGTGTGGGTGAGCGCGAATATGTGGACCTGGCCACCCTGAATGTGCCCCAGATGCTGCAGGCCATGACCGACTACAACGGCGCCAGCACCACTGCCTGCCCCAGCCCGGAAGAATGGGCCGAGTATTTTTTGCAGGCCGATAACTGCATTGCGCTGACCATCAGCAGCAATCTTTCCGGCAGCTATAACGCCGCCGTGGCCGCCCGGACCATGGTGCTGGAAGAACACCCCGAAAAGAAGATCTTCATTCTGGACACCCTCAGCTGCTCCGGTGCGCTGGCCGGTGCGGCCGAGCTGGCCAATAAGCTTATCGGCGAGGACCAGACATTTGAGGACATCTGCTTTGCGCTGGAAAAGTTCGCTGAAAGCACCCACATCCTGTTTTCCCTGGCCAGCTTTGACAACCTGGCCAAGAACGGCCGCGTCAGCAAGGTGGTAGGCTTTATCGCAGGCCGCCTGAACATGCGTGTACTGGGCCGCCGCACCTCCGATGGTAAGATCGACTTCTACTTCAAGACCCGCGGCGAGACCCGCGTGCTGGCCAAGATTCTGGAGCAGATGGACGAGGACAACTACGACGGTGTGCACCCAGTGCTCATCAGCGAGTGCGGCAACCAGACCGCCGCCCGCCTGCTGGAACACGGCATCCTGGCCAAATGGCCCGAAGCCCCTGTGCGCATCGTGCCCTGCAGCGGCCTGTGCAGCTTCTATGCCCAGGACCAGGGTATTATCATCACCTACTGATTTTTGCAATTTTACCAACAACACCCCCGCACAGCCGTTTTGGCTGTGCGGGGGTGTTGTTTATTTTTGATAACTAAAAAAGGATTATTCTTTGTTCGCCTTGCGCTTCATACGCTCCAGCAGGGCAGCTTTCTGCTTGTCCCACTTGGCGTCGGCCTCGGGGGTGGCAGGCTCAGTGCACCGGGCAAAGCTCCAATGCAGGCCGTCGCGGCGGCTGAGCTTGAACCGCAGGTACCACGCCCCGCAGTAGGGGCATGTGCAGCGGGTGTAGTAGCCGGTGTTCCCCCGCTTGAGCCACACTTCGTCAGGCGTCAGCGGTGCGCTGCACTCGGGGCAGGCTGCTTCGGTCAGTTCGGACACGTTGCGGTAGTCGTCATGCTCCATCCGGTTCATGAACAGGCGGATGTCCCGCGCGGCGGGGTTCGGCTCGGCGCCCAGCAAGGCTTCTTTCAGCAGTTCTTCCTCGGTGGGGTAGGTCGCCAGCCCCTCGGCCAGCGGCAGCTTACGGCAGACCTTGGTGGTGTACAGTGCGTCATCCAAAGCGTTGTGGAAGGGTTCCTCCTTGGGGATGCCCAGCCGGTCGACCACGCTTTCCAGCGTCAGGCCCTCCCCTTCTTTGCGGGGATAGGCCTGCAAAAAGATACGCTGCAGGTCGTACCAGCGGTCGGGCCAGTTCTCATCCAGGCCTGCCAAAAAAAGGTTCTGCTTCAGAACAGGTACGTCATCCAGGCCCCATTCGGCCAGCTCGGCGTCCGGGCCGGCCCAATCCAGGAACTTCTGCAGACCCTCTTTCATCGGCAACCCGGCGTCCAAGTCGCCCTGGCTCAGGCCGGTCACTTTGGCGATGTGGTGCTGCAATTTGCGGAAGATGCGCGGGCGCAGGTTCACTTCAAAAGTATCCAGCACGTCGCCGCGGGCATTGATGCGCACCGCACCAATCTGGATGATCTCACCCCGCAGCGTCAATTCTGTACCGTGGTACAAAAACGTTTTGGGCTGATACCCGATATTCCATTCGAGGTCAAAAACGATCAGATTCACAGGTCAGTTCTCCTCGCTCAAGATAAATTTTTCTACAGCCAGCCCCACACCGTCGTGGTCGTTGTCGGCCGTCTGGTAGTCGGCCGCCGCTTTTACGGGGGCCTGGGCATTGCCCATCGCCACGCCCATACCGGCGCAGCGGATCATCGGCAGGTCATTCCAGCCGTCGCCGCAGGCCATCAGGTTGGCAGCGGTCAGGCCTTTGGCGCGCAGCAGCATCTCCAGCGAGGTATCCTTGCCCACGCCCAGCGGCATCGTCTCGATAAAGAAGGGCTGGCTGCGGCAGATGGACAGCTTGCCCGCAAACTCCTGCTGCATCAGCTCCTCCACATGGGGCATGTCCACAGGGTCGCCGGTCAGCAGCAGCTTGTTGATGGGATAATTCACGGTGGCAGGCAGGTTTTCTACCTGGCGCACCGGGATCTTGTTGATGCGGGCTTCCTCCTGCACGTAGGGGCTGGAGGCGTTCTCGGTAATGATGCCGTGGGCGTCGTAGGTCAAGGGCACCACGTTCCAGTAGCGGGAGAAGGTGCACACCGGCTCGATGAGGTCCGGCGGGAAGGCGTGCTGCACCAGCGTGTGGCCGGTCTTGCAATCGATGATCTTGCCGCCGTTGTAGCTTAAAATGCAGCCGCCGTATTTTTGCAGTTCCAGTTCCCGCGCCAGCGGCTCAATGCCGACGGTGGGGCGGCCGCTGGCCAGCACGATGCAGACGCCGCGGGCTGCGGCTTCCATCAAAGCTGCCTTGGTGCGTGGCGTGATGATTTTCTCGCTGTTGGTCAGTGTACCGTCCAGATCCAGTGCCAGGACTTTGTATTGCATAGGTATCCCCCGATTACTTATATTAAATCCATCCTATTTTACCCCAAACCGACAGATTGTGCAAGGGGCGCAGCGCGTCGGACAAAAATCAGCCTTTTCTAACGTATTGACAAACTTTCTTTTCCATAGTACACTACAAAAAGAACATAAGGGAGTAGTCAGCACCCTATGCGGTGGAGCAGCCGTGCGGTGCAGTTCTGCCAACATAATGGGGCGTGCCCCTGGCTTAACTTTAAACGACGAGACTTATCTGTTCAGCGCCTTTTGCGCAGGACAGATAGGTCTTTTTTGTGCCCTTACAAAAACGGAGGAATACCCATGACATTATTTGACCTGATCCTGATCGCCATCAGCCTTTCCATGGACGCTTTTGCCGTTTCGATCTGCAAGGGCCTTTCGGTCCACAAGGTCAGCTTTGCCCACGCCATGACCTGCGGGCTGTGGTTCGGCGGCTTCCAGTTCTTGATGCCCACACTGGGCTTCTTCCTGGGTGACCGCTTCGCCGTGGTCTTGACCAAGTTCGGTCCCTGGGTCGCCTTTGTGCTGCTGGCCATCATCGGCGTCAACATGGTGCGGGAAAGCTTCGGCGGCGACGAAAAGCTGGACGATGACTACTCCGCCAAAGCGATGCTGCCGCTGGCCGTTGCCACCAGCATCGATGCCTTCGCCGTCGGCGTCAGCTTTGCCGTCATGCAGGTCAATATCCTGCCCGCCGCCGGCCTGATTGGCTGCATCACCTGCCTGCTGTCTGCCATCGGTGTGCGCGTAGGTGCTCTCTTCGGCGATAAGTACCGCGCTCCTTCCGAGCGCATCGGCGGCATCGTGCTGATCCTGATCGGCCTCAAGACCCTGCTGACGGGGCTGGGAATTTTGTAATTTTTGCTATATACTTTCCGTTCCCATTGTAAGGGTCGATGCTCGCACCTACCCGCTCCCGCAGCCATTCGATCTTCCAACAAACAAAAAGTGCATGCGCCTTCACCCGGCCCATGCACTTTTCTTTTCCTATTTTATTATCCCCGGCAGGCGTCCACAAAACTGCGCAGCAAACTTTGGCTTTCCGCCGCCTGCCAACGATGTTCCGGGTGCCACTGCACGGCCTGCACAAAACGGTATTCCGGCAAGTGAACAGCTTCGATCAGCCCATCCGAGGCCACCGCCTGGGCACGCAACGCCGGAGCCAGCCCCTTGATGCCCTGATGATGGCGGCTGTTCACTGCCAGCAGACCGGGGCCGTACAACTCAGCCAGCGGCGTGTCAGGCAGGATGTTCACTTCATGCACGGTGCGGTCATACGGCTTGTCCATACTGTGGATGATCTCGGTGCCGGTCTGGGTTTTCAAATCCTGATATAGCGTACCTCCCAGCACCACATTTAAAATTTGCAGCCCGCGGCAGATGCCAAACACCGGCTTGTCCGCCTGCAAAGCCAACTCGATGAGCCTGGCCTCCATGCGGTCACGCCGCGGGTCATTTTCGCCGCAGAACGTTTCTTTTGTCTCACCGTACAGCACCGGTGCCACATCGTTGCCTCCGGTCAGCAAAAGGCCGTCCACCCGGTCCACAATGTCTTTCAGCATAGCAGCATCATCCGTCAGCGGCAGCATCATCCCGATGCCCCCAACTGCCTCCAGCCCCTGCATGTACCCGGGCAGCATCCACAGGCTGTCACGTCCCGCGTCCACGATAGGCGTCAATCCAATCAACGGTTTCATTGGCTGTCCCCTTCCCTCTCTATAATTTTGCATTATAGCGCAGCCTGGAAGCGGTGTAAAGCACCCACCCCGATTCACGTAGATTTTTAAGAAAACACCCGAAAAAAATGTTGGATTTTAAGACCAACCGTTGTTATTCAGCGCACAATTTTATTTTTGCAGGTACTTTTCCGCGTCCTTTTCCATCTCTTTCCAAACGGGATAGGCAGCGCCATTTTCCTCAAACAGCTTTTTCAGGTCGCGGTTAAGCGTGCTCATCTCCTCAATGGCATTCATTGCGTGGTCCGAGGCGCAGACTTTGCCCAGGCCCGTTGCGCACATCAGGGTAAAGAATTTCACGCAGGTCTTGCGGTACTTTTCGCCCTCAAACTCCTCGTCATCCTTGGGCAAAATCGCATGGCCGCTGTTTTTCAGAGCGCGATAGCCCTCTACATTGGCATCGGTCATCTTATTAAAGTAGGTGGTGTCCCCTTTCAGCCGCTTGAGGTCACCGTCAGTTTTGTAGCAGGCAAAGGCCACTGGCAGCACAAAGGCGGCGTGACAAAGCAGATAGTCCCCCATGTTCGGCTCGTATGTGACTTTATAACCCGTGCCGGCAAAGATTTTCTGAATCAGCTGCTCGTTAGATTGCGCACCGCGCAGCTGGCCGATCGTAATTTTTTTCAGATCAACTGAAACAACACGGTCCTGCTCACGGTGCCCTGCCGAAGAGGCAAAGGCGAACATCACATTCTTTTCTGGCAGAGCCGTCACCAGTTTCTCTGGCTGCACATTATTGCCCAGGAAAACAACGTTTTTGCTCTTATTGGCGCGCAACGCATCCAGGATCGTAGCCACCTGCGTGTAGCGCGCAGCAACGAAGATCACATCATACTCATCCTCCGATGCCAATTCCGATACCACCGGCACACGGACGGTCGATTTCACTGGGAGCACATAGTTTTTAATGCACAGCCCGTTTGTTTTGATGGTCTCGGCCCATTTCCCTCGCGCAAGCAGAGTAACGTCCTTCCCTGCCTTGAAAAAGTCTCGTGCCAGATTGCACCCCAGCACACCCGCACCATATACAAGAATTCGCATCGTGGCCACCCTCCTCTATTTTGCAGTTATTCGATGCTAACCCATTGTTACAAGCATACGCCGGACTTGGGGTGCTGTCAAGCGCTGTACCCTCAAATCCTCGTTTGCTTCATCAACTTCAGCCGTCTATCTCCCTCAGTTCTGTAGGAACGGCTGCACATAACAAAAAGCTCTGCCTCCGAAGAAGCAGAGCTTTTATGGTGAACCAAACCAGAACAAAAACGAACCGCGCTCTCGGCCGTTTGTTCGGTATTTTTTCCGTGTAAAAATCTCTCTTTGCTATTGCTTGCGGCGGTTCCGTTATCGGGGCCGCCGCTTTTTTTGCTTTCCGGGCCCGGCGGGAGGGGCTCGACGTCGCCAGCACTCTCAAGCATTTCGGCGTAACTGATTTGCTTACCGCCGCGCACGTTGAAATAAATAACGATACGGTCGTCGTAGACGTACACGGAATTTATGAACGTTTCGACAATGCGCCGCCGAAACTCGGCCTCAAGGGGGTCGCCATTGCAAAATTGCTTTAACCACGCAACGACCTCGTCGCGGGTGTACGTTATAGCCGCCGCGATCTTGAGCCCGGAGAGCTCAGCCTCGAGCTCGCTTTTCTGCGCCTCAAGCTCGACGACGTGCTTATTTATACGATCGACTGCCGCCGCGCTGGGGGCCGCAAAGAGCAAGTCGGTCGTTTTGTCGAGATCACGGTCGAGCTTTGCAATGCGGGCCTCGAGGGCGCTGACACGTTGCCCGTCAAAACTCTCTTTGTAGCACTCGACGACGCGATCGGCGATATACTCGAGCCGTTCCGGGGCCAGCACATACGCACACGTTTGCTCGACGATATACCACTCGAGAAAATCTTTGTCCTCGGTTTTCTTTCCGCAAGCTCGCTCGCGCTTTTTCGTCCTGCAAATATAATGCCTGTAATATTTACCACTGCGCCCCTTGCCGCCGCCCGACATGAGCGGCGCCCCGCAATAACCACAAAACGCCTTGCCGCACAAAATGAACGGCTCGGCCGCCTTATATGCGGCAGGGGCGCGGCGGTTCTTTTTGGTACGCGCTCGCGCGGCCTCGAAAAGCTCGTCGCAAATCAGCCGGGGCCACTCGACGGGAATGCCGCGCCACATACCGCGGCCCGTGTATTTCTCGTTCCGCAATATCGAGCCGATTATATTGTCGCTCACCTTGCGCCCGTTGACTTTTGTATCGAGGCCACGGCGCTGCATTTCGCGGTATAGCTCGGCGGGCGTCTCCCCTTTTGCGTATGCCTCGAAAACGTGCTTGACGAACTCGGCCCGATCGCCGTCAGGAACGGCGCTCTCACCCTCGAGGCGATACCCATACGGCACAGAGCCCGTATTATGCAAGCCTTTTTTCGCGCTCGTCGTCATGCCGCGCAAGACCTTTTTTCGGAGGTCACGGCTATAATACTCGGCGGACGCCTCGAGAATTGCCTCGAGAATAATACTCTCGTCGCCCTCGCCGATATTTTCCATTGCGGAAAGCACCGAAACGCCGTTTTGCTTGAGCTTGTGTTTATAGAGGGCACTGTCGTATCGGTTACGAGCGAAACGGTCGAGTTTCCAGACGATAACGCGGTCGAACTGCCGTTTTTTACTGTCGTCGATCATGCGTTGAAAATCTGGCCGCTCGTCTGTTTTGCCGCTGATCGCGCGGTCGGCGTAGATACCGACGACCATGAGCCCGCACCGCTCGGCATAGGCACGACAATCGGCTATTTGATCTTCAATACTGCGCTCGCGCTGGTGAGTACTGCTATACCGGGCGTAAATTACCGCCCGCGGCGTACCGTCAAACTCGGCCCCGGCGGCCTTTTTTTGTTGTGCCATAATCACTCGCCCAACATGTCGTAAAAAGCGCCCTCGTCGATAATGGCAAGGTTTGCGCCCTTTTTCTGCAAATCCTCGGCTTTTTTCAGCTTGCCAGTTTTGCCGCCCTTTACAGAGGCGCAATAATCTGTAGAGCCGACAACGAGAAAGTCGGTTTTCTTTGTGACACCGTTGCCGACGGAACCGCCGATATTTACGACGGCTTGCGCGGCCTCGGCGCGAGTCATACCGTCAAGAGCGCCAGTAAATACGCATACCTTGCCGAATAGCGGGCTCGTTTCGTCGGGCTCGCCCTCGGCAACCAGCGCGGCGAGGTCGAGGCGGGAGCCGCTCTTTCCGCTGTGCGACTTGAACAGCGCGGCGAGGTCAACACCGTCGTTCTCGACGTGCTGGCGCATTGCCTCCAAACACTGCGCGGCCGCCAGCGCGTCGGCGAGGCCCCTGTGCTCGGGCAACTGATTCACGCCGAGATACTGCGCGACCGTGGCGAGCTTGTGGTCTGGCAAATCGGCATACAGACGGCGGGACAGGCGCAGCGTATCAACATAGTCGTTCGTAGGAACGGACAGGCCGCACCGCTCGGCGCTGTCATACAAGAAATTCACATCATACGCGACACTGTGACCGACAATAACGTCGGCCGCGACGAAATCGAAAAAGGCGGGCAGTTCTGCCGCAATCGTCGCGGCACTCTCGAGCATTTCGTCTGTAATGCCCGTAAGCTCGGAAACATAGGGGTCAAGAGGGGCCGAGGGCTTTACGAGGCGGGTATATTCGGCGACGGGCTTGCCGCCGCGAACACGGACGGCCGAGAGCTCGATAATCTCGTCGAACGTGGGAGAGAGGCCAGTTGTTTCAATGTCGAGGGCAACATAGTCGAGAGGCAGGGCGACAAGGCTCGAGCCTTTTAAGGGGCGCTTTTCAGAAATAGAAATCATAGCAAAAACCTCTTTCCAAAATTTGTGCAATGACCCCGGCGGGGCCTTGCTGTATTATGTTATACTGGGCTGCTATATGTAAAACACAAAGACAACCCAAACACCACGGACAAAAAGCGGTACTGTTATTTTTTCGCCCCTGCGCGGTGCTTTTCCAGTTCAACCGCGTCGGCGACGGTGCGGACGGTTTCGGCGGCGTCGGCCGCGACAGCGCTGAAACGGGTGCTTTCCACATATTCACGCTCAAGGGTTGCGTCAACGGCAGCCTTGCCGCGCTCGTCGAGAGCGCGGTATTTTTTTAGCATTTTCCACTCGGGGAGAGAAACGCCGCCGTCGTTATCGTCGAGGCCAAGGAGCCAAGAAGAACTAACGCCGAGAACCTCAATCAATTTCTTGATTTTGAAAAGGTCGGGTTCTCTGTTTCCCTTTTCGTAACCTGTATATGTACTTTTTGCGACGCCGATAGCCTCGGCAAGCTGTTCTTGCGTGAGCCCCTTTTCTTTGCGAGCGAACAAAAGTCTTTCACTAAAAGTCATGGTATAACCCCCTCGTTTTCTTATATAATACATTGCCGCACGGGAGCCGTCAATACAAAAGATTGCATTTTGCAAACAATATTTAGCAAAATGCGTTGACAAGGTTGCGTATTGCGACTATAATGAGCTTGTAAGGACGCAAAATGCAAACATTTTATGGAGGTGGTTATATGTTTCGCAACCTCGAGGCAGAACAGCGCCGCGCAGGAATGACAAATACGGACGTTGCGGAGTATCTCGGCGTGTCCCGCGCAACATACGAAAACAAGAAAAAGGATGGGAAATTTACTCGCCCGGAAATCGTAAAGCTCTTGCGCCTGTTTAATTGCAAATTCGAGTATCTGTTCGACACGGACGCAAACAACAACCCGGCGGCATAAGGCGAAAGAGGTTGAATGTTATGGAATGGAGAATCAGAAAAGACGCCCACGGCGGGTTTTCCGTCGAAAGAGGATTGAACCACAAGGGCGGCGAGAAAATCCCCGGCGTGATGGGAACCACAATGCCCGCGTTCATCGTGTACGAATCGGCCCACTTCGACACAGATGAACAGGTCAAGAGCTTTATGAAACGGAAACGGGCCGGGCTCATGCAGGGCGGCGAAAGCTGGGCCGTAACAGACAACCTCGGCGTCGTACATTGCGAGCGTTGCGGGGCCGAACTGATTTGCGACGATTGCGGCGATATGCCCGAGAGTTGCCCGAAATGCCGCCGCACAATCAACTGGAGTACATTTGACGCATGACTCTCGGAGAATTGCTCGCGGTGATACCGCCCGCGACATACGTTTTTATCGCCATCGACCGACAGCACCCGGGCCGCGCAGAGGGCACAATTTACGGCCCGCGCGAGGGTTTGAAAATTCCGCAAGGCATAGAGGCGGCAACTGTAACTTGCCTATACCCCGACCGTTTCGGCAACCGAACCGCGGGCGGCCTTGCGATATTTGTGAGGGAGGCTTAAACAATGCCGGGATATACGCGGGAGGACTTGAAGCGACTGCAAGCTATGAGCCTCGACGACAAGATTCAACACTCGATCTCAATGATAGAGATTTTCTATATGAGGGAGCACGGCGGTTGTTATTACAGCTTTTCGGGCGGCAAAGACAGCACGGTTCTAAAATCGCTCATGGAGATCGACTATAACGGTTCTCTCGTCAAGGACGTTCCCCTCGTATTCTCGGACACTGGCCTCGAATACCCGGAAATTCGCAAGTTTGCCATGTCGCAAGAGAACGTGACGGTCATTCGCCCGAAACTGAATTTTGTCGAGGTCTTGCAAAAATACGGCTACCCTATCATAAGCAAAACCGTATCGAACGCAATCGAGAACGCCAGAACGACGCCGAACGGCTCGCGGGCCCGCCGCATACGCGGCGAGTACACGTTGCGCGACGGCAGCCGCTCGCAATACGATCTCTCGAAGTGGGCACCGCTGATGGATTTACCGATAAAAATTAGCGACCGTTGCTGTCAAGCCATGAAAAAAGGCCCGATGCACATATACGAGCGGGCCACAAAACGACACCCTATAACGGGCACGACTGCCGCCGAGAGCCTCATACGTACACAGTCGTGGATAGGCCACGGGTGCAATTTCTACTCAATCCAAAAGGGCCGCGCCGCAAAAAGCAACCCTCTCGCCCCGTGGCTCGAGCAGGACATTTTGCACTACATAAAGCGCAACGACATCGAGATTTGCTCGGTTTACGGCGATCTCGTCTATACTGACGCCGACGGCAACGAGCTCGACACGGCGCTCGACGCCGATCAGCCTCTAAAATGCACGGGCTGTCAGCGCACGGGCTGTATGTTCTGCCCGTTCGGAGTTCATCTGGAAAAAGGGCCTACACGTTACCAGCGAATGAAAATCACGCACCCGCGGCAATACGAGTTTATGCTCGGCGGCGGCGAATGGACGACCGAGGGGGGGCGCCAGATATGGCAAGCCAACAAGCACGGCCTCGGATTCGCCCGGGTTTTCAACATGATAAACGACATTTACGGTAAAAACTTCATTCGATACGAATAAAGGGGGCTTGAAAATGTATATCAACATCCCCGGCGGGTTTGAGCTCGTGCCGCTGAACCGCCCACGGCTCGACCATTTACGGGACGCCGCGAAAAAGCTCGAGGAAATGCTCGCCGACAATGAAATCACCGCCCCGGCGGACGATATGATCGTCACGCTCTACGTTCCCCGCGGGGCCGTGCCGGGGCCCGTTATCGCAAGAATCGCCGCCCGGGATATTCCCGGGGCAAACAAGAGTGTACAGTTCAGCCGCCTCGAGCGGCAGGGCGTGACGCGAGTTCCGCACTACAAAATCGAGAAAGGAGCTCGCCGCCTGTACGTTGACCTATACAAGACGATCGAGCTCAATGATTAGGAGGCAGACGATGAAAACCGTTCACATAGTCTACGGCCCGCCGCTTGCGGGCAAGAGTACATTTGTCCGCGAGAACATGGGCCCCGACGACCTCGTTTTCGACATGGACGCCGTACAAAACGCGCTTTGCTATGGCGCAGATCATGCGGGAAAGCCGCACACACTGGGCGCCGCAATCGCCCTGCGCAACGCCTTTATCGCATACCTCAACAACAAGAGGCGGGACGCCCGCGGCGACGCATGGGTCATTATATCGAGCGCGAGCCCGGAATATTTCGCCCGCCGCTTTTTCGGCGCAAGAATTGAGGTGACGCGGCTTTTGCCGCCGCTCGACGTATGTCTCAAGCGCCTCGAGCTTGACGACACACGCCCCGACAAGAGCTTTTGGAGACAAGCGGTGCGCGAATGGTTCGACGAATACGCCGAGAAACACGGGCCCATGTACTGGGCCGACGCCGACGCGGCAGAATCGGGGGCACAAAATGCTTAAAACGATCATTCTCACCGCGTTCGGCGGTGCAATGCTTTTCGGCCTCGAGCTCGTCGCGTTCTCGCTGGGCGTCGTCGTGGGCCGAGAGGTCGCCCGCAAAGACGCCGATTATATGGCAGAGGACGACGACGAGACAGTTTTCGACCCACGCGCAGACCGCGAGGAATATATCGGAATGGAACACACACACGGCGAGGACGACGAGGAAATCGACCCATGAAAAAGAAATTCACACAGATCGGCGTGACGGCACTGCGCGGCCCCGACGGCTCTTTTCTCCCCGCGGTTCCGCTCTACGTTGAAAGCGACCGCCTCGAGGATTTACGAGCCCCCGGCGCCCCGGCGGCAGGGCTCGACGACATAACCGAGATTTTTTCAGCAAAATTCAAACAGTACATAGACGGCAAGCGGGCCGCGGCGGTCTAACCGCGGCGCATACCAGAACATAAAACGGAAAGAGGCTCGACATGGCAAAAAAACAGCTTGCGGAAACGACGCACAAAGGTGCGATCTCTAAGGCGGGCCCGCACTCGTCGCTCAAAGTGGTTCTCTCGTCGCTCGAATACGAGAATAAGCGCCGCGCGGCGCAGGGCCTTGCGCCCCTGTCCTACGGCAAGTACGTCGCAAAGCTCGAAAGGCGGTAAAAACATGAACAAGCAGGAACAGACAGCATCGGTCGCCGTTATCGGTTCGACCTCGGAGGCATACGCCCGCAAGGAAGAAGTCGAGCGGTGCATTTTCTCGGCGGATTTTATGCGCTTTATTATGGCGCAGCCGTCGCCAGACTACTGGACGCCGCGCCCCGTGCCCCTCGTGGGCGCCTGCCGCTATTGCGGCCAGACGCGCCCAACGGCAGAGGCCCCGGCGGGCTCGATCAAGACGCAAGAGGACGCCGACGAATGGGCGAGCCGAACTTGCAACTGTGAACAGGGCCGCCGCCTCGCCAACGTCTGGACGGCCCGCGGGCGTATCAATGCCCTGTTTGCCGACTTCTCGACCGACGTGCGCGATATGCTCGTCGAGATCGCCGAGCTCGTGCAAGACGAGGAAATCGGGGCGACCTCGACAGCCCTCGACGAATACTCGAAATGCAAAATATACAAGAACGCAAAGGGCGTTTTGTTCATCACGCGAACCGACACGTCAACGCGGCAAGAATCTGTATGAGGCCGAGGAAATGAACAAAGACCTATTTTTTAGCTCTAAAACGGATTTGTGGGCAACCCCGGCGGGCTTTTTCACCGATCTCGACGCGGAATTTCACTTTAATCTTGACCCGTGCGCGACCCCGGAAAACGCAAAGTGCAAGCGCTATTTTACGGCAGAACAAGACGGTCTAAAACAGGACTGGGGGGGGGATGAAAGTATTTTGCAATCCCCCGTATGGTCGAACCGTCGGCGAGTGGGTCAAAAAGGCATACGAGGAATCGAGAAAGCCGGGAACGCTCGTCGTTTGTCTACTTCCCGCGCGAACAGATACGAGGTGGTTTCACGACTACATTATCAAGAACGCAAAAATCCGATTCGTGCGCGGGCGGCTGAAATTCGGAGACGGGAAAGCACCCGCGCCGTTCCCGTCGATGGTCGTAATTTTTGAAAGTGGTGAGAACGATGAACGTAATTATTGCAATTCACAAGAAATACGCCGACCTCATTTTTGAGGGCAAAAAGACGATCGAAGTGAGAAAGGGCAAAATGCCGCATTACTGCGACCGCGTATTTTTGTACGAGACGAAAAAGGACGGCGGCTCGGGAATGATCGTCGGAGAATTTGAGCCCGCCTATCTTGTGCCGACCGTGGAGGCAAGTCCGGACGAAATGAGCGACAGCATGGTCGCGCAAACCCGTCTTTCGCGCATTGAGCTCGAAGCCTATGCGGGCGCCCCATACAAGAAACTACGCCTATTAAAAGTGGAAAAAGCAACGAAATACGAAAAGCCCGTACAGCTTAAACGGCCCGGGCCGCAATCGTGGACGTATGCGAGAGAATGGGAGGTTAAACAAATTGACCGAGAAAATCATTGAGATCACGCCGACCCCGGCGGGCTCGATCGTGACGATTTACCCGACAATCGAATACAAGGCCGTCGAGAGACGCCGCCGCGAGGCCGCCAAACGGGCGGCAAGGCTCGCAAAGGTAAAATCTCACGCGGGCGGGGCGGCCTTGATCGCGGGCCTCGTGCTCGCGCTGGGCACGGCTGGGGGCCTCGATTGCGAAACGATCAGCCTCGCGCAAGGCGCTGCGCAACTCGTCGCCTCTCTCGTCCTCGTCACTATCGGCAGCACCGCCGCGGGCATTTTCTACTAAAGCCCCGGCGGGCTTTTCTCTACCTTATATATAAGAACAGCGCGTTTGCGGCCCTCGGGCCGCGGGCGGGCTTGTATAGGGTATTAAAATAGCGACGGTCTATAAATGCCGGGGAAAAGGGGCGGCGGGGAAAAACGAGGGCGAGGCTACTGAACATAGCCAAAGAACTAACCTGACGCCTCGCCCGGCGTTTGTCCCCGCGAGTTCCCCGAGCCTCATTTTCTACCAGAAAAAGAAAATCTTTCCCCGCGAACCATGCCGGGGCCAACAAAGGAACGGAACGCATGAAATCTTTTTACAGAGAGCGCCGCCATGTTTGCGGAAAGACGATCGCCTCGGCGAAATATCAAGAAGTCGATATTTACCCAATGACAGGAACGGACGCCTCGAGGGCCTACGACAAAGAGGCCGCCGCGCCTCGGCGTCTGCCAACGAGAAAGGCACAAGCAAACCTCAACGACCGAAACGCCCGCCGCCATCTTGTGCAACTGGTCATTACAAATTTTGACGAGCGCGATTTGCACGTTACGCTCACCTACGGCCCTGGTCAAGAGCCGACGACCGAGGCAGAGGCCCGCCGAGATCGTGACAATTTCGTTCGTCGTCTTGCCGCCGCCAACAAAAAGGCGGGCGGGGCGCCACTGAAATACATAATTGTCACCGAACACAAGGACGCCGACTCCGCCGCGGGCGTCAAGGGGATTCGCTATCATCATCACGTTATTTTGTCGTGCGGCCTCGACCGTGACAAAATAGAAAGCCTATGGGCCCGCAAGGGCGAACGGCTCGGGCCGTGCAATGCCGCACGCCTGCAATTCGAGCGCGGCAGCATCGAGGCACTCGCCCGCTATCTGCTGAAAGACGCCAAGCGCTCGCGGCGCTGGAAACAGAGCCGCGGCCTCGTGCAACCGAAAAGCCCACGCCCTGCCGACTGCAAGTATACCCGCCGGGGCGTTGAGAAAATCGCGCGAGATTCTGCGCTACTGCACGACCCTGATTTTTGGGCGAAAAAATATCCGGGGTGGATTCTGAACGAGGCCGAGGCCCGATATACGGACGCCCTCGGGTGGTACATCTATCTCAAAATGCACAGGGAGGGGCCGCCGCATGGGACTAAGCGAAAAGGACATTGACCGCCTCGGGCCAGCGGCCCGCGCACAGATCACCGCCGCACTGAACCACGCCGCGGCCAGAAAAGAAACCTTGCGGCCAAAACGTGCCGACGAATTTGAAAGCACACTCGAGGCCCGGTATTACGAGACGGAAATCGCCCCGAGAATCTACGCGGGATTGATCGACACGGTCGAGACGCATAAAGAATTTTTACTCATGCCCGCCGGGGAGTATTGCGGCTTAAAGCTGCACAGTGCGAAATATACGCCCGATTTTTTTATCGTCTACAAAAACGGCTCGGTCGAGGTCGTCGAGGTCAAGAGCAAGGCCGTGCGGCGTTTGCAAGGCTCGTATGTTTACCGCCGCCGTCTGTTTATAGAGCTATTCGCCCGCCCGAACGGGTGGAAATTCACAGAGGCTATTTTTTAGGAGGCTCAAAATGCAACTTGAAAACGCGATCGTCATAAGAATCAAAACGTCGGGTTTTGATCTCGACAAAATTGCACACAGCGGGCATTGCTTTCGATGGGTTGAAATCGGCCCGTCGAAATATCTCGTCATTGACGGGCGGCGGCAAGCCTTGCTCGAAAAAATAGAACCGGGCAACGGCGACGGGCCGCTGTCGGGCGTCAAGATTTCTTGTGCAGATATGCCCGGACACCCCGCGCACTGGTTCCGCTATCTCGATTTGCAAACGGATTATAGCGCCATGCGGGAGGCGATACCGTGGCAGGACGCACCGACGACCGAGGCGGCAAGCATTGCAAACGGCGTGAGGCTCTTGCGGCCGAACCTATGGGAGACGATCATAACCCTCGTGATAAGCCAAGGAATGAGCGTAGAAAAGACCCGCGCGACAGTTACGCGAATGTGCGCGGAACTCGGCGACTTGTGCGGCGGGCCGTTCGGAGTTTACCGCGCTTTCCCCGGCCCCGATAGTTTGTATAATGCGACAGCGCGGCTCAAGAGCCTCGGCCTCGGCTACCGCGCTCGCTACGTCTCGAATATCGCTCGCCTCGTGCTTGAGGGCGAAATCTGCCTCGACTATCTGCACACGGCGGACTATACCGAGGCCAGAACGTACCTCAAGAGTATCGACGGAATCGGAGAGCGGATTGCGAGCTTGATTTGCCTCTATGGCCTCGGCATGAAAGAGGCGTTCCCGGCTGACGCGAATTTCAAGAAAATCGTCGCCCGCAAATACGACGGGCGTTTCCCGGTTGAGCTCTACGGCACGAATCGCGGCGTCGCGTGGCTGTATGTAACGACCGCCGACCGCATGGAGAGGGGGCGCGGGAAGTGAAACGAGAAAAGAAGTCGAGAGACGTGCTCAAAGCGGCGCTCTACATCGTCCGCGGCCAACCGCGCCGCGAGCGGCAGTATCGAGACGCGGTTGAGGAAATTCTCGGCGCCGGGGGCGTACAGTGTGCCGAGTATACAATGCGCGGCGGCGAGAAAGCTCGGGCCTACTTGCCGGGGGCAAAGGGAAAGACGGGCAACCCTACGGCCTCAAAGGTCGAGGCCATCGACGCACTCGAGCGCCTCGGGTACGTTAAGACCATGCGCCGGGTGCAAGAGGCGTATGAGGCTATCGGGGGCGATCTTCCCGAGAAAATGCGGCAGGACTTGCAACGGGCGATTTCGCTCAACTGCGCAGATGGCAAGCGCTACACCTACGAGCGTTTGAATGTGGGCGGAATAGGCCGCTCGGACTTCTACACGCGCCGCGCGGCGTTCCTTGCCGACGTGGCCGCGGGGTGCGGCCTCGAGTAAATTGCGGACTGTGCGCCGCTTTTGTGTGCTATTATGTGTACGATACGAATAGAGGGCAGCCATAGCGGCGGCCCTCTATTGCTTTACACGGGGGCAGCTATGGCGCGGGAATTTGCAAAATCTTTTTACGCCTCGAAGGCGTGGAAGAAATGCCGCAAGCAGTACATCGACAGCGTCGGCGGACTGTGCGAGCGTTGCCTCGCTCGCGGCGTCGTGAAACCGGGTTATATTCTGCACCACAAAATCAAACTCGAGCCGTGGAATATAGACGATCAGAGCGTCACACTGAACCCGGCTAATCTCGAATACGTCTGTCTCGACTGCCACAACGCCGACGAGCTCGGCGAGCACTCGGGCACGGGCCCGAAACACAAGCCGAGGCGGGCGAGGTTCGACAGCGCGGGGCGGCTACTCCCCCCATAAAATTTTTACGGGGTGGGCGGCCAGATGACCGCGGGTCAACCTCTCTTTTACCGAGTGGCGCACACAAAGGGGGTGTAGTATTTTGGCAGAGTTTATTAAAAATAAATATATTAAGCAAGAGACAGCAAAGTATAAAAAAATCTTTGCAAATTTGCCAAAAGATCGCCTCAAAATTGCGACGGGGCTCATAGAAAGGGCGGCTTTTATGGCCGCCTCTCTCAAAGAGCTCGAGGCCGCGATCAACGAAAAAGGCTATACGGACGAGTACCAGAACGGCGAGAACCAGAGGGGCACGAAAAAGGCCCCCGAGGTCGAGATTTATAACACGATGGTTAAAAACTACACCGCCGCAATCAAGGCGCTCGTCGATATGGCCCCGGAGGATTCGGGCCTTGACCCGGAGGCCGCGGCGATTCTGAACCATATCGCCAAGAGAAAATGAGCGGCCCCTCATACCTCGAGCAATACGCCCGCGCTATCCTATCGGGGAAGATCACAGCGGGCCGCCGCATAAAACAGCAAATGCGGCACTTGCTCGATAAAATCGAGCACCCCGAGAAATATGAGCCCTATATTTTCGACCCGGCGGTCGCCGATCATCATATCGAGTTTATAGAGCAATTCTGCAAGCAATCGCAGGGGCGCCGCGGCGAGCCGTTGACGCTTGAGCTTTTCCAGAAAGCCCGCCTCGAGGCGATTTTCGGCTTTGTTGATAAGAACACGGGGTACAGGCAGTACAACGAGGTTCTAATCATCGAGGGCCGCAAAAACGGCAAGACGACCGAAACGGCGGCAATCGAGCTCGATATGTTGCTAAACGATGGCGCGGGCGCCCCGGAAATCTACAACATAGCGACCCGCCTCGAGCAAGCGAAAAAAGGTTTTGTCGAGTGCTGGAATATGCAGCGCAATTCGACCGCGATTCGCAAGCTCGTGCGCAAGCGGCAGAACGATCTATTTTGTGCGGTGAACCTCGGGTTCATCAAGCCGCTCGCCGCTGACACAAACGGCCTTGACGGCCTCAACGCGCAAATGGTCGTCATTGACGAGCTCGCCGCAATCAAGAACCGCGACATTTACGACTTAATGAAACAGAGCATGGGCGCGGGCACTCGCCCGCAGCCGCTTTTGTTCTGCATTTCGACAAACGGATTCGTTCGCGGAGGCATTTTTGACGATCAATACAAGTACGCTTGCAATATCCTCGACGGCAAGGCCGAGAACGTCCATTTCTTGAGCTTTATCTATGAACTCGACGACCGCGAGGAATGGACGGACCCCGACGCATGGATTAAGGCAAACCCGGGACTCGGCACGATTAAGAAAATTTCGTTTTTGCGCGAGTGCGTCCAGAAAGCAAAGGACGACCCCGCATTTCTGCCGACCGTGCTCGTCAAAGATTTCAATTTCCCCGAGAACCGCTCGAGTGCGTGGTTACAATGGCAGCATATTCACAACGATTTCGAGGCCGATCTCGAAAAGCTGCACTTGCGGTACGGCGTCGGCGGGTTCGACGCTGCTGACAGCGTAGACCTAAACGCCGCCGTCGCGCTGGGCATGATACCGGGCGACCCTCACATATACGCCCGCGCTATGTTCTGGCTACCCGAGGACGTTCTCGCGGCGCAGACGACGGACGGCAACCGACGCGAACGCGACGAGGCGCCCTATTTGCTGTGGGAGCGTCAAGGGCTCTTGCGGTCATACCCGGGCTCGAAAGTCGATAAACACGTCTTTCTTGACTGGTTCCGCGAGCTACGCGACGACGATGATTTTTATATTATTTATATCGCCTATGACCCGTGGCATATCGACGACACGCTTTTGCGGGAGTTCAAACAGGAGTTCGGCGAGCGGTGCATGATACCCGTTCGGCAAGGCTCGCTCACACTCTCGGCCCCTATGAAAGAGTTAAAAGCCGATCTCGCCGCGGGCCGTATCGTTCACAACAACAACCCCGTTTTGCAAATGTGTCTCACAAATACCGAGGTACTCGCCGACACGAACGGGAATATCAAACCGATCAAGGGAATCGACCTAACGCAGCGCATAGACGGTACGATCGCGTTGATTTGTGCCTATATCGCGTTGATAAACCATTACGACGACCTGCAAGCGGTCATTTAGGAGGGCTGTGTTTTGGGCCTGTTTGAGAAAATTTTCAAAAAAGAGCGACAGCAACAGGCGGTCGGCCAGTATTTCCAGACGCTCACAGGATATACGCCCGCGTTCACGAGTTTCGAGGGCAGTATCTACGAGGCCGATCTCACCCGCGCGGCGATTCATGCTTTCGCCAAACAGGCGGCCAAGCTGACACCGAAAATCACGGGAACGAAGTGCAAGAGCCTTGAACCCGTATTGCAAAATCGCCCTAACCCGTTTATGGACGGTTACAAATTCGTCTACCGTCTGGCGACCATGCTCAAGGTTGACAATAACGCGTTTATCGTGCCGATATACTCGCAAGATTACGACCGCGTCGTCGGCGTTTATCCAGTTTTACCGCAATCGGCCCGAGTAATTGAGTATCAAGGCCGCCCGTATCTGCGCTACCAACTGGGCGGCGGCAACTGGGCCGCGATCGAGTTCGAGGACGTCGGTATTCTGAATCAATACCAGTACAAGAACGACTTTTTCGGCGAAACAAACCACGCTCTCGACCCGACAATGCAGCTTTTGAACGCGCAGAATCAAGGCATTATCGAGGGCATTAAGCAGAGCGCGACAATTCGCTTTCTCGCCAAGCTCGCGCAGCCGTTACGCCCCGAGGACATTGACAAAGAGCGTCAACGGTTCATCAAAGCCAACTTGAGCGCCGACAACAACGGCGGCGTCATGCTCGTCGATACGAAATACGACGACGTCAAGCAGATCGAGAGCCGCGCGACCGTTATCAACGCGGCGCAGAAAGCGGCCATCGAGGAAAACGTCTATACATACTTCAACACGAACAAGGCGATCTTGCAAAGCTCTTTCAACGAGGACGAATGGAACGCCTACTATGAGGGCGAGCTCGAGCCGTTTGCGATTCAACTCTCGCTCGTGCTGACAAATATGTTATTCTCCCCGCGCGAGCAAGCGTTCGGAAATTCCGTTTTTTATTCGGCAAACCGTCTGCAATACGCGAGCAATAACACAAAGCTCAATGTCACGACGCAGCTTTTCGACCGCGGTATGATGACGCAGAACCAAGCGCTCGACGTATGGAATATGCCGGGAATCGGCCCGCGCGGCGATCGCTATTTTATCCGCAAAGAGTATGCGGAACAAACCGAGATTGCGCCAACGGGCGCAGCCGCGCCGCCTATGCCCGCCCCGGCGGGCACGGAACCACAACAGGAGGGTGAAACATGATTACAAAAGATCGCTACTATCTGCCGTTTGAAATGCGCACGGCGCAGGGCGGCGCAGAGGGCGAGAACATCGTCGAGGGATATGCGGCGGTATTTGAGCGCCCGACCGTGCTGTATACCGAGAACGGCGTCGAATACTGCGAGATCATTTCCCGCACCGCTTTCGCGGGCGTGGATTTGTCCGACGTGGTAATGAATTATAACCACACGGGAAAGCCCGTCGCGCGGACGCGCAACGGCTCTCTCGTGCTAACGATCGACGACACGGGCCTCAAAGTAACGGCCCGCCTCGGCGGTACGCAAGAGGCCCGCGCCATGTACGAGGAAATCAAGGGCGGATATATCGACAAAATGAGCTTTTGTTTTGTCGCCGACCGTTCCGCGGACACCTACGAGAATATCCCGGGCCGATACACGCGGAGAATTAACCGCATTAAAACAGTCTATGACGTGGCCGCCGTTGACTTTCCGGCATACGACGACACGACATTAGAGGCGCGTTCAGCTTTTGCCGCGGAGGCGGCTAAACTGACGGCGGAGGCCGAAAAACGCCGAAAGAAAGCATATATTTTACAAAAAACTTTGGAGGTATGAAAACTATGAACCGTTTGCAGGAAATTGAACAGCGCCTCGCCGCCATTCGTACCGAGTGCATGAACGAGGGCGCCGATCTGGACGCACTGACGAACGAGGCGAACTCTCTCGTCGAGGAACGCCGCGCCCTGCTGAATCAGCAGAACGACAGCGCAGAGCGCCGCCGCGCATTGCTGGCCGCAATCGCCAACGGCACGGCGGGCGCGGGCAATGTCGCCCCCGGGGCCGCACCCGAGAGCCGCCACGCCTACACCAACGCGAGCCCGGAATACCGCGACGCATTTTTCGCGTACATTTCGGGCCGCAACATGAGCGCCGAACAGCGGGCAGCGTTCGACAACGTCAACTGCGAAGTTCGTGCCGCATTCGTCGGCACTACCGCGACCGAGGCCGCCGCAATGCCGAGACAGACACTCAACGAGATTTGGGATTTGATGGCGGAACAGCACAGCATCTTGAACGACGTGACGATTCTGCGCACGGGCGTCGTTATCAAGGTCGTCAAGCGTACCGCGATCGCGCAGGGCAAGGGCAAAAAGGTCAACGAGGGCGCCGCGAACGACGATTTCAAAGATACCAAGGTCGCCGTTGAACTGACGGGCAACGACTTCTCGGCTACCTGTACTTTGTCCTACGCCGCCGCGACTATGTCCATCGACGCCCTCGAGGCTTTTATCGTGCAGGACATGGCCGATCAGGTCGGCAACGCTATGGCGGCCGATCTTATGACCACGATCAAGGGCGCAATCAACGCCGCGAACAAGCTGACCGCCGCAAGCACGACCGTTTTCACGTTCGCCGAGCTGTGTAGCCTGTTCGGCAGCCTCAAGCGCTGCCGCCGCATGGTCGCGTATGTCAACAACGCCACCCTGTACAAGCAGCTCGTCGCACTGGTTGACGCACAGGGCCGCCCCATCTTCCAGCAGACCGCGCAGGAGGGCGCACAGGGCGCAATCATCGGCGCCGTGATTCACCTCGAGGACGAGGCGGGCGACGGCTGTATCGTCGTAGGCGACCCCTCTCGCGTCCGTTACAACATGGTGCAAGACGTTATGGTCGAAACCGATAAGGACATCAAGAACCACGAGTATATTTACTCGGGCTATGCCCGCGGCGAGGGCGCCTTGATCGACGACCAGAGTTTCGCCATGCTGTCCCTCAAGACCGGCTAATCACAGATCGCAAAATAACCAACCGGGGCCCCGAAAGGGGCCTCGGCTTTTTTCTGTATGTGGAGGCGTGAACAATGGAACAGAACCAACTATTCGACGCCGTAAAGCTCGCACTCAAAAAAACGCGGGTTACTTCTCTTGACGGCGAAATCGAGCGCCTCGTCGCCGCCGCGAAAGCTGATCTCGCCGCCGCGGGCGTCTGCAAGATCGAGGACGACGACGAGAATATTAAACAGGCTTGTGTACTGTACGCGAAAGCGAATTTCGGGGAGGCAGAAACCCCGGAAAGATACGCGGCTTGCTTTGAAGCCTTGCGCGACCGTCTGGCCCTCAATTCTGATTACAACGGGGGCGGCAATAATGGCTAAATTCGTCGAGGTCACGCTCGTCAAGGAAGTCACCGACGGCACAACCGAGGATTTCGAGGCGGCCACGTCTCAAGAGGGCGGTTATACCGTTATCGGCGAAAGCAAGGGCGTCACCCGGGCCGAGTTCTACGCGGCCAGTAACACAGCATACCGCCCGTCGATGGTCGTGACGGTTTGGGCCGACGAGTATGACGGCGAAACCCGCGCAATCATCGACGGCGAGGTTTATACCGTGATTCGTACATACCCGGTCGGCGACAAAATCGAATTGACCTGTCAGCAGAAAGGGGCCGACGAGAATGCCTTTACCGAGTTCGGTTAAGTTCACGAGACACGGCATCACCTACCTATCGAACGTAGACCGTACCGCGTGGACGATCAAGGAATTAAGCCGCGCCGCCTTGCGCGACGTCGGTAAATTCGTCTGTAACACCGCCCGCAAGAAGACGCGCGAGCGTTTCGGACGTTCCCTCGGAAAGACCCCCGGCGGGCGAAAACGTGCGTATTCGGCGTTCGGCTACTGGGTACGCAAAATCGAAACCGATTTACAGGTCGGCTCAAAACCGAACACATGGTACGGCGTCCTGCAAGAGCTCGGCGACGAGTTTCACGGCGCCAGAAAAACAAAGGCCGGGGGCTTTTTCTCATTCACAGCGCGGCAACCGAAACGGGCGATTTTGACGACGACCGTGCGCGAGCACATCGACGAGATCAGGCTGATCGAGGGTCAATATCTTTCGGCGGTCGAGGACGAGAACAGGGCTCTCGGACTTATTAACGAGGGGGAATTAAAAGATGATGGCTCGAGCGGCGAAGAATAAAACCGAGTTGAACGAGAGCTTCAACACAGTTTTCAACAAAACCGTCGGCGGATTGCTGAAAAACTCGTCGGGCGTCGCAACGTACAGCAATACGGCGACAGCGGCGAGCTACCCTCGAATTGTGTTCTTTTTTACAACATGGGCCGAGGATAATCTCAAAAAAGGCACGTTGACGGTTCGCATTGCGGGGAATACAGGCGCGGCCGAGGTTGAGAAAATCGTTCAAAATGTTCTGTTCGATCTCGACGGTGCGGTCTACAATGATGAACGCATTTATTTACACCTCTACGGCGGGCGATCTTCCCCCGTTGAGGACACAGACAAAACAATCACCCGGCGGCTCGTGACGCTGGATTTTCAAGCACTTGTGAAAGGGGTTTAACCTATGAGCATTTTTAACACTAAGCGCATGACGGGAATGACCGAGAAAACCGTCGAGCATTTTGTGCTCGGCGCGGGCGTTTTTGCAAAAGACTTTATCCCGGGAACGGATACCTACGAGAGCGCAAAGACAGCGGGCAAACTTCTCGGCGCCACCACGGGCGGCGGCGAGTTTAAGGCCGCCAAGGTCGGCCATTATTCACAGGTTGACGGGGCCCCGGAGAACACGAAGGGACTCTATATCCTCGACTACTGGACGACCACCATGCAGGCGACCGTAAAGGAATTGACCGCCGACACGATTGCCGCGGCAATGACGGCGGCAAAAAAGACGACCGAGGAAAACGTCGCGGGCTACGACGTTATCGTTCCGAAATCGGCTATCGAGCTCGATGATTACACCGAGAACGTCACCTATATCGGACGCCTCGTCGGCAGCGAAAAGCCGATCATCATTCAGATTTTCAACGCTTTCAACACGAACGACCTCTCGATTCAGCCCAAGGACAACGACGAGGCGAGTGTACAGGTCATTTTTACGGGCCACTACAACCCCGACGACCTCGAGACGCCGCCCTATAAAATCTACTGGCCCAAGGAGGCGTAAACTATGCGTAAACTCATCGCATCGGACGTTTTCGCCGCCTTGCGCGTCGTTTCCGCCGTGGAGGACAAAACGGCCGTCAAAGAAATCGTCAAAAAGATCGTCAAAGAAGCCGAGGCAGAGGCCGAGGAAAACGACGACGAGGACGCCGAAAAGAAAAACGACGAGTTTATCAAGAACGTCGGCGTCGGCGCCATTATGAAGCTCGTCGAAATGGCCTCGGGCAAGAAAGCCGAGGCGAAAATTTATGAGTTTCTCGCGGGACCGCTCGAAATGCAACCAGAGGACGTGAAAACACTGCCTATCCCCGACTTTGTCGAGAGTATCAAGGCAATCGCCCGCGAGAATGATCTCTCGAGTTTTTTCGATTCTGTGCTCAAACTCAAGCAAAATATGTGATTGATCTACTCGCCCGGCGGTATGCAAACCTTGATTTTATGGCCGGGTGGGATTTTTCCGAGGCGTCCGATTTTATCGCGTGGGCGATTGAAAAAGAGGCCGAGGAAAAGTTGGAGCACAGGTGGGAACTACACTATCAAGATCAATTCAGTTTTGAGGACTTCAAACGACGGCTCGGCGAGGCAGCAGTAGCGGACGCCGCGCCGCCCCTGCCGGCCATCGAGGCCGACGTCGCAAATATTATGAGAATGGAGGTGTAAAAAGCTATGGCGACAGAAATTTTTAGGCTTTTCGGCTCGATCTTACTCGACACGAGCGAGACGGACAAAAGCCTTGCAAAGACCGAAAAGAGCGGCAAGAACCTCGCCTCTACTCTCGCAAGCGGCGCGAAAACTGTCGTCGCCGCGGGCGCCGCAATCGGCGCCGCCGCAACGGCAGCGGGGGCCGCGATCTATGGAATCGCAAAGGACGCCGCGGGCACGACCGACGAGATTGACAAAATGAGCCAAAAAATCGGTATAAGCCGAGAGGAATATCAAGAGCTCGCGTTCGTGTGCAGCCAATCGGGAACCGACGTAAACAAATTGCAAGGCGGCATGAAAACCCTAACGAACTCGATTGACAGCGCCGTGAACGGCGGAAAAACCGCGACGGCCATGTTCGACAAGCTCGGAATATCCGTCAAAAATGCAGACGGCTCGGTTCGCTCGCAAGAGGAAGTATTAAACGACGCCGTTCGGGCCCTGCAAGGCATGAAGGACGGCACCGAAAAAGCGGCCCTTGCGACCGACCTATTCGGCAAGGCGGGAACGGAACTCATGCCGCTACTCAACAGCGAGGCGGGCAGTTTCGACGAAATGCGCCAACAGGCGCACGACCTCGGGCTCGTACTGTCTGACGAGGCCGTTGACGCGGGCGTTCATCTGACCGACACGATCGACCAGTGCGAGCGCAGCTTTAAAAGCATTGTCACACAAATCGGCGTCGCCGTTATGCCTCTCGTACAATCTGCCGCCGAGTGGGTGCTCGAAAATATGCCGTTGATTCAATCTGTGCTCGGCGCAGTTTTTGAGTTTTTCGGAAATGTGATCTCGTCGGTCGTCGAGTACATTACGACGCTCAAGAGCGCCGCCGCCGACTGGCTCGCCGATCATCAAGGAACGATCGACGCCGTGCTCTCGGGCCTGTCTGGCTTGTGGCAGTTCGTGCAAACAATTTTCTCGGCACTTATGACCGCCGCGGGCGCCCTCGGCGACTGGCTGGGCGCATGGGCAGACGAGAACCTCGGCGACATTGTACAGGCCGTGACGTCGGCGCTCGACGCGCTGATTTCGTTCGTGACCGCGTTCGCCTCGTGGGCCTCGGCGTTCTGGCAAGCGCACGGGCAAACAATCATGTCGATCGTGCGCCCGTTGCTCGAGGCCGTTAAGACGATAATCTCGACGGCACTACAAGCGATTACGCAAGTTTTCAACATTTTCGCCGCGCTTTTCCGCGGTGACTGGGGCGAATTGTTCCGCGGCATTGCTACGCTCGTCTTGACGATTCTGAACGGCATCGTTTCTACAATCGGGAATATTTTTCAATCTATAATCAACTTGATTTTTGCAAAATATAACGATATGTACAACGCGGGCCGCTCAATCTTTCAAGGGCTTTTCGATGGCATAGCGGGCGTTTGGAGCAGCATTTACAACTGGGTCGTTGAAAAAGTAAACTGGTTGAGCGACCGGTTGAGCTTTTGGAACTCGTCTCAATCCAAAATGAGAGCAAACGGCAGCCACGCGACGGGCCTCGAGTATGTGCCGTTCGACGGCTACCGCGCTATCTTGCACAAGGGCGAGCGCGTCCTCACCGCCGAACAGGCGAAAGAGGCCGACAAAGGCCAGAACGGCGGCAACACGCGCGTCGTCAAGGTCGAAATCGGCCAGTTTATCAACCAGACCGAAAAGGACATTGACGAGCTCGTCGAGATCATCGACGAAAAGCTCGAGGAACGGAGGGAGCGCGAGGAACGTGTTTAATTATTTCCATTACAGAGGCGTTTGCTCGCTCGATCTCGGCGTTCTGGTATCGGACGCGGAAGCATGGACGACTAAAGTGACCCCGGAAACCGTGACGATACCGGGACGCGGCGACGCCCTGCTCGGCTACGAGTACAGCAATAGCGACGCGGTCTATAACATCATCATACGCAAGACCGGGCGCGACACGCTCACGGACGCCGTCGAGCGTGTGCGGCGCTGGTTATTGCCCGACGTTGATTATTCACCGCTACGCGACAGCTACAACCCCGGCTATTATCGCCGCGCATATCTCCCCGGCGGGCTCGCCGTGACCCGCGACGGACTACATGAGGCCGTTGCGACTGTCACGTTCTCGACTATGCCGTTTAAGTATGCCGACGGCGGCGATACCGCGATACAGGCCCGAAACGGCATAAAGCTATACAACCGCGAGACATACGAGGCGGCCCCGCTGCTCAAGATCACGGGCACGGGCGCCGCCGATATTTATCTCGGCTCTCATGCGCTGCACATCAAGGAAATCGGCGGCCTCGTCTACATCGACACCGAGGACGAGAACGCATTTGACGACACAAAGAGCCGAAACAGCGATATTACCCGCGTCGTTGACTGGCCCCGTCTCTCCCCCGGAGAGACGGTCGTACAGTATGACGGCGCGGGAATTACTGGCGTTGAAATAACGCCTCGATGGAGGTCGTTATAATGCACCCTATTTTGTACCCACCCGGCGAGAAAGACTTTCTCGACAACGGGCTCGCGGTGCTGACTGACTGCACAAAATGCCTCGTGACAGAGGAACGCAACGGCGCGTATACGCTCGAAATGCAGTACCCGGCAAACGGGCGGCACTACGATCTTATTGCCGAGGATTGCATTTTACTCGCCAAACCAAACCCGGACGACGAGCCGCAACCGTTCCGCATTTACAAGAGCGGCGTAACTATGTCGGGCGTTACAACATGGTACGGCGAGCACGTCTCGTATTTTGCGAACGACGTGCCGATCGAGCCGATCGCAACATCACAGACAACCCCGGCGGGCGCGTTCGCCAAAATTTCGGCCGCCGCCGCGCTCGAGAACCCGTTCACGTTCTCGACGACGCTCTCGACCGAGACGTCGTTCGGCCTCGCCATGCCGACGCCCTTGAAAAAGGTTCTCGGCGGCGTTGACGGCAGTGTTCTCGATCAATTCGGCGGCGAGTACCACTATAACAAGTGGAAAATCGAGCTCTTGAAAAACCGCGGCGCCGACCGCGGTTTTACTATTTCCTACGGCAAAAACCTCACGGACATTACGCAAGAGAAAAACCTCACCAAAGTCACGACGGCGATTTTTCCGTTCTGGAAAAGCTCGGGCGACGACGATACCCTCGTCACCCTGCCCGAGAAAATTGTCGTGCTGGACGGGGCCCGCGAATACGGTCACGTTCATTGCAAGACGATCGACTTTTCACAGGATTTCACGGACGCCCCGAGCGTTGACACCTTGCGGGCCTACGCGAAAGCCTACCTCAAGACGTCGGGCATTGCAGAGCCCGTTGTCAGTATCACGCTCAAATATGCGCAGCTTGCGAAACGCAAACAGGGCGCCATAATAGCGGGCCTCGCCTCGGCCTCGCTGTGCGATACGGTATCGGTCGAGTTTCCGCGCTATGGTATTTCGGTCAAGGCGAAAATCGTCAAGGTCATTTATAACACGCTGAAAGAGCGGTATGAAGAGGCCGAAATCGGCGAGGCGAAAAGCCGACTCTCACAAACTGTGAACAATTCTCGAGTAGACCCCGACGAGATCGTCAAAAAGGCCACGACGGACAGCAAAAAGACCGCCGCCGATCTCATTGACGCCGCCTCGAAAGAAATCGTCGAGAGTATCACAGGCTCGAACGGCGGCTATGTCGTCCAGCGACCCGCAAAAAATCCGCAAGAAACGCTTTACATGGACACGCCCGACGTCACGACCGCGAAAAACGTCATGCGCCTCAACAAAGACGGAATAGCGTTCTCGACGAACGGCGTCGGCGGCCCGTACTCGGGCGCCCTCGCCATCAACGGCAAGTGGTTCTCGCAATTTATTGCGACGTGGGAGCTCACGGCGAATATTATCAAGGCGGGAATACTGCAAGACGCCGTCGGTAAAAACTCAATCAATCTCGACACGGGCGAGGTCAATCTTGACTGCAAGAGCCTCAAGATAGAGGGCAAGACGACCGAGGAAATCGCCGCGGGCAAGGCCAGCGAGGCCGAGGCGGCCGCAAAAAAAGCCGCCGCCGATGAACTGAACGCATACAAAGAGGCCGTGACAAAAGACCTCGCCGATATGCAAGGCCAGATCGACGGCCAGATTGAGACGTGGTTCTATGACGCCGAGCCGTCACCGACGACGCCCCCGGCGTCCGATTGGACGACGGACGAGCTCAAGGAAAACCACGCGGGCGACCTGTATTATAGCGGCAAGGGCTACGCCTATCGCTGGACGTACTCGGGCGGCGCGTGGACGTGGTTACAGATCAAAGATACAGACATAACCGCGGCCCTGCAAAACGCCAAGAGAGCGCAGGAAACCGCCAACAGCAAGCGGAGAACGTTCCTCGTTCAGCCAACGCCGCCCTATGACATCGGCGACCTATGGGCAAACGGTACAGATTTGCTTGCTTGCGTCACGGCCAGAGGCGAGGGCGCCTCGTATTCCGCGAACGACTGGGAAACCAAAACCGACTACACGACCAAAAAGACCGCGCAACTCATTGTTGACGCCTCTATCGAGAAAATCGAGCTCGGAATCGCCGAGGACGTCTCGGCGACAGACTTTTTCTCAACGGCGGCATGGAAAGCCGAGAACGGCAGCTATACAGCGACGTCGGGCTCGGTAACGATCGCGGGCGATACCGCTACGGTCGTCGCACCAGACAGCACGGAAACGGGCAAGCGCCGCGCGGTCGTTATCGACGTACCGACGGCCATGCTCGCCGCGACACAGGGTAAACGAGTGTCGCTTTCAATGCGATACAAGGTAAACGCGGAAATTTCGGGCAATGCCGTTATCGTATTGTGGGCAAACTACGAAAGCGGGAACGAATCTCGCCGTCTCATGACACTCGCAACAACGTCACAGACAACCCCGGCGGGCGACTGGACGACGGCGACGTTGAATTACACATTCAAGGACGAAAAACCGACGCGAGTTTACCTGTTCGCGTACCTGTACGCGGGCACGGGCAGCTTGAGCGCAGAACTGCCGACCATGAGCGAGGCCACGGGCAAAAAGAGCACGATCTCACTCACAAAGGACGGAACCACAATCAGCAGTTTCGCCCTCGACTTGAGCAAGTATGCGACGGGAACCGAGCTCAAAGTCGGGCTTGATGAAATTTTCGCCTCGGTCGTGAAGAACGGCGAAATTCGCTCGAAATTTGCCCTCGATTCGTCGTCGTGTACGATCTCGGCGGGCACTATCAAATTTACGGGAAACACTCTCGTCGTAGAGAGTACAAATTTCAACCTTAACGCCGACGGAACGGTCAGCATTACGGGAGCGTTCTACTCGAAAGGCACAAGCGGCAACGCCACAATCAGAGACGGGAATATACATCTAAACGCACTTAATGCCGACGGAAACCGATATAATACAATCTCGCTCAGCTACACGAAAAAGGCATACCCGAGCGGGTCGCTCACCGTTTACAGCCGCCGAGCAAACGGAACAGTCGGCGACGGCGTGGTTATACAGGGCAGCGACGCCGATTCGAGAATCTGGATATACAACGCCTACGGAAACGCCGACGTTTTCTTGACATCGGGCGCTGGCAACAACTGCGAGTTTGCGGGAGGAATCAACGTCAAGGGAGAAAACGGCGTCAATGTCTCTCGTGCTGTCAGTGCTCGAGATTTGAAGTGGTGGGGCGATCTTACGGCGACGGGAGAACAGACGAGAATAAAACCGCGCAGCAGACAAAATGCACTCTATACAGATTGGCAATTCTGGAAAGTCGTTGACGGCGTGAGCTACTGGGTGCTCACGGGCAAGGGCACGCCATGGTAAAAAAGGAGTAACCACATGACAAGCGACGAAATTATTTCGGAAATGCAAAACCGCGTCGTCGAGACGCTGAACGCCTACGAAATGCCTACGACGGTCAAGGTGCTCGTTCTCGAAAATGCGATTTTGCGCTACAATATCGCATTGCAGAAACAGCAGATCGAGGCCGCGGCAGAACCGCCCGCACAGGTTGACCCGGCGGACGACCCGCCCGCACAGGCCGAGGAAAGCGAACAGGAGGCCGACAATGCCTAACTATGAGAGTTACCAAGTTATCAAAGAGATTACGCTCGATCTCGTGGCGCCGGGGCTCGCCCCGGTCGTCAACGTGCCGCAATACGACACGAAAGGCCGCGTCGTAAAAGTAAACCTCGTGAGCAATTCGGCGGCCTACGAGATCGAGAGCGATTTCGAGGTTCACGCCGTAATGTCTAAAAAGGACGGCAAGAGCGTCAATAACCCGTGCGTTGTTGACGGCAGCACGGTCTATGCTGTGATTTCTAAGCAAATGACCGTTTTCGAGGGCCGCCAGATGGTCGCTATTTCCATCACAAACAACAGCGACGTCGAGCTCAAGGCGTTTCCGTTTGTGCTGAATGTGATCCGCGCCCCGAGCGACGCCGAGAGCTACGCAAGCGAGGACGAGCACCTTGCGTTTGAAACGACATACAAACAAGTTCTCGAGGCCAAGACCGCCGCAGAAAACGCCGCCGAGGCCGCCGCTAATTCTGCCGTCGCGGCCTCTAATTCCGAGAGCGCCGCGGGCAATTCTGCAAAAGCGGCAAAGGCCAACGCGGGCGCCGCTGAAAGGTCGGCCGGAGCCGCGAAAAACTCGAAGGACGCCGCCGAACAGGCAAGAGACGACGCCTCGACCAGCAAGGGCGCCGCCGCGTCCTCGGCACAGGCCGCGAGCGCGGCCCTCGCGGGTGTACAGGCCATTGTTGCCGGGAATGAGGCATACACAAAGGCCGAGAGCGACGCCTATTTTATGGACGTGCGCCGCTCTCTCGCCCTGTATATCGCGGCAACGAAAAACGTGCTCGCCGATCAGAATGACGTTGCGCCGCTGTGCGAGAACTTTTTCGCGGCCCTGCACGACGGCAAGGTCTACGGCGTGGAGTTTTACAAGCATAGCACGAGCCCGGCGTCGGCAGGGTGGAAAACCCGCGACAATGCCGCGCTCGTGTGTGAGCCGAGCACCAACAGCAAGGCGGGCCGCGACGACTACGTTAAACGGGCTTTGTTCTGCCCGTTCAATGTCGATTATACCATCGACGCGGAGACCCTCGAGCCGAAAATCTCGGCAATCGAGGGCGTGTTCGGAACCTATAACGCCAAGGCCCCGGCGGGCTTGATCGGCGTCATGCAGCAAGGCGGGTGGGTGCGCTACTACGACGCGGGCTCGTCTTTTGGCTACGAGTACGCCGACGAGCGCGTTTCGTCAGAGTTCTACCCGCTCGAGGCGACCGTCAAGGCGAGCGACAATTCGGTTCGGTCGTTTATGATTCACGCGAAATACGCCGCGGGCTACGGCGCCGACGGCAAGCTCGGCTCGCTCTCGGGAGCCGCGTGCGCTATCCGCACGATTTCTCACAATAGTCAAATTTCTATGTGGAAACAGCGCGGCGCACAGTATTGCGGAAAGAGCTACGCTGACGGCGGCTTTGTTGACCTCATGTTCTGGCTCAAATACGGCGACAAGGCCAACGCGAGCAAAATGCAGGGGTGCAGGAACTACGCCTATACTTACGCGATCACGGTCGCACAGACCGACGCAAAGAGCGTGATTCTCAAGAAAACAGACGCCGCGAACCTCGTCGTCGGCAGCGCGATCGACGTCGGAGACGGCAGCGATAGAAGTAACGCCGCGAGCTACGCCGTCGCGTCGTCTGCCGTTATCCTCTCGATTGAGGCGTATGACGACAACAACAGCCGCGTGAACCTCGATCTCGCCGCGGGCATTACCACGACCACGAGCAACAAAATCAATACGATCGCATGGCGCTCGGGCTCGTGCGACAACGTCCTCGGCGTGGACGGCTCGCCGACAAACTGCACGAGCGGCAAAGAGCCGTTTATTATTCAAGGCATCGAGTGTATGGTCGGCGCCTATGAGGTATACGCCGACGCGATTTTCAAGCTCGAGAGCGCTGACGGCGTATTCAAAATTACGCCGTGGATTTGCAAAAAGGCGAGCGAAATCACGAACAACGCGATCGGCTCGGCCTATAAGGCGCTTTCGTATAGTCTCACGCCGCCGACCTCGGCGGGGTGGCGCTATATCTCAAGCATGGGATTCGACCCGGCTCACCCGTGCGCCAACTTCCCGGACGGCCTCGACGCGAACTCTAACACGGGCTATCGCGCGGGCTTTTATTCGGAGAACGCGACGAACGCCTTGCGCGAATGGCGGGCCGTCGGCTCCCTCTGGTCCGGCTCGCTTGCCGCCCTCGGGTGCGCTCACTCGGTCAACGGCCTCGGCTCCGCGTGGTGGGACATCTCGGGCCGCGCTTGTGGAACGGCCGGGAACAGGGGTGAATTTGCGGCATAAGGCCGCAAAGAGGGGGCCCGGCCCCCTCATGAGCCTATAAGCAAAATCAAAATAGGGATATGTCGCCAGCGTCCGCGGTTTTCTTTCTCTGCCCGGCAGGCCGTCGGCAACCTCAGGAACGGCACGAATGCCGCCCTCGGGTGCGCTAACTCGAACAACGGCCTCGGCAACGCGAGGTGGAACATCTCGGGCCGCGTTTTTGGTGAACAAAGTATTTATACCTTGCGGCATATTCCTCGGGAATACCCGAAAATTGAGTTGAAACCGGCACGGCCCCGCGCGGGCCGGGGCGAGGTCGTGGGCCTCGTTCGTTGTTAGTAGTAAAGGCGGGAACGCCTAACCGAACGCTACTGCGCTCACCAAAAGACTTTTTTTACAGGCGAATGAAAACATATTGCAAAGATATTGACATAACAGACCCGGAACAGATCGAACCGTTCGTCGCTCTGTGCTTTGCAGGGAAAACGGGACGCCGCAACTTCCAGCGCCTCGCCATGAGGTACAGCGACCTCACGCAAGGCCAGATCGACGAGGCTATTAGAAAGCACGACAACGGGGCATTTGCCCCGGCAATCAAGGGCGTCGCCGTAGAGATCGCGGCCAGAATCCGCCGCCGCTCGCTCGACCTACTGCCGATACGCTACTACGAGCGGGCGGACGAGAGCAACGGGAAAATTCGTCTCATAGGCGTCGAGAGCACGTTGCAACAGTGCATGGACTACGTCGCCGTTTGGGCCCTCATGCCTCTATTTCGGGCAAAAATAGGGCGCTATCAATGCGCGAGCATACCGGGCCGCGGACAAGTGGACGGGAAACGGGCTATTGAGAGATTCGTTCGGCGAAAAGACCCGCACGGCACAAAAAGCAAGTATTTCGTAAAGATGGACGTTCGGCATTGCTACCAGAATTTAACGCGGCGGGCCGTAATGCGCCGCCTACGGCGTGACGTTCACAAGAACCCAGTTCTCTTATGGTTCGTTGACGCATTGCTTTCGACATTTCAGCACGGTTTTAGTATCGGCTCTTTTCTGTCGCAATTTCTTTGTAATTATATGCTTTCCTACGCCTACCATTTCGCAACCGAGCAACTATATAAAATACGCAAGCGCAGGACAGGCAGGGCGGCGCGGGTGCGCCTCGTGGGCTTTGTATTGTTCTACATGGACGATATACTATTCATCGGCGCAGCTTTCAAGGACGTCAAGAAAGCCGCCCGTCTGTTCTGCGCATATCTGCGCGACGAGCTCGGCCTCGAAATAAAACCTATATGGCACGTCAAGGCCCTCGCAAAAGAACCTATCGACATTATGGGCTTTGTCATTCGGCGCGACCGCACAACCGTGCGTGCGCGTATTTTTGTACGCGCACGGCGGCAATTCTTGCGGGCGTGGGCGTATTTGGAGACGGGCGGCTATATCACGATCAAGGCGGCCCGCCGCATTATAAGCTATCGCGGCTACTTCTCACACACGGACAGCGTCGGAATCAGTGCGAAATTGCACATCGTCGAAGTATCGCGGGCCGCGAGTAACGTCATATCAGCCGCCGCGCGAGCCGAGCTCGCCGCCGCAGCTTGAAAGGAGCGAAAACATGATTGAGAAACGTGTTCAGTACGCGACAGAGCCGCCCGAGGTTGAATTTTTCGAGCTGCCCGGGGGCCTCGCCGACGTTTGGATTGCTCGCAACGTCGAAAAGGTTGAGGACGTTGCCGACAACGGCCCCGACCCTGCCGACGCCGTGCCGTGTGTCTATTACACGGCAGACGTCGCCTATATGCGGGCCGCGGTAACGCTCAAGGAAATTACCGCGGACACCGACGCGGCCTATAAGCGGGCCGCCGCATGGGCGCCGGAGGCCATCACACCGCCGACAACGCTCGAACGCATTGAGGCGCTCGAGGCGTTGGGAAACGATATTCTTGCGGCTATGTTTGGAGGTGAGTAAAATGTTCCGCTTTTTAAAAACGCAGTACCGTTTGCAACAGACCGAGGAAAAGCGGGCCGCGTACAAAGAGAAATTGCACTCGTACTGTCCTAAGATCATCACGCCCGAGCAGTACGAGGAAATCACGGGCGAGAAATTCGAGAACGATTCGGAGGTTTAACGCTATGAACGTTTACGGCATCGACACAAACCATCATCACCCGATCACGAGCTGGGCCAGCGTCGCCGCGTGGCTGAAAAAAATGAACAACGGCGGCCCCGGCTTTGACATGGTACGCCTCGGCTATTCCTCGCGCAGCGGCGAGGGCGGGCTCATTCTGGACAATATCGCCCTCGCAAGCCTCAAAACGTGCAATCGGCTCGGAATCCCGGTCGGCGTGTACGTCTATTGCTACGACACTACGCCCGCCGCCGCCGAGAAAACCGCCCGCGACGTTATCGCCGCGATCAAGCCGTATAAAATCGAGTACCCCGTCGCCTACGATATGGAGTACGGCACGCACAACGGAAAGGCAACGGGCTACAAGTACAACAACAAGGCCAACGTCGCAAACAATACGGCCATCGTTGCCGCCGCGCTCAAGACCATCGAGGCGGCGGGCTACTACGGCCAGATTTATTGCTCGCGCGACTTCTATCTCAACTACCTCGAGCGGGCCAAACTGGCCGCCTATGACGTGTGGGAGGCCGCCTATACGTCTAAGGACACCGCCGCCGTCGTCAATGGGATTTGGCAGTACACGAGCAAGGGCAGCGTTCCCGGCATTACCGGGAATGCCGATCTCAACGTCGCATATAAGGACTACCCGGCGATCATCAAGGCGGCGGGCCTCAATGGCTTTACGGCCAGCAAGCCCACGACCGACACCACGCCCACGCTCAAGACCATCAAGGCCGGGCCCATGAGCGCGGGCGACTACAAGAAACACACCGCGGCGCTCGCCGCCGACGGCATTGCATGGGAGGACTGCTAAAATGAATGAGGCAAGAACTGCATACTATGGCGCGTTGACCGCGTTTTCTCTCGTCGGCACGGCTATCGCCGAGGCCCTCGGCGGCTGGGACGGGGCCCTCAAGGCTCTCGTCTGCATTATGGCCGTCGATTACATTACGGGCGTCGTCTGCGCCTTGATCTGGCACAAGAGCCCGAAAAGCGCCGACGGCACTTTCGAGAGCAAGGCCAGCATCAAGGGCCTGTTCAGAAAAGGCGCGATTTTGCTCGTCGTGCTGGTCGCCTACAAGGTGGACTTGCTCGCGGGCACGGCGGGCGTTACACGCACGGCGGTTATTCTCTTTTTCTGCGCAAATGACGGCATGAGTATCGTCGAAAATCTCGGCATTATGGGCGTTCCCATGCCCCCGGCACTGAAAAACGCTTTCGCCGTCTTGCGGCAGAAATCGAGCGGCGAGGAAACTGCCGCCGATGAAACTGAATAATAAGGCATAGAAAAAGCCCCTCACTCGTCTATATCGACGGTGAGGGGCTTTTTTAGTTGCCCGGCTCGCGGGCGACGACAATACCGAACACGCCATTCACAAATACAAATGACTGGTTCGTTTTTGTCGGTATTTGGTGACCCGTGCGGGAATCGAACCCACGTTAACGGCGTGAGAGGCCGCTGT
>ERZ1034976.128-NODE-128-length-69637-cov-40.627662_pt1 | contig 69637 bp, 56 predicted proteins | sample MGYA00520623_ERZ1034976 | MGnify/ENA primary metagenome ERZ1034976 (study PRJEB33766, sample SAMN09781774) | gut metagenome | biome: gut microbiome | host: Homo sapiens | place: Madagascar | study: EMG produced TPA metagenomics assembly of the PRJNA485056 data... | reverse complement strand
GGTATATCCCACCAGCATATACAGCAACATAATGCACAACTGGCGAAACACCTGCACCGATGCACCCATTATACGTATTCCTCCGCTATTTCTTATCTATAAGATATCACTTCAAATAGACAACATGTTCTTCTTGCTCAAACCGACCTGCAAAGGCATTTTCTATATGCTTTTTCATGCGTGTCAAGTCCTTTTTTGCTTCCGGGAAGAAAGGAATGATCATCCATGTATGCATCATCCCGTTTCGCAAATAAAGATTGCAGGGATGGTTTTCTTTTCTCAATTTCTCGTACATTTTCACGCTGTCATCGCGCAGAATTTCCGCATTGGATGCCCACAAATAGATGGGTGCGCATCCCGCAAAATCACCATAATAGGGAGCGAAAAGAGGATTTTTGATTTGTTGTTCATCATGGGATTGGAAATACATCGTAAGGATTTCTTCAACATGATTTGCAACAATCGCATCCTTTTCCGCATTTTCACGATAGCTCGGTAATACCGCATCGTATTGTACGCATGGCGTAAGGCACATGGCAGCAGCGGGCTGCGGCAATTCGGCTGCCTTGATTTGCAAAAGTGTAGCTAATACCAGATTTGCACCCGCACTTTCACCTACAATGACAATACGTTCTGCATTATAAGATCCCAACAGTGCTTTATATACAGCAAAGCAATCTTCCGGTGCTGCCGGGAAGGGTGATTCCGGCGCAAGACGGTATTCTACGGCTGCTACATTATAGCCAAGTGTTTCTGCTATATACGTAGTAAAAGCGCGGCGTGTTTTAACGCTGCCCACCACAAAGGCACCCCCGTGGATATACATAACAATCCGATCCGTCGGATTGTTCGATGCCGTCAGCCATTCCACAGGAACTCCGTCCAGTGTGTTTTCCTCTATTTTCACAGCTTTCGGAATTTTGACGCCTTTATTTTGTTCTACCTCTGTGGCTCTTGCTGCCGGATAGTCCATTGGATTTTTGGGGTCATAGACACGCTTATTCTTCTTTAAAGTGCGATTCACAACAGAATGTATGATGCTCATAGTATTTCAACTGCTTCTTTCTATTTGTAATGTTAAGCCATAAATTCATTTTTTACTTTAAGAGGAATTCCTGCATCCGCAACGTGCCTTTTCCGCCATATACAAAATATAAGGGAAAATGCTTTTCGGCAAGCGCGATTTTAGCCGAAACATCGAACCATGCTGTGTCCTGTATGGAATGTACCGGCATAGCTGCCAGCGGCGGCTTATTTAAATCAGTGTATATACGGATAACGCCTTCGGCTTTCCCGCGCACTTTTACTGTGATTTTTCCTACGCCGCTGCCATCCACAAAATAGCGAAAGCCCACAATAGAGCCGTTGCGAATATTGCTGACATACTGTGTAGGTCCACTTTCCCGGTCGCCGCCATCCTGCGTGATGTAGGGAATAGCCGCAGGATTTTGCATGATGCCTAGCAGTTTTTGGCTCATCAGGATACAGGCAGCATAAGCCGGAATTGTTCCTGCGGCTTGCATTGTGCCGCCGGACAAACCGCAGCTTGTTGCCTCAACCTGTTGTATCGTGCCATCTGCCTGAATTTCCATAGGCTCGGCGACCCCCTGCCGACTGAACAGTGTTCGGTTCGTCATGCGGTGATCGAAAATAAACCATTGCCCATTTAAGCAAGCTAAACCACCGTGACTATTACCTACTGGATATAATGGGTTCGACAAGCCATACCCCTGCAAACCGAAATCAGAGGTTGAATGAATGCGTCCACGATAGACGAAATCCCGGTCGGGGCGGCTGCTGGTGCAATAATGCAGTCCCGATAAATCAGTAGCCGCGTAAACAAAGTAGTACAGTTCCCCGATTTTTCGTATGGATGAACCTTCAAAAAAGGCTGGCTTACGCAAGCCGTGCTTTTCGCGCGGCATAATAATTTTGCCCTCACCCTTGGCTGTCAGCATATCGGGCGCAAGTTCCCGCACGAAAGCTCCCACGGCGGGGTGCTGATTCTTTTCCGGGCCCTCGGCTTTGCCGCCTGTGCCGGAGTAAAGCCACACACGGCCATCCGTGTCCACCAGCACAGCAGGGTCAAATTCCATCCACTCACCGGGGAGTGTGCCGCAGGCATGGCCATCCTCGGCATGGACGTCTCCCAGATACTCATATTTCCCTGCTGGAGTATCGCATATTGCCACGGAAATTTTATAGCTATCCTTGGCGCTGTAATACAGATAATACCGCCCGTCCGCGCCCCGCACAGCGTCCGGCGCATACAAGGCCGCCGCGCCACCGGGGTGCTGGCTTTTCTTATAAATCGCACCCTCAAACCGCCACGCGGACAAATCTGCCAGCGGGGCAGACCAGCAGACATAATCGTTCAGGCAGTAGCCATCACCGCCAAAGCGGTCATGGCTGCCATAAATATACAATCTGTCATCAAAGACACGGGGTTCTCCGTCCGGGATATACTCATAGCTGGGCAGATAGGGATTAAAAATTGTTTTCATTTATACGCACTTTCCAATGTGTATTCTCCTGCTGTCAGCTCCTGCGGTTTCCGTCCCGGCAGGGTCACGGCAGCGGTGCAGTTGGCGGGGATGGTTATGGTGAAAGCAAAGCCGTCCTCCGTTTTGCGCCACGCGCTTTCCACACGGCCATAGGCGCTGACATAAGCAGCCTCGGCGTGGGTGAAATGCCCACCGGGGCGCGGGGTGATGGTGAAGTGATTCTCCCCGTCTACTTTTATGCCGCACATGACACGGAACAGCCAGTCGCAGACCGCACCCTTGGAGTAGTGGTCCAGCGAGGCCGGGGCGGCGGCGTTGGGGCCTTCCCAGTTTTCCCAAATCGTCGTAGCGCCCTGCTTGGGCATGCACAGCCAGCCGGGCAGTTCCTCGTTTTCCAACAGGCGGTAAGCATACTTCAGGTCAATATCCGCCAGCACATCCAGAACGAACGGCGTTGACAAAAAGCCTGTGCCGAGCCGCCAGCCGTAGTCGTCCAGCGCCTTGATGAGCCGCTTGCGGGCGTAGGCGGTCTGGGGCTTGTTCAGCAGCTTCATATAGAGCGGGCGCACAAGTTTGGCCTGACGCTCTGTGTCAAGGCTGTGCTTTTTCGTCGCCACAAGGTGTTGATACCCGCCGCGCACCCGCTTGGCCGCAGCGGCAAACTCGGCGGCATCGGAATCGTGCCCCAGCAGCCGAGCAATTTTTTCCATATGTTCCAGCAAATAGACGATATAGGCGGTCGTTTCCTCCGGGTGGGGGCTGACGAACTCCGAAATCGAGAACGCCTTCACGTCCTCCGGCTCGGCCCACTCGCCGTAGGACTGGCCGTAGTTGGAGATGTCTTTTCCGTGTTTCAAGCCAATGCCTGTCGGCGTGGCAGTCGGATACCACTTGCCCAGCGTTCCGATTTTGTATCGCGCATAGCGGCACATGGCATCGTAATTTTCTTCGAGGATTTTGCGGTCGCCGTAGGCTGCGTACACATCCCACGGAATCAGTACACCCGCATCGGACCAACCCGCCGAGCCGTCCATCGCGTTCATGTAGCTGTCCACACCACCCACCGGGGCAATCTGCGTAAAACAGCCGTTTTTGCGCTGGGCATCGCAGAGGTCACGCTCATACTTGCGGGCAAAGGCCGCGTAGTCAAACAACATGCAGGCCGTGGGGCAGAAGATCTGCGCATCACCCGCCCAGCCGTGGCGTTCCCGCGTGGGGCAGTCGGTGGGCAGGTCGGCGTGGTTGTTTTTGGCGCTCCTCACAGTGTTGTCAAAGAGTTTGTTCAGCAGTTCGTTTGATGACGAGAACCAGCCCGTGCGCTCCATATCGGTGTATACGGCAATGGCCGTGAAGGCTGCCGGGTCAAGGGGGATTTCGCTTTCGACCAGCACATACTGAAAGCCGAAAATCGCAAATACCGTCTTGTAGTCGTTGCGTCCCTCCTTGCAGACATAGTCCACCTGCTGCAGGGGCGACGTGATTTTGGCGTTGGAGACTTGAACGTTTTTCTGCGTGAACTCGCCGCTTTTATCAAACATTTCGCCAAAGCGCAGTCGAATGCGCTGCCCTGCCTTTGCCTGTACGGTAAACTGTAAAACACCTGCAATGTTTGCCCCAAAGTCCAATACGGTCTTGCCGCTGGGCGTGTGAAGCAATTTGGCAGACAAGCGCTCGTGCTCGGTCAGCGGCTCGTTGTCCGATGCCGTAGGCTGTACAGAGTGGGTCGTCACTTTGGCGCGGCCGCTGTAGGTCGGCGTGCGCCGCGCGTCGATGCGTTCGCCGTCCTTATTGTCGGCAAAGCGCACCGGGCCGTCGTTCGACCACTGCCAGCTGTCATCGGTGCAGATCGTCTGTACCGTGCCGTCAGTCAGCGTCAGTTCCAGCTGGGCCAAAAATTTTGTTTCGGTGCCGTACTGGTTGCGCAGACCCCACGCGCCGCAGCAGCCGCGATACCAGCCATCGGCCAGCTGCACGGTCAGTGTGTTTTCGCCGCTCTGTACCAGCGCGGTCAAATCATAGGTCTGGTACTGCACACGCTTGCGGTAGTCGGTGATGCCGGGGGCCAGCGTGAACCCCTCAACGGTTTGCCCATTGAGGGCCGCCTGATACACGCCGCAGGCCGTAGCGTAGAGGCGTGCTTTCTTGATTTCACCCGCCACGAACGTCGTTTTAAAGCAGTCTACCGGGTAACGGCGCTTCGGGTCTGGGGTATAGTCGCCTGTGATCCACTGCGCGCGCCAATCGTCGGCGTGCAGCAATCCCAGTTCAAATACGGCGGGTTCCGACCAGTCGCCGGGCACATCGTTTTCATCCCACAGGCGCACCTGCCACACCACATGAACGCGGCTGTGCAGCGGCGTACCCGCGTAGGTGGTGCACATAGAATGACTTTCGATTTTGCCGGAATCCCACAACAGGTTTTCATTCTCGTCGTGGCAGATAACTTGATACGCCGTCTGCCGCACACCGTCCGCGCAGTTCCAGAACAGTCGCGGCGCGGTAAAGTCAATCCCTAGTGGATTTTTTAGATACTCGGTTTTCAGGCGTATCGCTTTCATTGCTCCGTTCCCTTCTTTGCTGCATCATACAGCACAGGTTCCATAACCGGCGTCCACCACTCCAGATAGCCTGCCTTCGTGGGGTGAATGGCATCGTCCATATAAAGTTCCCGCTGCTCTGCCGTAATGGCATTAAACTCCGTATCGTTCCACAGGTCAATGACGGAAACGCCCCACTTTTCTTCCAGCAGTGGCAGCAGCGCCACCATAGAAGCGTAGGCTTCGCTATCATATTGTGGGTTTGTGTAGATGACAACCGGGCATTTCCATTTTTGCTGCGCATAACAGACGATATATTCCAGTGAGCCCGCCACGGTTGAAGTGTCAAATTCATTCAGATCCCGCGCTGTGCCGATTTTCCCCAGCGCTTTTTTCTGCGAAGCATCGTTTGTGGAAAGCTGGCATACGAACAAATCGACCTTGTCAGCCTGTACGTTTTTCAAGCGGCTGACGTAGGAATTGTTCTTATCGTCAACCAGCGTTGTACCGCTGACAGCCTCCTTTATCATGGTGCAGTCATTGCGTGCCGCAATAAAATCCGCAAAAGACACCCCCAGCGATGCCGCACCGTAGGTTACAGATGAGCCGAGGAACAGAACCGTTTTGCCCTGTAGGGGGCTATTTTCGACTGTACCTGCATTTTCCACATCATATGGCACAGAGTTTCCCGGCAAAGTCCCCTGTCGGTAATCATGCAGCTTTGCAAAAGGCCCCCAGCCAATTTTCCATCCGGTGACGGCTAAACCTGCCAGATTGACCGCCAGCAGGGCGGCGACTGTTCCTACAATGAGTTTTTTCATTTTGTCACACTTTCTTGACTTTTCCAGAACGCAATAGCTTCATCCAGCCAATTTTCACAAGATAGCCCTTTTCCGAGTCCTACACCGTGATCCACACCGGGATATATCCTCAACATATGTTGCACATGATGGCTCTCCAAAGCATCCGCCAACATTTTGCTGTTGTCCGGGTCAACAGTTTTATCGGCATCGCCGCACCAGAGGAACGTAGGCGGGTAGTCGGCATTCACTTGCTTTTCCACACTGCACCGCTGTATTGCATCGTGTGCAGGATGCTTCCCCAGCAGGTTGTCTCGGCTACCCGCATGGGTTTTCTCTCCCATTGTTATGACCGGATAGCTCAACACCAGCACCGTTGGCCGCGGCAAAGCGAATTTACCCCAACCAAGTGCTTTTACACCGTACATGGCCGCCAGATGCCCGCCTGCGGAAAAACCAAACACCGCATAATTCTGCGGGTCAACGCGATAGCAGTCCGCATGGGCGAGGATCTCTTTTACAGCGTTGGCAATATCTATCAGCGGCGAGGGGTATCTCGCCCGCTCCCTGCACCGATAGCGCAGCACGAACACAGAATACCCGCGCTCGTTCAGTGCTTTGGCAATCGGCTTTCCCTCAATGCAGCTCATCACGCAGGCATAGCCGCCGCCCGGGCAGACGAGTGCAAACGGTGTCCGTTCGCTGCCAGGCGCAGGGTAAAATTTCAACTCATAACGGTTCGGGCCGAACATATCCCGCAGTGCTTCCAATCCGGTTGTATCCATGTTTACCGCCTTACTTTTTCACCATCTTTTTTACGCCCTGCAGCGGGTGGCCGTTGGCCATGGCCAGCATTCCCTCGGCCAGGTTGGCCGGGAACGCGCCGCAGCTGGACAGCACTGCCGCGCGCAGCGGCGCATCCGCGCCGGACATGACCATCATTTTAAACGTCGGGTCGCTGTAATCAGCCTTTCCGCCAAAGCTCTTGGCAATCGTTGCCTCGGTGCCCTTGAACATCTGCATCATGACAGGGGAAAGATCTTTCAGCTCCATCGTGGAGTGCTCCATCGTGAACGCACCCTTTTTCGGCTCGGGATCGCTCTGCAGCGGGCCGCCGTAGAGTGCTTCAAACTCTGCGTCGGTGGGCAGGCCCTGCAAAGTCTCATACCAGCTTCCCTGCTGCCATTCCGGCGCGGACAGGCTCACACCATCCACAGCCATGGCTGCGTGCAAGCGGATGTCTGCCGACGACGCACCTACAAGAATTTCATAGCTGCCGATCGGCACCTTCCAGCAGCCGTCACACCAGACGGCAAAGCTGCGGTCGTTCAGTTCAAAGTGTACCGTCTTGCTTTCGCCGGGCTGCAGGCTGAGTTTGGCAAAGCCCTTTAATTCCTTGGCGGGGCGGTACAAGCCGTTCTGCGGCGGGGCAACATAAAGCTGCACGACCTCGGCACCGGCGGTGCTGCCGGTGTTGGTCACCGTGGCGGTCACAGTGTGCCCCTCGATTTTCAGGTCGGAGTAGGCAAACTGCGTGTAGCTTAACCCGTAGCCGAACGGGAAACGCACGGCCACACCCGCCTTGTCGTAGTAGCGATAGCCAACGTACAGGCCCTCTTTGTAGTGGGTCGTTTTCTTGCCGAAGGTATCGCGGCTGGGTACGTCTGCGTAGGTCAGCGGCCATGTCTCTGTCAACTTGCCGCTGGGATTGACTTTGCCTGTAAGCAGGTTGGCAGCCGCTGCGCCGCCCGCCTGACCGGGCAGACCCATGTACAAAACTGCTTTGACCTTATCAAGCCACGGCATTTCCACAGCACTGCCGCAGAACAGCACCACAACCGTATGTGGGTTGGCGGCGGCAACCGCCTCGATCAAACGGATATGTCCCTCGGGCATCGTCATATTCTCGCGGTCAAAGCCCTCGGACTCGTAAATGTCGGGCAGGCCCGCGCAGACAACAGCAATTTTTGCCTGTTTTGCGGCGTCGGCGGCCTCGCGCAGCGTTTCCTCGGTCACTTCTCCCTTGACATCGCAGCCTGCAGTAAACGGCACATCGGGCAGCGCATCGCAAAGGCTTGTCAGCTTTGTCGGGTTGATGTGGCTTGAGCCTGCGCCCTGATAACGCATCGTGCGGGCCATCTCGCCAATCAGCACAATATCTTTTGTCTCCAGCGGCAGGATACCATCCGCATTTTTTAGCAGTACCGCGCCGTTTTCGGCGATTTTCTGCGCCAGTGCGTTGTGGGCGTCCTTGTCAAAGGCGCGGCCCTTGGGGCGGCTCGCGCCCTTCAGCGCCAAGGCGATCACCCGCGCAGCGCAGGCATCCACATCGGTTTCGGCCAGCGCACCGCTCCGCACGGCCTCGGCCACGCGGTCCTCCATGTAGGTGCTGCCGCCCGGCATACTCAAATCGCACCCGGCATGCATGGCGGCCACGCGGCTGCACAGTGCGCCCCAGTCGGTTACGACCATGCCGTCAAAGCCCCAGTCCCGGCGCAGCACCTCGGTCAGCAGCCAGGTATTATCGCTGGCATGTACATTGTTGATACGCGGATAGCTGCACATGACGGTTTCCGGCTGCGCATTTTTGACGACGGTTTCAAACGCGGGCAGGTACAGCTCGCGCAGGGTGCGTTCGTCCACCTGACTGTTGCCGTTGAACCGCTTGTACTCCTGATTGTTGGCGGCAAAGTGCTTGAGACTGGTGCCCGCGCCGCTCTCCTGCGCACCCTGCACCCATGCCGCGCCCATGGCGCCCGCAATGTAGGGGTCCTCGGAGAAATACTCGAAATTGCGCCCGCACAGCGGGTTACGCTTGATGTTGACGCCGGGACCAAGCACGACGTCCACGCCGTAGGAAAGTCCCTCCTCGCCGATGGCTTTGCCCTCGGCCTTCAGCAGCTCGGCATCCCACGCTGCACCGCTCGTCACGGCGGTGGGAAAGCAGGTCGCCGGCTCTGACTCGTTGACGCCCAGCATGTCGGCACCGTTTTTCTGGCAGCGCACGCCGTGGGGACCGTCGCTCATCGTAACGGCGGGGATGCCGTACTGCGCCATCGCCTTGCTGTGCCAGAAATCCGCACCGTTGCAAAGGCTGATTTTTTCTTCCAGTGTCATCTTAGACAAAATGTCTTGTACTTTTTTATCCATTATGATTGCTCCTTATCGGCTTGGTTCATCGCAGCCAGCACCTGCTCAAACAGCGGCTTAATGCTGTCACCGTAGGCCAGCAGCGCTGTGACCGGTTCATTCTTCACATACTCCAACATCGGATTTTCAAGAAATTCCGGCGCGTACTGCGCGAAAATTGCTCGTGCCACGGGGTGTTCCATGATAACGTGCAGCGGTGTTTCCATCGTGTAGCGGTCGATTTCTAAGCTCGTTTCGGTCGCGTACTCATAGTGATAGCTACCGCTGCCAAGGGTCAGCGTTTCGTCCGATTCGGGCAGGGTCAGCGCCGCCGTCGTGTTGGCGGGCACGGTCACATCCACGGTGATTTTGCCACCCTCGCACCTCCACGCAATCGCAATTTTGCCGTAGACGCTCTCATATTCCAGTTCCGCGTGGGTGATGCCCTTGATGAACTGCGGGCGCAGGACAAATTTCTTATAGCCGGGTTCCAGAATTTCCAGCCCACACAGCTTCGTGTATAGCCAGTTTCCGATAGACCCATAGGAATAGTGGTTCAGGCTGTTCATGTTGGCGGGATTGAAGCTGCCATCCGGCTGGATGGAGTTCCACCGCTCCCAGATCGTGGTTGCGCCCATCTTGACCTCGTACAGCCAGCCGGGGTTATCCTCCTGCAAAAGCAGCTTGCCCGCAAGGTCGTGCTTGCCGTTTTCGGACAGGGTCAGACACGCAAACGGCGTGCCGATGAACCCGGTCAGCAGGTGCGTTTTATGCGCCCCGATGTTCTTTTCCAGCGCAGCCAAAAGACGCGGCCGGAACTCATCCGGCACCATGTCAAAGTGCAGCGCCAGAATCAGGGCGGTTTGCGTTTCGCTGACAAGACGCCCGGTGGGGGTCACATACTCGGCGCGGAACGCCCGCACAAGCTCCTCACGGCGGCGGCTCCAGCGGTGCGCGTCCTCGGTGTACTGCAAAACGGCGGCGGTGTCTGCCAGAATTTGCAGGCTCCATGCAAAGCAGACGTTGGCGGTAAAGTAGTCGTCGGTCGCGCCCTTGCGCTCGTCGCCCAAGGCGTTCGCCTCGGCGTCCAGCCCCAGCCAGTCGCCGTACTGGAAGCCGGTCTGCCACAGCCCGTTTTCGCCGCACTGACTTTCGACAAACTCGACCCAGTGCTTCATACTGTCGTAGCTATGCTGCAAAATGCGCTTGTCGCCGTAAGCACGGTAGAGCGTCCACGGCAGCACCGTCACCACATCGCCCCAGAACGCTGCGCCGTCCTGCTGGTTGCCCAGAATGTTCGGCACGACCTGCGGCATACTGACATCGGGACCAAGCTCACTGGCAAGGTCGCGCAGCCACTTTGTCATGAACGGCATAATGTTCTCGTTAAACGTCGCCGTGGGGCAGAAGGCGGTCACATCGCCCGTCCAGCCCAGACGCTCGCTGCGCTGCGGGCAGTCGGTGGGAATATCCAAAAAGTTATCCCGCTGGCTCCACTGGATGTTCTGCTGCAGGCGGTTCACCCGCTTGTCAGAGCAGGTAAAACTGCCCGTTTGCTGCAAATCCGTGGAGAGATGGCACGCCGTAAACTGCACGTTCTGCCCGTATTGCAGCCCCTCCACACAAAGATAGCGGAAGCCGTGCCAGGTGAAATGCGGGTGCAAAATCTGCTTGCCGCCGCTTAAAGTGTAAGTGTCCGTGGCCTTGGCCCAGCTGAGATTTTCGGTGTAGAAGTTGCCGTTCTCGTCGAGGGCTTCGGCGTGGCGCAGCGTCAGTTTCTGGCCCCGTTCGCCGTAGATTTCCACCTCGACCCAGCCGGTCAGATTCTGGCCGAAGTCGTAGACCCTCTCGCCTTTCGGAGTTGTAAATTCCTTGACGACGGGCAGTTTTTGCAGGCAGCGCACAGGCTCATTCTCTTGCCCGATGATCGTGTCAAAGCCGTAGTTAAACAGTCTGGCGGGCTGCGGTGCGGTGGGATCTGCCGTAAAGTCCTGCGTTTCGCCGTCGTAAATTTCGGAGAACTGCACCGCCCCGGTCGTGCAAAGCCAGCTTGCGTCGGTGCCAATCCATTCCTCGCGCCCATCCGCATAGGTGATGCAGAGCGCGGCCAGCGCGGCGGTGGTGTCACCGTAGTTGTTGGGCTGCGGCATAAAGCCGAGTTGGCCCTTGTACCAGCCGTTGGCCAGTGTCAGCGCAAGGCGGTTGACGCCCTCGCGCAGGGTCACGGCGTAGGTCTGGTATTGCAGGCGCTTGCGGTAGTTCGTCCAGCCAGGGTGAAAATAGCTGTCGTCCACAGGCTCACCGTTGACTTGCGCTTCGTACATACCCAAGGCGGTGGCGTAGAGCCGTGCTTTTTTGACATTGCCCTGCGCGACAAAGTCCTTGTACAGCACGGGGCTGACGGGGGAATCCTTGTCAAAGGCGCTTGTGATCCACTGCGCCTTGCCCTCAAACGCGCTGCCGCTCAAAAGACCGGTTTCAAAGCGGCTTGCGGCTTCGGCGGTTTCACCGTGGTTGTCCCACACCGTAACTGTCCAGTCATACTCGGTGCGGGGCGTCAGGTTGGGGCCAAGGTACTCGATCAAAATGCTCTGCGCGCTCTCCACGCGCCCGGAATCCCAGACGGTTTTGCCGCCGCAGGATAGTTGCAGGCGGTAGGACGCCTGCACGGTGTCCTGTTGGTCGCTGTCCAGCTTCCAGCCAAAGCGGGGCTGAACTTCATCTAAGCCCAGCGGTTCGTGTTTATATTCGATCGTAAGGTCGTAAAGTTTCAGCATATCAATACCTCCTATGCAAAATGCCCCGCCGTGCAAGGCGGCAGGGCAAAGGGCTGTTACTGGGCAGCCTTTTCTTTTTCGTTGCGCTCGGCGATGGCTTTCATCATATCGCCGTATTTGGCTTCCAAGTCAAACTTGGAAATCAGGATAAACAAGCCGATGAACATTGCCAGCGGAATATACAGGCTGAAGGTGTAGATGCCGTAGCGGACGGCGGGGGTGATGACCTCCATATTGCCGGTAAAGCCAACGACCGCCAGAATCCAGCCGACCAGAGAAGCACCGATGCCGCTGGACACCTTGCCGCCGAAGCTGGAGGCGGAGGCGGACATACCGATGATCTTGTTGTGGTATTTGTAGTCGTTATAGTCCATTGCCATGCTGTTCAGCGTACCGCCGAGGCACATCATGGGGATGGTGGCGAAGCTGCCCAGCAGACCCACGGTGATGCAGAGGATAAAGCTGTCCGGCTTGAAGCAGCGGATGACATTGCCGATGATGCCCAGTGCAAAGGCGATTTTCAGGGTCTTGGTCAGGCCAAACTTCTTGGTCATGGGGCCGACCACGATAAAGCCGACAAAGGTCGGGATCAGGCCCACGGCACCCATAATGCCGATGAGGTTGTCGTTGCCCAGAATGTACTTGGCGTAGTAGGTGCCGGAGGAGGAGGACAGCGCATAAATAACATTGACCAGCAGGTTTGCCAGCAGAACGATGACCCAGTATTTGTTGTGGAACAGCTTGTTGATGGCATCGCCGAAGGCAAGACCGTCATCGGGCTTTTCCTCCTGTGCGGCAGTCTCCTTGCTGGTTTTGTAGAGGATCAGCAGGAAAATCATGCTCAGCGCACCGATGGCAACCGCAAATTTAATGTAAGCAGCCTGGTCTGCCACGCCATTGGGGCCAAGGGCGTTGGTCAGCGGCACCAGCGCAATGGCGATAACCATACCGATGACATAACCGGCAGCAGCACGGAAGATGCCCATCTTGTTGCGTTCTTCCAGGCTCTTGGTGCGCATGACAAGAATGGCGCTGTAAGGAATCATAATTGCCGTGGAAACGATGGCCGTCAGGAACACGTTGGACAGGAACAGGTAAGCGACCTGTGCAAAGCCTGTCAGCCCGGCGGGTACGGTGAACAGCGCCACAATGGCGACAAACGCCGGGATCGCCATGCGCAGGAACCACGGGCGGCACTTGCCCTTGGGGCTTTTGCCGTTGTCCATGATCTTGCCCATGATCAGATCGGTGAAGGCGTCCACGATTTTTGCCGCCAACAATACATTGGCCGCCGTGGCCGCCGCTACACCGACTTTCTCGGTGTAGAAGTACAGCACAGCCGACACAAGGCCGGTCATAGCATTCAGCGCAAACTGACCGCCGCAGTCTGCCAGATAGTCTGTTGTGCGCATGGTTTTCTGGATACCCATTTTGTCCACGCCAAGTGATTTCTTTGCCATAATGATTCTCCTTCTCTTGTTTGCACCCGGTAGAGGCAGGTGCTGCTTTCCTTGATTGCAAATTTATTATACCGCTATAAGCTGCGCCGATATATCGCATTTCGGATTTCCGTGTTCAAAATGTGATACACTTTTAATTTTCGGTAAATTTCACCTCACGAATCAGCCCATTTTCATCAAATTCGATGGGCAGCATACAGGCTTTGCGCTTATATTTTCCTGTAGTGCTGACGTGGAAGAACACATACCATTGTCCATTGATTTCTTCAATACTGCCGTGGTTGTTCCAGCTTTCCGGGTTGAGATTGCTGTTGTCCACAATAATTCCTTGATAGGTGAACGGCCCCAGCGGCGATTTTGAAGTAGCATAACCAAGACAAGTCGGTTTGCCGCGTGAAATATCGGCAAACACATAATAGTAAATACCGTTGCGTTTGCGCATGGAACTTCCCTCATGGAAATGATGCTCCTGCTCGGTCAGCAGATTGTCCACAATGCTCCCCTCTTCGATGTGCATCATGTCGGGCGTAAGTCTTGCACCATGAGAATTGAACTGCCCCCAGTAGTAATATGCTGTGCCATCGTCATCTACAAAAACAGCCGGGTCAATGCCGGTTACAGGGAGTTGCGCAGCATTGACAAACGGTCCCTCTGGTTGGTCGGCCACCGCAACGCCCTCGGTATTGTCTGACATACAGAAGTACAGATAATACCTTCCATTTTTACAGATACAGTCCGGGGCAAACAACGCCAAGTTTTGCTGTGCATCCGCGTTCAACTGTTTTGCAATCTGATTTACCAAAAGCTTGATGGGTACCAGCCGCGCCGCTTTGGGCAGGAACATTCTGATATTCTCCGGCAGATCGTCAATCGACTTTACCTCATCCAGATGAAGTTGCCTGCACATATCAGTTTTACCTGCCCAAGGCACATCCTTTACGGAAAAACACGGTTTGCTGACCTTCCACTCCTTCAGATTGCTGCTGGAAACAACCCGGTAAGAATCACTGCACCATCTGTCAGCAGCACAGTCAAGGCTACCGTATAAATACACTTTTCCGTCTGACATCACATGGGCTTCTGCATCAGGAATGCAAAAATCGATTGGCAGCATACAGTTTTTCATTTTGCAGCACCTCCACTTTCTTGACACCATTATAATGGGAATTTCCGCAGTCTTATATCAAATACTTGATTTATATATTGTAATTATGATATTTTCAATAATATAGTTGTGTAGGAGGCTGCCCGGTATGGACTTTTACAAAAATTGCACAGATCTGTATGAAATCTGCCACATTCCCATAACGATTGTCAATCGAGGAGGCAATCTTCTGCTGTCTCTGCCAAATCATGGCGACGAATTTGTACCGCATAAAGCCATCCAATACGTTTTGACGGATTTTCTCTTGCAAAAGAGAGATTTCCTACATCCGCTCATTACCTATCTGGAACCCGGTTATCTCCTTGGCGTGGTTGAACTGTCAGAAGAACAGTTTTGCATCGTCGGGCTTGTCAGTCCATTTCAACATACGCGCAGTGAAATCCTGCAAATTGCATCACAGGCGATTGAATCTCAAAAGTTTCAGGAATTTTGTGATTTAATGATTCAGATGCCAATGGTGAATCTGTACCAGTTAAAATCATTGCTTTGCTTATTAGTGCGACTGGCACATGAAGCAGAGATTACCGCTGAAGATATCCTCTTTGTGGATAATACTGTATCCAATGCCGCAAATTTGAACGACGCTTTGTTTGAATTGCGAGAAGATGCAGAATTTCATGTGCCGATGGATTATGAAACAGGTGTTTGCAGTGCGATTGAAGCAGGTGATGCCGAGCTTTTGCAGCGGCGTATGCTGGCACCATCGCAGGGTAAAATCGGCCGCATGAGTTCCAGCGCCCTGCAACAGCAGAAATATGCGTTCATCAGCTTTGCCACGCTGCTGACCCGCGCGGCCATTCGCGGTGGACTTTCCGGTGAGACGGCATTCAATTTGAGCGACGTCTACTGCCAACGCATGGATGCCCAGACCGAAATACCCGCCGTGGAGCAGTTGGCATTCACAATGGCTATGGACTTCTGCCGCCGCGTAGGCGAAACCAAAAACGGCGGTGCGCAAAGCACCGCCGTCAAAAACTGCATCGACTATATTTCTGCCCATCTGCACGATGATCTGCGATTGGACGAGCTTTCCCGCCACTGCGGGCTGTGCAGCCGCAGCCTGTCGATCAAGTTCAAGGCCGAGGTCGGCTGCGGCATTCCGGAGTACATCCATAAAGAGAAGCTGCGGGAGGCTAAGTATCTTTTAACAAGCACCGATTACAGTCTCGCCGACATTGCCGGTTTTCTGAACTACCCAACGCAGAGTTACTTTACGCAGATTTTCAAACGGTATGTGGGAACAACCCCACAGCAGTACCGGGATAGCCCGCATAGGGCGTCGCGGTGATTCGGCTTACTCCACTGTCAAATCCACCCACTGCGGCTCGTATCCTGCGGCCGTAACCGTAACACGCACCTTGCCCGGTTCGGTTCCGGCGCGGACGACGGCCAACGCACGGCCAAGCCATGTGGTGTGGGTGTCGTTCAGATAATTTTCGTCCGTCTGCGTTGCAGCACTGCCGAGGGCCTGCAAGGTGGCCGGGCCGTCGATTTCCACATGAACCTTTGCGTTAGCGCACGGCTTCCAGATACCCACCGCATCGGTCAGCGTGATGGGGATAAAGCAGAGCGACTGCCCATCTGAGCACAGGGTCTTTTTCTCCGGGGTGAGATGCAGCCGGGTTTCCTGCCCCGCCGTTTGCAGCATGGTTTCGCCTATGGCATTTCCGTTTTTATCCAGCGCCACAGCCTTGAGTGTACCGGGCTGATAGGGCAGTTTGAACATGGCGCGGAACTTCTTCGGGCGCTTTTTGCCAATCTGCTTATCGTTGCAGTACAATGCCACAAATTCCGCATCACTGTACACTTCCACAGTGGCTTTCTGCCCCTCGCAGCCGGGCCACGTCCAGCTTTCCACGGCGTCAGTCATGCGCCACGCACTGCCGGTCATCTTTTTCCCATTCCAGTTGACCGGGCGCACCCCCAGATAGGGTGCTTTGCGCAAGCCCCATACGGTCTGCTGGAAATAGCTTTCCGCCGTGATGTTTCCCGTCAGGTCGATCGCGCCGCTGCCCGCCGCAATCGGCAGACCCGGCGTATCCTGCGGGATCATCTGACCGATGCCCGCCTCGCCCAGATAGTCGATGGCCGCCCACGCGAAATCGCCAATCAGCGCTGTATGCTTTTGCACCTGCGCCCAGTTGTATGGCAGTTCACCGATAATCGTCTCGCTGCCCACCATCAGGCGGTCGGGGTAGTTTTTGCAGTCGTCCTCATAGCGGGAGGCCGCGTAATTCAAACCAAGAATGTCCAGCTTTTCCGCCACATCGCGGCAGGCGGCATCGCCTTTTTTGCCCTTGCTCATGTAGAACATCAGCGGGCCGAGATTCTGCGTAACCATATTGAAGAATGCAGACCCGGACTCTTTCTTTTTTTCCTCCGGCTGTTTGGGCGGCAGCGGCTCCGGCTTGTAGGGGCCGCTTTCTTTATACACACCGATGCCCTTCTGTGCGTAGACATTCAGCAGCACATTGATGCCCGCCGTCACTGGGCGGGTATCGTCCAGCCCGTGAACAAACCGGGTCAGCTTGTCGGCGGTCTCCACGCCCTGCGGGAAGGCGGTTTCCGAAACCTCATTGCCGATAGAGTACAGAACCACGCTGGGGTGGCTGTAATCCTTGGCAATCATCGTTGTCAAATCCTTCTGCCAGTTTTCGGCAAAGATGCGGGAATAGTCGTGGTAGGTCTTGGGTGTGTACCAGCCGTCGAACGCCTCATCCATCACATACATACCAAGGTGGTCGCAGGCATCCAGCAGGGCGCGGCTCGCGGGGTTATGGGCACAGCGCACGGCGTTGTAGCCCGCCTCCTTCATAATGCGGATGCGGCGTTCCTCTGCATCGTCAAAGCCGCAGGCCCCCAGAATGCCGTTGTCGTGGTGGATGCACCCGCCGCGCAGCTTGACCGTCTTGCCGTTGACGCACAGGCCCGTCTTGGCGCTCCATGTCAATGTGCGGATGCCGAACGGTATCTTTTCCTCGTCGTTTTCGGTTTTGACAACGCAGGTATACAGGTTCGAGTGTTCGGCATCCCACAGTTTGGCGGCAGGAATCTCGATTTTCCCCGGCACACCCTTTGCCACGCACTGCGCGCCATCCCAAATTTCTACCGCCGCGTGTTCGGTCTCGGTCTGCACCTCGATTACAGTGGGTTCAATCGACACCGTGCGGATCTTTACCGGGCGCACACCATCCTTTGGCTTTATTACCAGATGCACGGGGCGGTAGATGCCGCTGCCCGTGTACCAACGGCAGTTGGGTTCCAGACTGTTATCCACCGTGACGCGCAGGGTGTTTTCTCCCGTGCGCACTTTCCCGGTGGCGTCGGCGGTAAACTCCGTGTAGCCATAGCGATGTTCTGCGATTTTTTCATCGTTCAGATAAACGACTGCGTTCTGATACACACCCTCAAACAGGAAGCTCAGCGCCTTATCCCGGTGTTCCTCCGGCAGGGAAAATGTCTTTTCATACACATATTTCCCACCCGGAAAATAGCCGCAGTCCTTGCCGTTGTGGCAGTTTTCCTGCCGGGGTTCCTCCAGCATGGCGTCGTGGGGCAGCTGCACAGTGCGGCAGGTGCCATCCTCCTTGTAAAAACGCCAGTCGGCGTTGAAATCTAAAATCATGGTAACTCCCCCTTACACAAAACGGGGTGCATCCGTCTGATGCACCCCCGTCGTTTTATTTTTCGATGCGGATAAAGGCCAAATCATTCGTGCCAAGCTCTGTCTTGACGGTGAGTTTTCCGTCCGCATACTCATACGGTACCGGGGCGTAGTCCACTGCGCTCTCTGCAATGACCTGCTGCACCTGCGCCGGGGTCATGTCCTCCGGCTCGCCCATTGCCTGCCAGCATTTCAGCGGATTGCCGTGATCTTCATCAATGCGGCAAAGCTGTACGCTCTGCGGCTTTGCAGCCAATTCGACCTCGATTTCCACTGGGGTGGCCGGATCAGCCTGCCCCGCAAAGTGGTGTAGGTTCTGCTTGGTAGCCAGCACGGTCAGCCGGGTGTCGGCGGCATCGCGGAATGCTGCCACGCTCACCTCACCATCCAGCGCACCGGGCAGCTCCAGCCGTTCGTCACCGGCCTGCCCCAGCAGACGCAGTGCGTGGAAGATGGGCTTGGGGATGCCGTGCTGCGTCATCATGCCGAAGCCACCGTGGAATTCCTCCGGGAAGGGATGGATTTCCTCAAAAATGTCGCTGAAGCACCAGATGCTGGACCCGTCGATGACATCCTCCGAGCTGAGCGCCGCGCGCACATCGTAGGCGGCTGTCTTGCGGGTATCGTTGCCGGGTGCGCCGAAGGTCGCGCAGGAGCTCCACTCCGTATAGTAAACCGGCAGCCCCTCGGCCTGCTTGCGCACCATCATAGCACTGTCGCGCAGCAGATCACGGTTAAGGTCGTCCGTCTCGGTGTTGTCCGGCATCGTGCGGCGGAACATCGGCAGCAAGCCGTCTTCCGGCTTTAAGCCTGCAAACAGCTGCGCCAAATCGACCTTGTATTCCTCTTGGATTTCCTCGGTATTCTTAACATGGTCGTCATCGCCTTGGTCGCACATTTCGCTGATGGGGTCACCCGCATACTGGTGGGTCGTGATGAAGTCCACTGGTGCATCATGAGCCTTGCAGTAGTTCACAAAAGCTGCGACCCATTTGCTGTTGCTGGTGGCGGGGCCGCCCACTTTCAGCTTATCGTCCACGGCCTTGACGGCTCTGACTGTAATCTCATACAGGCGGAAATATTCCTCCTGTGTGCCGTCAAAGAACGGCGTTTTCAAATCCGGCTCGTTCCAGACCTCAAAGAACCATGTTTCCACTTCCTCTTTGCCATAGCGGTTCAGCAGGAAGCGGACAAATTTCTGAATGTACGCCTGCCACTGGGCCTCGTCCTTCGGCGGGGCGATGCAGGGCTTCCAGTAAAAGCTGCCGCGGGTCGGGCGCTTGGCCATCTGGCTGGGCATAAAGCTCAGTTCCACAAAGGGCTTCATGCCGGCTTTCAGCACATTGTCATAAACCAGTCCCGGCAGGCGGAAGCTGTTCTCATAAAACGGCACCTGTTCGGAGCCGGGCATCGGCATAACCGTGGCCATTGTATCGTAGGTGTGCATATCATCGCTGAAAATGCCGTGAAAACGCACACGCTCAATACCCAGTTCGTCATGGATCTGCTTAAGCTGTTCGCAGTAATCGGTGCGCATCGCCATGCCTGCATGGGCGCTGCCAACGCAGAACTGCCAGTGCTTACGGAACGGTTTTGCAGGCACATTGGCGGGAATTGTGAACTTCATAGTCTTATTCCTCCGTTTTCTGTGTGTGGCGTTTTGCAACTTCTGCGCGCATGGCGGGGAGCTTTTCTTCCAGATCAAAGCCGCGGAAAATCAAGAACATCCCCACATTCAGCACGATGGGCAGATAGTTGGAGAAAGCATAAATGGCGGTACGCATGGAGCCTGTTGCCTCGGTCAGCGTAGCATCATAAGAGCCGAGTACGAGGAATCCGGCCAGAATCAGCGCCCCCAGACCGTTGCCGACCTTGCTGCCGAAGCCAATCGCGCCGGAGGACACGGCCACCAGTTTCTTGTCATATTTGTACTCGTTGTAATCGACTGCCATAGCCAGCAGCACGCCGTACAGGCACATCAGCGGAATCTGCAAAAAGCTGCCGACCAAACCGCTGCCAATGTATGCGACCAGATTGGTGGGAAGGACGCAGCGAACCACACAGGTTGCTGCATATCCCAGCAGACCCAGATTGATGGTACCCTTGATGCCCAGCTTTTTGATGATGGGGCTGGACAGCGCAAAGCCCAGGATCGTGGAGAGCATCCCGACCGAACCGGCAATGGCTACAAGGTTATCATTGCCGAAAATCCATTTGCAGTAGTATGCACCCGATGCCGAAGCAATAGCAGTGGAAACCGCCGTGATAAGGTTGAACAGCAGTACGATGACCCAGTATTTGTTGCCGAACAGGCACTTGACTGCCGTGAGGAATTCAACAGGTTCTTCCTCCGGCTCTGCCGCTGCGGCGTCTTCCTCAACCGCCTTGCGCATAGCCTTGCTGCCGTTGGCGTAGCAAATCAGCAGGCTCAGCAGTACGACCAGCGCGATAACTGCGCCGTATTTGATCCACGCCTCCTGCGTGCCGCCCAGCATATTGGTGACGGGAATCGTGGCGATTGCAATGACCATGCCGGAAGCATAATTGCCGACCGCACGCAGGATGCCCATGTTGCCGCGCTCCTGCTGGCTCTTGGTGCGCACGATCATTGTTGCGGCAAAGGGCGTAGCAATCATCGTGTAAATGACCGCCGTAATCAGCAGGTTCGTTACCAAGGCGTAAGCAATGGCCGGAATCTGCCCGGCACTGATGGGAACCGTGAACATCAGCACCGTGATAGCCGCTGCGGGTACGGCCATGCGAAGCATCCACTTGTAATACTTCATATTGCCGCCCTTGGAGTGGTCGATAATGTTGCCGAACCAGATATCCGTCAGCGCATCCACAATCTTAGCGATGGCCATGACAATGCCAACGGAGCCGACCGCAATCCCGACTTTGTCGGTGTAGAAGTATTGCAGCTGACCCACTAGGTTTGCCATAAGGCCCAGACCCAGCTGACCGGAGAAGTCCGCAAGATAGTCGCGCTTGCGCATTACGAGCGCCGCGCCGTCCTTATCAACGGTGGGGCGGTCTTTTTTACCGAATGCCATATTGTTTTCCTCCTGTTTTTCGGGAATCATTCCCTTGTTTCTGTATTCAGTATAACATCTGCTGTTTTCTGTATATTGCATTATTTGATTTGATATTGTAAAATAAAGTTATCAATCTGTGGGAGGTCTGCCGCATGGAAACCGAGCGCTATATCCGCATTACCAATCTCTGTATGTTGTTTTTCCGGGCTGAGGGAATCGCGTTTTCTCTGTATGACGAACAGGATGCCTGTCAGCTGCTGTACCCGGAGGAACCGCAGCGCGACCCGGCCCCGCTGTTTGCACAGCGCGATGCCGCGCGGACGCTGGACATCTGCACCTCACCCAGCCATGCAAGCTATGCCTCCATCCGGGTCAAGGGCGGCTGGCGGATCGTTATCGGCCCCGTCTATAACGCACGGCTCAATGAAAGCCTTGTGGATGCCTTTATGGCGGAAAATCAAATTCCGGCTGCGCAGCGCCGTGCGGCCGGTACAATTCTGGAAGCCGCACCCAATCTGAGCCTGCTGGAATTTTTCGACAAGGCCGCGTATCTCTACTACTGCATGGACGGCGAGATTCTGGACCCTGCTGTTTACTTTGACTTAACGACCGACCGAGACAGCTTTACTGTTGGCCGCGATGCTGCCGAGAGTCTGCTGGAACGCAAGGAGAACGAAAAATTTCACAACACCTACCAGTGGGAGCTGATGTTTTACGACTTGATCCGACAGGGCGACCCGGAGCGGCTGATGGCTTTCCTGATGCAGGATGGTTCAACCCGGCTGAGCCGCGGTACAATGGCCGAAACCCCGCTGCGGCAAGCAAAGAATATTTTCATCGGCGGCATTACAAAAATCGGAATGCTGGCGGCCGTTCCTGCCGGACTTGACCCCGAACTGACCTACCAGCTGATTGACAGCTATGTGCTGGATTGTGAGCGCGCCGCGACCGTGCCGGAAATTGATCGTCTGCAGGTAAGTGCCGCACTGGATTTCTGCCGCCGCATCGGGGAACTGCGTCTGCCTACGGGCATCAGCCGCGAGGTTTATACCTGTATGTCCTATGTCCGCAACCATGTAAACACGCCGCTGAGCCTTGACGACGTGGCCGCTGTCATTGGGCGCAGTGTTTCCTACACCGGGAATCTTTTTAAGAAAGAGACCGGGAAAACGCTGGGCAATTACATTACGGAATGTCGGCTGGAGGAAGCCAAAAGCCTTTTGCATTACACTGACATGACGCTGGCGGAAATCAGCTGTTACCTCTGCTTTTCCAGCCAAAGCTACTTCCAGAATGTGTTCAAAAAAGAATATGGTGTCACCCCGATGCAATATCGCAGGCAACACCATACCGAATCATGATATTCCGTTGTTTTTGATTATATCCGCATACCAGTAGAACGAGTCTTTCGGGATGCGCTGCTGGGTCTGATAGTCCACATACACCAAGCCGAACCGCTTGTCGTACCCTTCTGCCCACTCAAAGTTGTCCATGATGGACCAGTAGAGATACCCCGCCACCGGGATATTTTCATCTACGGCACGCTGCAGACCCGTCAGGTAGCGTTTAATGAAGTCGATGCGCTGGGGGTCATGCACCGCGCCGTCGCTCATGACAAAGTCGGTGTTGGCCATGCCGTTTTCGGTGACGATAACGGGCAGGTGGTAACGCTCTGTCAGAAAACGCGCCGCCCAGTACAGGGCATCCGGCGTGATGGGCCAGTCCATCGCCGTGCGGGGCATACCCGGCGTGACGGCGGGGTTGGGACCCATATACTCCTCATAATTGGAGGCATTGTAGCAGTTGAAGCCGAAGAAATCCAGCGGCTGGCAGATGACTTTCAGTTCCTCCGCCGTAAAGAACGGCTGCAAGCCGGCCGGAACAAAGCCGAGAACGGCCGGGTCTGCCCACCAGTTGAAATGCGAGAAGAATGCCTGCTCCGGGAACATCTGGGTGCAGGCTTTTTCTATACCCGCCGCCGACTCGTCCTCCGGCAGGTAGACACTGCCGTTCAGCGCCATACCGATTTTCGGAGCCAGCTTGGCGCGGCTGCGCAGCACGCGAACCGCCTTGCCGTGGGCCAGCAGCACATTTTTTGTCAGTGCCGCCAGCTTGTTCATCATCACGGCGGGTTGCTCCTGCATCAGGCTTTCAAACGGCGCGTGCGCCCCCGTAAAGTAACCGTTGCCGATGAAGGTGGTCGGCTCATTGACGGTGAACCAGAACCGCACCCGGTCGGACAGGGCATCCGCCACTACACGGGCGTAGTTGGCGAAATCATCGCTGATTTCCGCATTGTACCAGCCGCCTTTTTCGTGCGCCCACATGGGCAGATTCCAGTGGAAAATCGTCACCATCGGCTCAATGCCCGCTGCTTTCAGTTCGTCCACCAAGTCGCTGTAAAAGGCAAGACCCTTGGGGTTGACCGTGTCGGGGCCGGACATCACGCGCGGCCAGCTGACGGAAAAGCGGTACGCCTTGACGCCCAGCTTTTTCAGCAGCGCCACATCCTCCTTGTAGCGGTGGTAGTGGTCACAGGCAATATTGCCGTTCTCTCCGTGCTTGACGTGACCTTCGCTCAAGGCATCCCAGATACCGGGAACCTTGCCGTCCTCATTGTAGGCACCCTCAATCTGGTAAGCAGCACTGGCCGCGCCCCAGAGAAAATTCTTCGGAAAGCTCATCTTGTTTCCTCCTTTATAGTTCTGCAAGCCGGTCATACAGCCCCTGCAGAATTGCGCTCAGCTTTACTGTGTCGGGGATGACTTGAATCATGCCCACCGACAGAATATCATTCAGCTTGCGGTACACCATGAAGTCCAGTGTTTCTTTCGGCATCATATCGAACATACCGTTCGTGAATTGATTTACGATTTCTTTTGCGCGCGGATTTTCAAGAATTTCCCCAATTGTGCTCTCACCGTTCAAGGGATAGGGGTTCTTACCCTCTATCATCAGCGGGGCTTGTGCCAAAATGTTCTCCGCCGACAATGCCAGATACAGCTTGTGCGCCCCGATAGGCTGCACCCACTTATCCAGTAGTGCGTCATAGCAGCGCAATGCCTTTTTGCTGACCGATACATTCACAACTGTTTCCTCACCGGGGGCAAGGCGCACCTTGGCATACCCCACCAGTGTGCGGTCGGGGCGCAGCATATGGGGCTTTTCCTCGCGGGCGTAAAGCTGCACGACCTCGCTGCCGGGGCGGCTGCCGATGTTTTTCACCCGCACAGGTACATTCAGCGTCTCCTGCGTGCGCATATCCCAGCGGAAATCATTCTCGCACAGCTCCACGGCAAAATCCGTGTAGCCCAAGCCGTATCCGAACGGATACTGCACAGCCAGCTTGCGCTTTGCGTAGCTGCGGTAGCCCACAAACACGCCCTCGCCGTAGTAGGCGTCATTGCCCTCACCGGGGAAGTTGGGATAGGCGGGCGTGTCCTCATAGCGAATCGGGAACGTCACGGGTAAGCGGCCGCCCGGCTCAGCCAGCCCGGCCAGCAGACGCGCCGCTGCCACGCCACCCATGCAGCCGGGAATGAAGATGCAAAGCACCGCATCCGCGTAAGGCAGCCAGTCCGCCATCTCTACCGGTCCGGAAATATTCAACAGCACGACGGTTTTCATGCCTTTCTGCTTTGCCTGCTTCAGCACCTCGGTCATGCGGGTGCGGTCTTGTTCCTCTACCGCCATGCTTTCGCGGTCCACATTTTCCCCAGCCGGGGCAGCCGCCGTGTACACCAGCGTGTCGGCATCGGTCCATTCCTCAAAGGCCGCCGCGCCGCGCAGTTTGCGGTATTCGTCCAGCACATTGCTGTGCAGGGCCGTCTCCACCGCCGTGGAGCCGCTGCCACACTCCAGTGTGTCGCGGCTGCGCGCCCCCCAGAACACAACACGCTGGGTCTCGGTCAGCGGTAGGACGGCATTCTCGTTTTTCAACAGCACCGCGCCGTCTTCAATGGTCCTGCAGGCGGTTTGCAGCAGTGCATCGGCGTCATACTGCGCGGGGATGCGGCGTTGATTTTGTTTGATCTCCACGATAAGCTGCAGGATATGGGTCACGCGGTCGTTCAGAACTTCTTCGGAAAGCCGCCCCTCCTGCACCGCCTGTTTGCAGTCGGTCATATCGTTTGGACCGGGCTGAATCAAATCCATACCCGCCGCCAGCGTACCTTCCTTGTTCTGTCCGGCTGCGCCCCAGTCGCTGACAATGGCGCCGTCGAAGTGCAGTTCCCCGCGCAGCAAATCTGTCAGCAGCTTTTTGCTATACGAGGTGAACTCTCCGTTCACGGCGTTGTAGGCGCTCATGATACACAGGACGTGACCATCCTCGATGGCTGCCTCAAACCCACGGGCATACAGTTCCATCATAACCCGTTTGGAAAGATTAGAGCTTGTTGTGTTGCGGTTCGTTTCCTGGTTGTTTGCGAGAAAATGCTTGGCACAGGCCGCAATGCCGGCGCTCTGCATACCGCGTACAAAGGCTGCCGCGGTCTGCGCCACCAGCTCCGGGTCCTCGCCGTACATTTCATAATTGCGGCCGCCCAGCGGGTCGCGGGCAACATCCACGTTGGGACCAAAGCAGACATCCACCCCGGCATCACGCAATTCCTGTCCGACCGCGCGGCCGATGGTCTCGGCTGTGACCGGGTCAAACGACGCTCCGATGTTGATGCCCGATGGGAAGCTGATATGTTGCCGACCGCCCGGACGGTATTTTGCCGCCTGCTCCACAAGGCCGTGCATAAGAGCATCATCCTTGTATTTTGCCGCAGCTTCGTCAAGGTCAACACAGTTCAGCGCCACCATATCCGGCGTGGCATACGCCGTGCGCGGGTCATCGGCACGGCAAGGATCTGTCAGATAATCCAGCACCACATGAGTGCCATTCAGCCCGGTCGCACCGTCCATCAGATAGATGGCAGGCACGTCCATATCCGGGATGGGCCGTGTGTGGCAAGCGCGATAGCACCCCACCATATCCAGTTTCTCGTCCAGTGTCATCTCCGCAACCACCTGCGGGATGCTTTGTAAATTGCTCAATTTTGCACGCATAGAGGGTTCTCCTATCTGATTCCATTGTACTGCCATTTTATATCTTATGCGTGCCTGTGTATTGTACTTTTTGCGTTTACATTGTAATTTCTTATATTCACTTCCGAATCACAGAAAAGTTGCACGCCGATTTCACCATTGGGCTGACCACTATTTGACCACTACTGTGCAACTGCCTTGTGAAATGTCCGAAAAGCCTGTTGTGACAACCAACAACGGGCTTTTTGTTGGTTTGGGCGCACCTGTGCAGAATCAACAAAATTCACGATTCAACGTCGGTCTATACCGCCCTGTCGTAGTTCTCCGACAACTGCGACAGGGCAGGTTTTAGACTTTGTTTTATGCAATACAGCGTTGTTTACACTCGCAAAAACGCGGTGGTCAACGGTAGTCAGACCACGAATTGACCACTATTGGAAATTGACTACTTTACAAGATTGAAATACGCTGTAACGGCGTTTTTCATATATAAGCGTCCGTAGCTCAGCTGGATAGAGCACTGGCCTCCGACGCCAGGTGCCGGGGGTTCGAATCCCTTCGGGCGCACTTAAAAAGCGCATTGCAATGTACTTTTGCAATGCACTTTTTGTTTTGTTTTGAATCAGAATAGTTTCAGTAGCATATCATCTGCCGCATCGGTGTACTGCCCCTGCTTAATTTTCTTGTTTCGCAGCTGATTTACAGCGTTTCTTGCAAGACAGACTTCCTCACTGGTGAAAGCAGCCTTTTTACTGGCTGAGAGAGAATCAACTTTGAGTATCAAATATCCAGTTTCACGCCAACCTGTGTTCATGGCTCGCTGCCGGTAGTAGTAATCGCCCAAGGCTTTCAGCAGGATACTTTTATTGGCGCGCGTCAGCTTGATTTTTCTCATAATCCTATCGCCTTTCCCAACTTTTCCTGCGCCTTGCGCTTGTTCTTGTCAAAGGCGTGGGCATAAATATCCAGCGTTGTACTTGCCTGTACGCGTCCTAACAGACTAGCCACCGTGCGCACATCCACGCCCTGCGCAGTCAGCAGGCTGGCGTTCGTATGCCGTAAGCCATGCACATTTAAATCCAGCGGCAAGTTGTTTGCTTTCAAAATCAGCTTGAAGCGATAGGTAAATGCTCATGTGCCATAAAGTAACACCACAATATGAAAGACGGCTATCCCCATTATTCCGTAATCAGTAAAGGTGATTTGACATTTTTCTTGAAGCGGTGTATACTTTTCATGTAAGTATGAAAAACATGAATTAAGGAGATGCTGTACAATGTCCATGCCAAAAGGAAAGCACATATTTGGAACTGTTAAGGTTGGGGAGCGCGGACAAATTGTCATTCCCAAAGAAGCGCGAGAAATATTTGACATAAATCCCGGAGACACGCTACTCGTTTTAGGCGATGAGGAACAAGGAATAGCTGTAGTCAAAGCTGATGTAATGAAAGAGGTTGCTGTAAAGATTTTGAAAGGTTTAGGCCACTTCAAGGGAGGAAATGATGATGAAACTAAATGAAACTACGCTTCCCTTTTTAGAAGTGGATTGTATTCAACAGTTTGGGCAAGAAAAAGGAAAGCTGATTTTTGAGCAAGCAGAAAAAATTTATCAAGAACTTCTGAATAACGCCGACTATCGCAATAACGCCGCAATTCAAAATCATTTGCAATTAAAGCTATTTCCAACGTTGGCTTATTACAAGGCACTTCGAGGAGAGGGTATAAACCAAAATGAAGCGTTAGAATATGTTAGAAACGAAACCCATAAAGCCGCAAACGTTCAAAAAGAAGAAATGAAAAAGTTAGGAAGTATGCCTTTTGCATATACCATCTATCGGTTAGGTGTAAAAAAGCATATGCGAAAAAATTTTCCCGATGACGGTTGGACAACGGAATGGGTTAAATGTAATGGCAAAGAGATACACTTCAATTTGCATAATTGCATTTATTGGGAACTAACAAAAATGTATGATTGTCCAGAGTTATGTTGTGTGTATTGTGAAAATGATGATATTTCTTTTTCAGGTTTATTACCCAAAATTCGTTTTGAACGAACTGGCACATTAGGAAATGGTTCGCCATATTGCGATTTTCATTTTCTAAAAGTGAGGTAAAACCAATGATTAAGAATTATTTATCTCATTTTTTGCCGGTGCTTTTGGCATTAGATTTAATTATTCCATTCTTGTTAGCTCCATTTTACAAAGACTATAATCATTTGACACAAGTAATGAGCGTTTTAGGAAATTCAAAAGCACCATTACATTCAATTTATAACATTTGGCTGGTTGCGTTTGGAGTTGCAATTTTAATCAGCACCTTACAGCTTTATCCTACTGTCGCACAAGTATCAAGTTCTATATCCATCATGCTTTTTTCCGTCATTGTGATTTACGCCGTAGGCGGTTGTATTCTTTCCGGGATTTTTTCAGTTGGAGAAACAAAAAGCCTTGAAACTCTTTCCGCAAAGATACATGGTTATTTGTTGTTTCGTGTAACCCTTTTGAATACACCTTTCGGGGAGAAAAAAAGAGGCCCGGAATTGAGAAAATCGTAACATTTGCGTAGCCTCGGGGGTTTGGGGTTCACCCCAAAAATGCGTTGTGGATATCCAAACGCTATGCTTGCGTTACAGTTCGCGTTTCCGATAGGGTCATTTGCTGGAGAGGTTAAATTGAACTTTATGGGAGGTCTTATCCTCATACCGGCAATTATTTTTGACAATTACCTTTTTAAAGTAGATGGTGTTATTTTTTCTTTGCTTATCGCTGAAGCTATTTCATGTATCACCGGCTTTGTATTATATAAAATTGAAAAAAAAACAAAAATGAAATAACTGCATATCGTACAGCGTTCCGTTAATTTTGCTGCTTTGGCCGGTGTGTATTTTCACCATACCAGTAGTAAGTTCCGACCAGATAGAGAATGCTGCCGCCATGTGCCTGAATACGTTCTTCCTTTGTATCCAGCTATTCGGAGTAATCTATTTTTTCTTCCTCGAAACCAAAAGGGCAATCATCACACAGAGGATTATAGGTATCGCTTTTAGGAGACCCCCACCCATTGTTAAATATCTCTTTGATAATTTGACCATCCTGCATTTCAAAATGCAAAGATGTTTCATCAGCAAAGCCGGTTTCTTTGATATATCTTTCTGCAAAAGCAAAATACTTAAGGGGGTGGTCCTTTACATATTGGTCAAGGAAGTCCTTGCGGATAAAGACTGTCCCGCCGATGGGATCTCGATAGTACGAAGCCTTGTTATTATTGCAAACAATTACTTTGGTTTGATTGGAATCACGCCATGACATATCGGGTACATTTAAGGACAAATTCAGAAAATGTACAATTTCTGCAGGCGGAAGTACTAAATGGATCTCATCCAGTACATCCAGCTTTTCGGCAAGACCATTTACATCTTTCTTTTTTCAAAAAAGCTCCCGGTTCAAAAGTTATCTTTTAATTCATAATTATCGGCCGTATAGTTCTTTTCAAAAGAACTGTGACAATGTAAGCCACTATACACTTAAACCCTGCACGGCGAAATGCGTAGAATAATTCAGTCAGTATGAACTGGTAATCACACATCTAATCTAGGCAAAGAAAACCGGCTGGCCAGGTGTTCAGAGGAGCACCCGGCCAGCCGGTTTTCTTTGATACTGGTGTAGAGCGATATTAAAGGATCGATCCCAGCCACATACATCTACCATCAAAATCAGCCCAATTATCCAAAGCGCAGACTACACAAAGTGTCTGCCTGCCACCGCCAGCCTTTTGTGCCAGTGCCAGAGCTACTATATAGATAACAAGTCCTACGAAGACACCCGCAATCATTCCGGCATTTCCAAGGAGTACCAACATTTTATTTTGCTGACCCCAGCCATAGCGAGTGGCTTTCGTTATACAATAAATCCCAGTCTTTAACAATGAAAGACTGGGGGTACATCGTCAGACAAAAGCCGATCTTCCGGTATTTCACAGCGCCCGCAAAATACGCAGTGCGCAGCGCTGCAGATACCCCAGCGGCAAAGTACCGTTTTGTACAGCGTCCACAATATCATCGATATTTTCCTGCGTGCCGGGCATCTGCAGATCGTTCCCGGCGCGGATACACTCCGCAGAGGACGCGCAGGGATAATAGGCATCCGGACGGCTGACCTGCGCTGTAATACGGGCCGAACTGGTGGACCAGTCTGTCATCACATAGCCAGAGAAGCCGCTTTCCTCCCGGGCAAAAGCTGTAATGGCGTCGTAGCTGTTGGCTGTATGGATACCGTTGACCAGATTGTAGGAAGTCATCAGGCATTCCGGGTCACCAGCAGCGATGGTCTCTGCAAAGTTGCGCAGATAGATCTCCCGCAGGGCCTGTTCCCCAATATGCTCATTGACAGACATCCGGTTATCTTCCTGGTTATTGGCAAAAAAATGTTTGATGCAGGCCCCCGCCTTGGGGTGGCGCTGCACGCCCCGCACATCGGCAGCAGCGCACAAACCGCTGAGCAGGGGGTCTTCGGAGAAATATTCAAAGTTGCGGCCACAAAGGGGATCCCGGTGGATGTTCATGCCGGGGGCCAGCCAGACCCGGATACCGTACTGGCTCATCTCGTCGCCTACCAGGTCGCCCATATCTTCCAGCAGCGCCAGGTCCCAGGAACAAGCCAGCAGGCTGGCCACCGGAATGGCGGTGCAGTACTGGTAGTAGTCGGTTTCGCCGGGCTGCAGGGGGGCAAACTCCACCGCATATTCGCTGAAAGCCTTGTCCGGAGCAAGGATCTTGCCCTGGGCTGTCACCCGGAAATGAGGAGCCAGGCGCAGACCGGCAGGACCGTCCGCATTGACCATGTTGGTCACACCCCGGTAAGCCAGCCGCACCGAGGTATCGCCGGCGGTGCCGGGCACAGTGAGGGCCGCGGAACCAATGATGTTGTCGGCGCCGGCCTGGCCTTCCCGGGCGGTGCCCACGCAAAGGTCCGCCATCTCCTCCACCGTAAGCTGGGCAACCAGCTGCTCCAGGGTCCAGCGGCCCTCCCGCACATCCTGCATGGTGATCGCATGGTCGGTGGAAGGCACCGGCAGCGGGTCGGGCGTCCCGGCATAGGTCACCTTTTCGATGGGAACCTCCGCGGCGGCAAGATGCACAACGGGAACATGGGAAAGAACGCTCTCCTGCCAGGCAGGGGCGTCTTTGCGGGAAAGCAGCGGCAGCGCACAGTCCAGCGGACAGATATTGCGCACACACCGGGTCACGGCATCGCCGTCCAGCTCGATATACAGGGCAGGCACGGTGGTCCGGCTGTCGTGGCCCACCCGGATGGTGTAGCGGCCCGCTTCCAGCAGGTAAGCGGCCCGATTGGGGTCATAACTCTGCAGCCGGGTCAGCGGAAATTCCAGTTCCACGGTCCGGGTCTCGCCGGGGGCCAGCGCGGGGGTCTTGGCAAAGGTTGCCAGCACCTGCCAGGGCTTTTCCAGGGTGTAGAAGGGCGCCGAACCATATACCTGCACCACCTCCCGCCCGGGCAGGGTGCCGGTGTTGGTAACGGCCACCCGCAGCTGTACCCGGTGGGCATCGGCCATGGCCGCTTCTACCCGCTGGGCAAAGGTGGTATATCCCTGTCCGTAACCAAAGGGATAGAAAGGCTCCACCCAAAAGGTATCAAAGTAACGGTAGCCTACATAGATGCCCTCGGTATAGTATTCCTCGTTCCACTGACCGTTGTTGTGGCTGAAGGTGGCGGCAGCAGGGTAATCCTCGTACCGCTTGGCCCAGGTATCGGTCAGTCGTCCGGAAGGTTCGGTCTTTCCCAGCAGCACATCAGCCACCGCGTGACCGCCCATGCTGCCGCTCTGCCCAATGTAGAGCATGGCCCCCAGCCCCGGTACGGCGGCAATGGAGGGAGCGTCCACAACACCGCCCACATTGAGCAGCACGATCACCTTTTCGTAGGTCTTGCCAAGATTTTCCAGCAGTTCCTGTTCACCGGGCAGCAGCAGGTAATCCCCCGGCTTGCAGTAGCGGTCGGCACCTTCGCCGGAATTGCGGGCCAGCACATAAACGGCGGTATCCCCTTCCGGGTTTGCCGCGGCGCTGAACGGGGCGATCTGCCGGGGAACAAAGGGGTCCGCCCAGCTGACAAACATAGGTTCCTGGCCGGTACGGGCCGCTTCAGCCTCGACACGGGTCCAGTAATCCCGGTAGCTTTGTTCGGTCAGGGCCTGCTGGGCGTCCAGCCAGTCCTTGGTTGTCACCGTAAACCCGGCGACCTCCAGCCCCTGCTCGATGTTGACCACAAACCGGGCGTTCACATCGCCGGAACCGGTACCGCCCTTGACGGTGGCACGGGCACCGTTGCCAAACAACGCCACCTTGCAGGGCTGTGCCAGGGGCAGCACCCCGTGGTTTTCCAGCACAACCATGCACTCCCCGGCCCGGCGGCGCACCCGTTCCAGGTGTTCACGCTCGGTTTCGGTCACTGCGTCGGTAGTTTTTGCGTGAAAAACAGTCATCCTCCCGCCTCCGTAGAATCACAGATAAGAAAAGGCATCGCCGGTGGGAACATAATGCACCGGCAGCTGATGATCCACCAGATCGCCGATCCAGTCTGCGGCATACTTCATGCCCAGTTCTTCCCAGTTGAAATGGCCGATGTTGTAGCAGGCCAGGGGCTTGCCCTGGGCAATGCCGTCCCGGATATAGGAAAGCACCGTCCATTCGATGATTTCGCCGGGCAGGATGGCCTGTACCCCTTCCTCCTCCATGATGCGGATAACTTCCATAGCGTAGTCGTGGTAGAACCCGTCCTCGCCCATGCCTTCCGGCATGAAGCAGTTGGGGAACAGATGGCCTACAATGGCCACACGGCTGATTTTGTCGGTGGGGTTGCCCATATACCGCAGCCCGTTCAGGGAGAGCTTTTCTTTCAGGTAAGCGCCCAGTTCCGCCACCGTGGTTTCGGGCAGATCAATGGGGAAAAGCCCCACCCGGTCCACCGGTTTGTAGTAATCGTCCCAGCCCAGGTAGTGGATGACCCCGGTAAAGATCGAATCCGGCCGGTGGGCGTGCATATGGTCGTGGTCGCGCCATACGGTGATGCCGGTCTCCCGCAGGAGTTTTTCCTTCTCCTCATATACATGGTTGGGATAGCTGCCCCGCCAGTCGGGGAAATCCGGCGTCTGGTAGGAGATGGGTTCGTGGGTCACCAGCAGGTTGCAGCCCAGTTCAGCCGTTTTGCGGATGACTTCCACGGTGGGCACCAGGGCCGAAACAATGCCGGTGCAGGTGTCCTCGGGGTTGCCGGCCTTGTATTCGTCACAGCCGTGGTAATTTTCCAAAGCGGGATGGTAGGCAAGGATCTTGTCGATCACTTCGCGGTTTTTCATGGGAACCTTCCTTTCCGATCAGCCCCGGGCTTCCAGGGCGGTAATGTGGTCTGCCAGTGCGCGGGCCATCTTGCGGTGGGTGGCGGCGTGGGGGTGTCCACAGGCGCCCACAGGGTCGCCTATCTCCATTTTGGGATAGCGGAAGCAGCTTACCCGGTCGTCCCCGGTTTCGCGGCGGTAATCCTCCACAATTCGCTGGATGTCGGTATACAGGTAATAGTCCATGCTGCCCAGGGCGCAAAGGATATAGGCCTGGGGATGGACCGCCCGCAGATGCGCCACAAAATCACGGTAGGCACGGGCGTGATGGGCCGCGCCCTGGGTGCCTTCCGCCACCATGGCATTGCTGTCGTTGGTGCCCAGGTTCAGCACCACATAGTCGGCCTGGTGGGCGTCAAAATCCCACCGGGTCAGGGTGGTGCGGCCCAGTTTTTCTTCCAGCATACGGTCGGTGTAGTCGTACAGACCGTCCATGGCGTAGGGGTGCGGCCAGCCCGCAAAGGCGGTCACGCAGATGCCCGAACTGCTGATGATGGTGGGTTCCATGCCCAGCATCCGGGCGGCAATGGCCCCGTGGGCCTGCCAGCCGTCTTCATCGCAGGAGAAGAAAAGCCGGTCCCGTTCCTCGGTGGTGTTACCGAAACCGCAGGTGATGGAATCCCCGATAAAGACGATCTGCCGGGGGGCGGACGCTGCCGATAAGGGCAGGATCTCACCGTCCAGCCAGAATCCCCGTACCCCCAGGTATCCTTTGGCGTTTTCGGTACGTTTGATCAGACGGATGCGATGCAGTTCCTCTTCCCCGCTGTGAAACAGCAGCTGGGTGCAGGCGTCCCCCTCCACCTCAAAGGTGCGGGCGGGGGTCTCGTCCTCGTCCAGGATGACGGCGCACCAGGGCCAGGTGGGGCGCTGGACGATCTGCCCGGTCATGGGATTCCGGTCTGCTTCGGCGCCGGGCAGGGCGCAAAGGTCCACCGCCAGGTCGCGGCCACGGAACAGGATCTCCACACCGCTCAGGGTCCAGTCACAGTACAGTACGCCCCTTTGGGGGTCTGGCAAGGTGCGCCCCAGGGGCTTGAGGCGGTCCTGCAACTCGGCAATGGTCAGGTAATTCATAAGCTTGTTTCCTCCCGGGCCCGGCCTCCAGCCGGGCGGATGGTTGTGGGGCATAAAAAGGGAGGGCGCTGCAATGCGCAGCGCCCCCTGGTGTTTAGCCTTTGACAGCGCCGATGACGACACCTTCTACAAGATATTTTTGCACAAAGGGATAGATGATCAGAATGGGGATAATGCCGATAAAAGCGATGGCCATACGCACCGAAGTGCCGGGCAGGCTGACGGCGTTGGCGCCCATCAGGTTGGCGTTGGCTTTCAGAGCTTCGATGTTGTTCATGATCTTCATCAAAAGCAGCTGAATGCTGTACAGCTTCTGGTCATCCACGTAATACAGGCCGTTGGTCCAGTCGTTCCAGTAGCACAGGCCGGTGAACAGGCAGATGGTGGCTACCACCGGACGGGCCATGGGGAAGATCAGCTTATAGAAGATCTGCAGTTCGGAGGCACCGTCCAGCTGCGCGGCCTCGATGAGAGACGCAGGGATGTTATTCATGTAGAAGTTCTTGACCAGAATAACGTTGAACGCCGTGACCAGATAGTTGGGTATGATCAGCGCAAAAATGGTGTTCTTGATGTGGAAGTAGTTGGTCCACATGATGTAGGAAGGCACGATGCCGCCGTTGAACAGCATGGTGAAGAACACGAAGAAGGACAGAATATTGCGGTACTTGAAAGAGGTGCGGGCCATGGGATAGGCCAGGGTGGTGGTGATGATCAGGCTCAGCAGGGTACCCACCACGGTAACCAGAACGGATACGCCGTAGGAGCGCAGAATCACAGACCCTTGTTTGATAATGTAGTAATACGCATCCAGGCTCCATTTTTGGGGCAGAAAGCTGTAACCGTTTTGCAGCAGCGCGTTTTCGTCTGTAAACGAGGCGATCACGATCAGCAAAATGGGCAGCAGCGTCAGGATCACCAGCACCGTCAGGATCAGCGTGGACACCCGGTTGAATACTTTACTTTCCGTCATGGTGTTGCCTCCTTAGAACAGTGCGTTGTCGGAATCCAGCTTGCGGACGATCCAGTTGGCCACCAGCACCAGGATGAAACCGACGACAGACTGGTAGAAACCAGCCGCAGCGGACATGCCGATGTTGTTGGATTCCATCAGGCCGCGATACACGTAGGTATCGATGGTCTGGGTCACGTTGAACAGCGCGCCGGAGTTCTGGGGAACCTGATAGAACAGGCCGAAGTCGGAGTAGAACATGCGGCCCACGCTCATCAGGGTCAGCGTGATAACGGTGGGTTTCAGGTTGGGCAGCGTGATGCGGAAGATCTGCTGCATCTTGCTGGCGCCGTCCAGCACGGCGGCCTCATACATCGAACGGTCGATGCCGCTGATGCTGGCCATGTAAACGATGGACTGGTAGCCGGCATTCTTCCACAGGTTGACCAGCACGATGATGAAGGGCCAGGGGCCGGTTTCCATGTACCAGGTCACCGGTTCAATGCCCAGGGGTTCCAGGATGGATTTGTTGATGAAACCGGTGTCGGCGCTGAGGAAGGCAAAGGCGATAAAGCCGATGACGACCCAGGACAGCAGGTTGGGCATGAGGAACGATGCCTGGAAGAACTTGACGCGGAGCCGTTTGCCCAGTTCGCACAGCATGATGGCGATGGCGATGGCAAACACGGTGCCGACAATAATGAAAACCAGGTTGTACAACAGGGTGTTGCGGGTCATGATCCAGGCATCTTTGGTGGCAAACAGGAACTTGAAGTTCTCAAAGCCGCACCAACCGCTGCCAAAAAGCCCCTTCATGAAATTGTACTTCTTAAAGGCTACGAACAAGCCCGCCATCGGGATATAGTTGTTGATGAGCAGGTAGATGATACCCGGAGCCGCGATGATCAGCAAGGGCAGATTCTGCCGCAGACTCGCCTTTTTCCTTGCAGTGGATTTCACTTGTGATCCCTCCGTTTGTTTGACCGAAGGCTGTGCATTACTGCTGTGCCAGCCAGGCGTCCAATTGTTCCTGCTTGGCGTTCAGGATATCCTGGTAGCCGGCAGCGTTAAGTGCTTCGACCATCTTGGGGATTTCAGTTTCGGGATCCACCGAGCCGCAGAAGATGCCGGGCAGATACTGGGTCAGCACGTTGCGCACGGCGGTGTACTGGGTGGTATAGTTGCTGGAATCGAAGGAGAAGCCCATAGCGGGGGAGACATCAGCCGCCTTGTTCTGCTCCAACTCCCACTCCAGAGAGTCATAGCTGGAACCCACCGGTAGATACTGAATGAACTGGTTGCCCACGATGCCGCAGCTGATCTGCGCGGTGTAGGGCACGGTGGTAGCGTCCTGTCCTTCCGGATAAGCGGCGTTGCCGTTTTCATCCAGAACATAGTCACGGCCCTCAATGCCCCAGATGATCAGGTTGGCGATTTCGGGGTCGGTATAGGTCAGGTTCAGGAACTTCATGGCCGCTTCGGGCACTTCGGTATTGGCAGCCAGCATCCAGGAGATGGCGTTGATGCCGCCGGTAGTCAGGTAGGCCTTGTCCAGGGTCTTGGCAGCCAGAGGATAGCCGCTGCACTGGGCCACAAAGCTGGCTGCGGTGTCTTCTTCGGGGTAAGAATAGGCAGCGATCCAGCCGAAATAGTTGCCGGAAGCCATCAGTTCGGTGGAGGTGGAGGTGGTGGTGGCGGCATCCTTCATCAGGTAACCGTTGTTGTACCAGTCACGCACCATGGTGGCCTTTTCTTTGAAGAAGTCGGTAGAATAGAAATCCTGGACCGTCATATCGTCGCCCATCAGCACGCCAACGGGCTGGTTGTAGTCGTCGGAAAGGTAATCCACGCCGTAAGGCAGGTTAAAGACGCCCACGTTGCCGGTTTCCACAATGGACAGCGGGGTCATATCCGGCTTGGCGGCCTTGATCTGGGCAAAGATGTCGGTCAGATCCTTGATGCTGTCTACGGAGGACATATCCAGGCCCAGCTCTTCGGCCACATCCTCACGATAGATGATCATGGGGGTCAGCGCCATAGGCTTGTAGTCGGGAATGCCGTACAGCCCACCGTTATACTCACAGGCAGCCAGCCATTCATCCCCCGCCAGCTCCTTGGTCTCCGCCGCGTAGGTGTCGATCAGTTCGCTGATGTCCAGCGCCATGCCGGTGGACAGGTAGTTGTTGAAATCGCCCAGCGACTCCATGATGTCGATCTTTTCGCCGCCCTGCAAAGACAGGCTGACCGACTGGGAGTAGTCTGCAATGGCAATGGGCTTCAGGGTGATCTCGGCGCCGATCTTCTCGCGGGTGATCACATTGATGGCTTCCTCCACCTCATCCAACGCTTCGTTGGTGGGGATGTTGTTGAAGGTGGCGTAAGCATAGACCACCTGGTCGTACTCGCCGCCGGAGCTGCCGCCGGAGCCGCTGCAAGCAGTGAGCATACTGACCGCCATACCGGTTGCCAGCAAGGACGCAATCGTTTTTTTCATGTGGAAACACTCCCTGTTCCGTTTATTTTGATGTTTCCATTATACCTGCTGCGGCTGCCCCGTGCTTTCATAAACAAGAGCCGCATTTTTGAAAACGGGATTTGTGTACAAATCATGTACAATCAGGCTGCCGGGTCAATGTTCCTGTTTGCGGTATTCCACCGGGGTCATGCCGGTACTCTTCTTGAACACCGTAGAAAAATACGACAGATTGCCGAATCCCACATCCACGGCAACCTCTCCTACCTGCTTGTTGCTGTACAGCAGCATCTGTTTGGCCTGCTGGATGCGGTAATCATTGATATAATCCTTCAATGCGATGCCGGTCTTTTTCTTATACATCTTGGCCAGATATTCCGGCACCAGGTAAAACTCCGCCCCTATTTCGCTGCGGGTCAGATTTTCGGCATAATGCTCGTGGATATATTGGTTGATCTTCTGAATGAGTCCTTTGGATTTTTCCAGTTCCGCCTCATAATCAAAAACCTTGTCCAGCAGGTAATTTTCGTAGCGGATCATATCGGCGGCAGACTGTTCGGCTTTAGCGGCCATCTGCAGCAAGAGCGTATCATTGAGCAGCAGCGAGATCTGGATGCCCTGTTCGGCCAGATGGGCATAAATGGCCTGGTTTGCCTCCCAGATCATGGTTTTGAGCATTTTTGCGTCCAGCGCCTTGGCTTTCACGCGGATCTCCAGTTCTTTTTTCAGGTAGCTCAGGAATTCTTTTTTCCCTTTTTCCGCCAAAAAGGCTTCCAGCTTTTCCATCTGCAGGACCGACTCGCCCTCGGCAGGGTGCGCTTTTACCTGATCTTCGCTGAAGATCTCCCCATAAAAAGAAACGCACTGATCCAGCATCCGGACACCTTTTTCCAGTGTTCTGGGGAAATCCCCCACCCGGCAGGGGTTCATGATGCAGTAGGTCACCGTGGCCGAAAGGATCTTGGCGCAGTGATCCTGGGTCAGGCGGCACCGTTCCCGCAGCTTTTCTTCCTCTTCTTCGGGGCAGATGGTGACAAAAATCGTATAGTGGGGGTACTCAAAGGCAACGATGTTGCAGTTTTCCGGCTGGCCGAAAAACACCTCCGACTGGATGTTGGTCAGGATAAAGGAAACCAGACTTTTCCCGTAGCTTTCAAAATCAGTTTCCAGGTTGGTGACCTTGGAGATCACCAGACGGTAATTGCAGTTTTCGTCAATCTGCAGCGCCGGATTGCGGGCTTCCTTGATCAGGTCTTCCCACCGTGATTTGGGGTTGCTGCTGAGCATCTGACTCCACATAGCCAGCCGGGTTTCCCGGATGTTGGTGGTCATCCACTGGCCCAGGATGCGGGCGCTTTCCTGCTCTTTTTCCTGCTGCAATTCCTGGATGAACTTTTGCAGCACCAGTTCCATCATTTCCACATTGAAGGGTTTCATCAGGTATTCGCCGGCGTGCAGTTTGAGGGCGGCTGTGGCGTAGCGGAAACTCTCGTGGCAGGTCAAAAGCAGGAATTTGCCTTTCAGATCTTTTTCCCGGTACCAGCGCAGCAGGTCCAGGCCGGACTCCTGGGGCATCTCGATATCGCTGATGACGATGTCCACCGGTTCCCGGGCCAGAATCTGCTTGGCGGTGGCGGCATCCTGAGCAGTATCCACCCGGTCAACGCCCAGCTTGTCCCAATGGATGCTGTAACGCAGATCGTCCAGAATGACTGTGTCGTCGTCTACCAATAAAATGCGCATCGTCTTCTCCTTCTCATTCGGTACGTTTAGAGGTCCGCTTCCCGCACGCTGCCGCGCCGGGTCTCATGCAGGGGACGGGCGGGAATATAGGCGCGGCTCATGGCGCCGTGGGGCTCCACATTGCTCAGCACAAACAGATGCTCCCGGTCATACATCAGTTCCAGCAACCGGCGTATGCTGGCCAGCCCCACCCGGGTGCCGTCCTGCCGGGTGGCTTCGGCGCCGTTGTTGATGGTGTCCATCACTTCCTGGGGATACCCTTTCCCGTCATCCTCCACCTGGATGCAAAGCATTTCTTCCTGCTGCCACTGAACCTTTTCCACCTTGATCAGCACCATGGTCTGGCGCCCGGCGGTCACGGCGTATTTGTACTCGTTTTCCACCAGGGTATGGATCAGCATCTGGGGGATGGGCCAGTCCGTCACATCCTCCGCCACATCCACAAAATACAGTACGCTGTCGGGGTATTTCAGTTCCTGCATTTCGAAGTAGTTCTCCACATGGCGGATTTCCTCCTGCAGCGGCACGGTGTGAAGCCCCGAAGCAAACATGTAGCGGATATTTTTGGACAAGGCGTTGATATATGTTTCGATGGCTTCGCTCTTGCCTGCCCGGTTCAGCCCCACAATGGTGCTCATGGCGTTGAGGAAAAAGTGGGGTTTGATCTGCAGGCGGGTGTATTTCTGTTCGGTGTCCAGCAGGGCCAGCTGCTTCTCATAGGATTCTATTTTCAGGTGGATGATCTCATCCACCAGCCGGTTGAAGGCTTCCACCAGGGTGCAGAACTCAATGCTGTCGCTTTCGGTGGAGATACTCAGTTCCAGCTGCCCTTGCTGGATACGCCGGATATCCCGGGTCATTTTTTCCATGGGAACCAGCAGTTCCTGCCGGGTACGCCGCCCGTAGTACAGGTCAAAGGCCAGCAAGCCCAAAATAATAACGAACAGCAGCACCACATGGCCGCTCTGGTTGGAAAAATCCAGCGTTTCCTGGCGGCCATAGAGGTAAAAGTCCTCTTCGCCCAAGCGGTGGCTCACCTGCATGCCGGCGGGGGGCAGCTCTTCCACGCAAGCCACCTCCGGCACGGCGTTTCCCTGGGCGGCCAGAACGGTGCCTTCCCCATCGGCCAGCAGAAAACAGGTTTCGGCGATCTCGTCGGCGGGAAATGCCGAGAGCAGCGTTTCGTTGGAAATCACCACCAGCACAGCGCGGCTCTCCTGGATCAGAGCCCGGTAAAAGTAGATTTTTTCTTTTCCCCGGAACACCTGCCAGTTGGAAGAACGGCCTCCGTTGATCGCGCACTGCATCGCAAAGTCCTTGATCTCCAGCTCCTCATCCAGGGTCACCCCGGTGGTTTTCACCCCAATGATCTGGTCCTGGGCGGCTTCGGCCACCACCACCATGTCGGCCCCTTCGTTGGTGCGCATCAGGCTGAGCATCTCATTGTGCAGCAGCACCGCCGCGTATTGGCGGGTGGATTCGTCATCACTGCGCAGCTGGTTCAGATTGCCGTTGTCGTAGACCAGTTCGGCCAGAATGTCCACGGCCCGGTTCATCCGGTTGCTTATCTGGCTGGCATAGATCGCGGTGTAGTTGCCCAGTTCCGTGCGCTGGCGTTCCTGGGTGTTGCGGTAGGTCAACAGCACAAACAGCACCAGCACCGCAATGGACAGAACGAACTGGATGCGCATCATGTTGCTCAAAATCTGCAAAAAAGATTTGTTCTGCGGGACGTTTTCTTTCCTTTTCATCGGCGTACTCCCGCCGGAAACACGGCGCTGCGGCCATGTGTTTTCCGGCCTTTTTCTTTACCTATTTTATTATATAATGTTTTGCTACCTTGTACGACCCTTACAAAGCGCAAACTCTCTTTTTTGGAAAAGGAACTCCCGTAATCCAAAACCACCTCCGGGCCGCTTTGCTATACTAGAACAAGAAAGAGGTGGTTGGTATGGATAGAAAGCTGATTGTGCGGGCCGATGACTTCGGCTCGGCCCGGGCGGCCAACGCTGCCATTCTGGAATCGGTGCGTGCCGGATACCTGGTGCGCAATGTGTCCTGCATGGCACCGGGGCCTTACCTGGACGAAGACGCCGATGCGTTGGCAGCTCTGGCACACCGGGTGGACATCGGCCTTCATCTGACGGTAAATGCCGAATGGGATACAATCAAATGGGCGCCCTGCGCCCCGCCCGAAAAGATCCCCGCCCTGCTGAATGAAAAGGGCGAGTTTTATCCTTCGGGAGAGGACCTGGCCGCCGCGGGGCCGCCGGTGGAGCAGGTTCTGTGCGAGGCCAATGCCCAGCTGGAGCGCATGACAAAGCTGGGGCTGCCGGTCAGTTATCTGGACGGGCACATGTTTCCCGACAGGTTCGTGCCCGGTCTGGGCGATGCCCTGCGGCAGTGGTGCGCCGCCAAAGGTCTGCGCTACGCCATGGACTTTGATCCATTTTTTCACGGCGGACCTGCCTTTTCTTCCACCTACGAGGACTTCGCCCGCAACACCCGGTCCTGGCTCGCCAACCTGCCGGAACTGATTACATTATATATTATTCACCCTGCCAAGCACAGTCCCGAAACCTGTTCTTTTTGCAACAGTCAGTTCCCGACAGGGGTGGTAGCCTGGGAAAGGGAACTGGAATACCGTTCCGCCACCGACCCGGTATGGCAGGAACACATCGAGACCCTGGGCCTGCAGCTGCTGCGGTTCCGGGATACAGACGGGGAGGATTGCCATGGAATACCGCATTGAACCGCTGGACGAACAAAGCTGGCGCATCGAAGAGTACGACACCGCCAACAGCGCGTATTTTTACCTGCTGGCCGGCGCCGAGCGGGCACTGCTGCTGGACACCGGTTTCGGCACATTAGACGTTCGGGCCCTTGTGGAGGAGCTGACCCCGCTGCCCCTGACCGTGGTGAACAGCCACGGCCACTTCGACCACATTGGAGCCAACTACCAGTTTCCGGCGGTGTTTCTGCATCCGGCAGATGAACCGCTCTACCGCCTGCACCGCACCAAGCTGCCCCACAGCCATCCCCTGACAGAACAGCTGCTTGCGCTGGAGGAGGGCATGATCTTTGACCTGGGAGGCCGCACGGTGGAAGTGGTGGAAGCGCCCGGCCATTCGCTGGGTTCCGTCTGCCTGCTGGACCGGGAACGCCGCTGGCTTTTCACCGGCGACACCTGCTGCAAGGCGGATGTATTGCTCTGCCTGGAATACTGCGGCACAGTGGCCCGGTATGCCGCCACCATCCATAAGCTGCAGGGTCTGCGGGACCGTTTTGATATCACCTGGCCCAGCCATCACACGGTGCCGGTCCCGCCGGACATCCTGGACCGTTTTGCCCATGCAGCCGACCTGCTGCTGCAGGGCAAGGACCTGGGCCAGCCCTATCCCACCCCCTTCGGGACCTTTACCCGGCTGGCCTGGGAGGATATCGGCATCGTTTACAAAGAAGGCATGTTGGAACACACCTGAAAAGGAGGCATCCCTGCAATGGCGATCTGCACTGTACAATATTTTTCCAATGCGCTGCGGCGGTTTACGACCTTTACGGCCATTCTGCCCAACGATCTGCCGCCGGAAATGATGGGGGACAACCCCCATTTCCGCCGCCCCACAAAGGTACTGACCCTGCTGCACGGCTATTCCGGTTGCGAAACCGACTGGCTGTATAACACCCCTGTTTCGGAGCTGGCCGGACGGTACAATATGGCCATCCTGATGCCCGGCAGCGGCAATTCCTTCTATCTGGACGGACCGGAAACCGGTTCCCAGTACGGGACTTTTGTGGGGGAGGAACTTCCCTCTTACGCCGCCAAACTGTTCGGGCTGTCCACCCGCCGGGAAGATACCTGCATCGGCGGCTTTTCCATGGGCGGGTTCGGGGCCATCCACACCGCACTGGCCTATCCCGAACGGTTTGGCCGGGCCGCGGCCTTTTCGGCGGCGCTGATCCAGGGCCAGGTGGCGGCCATGACGCCGAAAACCCAGGACCCCATTGCCAACTATGCGTACTACCGGCATACGTTCGGGGAACCTGCCGACCTGCCGGAAAGCTGCCGCAACCCCGAATATCTGGTCAAAAAGCAACTGGCGGAAGGCAAGACCCTGCCCCGGCTCTTCTTCTGCGTGGGCACAGAGGATTTCCTCTGCCAAAAGAACCGTCAGTTCAGGGACTTCCTCACTGAACAAAAGGTTGATTTCCGGTATACGGAAGCCCCCGGCATCCACGATTTCCGTTTTGTGCGTTCCCAGCTGGAAAACGCCATGGAGTTTTTGACGGAGGAATAAAAATGGATTACAGCAAGAATGTAGCCGCCCTGGAACAAGCCGTGGCCCGGCACGCGTTCATCCGCAACATCGCCTACCACCGCCTGCCGGACGGCACCCCCGACATCAAGGGCAACCTGGAACTTTGGAATCGTGCGATGGAACCCTTTGTCAAGACACCGCTCTGGCCGCAAGGCACACCGGGCTGGGATGACCGGGACCCGCTGCAGGGCGAACCGTACCTGGTGTACATTCCCGCCCCCGCAGGATATGAGGACGCCCCCACCATCCTGGTGGCCCACGGCGGCGGTTTCAGCTGGCGCACCGGCTGCGAAGGCCCCAATGTGGCATGGTATTTTCATCAGGCAGGCTATCACACCGCCATCCTGAGCTACCGCCTTCTGCCTTATGACCGTCACCACGCCATCGCCGATATGCAGCGCGCCCTGCGTATGCTGCACAGCGGCCAGTTTGGTCCCGGGAAAAAGGTCATTGCCATGGGCTTTTCGGCGGGCGGCATGCTCAGCGGCAATTGCGCGGTATATGGCGATGACGGCGATACGCAGGCCACAGACCCCATAGAGCGGTTGTCCAGCCGGATGGATGCCTGTGTGGTGGGGTACGGTGCCATGAGCAGTGTGTCTTTCCCCGGTCCCTTCATGGCCGACCCCAATGAGCCCGATCTGTTTGGTTTCAACGCGGCGGACCGGTACTATCTGGCCACCGAAAAGCACATCACCCCCCAGACGCCCCCCTTTTTCATCTGGCAGACACTGAGCGATGACGGACGCCACGGCCTGTGCCTGGCCAAAGCCCTGCAGGATGCCGGCGTAGCCTATGAACTGCACATTCTGGAAGGCGGCGTGCACGGCCTGGCCATGGCAGACGGTGAAAACGACCTGGCCGCCAATGTGCCCCACATCCGCCACTGGGGTAAACTTTGCTGCGAATGGCTGACCCTGCACGGTCTGGGTGCGGAAAGGAGGATGTGAGATGGAACAGGAAGTTCTGACCATCCAGGTGGCCATTACCGGCACAACCCAGGTACAGGGGGCCCGGGGCAACGGCAACATGGTGGCGTTTACCGGCCGGGTTGATTGTCCGCTTTTCCAGGGCGTGATCCTGCCCGGCGGAATCGACACACAGACCATGGTCAAGGGGCATCTGACCCTCTCGGCCCGGTATATTCTGGAGGGCACCGACAGCACCGGCCGCCAAGGCCGCATTTTCATTGAAAACAACGGCGAGAGCGACGACCCCGCCACCCCCATGATCACCCATCCACGAATCTTTACCGACTGCCTTTCCCTGCAATGGCTGGAGGAAGCCAGCCTTTACGGCACCCTCGAGCCCTTGTCCCAAAGCGAAGTGTGCATCCACATTTTTTCCCGTTGAACCCTTTTTCCGAACAACAAGCCTTTCCTGCCCGGCAGGACAACGTATACAAAGGAGAAACTTATGAGTGACATCTCTTCCAAAACCGAGTTTTCCATTTCCGGCGAACCCACCATGCACGGCGACATGCCCGGTGACAAGGTGGAGATCAACGATACCCACCGCCAGAAGGCCGAACGGATCTTGCCGGTCCTGCTGGAAAAGCTCAGCCCCGTGTGCGAAGCCAATCCCCATCATCGCGCGGTGGTCTGTGTGTGCGGCGGCAGCGGCGTAGGCAAAAGCGAGATCGCCAGCCTTCTGGGCCAGGCACTGCAGGACCGCGGTCTGGGCAGCTACGTGCTCAGCGGCGACAACTATCCCCACCGCATCCCTGCCCAGAACGACGCCGAACGGCTGCGCGTTTTTCGCTGCGGCGCCTGGAAAGGCCTGCTGGCCAGCGGTCTGTATACCCCGCAGGTAAAGGAACAGCTTCTGGATCTGCAGCGCCGGGATCTGGACTGCGACAGCGCCCAGGCCGCCCAGGCACCCTGGCTGGCCGTCTATCAGCGGGAGGGCAAAAAAGCCCTGGCCGGATATCTTGGCACCGACAAAGAACAGAACTTTTCCGAACTGAGCGACATCATCAGCCGCTTCAAAAACGGCGATGCCGAGATCTACCTCAAGCGGATGGGCCGTATCCCCGAAGACCTCTGGTATGATGCGGTGGATTTTTCCCAAAAACAGGTCCTGATCATCGAGTGGACCCACGGCAACAGCGATCATTTTACCGGCGTGGACATTCCCATCCTGCTCAACAGCACCCCGCAGGAAACGCTGGAACACCGGCGCAGCCGCAACCGGGACGGCGGCGTGGACCATCCTTTCACCACCATGGTACTGGAGATCGAACAGCGCATGCTGGAATCCAACGCCCACAAAGCCGCCATCATTATTGCCAAGAACGGCGACCTGCTCAGCTATGCTCAGTACCGCGCCCTGATGGCATAAGGAGGTATTTTCTATGAAACATTTCTCCAACGGCCCCATGCTCAACGCTTACCCCGACAGCATCGGCGGAAAACTGGCAGACATCGTACAATTTCTGCAGCGCGATGAACTGAAAGATGTCTTTTCCTCCTTTTACATTTTGCCAAGCGTGTTCAATACCGACCTAGACCGCGGCTTTTCTGTGGTCGATTACACCCTCAGCGATACCTATGCCCGCCGGGAAGACCTGGACGCTTTGCAGCAGCTGGGGCTGGACCTGAAGCTGGACTTTGTGCTCAACCACGCTTCTGTGCTCAGCCCGCAGTTCCAGGATCTGCTGCACAACCCCGATTCGCCCTATCGTGACTTTTTCATCGACTGGAACACCTTCTGGGCAGGGGAAGGCGAAATGACCGGGGACGGCTACATTCTGCCCCGGAAAGAACATCTGGACAAGATGTTTTTCCGCAAACCCGGTCTGCCCATCCTGATGGTGCGCATGCCCGATGGCCGGGACGTTCCTTACTGGAACACCTTCTATCAGCAGGTGGATTACCAGAGCCCCACCGTACAGCAGCTGATGGAAATTTCCGGGCTGCAGTACACCGAGGCCCACCGCCTGCATGACCGCATTGCACCGGAACTGGCCGCCGGAAAAGCCCCCGCCGATCTGGATTTTTCCGGCTTTTCGCCGGTCCGGGATTCTGTGCTTGACTGGCTGGAATCCCATCGCGAATATCTGGGGCAGATGGATCTGAACATCCGTTCGCCCCTGGTATGGCAGTTTTATGACGACACCCTCAAAACCCTGGCCGGATACGGCGCCCGCATCGTTCGTCTGGACGCTTTCGCTTACGCACCCAAAGCAGTGGGAGAAAAGAACTTTCTGAATGAGCCCGGCACCTGGGATTTGCTGGCCCGGGTCGACGAGTTGGCGAAAAAATACGACTTGGAACTTTTGCCGGAAATACATGCCAGCTACCACGAAAAGATCTACCAGAAAATCTGCCGGAAAGGCTACATGACCTACGACTTTTTCCTGCCCGGGCTGCTGATCGACGCATTTGAGCAGCGCAATGCGGATGAACTGCGCCGCTGGGCTGAGGAGATCCGGGACGACGGTCTGCGTGTTGTGAATATGCTGGGCTGTCACGACGGCATTCCCCTGCTGGACCTGAAGGGCCTGGTTCCGGACGACCGGATACAGTCGCTGATCGACACCGTGGTGGCCCGCGGCGGCTATGTAAAAGACCTGCACGGCGCCAAAAACATGTACTACCAGGTCAATGCCACCTATTACAGCGCCTTGGGCGAGAGCGACGCCCGGATGCTGCTTGCCCGGGCGATCCAGCTTTTCATGCCCGGCAAACCGCAAATCTGGTATCTGGACCTTTTCTGCGGCAAAAACGACCACAAGGCTGTTCGCCGGGCCGGTCCCGGCGGTCACAAAGAAATCAACCGCACCAACATTGCGCCCCAGTCCATTGACGCACTTTTGCAGAATGACTGCGTCCGCGGCCAGTTTGCCCTTTTGCGTCTGCGCAATACCCATCCCGCCTTTGGTCAGGACAGCCGCCTGGAAATCGGCGGGACCGGCAGCACGCTGGTGCTGACCTGGCGCAAGGACGAAGAATGGATCTCCCTCCAGGCCGATCTGGCTAAGGAAGAATACTCTATCTCCGGCACCTCTTTGTAACTTCAAAAAAGCGGCGCCGCGCGGTTTTCCCGCTCAGTCCCGCCCTTGCTCGCCGCTTCATGCTCCAACACACTTTGCCCCACACAACAGACAGCGCCGGAATTTGTGCACAACACAAATTCCGGCGCTGGTCCATTCTATTTTCTCACCCTTGCAATGTTCGGCTCCAAAAGACCTGTCTTCCGCGCCAAACGCAGGCATCAGTCCTTTGCAGGCAAGGCTGCGGCTACCCCACAATTCAGTCGATGCGGGTATACTGCCCTGCTTTCAGCACCACCCTCCGCTCTCTGTCTGCACGGATCATCACATCCAGAGCACTGGGATTGTAAATCACCGTACCATCCACAGAATATTCCAGACGGCGCCAGGCGGTCACGTACCGGATAATTTCTCCGTTGGTGGCAAACCAGATCTTGTCGCCATGGCGGGAAATGAATTTCCCCAGCTGTTCCACCAGCTGCCAGTTCCCGTCTCCGTCAAATTCATAGGCATGGCCCCATACGTAGAACAGTGCGGGAGCAATGAACATTTTTTCCACAAAATCGTGGGCCAGATCCATCAGGCCCGGATCGTTGTGGTGGCAGGTAGGGTTCCACTGCATAAAATCTTCCGGCAGGTCGAATTTCCCCGTGGACACCACCGTTCTGGCCCCCTGATACCCCGCCAGCCGGAGAATGTCCATCACCTTTTGGTCATAGACGCCAAAGGGATAGGCAAACATCCGCAGCGGTTGCCCGGTCAGCTGTTCCAGGCAGCGCTTATCCTCCACGATTTCGTACGCGGCAAGGGGCGACCCGACGGTGTTCAGCCCGGAATGGTACAGCCCATGCCCGCCGATCTCGTGCCCCGCATACAGCACCGGGACCTCTTCCGGCCGGACCTTGGAGATATCCAGATCCGGTTTTCCGGGAAACCTGTCCGGCTCCGGGCAGCCCAGCAGTCCGGCTCCCAGGTTGAATGTACATTTGATGCCATATTCCCGCAGCAACGGCGCCAGACGGCGGTCCTGTACCACGCCGTCGTCGTAGCTCATGGTAAAAGCCCTGCTTTTTCCGCCGGGAAAAAGCAGCATATCAAATCTCTTACTCACAGTTTTCATCTTCCTTATGGTTGCGCAGATCAGTGGATATAGCCAAAGGACTCTCCGGCATTGACAAAATGCACCGGAACATCCAGGTCACGGCTCATCCAGGTCTGCATGAACTGCATTCCCCACTCTTCGCTGCGCTCATGTCCCAGCACGATCATACCGCCGGGCAGGCCCAGATATGCGGCATCCTGCATATAGGTTCCCAGGAGCAGCTCAAAGATTTCGCCGCACAGGATGGTATCGATATTGTGCTCCTGCATCAGTTTCAGCGGCAGATCGGGCATGCGGCCAAATCCCTGGCTTCCGCCGCCTACCAGCACCGCCACACGGCGGCAGCGTTGGTTCATGTCCCCCGCGATGCGCACGTTGGGCATGCCCAGCCTTTCGCGGCACAGAGTAGCCAGTTCAAACAAAGACATTTCGGGAATGTCGTAGTAATCTCGGAAATCCCGGATAAAGTTTTCCATGCCCTTGTCGTCGCCCACATTCTTCAGGACCTGGGGCTGCGCCAGCTCCTGCCAGCCGATGGCCTGCAAAAAGCCGGAATAGATGTCATCCGGTTCCGCCGCATGCATCATGTCGTGGCAGCGCCAGATCACCAGGCCGTTCTTTTCCGCCAGCTCCCGCAGCGCAGCGAAAACCTTGTCCGTGCGGCTCCAGTCGCCGCGGCATTCCAGGAAAAAGGTCGGTTCATGGGTCACGATCATGTTGGCGCCCAGGCGCCGGGCCTCTTCCATGACCTGCGCCGTCACGGTAAAGGTCGTAACCACGCCGGTCACATCCGTTTCCGGGCTGCCGAAAACAAAGCCGTCGCAGGTCGGGCGGCCATCGGCCTGTTTGCCGTAGTGGGCTTCGATCCGGGCGGCGATTTCCTTGGCTTTCATTTGCAACATCTCCTTGTGGAAATTCAGCTAGCTGAGCAGCGATCAGACAAAATTGAACGAGATCTTGGGCGCCGCCTTTTCATACAGCTCCACCAGTTCCTCGTCGTGCCCTTCCTTGCAGGCGCATTCCCGGTCGATCACCATGGTGCGGTGATGTTCGGCGGTCATCGGCTCCCACCGGGGCAGATACTTGTTGTTGGGGTCGCCGTACTTGGTAAAGTTCAGCACCAGCGTGCTGAAGATGTTGGCCAGCTTCTGGCCGTAGATTGCCTCGTTCAGAACAAAGACCTTGTCCTCATTCATAAAGATGTAGCAGACTTCGCCGCCGTGCCACAGGGGAATCCAGCCGTCCTCCGGGGCGCAGTAGGCCGCCAGGAACACATAGGTGTTGTCCTTGCCGTTGCGGGCATGTTCCAGTGCGGTCTTTACGGTGGGAATACGGACCATGGAATCCATATATGCCAGGTCGAGAACGTCATGATCGGGATAGGCTTTCCGGAACAGCTCCATCAGGCGGTCCGCCTGGTCGCCGAACCGTTCCTGCAGGAAGCGGACCTTATCCTCTTCGGTCATGGCGAGCTTTTCGTCGGCGTCCAGCTTCACCGTGGGGAATTCGCCCAGGGTGGAGCCGTAGATGATGGGCTTGTGGGCAGAGCCGGGCATAAAGCCCACTTCGTCGGGCAGGCCGGGGAAATAGTCGTTGGGCACAGGGCTCCAGCTGCAGTTCACCCCGGCTGCGCGCAGCTTGGGCGCCGCCTTTTTGTAGGCAGCCACCAGTTTTTCGTAACTAACCTCATAGACTTTCTGAATATTTTCCTTGGTGATGCCCAGCTCATCCATAATTCCCTTGGCCACCTGACGGCTGTCGGCGTCGGTCATCATCAGGGGTCCGTTCAGCGCGCCGCTGAGCACGATGCCGCGCTGGAAGTATGGCGCGGCCTCCTCAATCTGGTACATGCACTGCACCTTGCCGCCGCCACCGGAGTGACCGCACAGGGTCACATTTTCCGGGTCGCCGCCAAAGGCCGCGATATTCTCATGTACCCATTTCAGCGCCAGGACCAGGTCCGCAATGCCCACGTTGGCGGAGTTCTTGAACTCCGGGCCGTAGTCGGCCAGGTTCATGTACCCAAGCAGGTTCAGACGATGCCCCACAGAGACAAAAATCACATCGCCGTAGTGTGCCAAGTTGAAACCGTCGAAGGAATATTCTTCCAGAGCATTGCCGGCAAAGTAACCGCCGCCATGCATCCAGACAAAAACAGGCTTTTTCTCACCGTTCAGGGTTTTGGGGGCCCAGATGTTCAGGTTCTGGCAATTTTCTCCCTGCTTTTGCAGCATATGCAGGCCGCGGTAATAGGACGGCGGGTTGGGCGGCAGCATCTGCATCGGCGTGGGGCCATAGGTATAGGCGTTTTTCACACCTTCCCAGGGCTGGGGTTCCTCCGGCATATGGAAGCGTTTTGCTTCGCCGTAGGGGATCCCCATAAAAATGTTCACATCCCCGTAGGTAACGCCACGCAGCTTGCCGTACTTGGTCTGCACCACCGGTTTCTTTGGGTCGAAAACGTATTGATTCATCTTGACATACCTCTCTTTCTCTGTTTTTTCTATTGCAAAATTTATTGTTTCATGGCAAAGCAGCTGTTTCCGGACTCGTCCTGTGCGGTGATGCTGAATTCCGCCGTGCGCAGGTCCGCACCCAGGCAGGCCGTGCAGCCCCGGTTGCGCCAGAGAATGTGTACCCGGTGCGGTTCCGGGCACTCAAATTCCATCTCGGCATCAAAGCCGAACGCCTCAAACCGGTTACGCCATTTCAGCAGCTCCAGCTGTTTTTGCACCACCGGCTTTTGCAGGGCTTCCTCGATCTGTGCCGCAGTCAGGTTGGTGCGGTTGATTTCCTTGTGGCCGCCGGCACCGGCACGGGCCACCGCTTCATGGTCGTTTTTGCCGGCAAACAGGTCCAGATACCAGACCTGGGGCTTGCCGGGCATGAACAGATGCAGGGCCCGGGCCAGCAAAAACTTGCGGTCGTCTTCTCCCAGAGCACTGTAATAGGTGGCATTGACCTGATAATAGATGTTCTTGGCGCCGTGCAGGTCTTTGACAAAACCGCCGCGGGCCACCACCGTGTCGATGAGCGCCTGTATCCGGTCGTCCGGAACAAGGCCCTTCAGGTCCAGCAGGGGGATGCCGTCATGGCAGCCCAGCATGGTCACGGTACGGATACCGTCCCGCTTCTCTTCCCGGGCCCACGCCTGCAGATACCCACCGTCGGCATTTTCCAGGGCGTCGATGATCAGGCCGGGCAGGAAGAAATCGTATGTCATGTACCCCTTTTCCGCCACCTGGGTATACACCTTTTCCCCGTAGCTGGCATGGATCTCGGGCAGCAGTGTCAGGCCGTATTTGTCGGCCAGGCCCCGGACCTTCTCCAGTAGGTCCCAGGTTCCGGGGGTGTTCATGAAATTGCGGGCGCCCGGCTCCTTGGGTGCATAGGCAAAGGCGTCCAGGCGAACGATCTGCGCGCCGTAATCCCGCAGGCGGCGCAGGGTGTCCTCGTAAAATTCCCACACCAACGGGCTTTTGATGTTCAGGTCCATCTGCCCCAGGTAGCGCCGGCGGCTTTCCAGCAGCGCCGTCACCGGTTCTTTGAACGCGTCCAACCGCCCGAAATCCATGGTGCCGGGGCGTTCTCCCCGGGCCAAAGCCGGGTTTACGAGGGCACAAATGGCGGATGCCGTGGCATACTGGATATCCAGCGCCTGCATCAGCTCCTGGGGGTCCAGCACCGGATAGCGCACCTCCTGATAGAAGGTGTTCCAGTAAGGCATATCCCGCCCGTCCGGAAACCGCACCATCAAAATCGGAAGGCCCGGTTTGCGGAAAAACATGTTCTTGATCTTTTCCGGGTCCGGCTGAATATACCCTTCAGCCGTCATCCTGCCGCAGCCTTCCCAGAATTTGTTCCAGTCAATGAAGAAATCCTTGTAGGGGGAGTCCTCGCCCCGGCGGATCAGGTCCTGGAACTGGGGGCTCAGTACCGAAGCATGGTTCAGGATAAAGTCCAGCTTCAGCCGGATCCCCTGCTGCCGGAGTTCGTTCAGGTCCTCCGGGTCAGCCAGCATCTTGTTCAAAGAGTAATCGATCACCGAAAATCCCCGGTCAAGGTCGGTATTGAACAAGCTGGGCAGGATATAAAACGAGGTAAACGCGCCTTGCAGTTCAGGCCGGGACAGCAGTGTGGTGATGTCCCCGAGGGTCCCGCCCATACTGTCCGGGTAAGCGTTCAGCATAGCGCCGCACTCAACAGGATAGGGTTGTTTCATGGTACACTCCTTATTCTTTCGCCATGAGGGCACGGTACCCGGCATAGGTCAGCAGTTCGCCGTCTTTGGCAACGATGAAGGCCGCCTTGCGGGCTTGCTGCTCCAGCAGACGCTGTTCGATCTCCAGCACCATGGTGGTGAATGGGCTGTCGGTTTTCCCGTCGCGGTTGCGCAGTTTTCGGTAAGCCGCCGTCTCCTGGGGCGTGCTGTTGAGCAGGATGGGAATATCCACACCCTGATAATAATCGCTGTTTCCATGGGTCCATTCAATAATCAGAATACGTACCGCCGAAAAATCCACCGCCTCGTAATACAGCTCCGTATCCGTGCGGCCCATCCGCTTGAGCCAGATCCTATCGACCCCATTTTTGAACTGCCGCACGATATCGGTGAGCTGATCGAAATCCTGTTCCGCCGGTTGACCCAGGTATCCCGCCAGGGCAGCCCGCCCGGCCTTCTGGTACACAGACAGCCAGGGATACTGTTCGGCTGCACCGGGCGCCGGGTCCTGTTCCTGCGCCCACAGATTCCGCAGGTTCTCCGCCACCGCGTTGCTGTAAACACCGGCGGTGACCAATCCGCGCACGCCGCCCTCCCGGAACACCCGCACCCGCTCGGCGTCATTGTACATGGGGATGCGGCGAGGATAGTTGTCTCCGCTGAGGGTATAGCTGCCGAGTCCCGCTTGGGTGAAATAGTAGCTCAACAGCGAAGCCGTCTCGCTTTTGCCCACGCCGCTACCGCCGCATACCGTTACCACACACCGCCCCGCAGGGTTGGCTTTCAAAACATCTTCCACCTTTTCCAGCAACAGGGGGAAAACCCGGTTTGCCTTATCAATATGCCCCGCATCAATGTTCACCTTATCCCCCGGCATATCGCCGTGGGGGATCTCCCCCTTTATTTCCGGCGGCATCCAGGAAGCAGGGTCGGGCAGCAGGTTCACATCCATTTTTTTCATAACACACCTCCGGGCTCAGGCAAACAGGTAGGGCAGATAATTGTACAGGTACTGGTACACCGCTTCATAGGAATGCACCTCGCCGTCGGCCAGCAGGAAGTGCAGGTTGCCCTGGGTCGCATCTTCACTGTAATGGAAAACATCGTCCAGAACCTTCATCGCCTTGATCTGGGGCGTCAGGCTCCGGTTGGCGGCGTCCTTGGTCCCCGTGGCCGCAAAAATGTGATACTCCTCCGGGGAAAAAGCGGAATCCCGGATAAAATCGTGGAGGAAGAGCGCCGTTTCCTTGGTCTTGAAGCGGCCGCCCAGGGGTTCCAGCTGCCAACTGTCGCCACTGAGAGGCAGAAAACGGGAGAAATACTCCGGCCAATGGGTCAGCACAAACCATGTGGTGGCGCCGCCCATGGAGAAGCCGCCGAAAGCACGGTGGTCACGGGCCGCCTGCAGGGCTTCCGGGGTGGTGTTTTCCGCGTAGGTGCGGTACACACCTTCCACCGCGGGCATAAGCTCTTCCACAAGTTCCTGCTGGAAAAGCAGCACATTTCCCCGCTCATAGTCAGGGTCCGGGGCCCCGGTGCGGGAAACCTTCTCTTTATAGAACGTGGGAAACACCACGATCATGGGGTCGGCTTCCTTCGTGCTGAAGGCGTAGTCCAGCATGTTTTTGATCATGCAGCAGTCCAGCCAGGCGTCGGGGTTTCCGCCGCCGCCGTGCATCAGGTACAGGACATTGTAACGCTTGGCGGCATCGGTTCCGTTATAACCGTAGGGGAGATAGACGTTGGCATATTTGTTGCGCATTTCCCCGTCCCGGTTGGTGGTCTTGTAATAGATGCGCTCGATGCTGCCGCGGAAATCCACGTCGTGGTAATGGTAATACTTCACACGATATCACGCCTTTCGGTCAATTTTTTCTCATTAAAGCATATTCCCAAAACCTTGTACAGCGGTTTTATCCAAGATGCCTTGAAAGTGAAAAACCTTACCTGATTATCAAAAGTAAGCCCTGCCACTCTGCTGTATCATAAGAACAGAAAAATGGGGAAAACACCCGGAAAAAGGATGATGAACGTATGAATTTTTCGAAGCTGACCGCCTTTCTCGATTCTCTGCAAACCGACTACAACGTTCCCGGCTGCGACTGCGTGGTCTTTCACCATCACCGGCAGGTGTACCGCCGTATGGCAGGCTGGGCGGACGCCGCCCACACCAGGACCGTGAGCGATACGGACCTGTACTATCTCTTTTCCGCCTCCAAGGTCATCACCTGCACAGCCTTCATGCAGTTGGTGGAACAGGGCCTGGTACACCTGGAGGACGATCTGGCCCGGTACCTGCCGGAATTTGAAGAGATGCAGGTGCTGCAGGAGATGCCCCCCGCCCCCATCATGAACCTGCCTGCCCAGGCGCCAACCCGCAGCGCCGCCCGGAAGATCCGCATTGTGAATCTGCTGACCATGACCTCCGGCCTGTCCTATGATGTCCAGACCGCCCCCATCCTTGCCATGCAGAAAGACACCGGCGGCAAAGCCACCACCCGGGAGATGATGCGGGCCATTGCCGCCACCCCGCTGGTGTGCGACCCGGCCGAACATTGGATTTACAGCCTGTCCCACGATGTGCTGGCCGCCGTGCTGGAGGTTGTTACCGGCAAGACCTTCGGCGCCTACTTGCAGGAAAACATCTTCACCCCTCTTGGGATGAAGGATGTACATTTCGCCCTGCGCCCCGAAGAAGAAAAACGGGTATCCGAACTGTATATGCACGCCCGCGACAGTGCCGACATTGCCCCCGTACCGCCGGTGAACCGGTTCCGGCTGAGCGAAAACTACGAAAGCGGCGGCGCCGGTCTGATCATGCCGGTGGAAGAGTACGCCAAGTTCCTGGAAGCCATGAGCTGCGGCGGCGTTTCCGTCAACGGGCACCGCATCCTGCGCCGGGATACCATCGACCGGATGCGGCGCAACTATCTGAACGAGCAGGAACTGCAGGACTTCCGCCAGACCGGCAAGGTCGGCTACGGGTACGGGCTGGGCGTGCGCACCCTGATCGACGGCAGCACCTCCCGCAGCCCGGTGGGTGAATTCGGCTGGGACGGCGCCGCCGGGGCTTATGTGATGATCGACTGCGAAAACGAGGTCGGGGTCCTGTATGTAGAGCATGTGCTGGGGCATCTGGATTCTTACTTCCGCATCCATCCCACCATCCGGGATCTCACGTATGAAGCATTGGATCTGTAAGCTGTCTTTGCAAATTCCAGCCAATCTGCTACAATTGAAGTGATAAAAGATTTTTCACCGCACAAAAACGCCGATCGCCGCGCAAGCACTGCCATTTCCGGCACAAACACCTTTTTATCTATCCTTTGGTGCAAAGAAGGGGAACTGCATGAAACGGAACCTGACCAAAAAAGGGAAAGCCTCTCTATTCCGGGTGCTCAACCGGTTCACTTTGGGCATCTGGGTCATGATGGCCTTACTTTGCGGTTCGGTCATCACCTATTCCTGCAGTGCGGTCAATGAAGCGGTGGTAGAGTCCCAGCAAAGCATTCTGGCGGTGGCCACCAGCCAGATCACCTCCACCTTAAACGCCACCACCAATTTTCTGGAAGAAGGCGTCACCGATTATGTGATCAACGGAAACGCCAACACAGAAAAAAACACGCTGGAAGACTATCTGGAATCTGAGCGGATGGCCGGATTCCTGGAAATCAAGATGGCCAGCAACCCCTGCATAACCTGTGTGTTCTTTACCGATACCGACTCCGATCTGCGTCTGTCCCGTTTTCAGTCGAATATCTACTACACCGAAAAATTTGCCATCAATGATTATTTGGCCGCGGCTTCTTCCTTTGAAAGCGACGTGGGGACCGGGGCCTGGCACTTCATCCAGGTGGATGAGAGCTATTATCTGATGCAGTACTATCGCCTGCGTTACGGCGGCTTGGGTGTTCTCATCGGGCTGGATGACCTGCTCAGCAGTCTGGATGTTCTGAAAGCCAATGCGGACATTGCCTACTGCCTTACCGACGCAGGGGGCCTTGTTCTGACCGGCAGTCGGGCGGGGTCCGTCATCCAAAACGACGCCAAAGAATACCGGGCGGACAAAGAGCTCCGGATCACCGCCACCACCAACCTGGTACCCTTGCGGGTCACGGCCCTGCGCCGGGTAGGCGGCACCCTGTACAACACCAGCTGGATCCCCTTTGTTTTTGGGGTCATGGGCATTGTATCCATCGGTCTGGTAGCCTGGTACAATCATTATCTGCGGCGGCAGTTTGTGGCTCCGGTGGCCAATCTGCTGCAAGCCACCAAGATCGTGGTGGGCGGCAACCTGGATTATGAGGCGCCGGATACCGCCGACACCGAAGAACTGAGCACCCTGACCACCTCTTTCAATTACATGACCAAGGAGGTCAAAAACCAGAAGATCCGCGCCTACGAGGACGAGATCCTGCAGCAGAAAATGGAGCTCAAAAACCTGCGCCTGCAGCTGAGCCCCCATTTTTATCTCAATTCCATCAACACCATCCTGAGCCTGTCCCGGCAAGGCCGCAACCAGGAAATACAGGATTTCATCATTGCCCTTTCCCAGTACCTGCGCTATCTGTTTGCAGACAGCGGCGCTGCCGCCACCGTACAAGGGGAAATCAGCCATACAGAGGATTATATCCGGCTGCAGCAGATCCGCTACCCCGACGCCATCTTCTTTATGAGCGAAACGGAACCGGATGTGCGGGACGTTCCCATGCCCCGGCTGGTGGTCCAGACCTTTGCCGAAAACATCTTCAAGCACGCCTTTGACGGCCAGAGCATGCTTTCCATCTTTATCCGCGCCCGGAAGATTTGTGAAAACGGCACGGACGTCTGCTGCATTACGGTGGAGGACAGCGGCAACGGCTTCAGCGAGGAATTTTTACAGGGGCTGCAGCGTGAAACCAGCACGGGCCTGCGCACCATCCGCAAGACCATGCAGCTCAGCTACGGCAGAGAAGATCTGCTTCGGCTGCACAACAGCGAACATGGCGGCGCCTGTGTAGAACTGCGTATACCGATGCAAAAGGAGTAACACAATTTATGACGGTACTTATTGTGGATGACGACATCCCCACCACCCAGGTACTGGAGGAACAGATCGACTGGAATCTGTTCGGTGTGCGAAAGATCTATAAGGCGTACAACGCCCAGAACGCCATTCAGCTTCTGGACGAGCATCATCCGGAACTGGTCCTGACCGACATTGAAATGCCCAAAGGCAGCGGTATCGATGTCCTGCGCTATGCCCGGGAAAAAAAGCATACCAGCCAAGTCATCATCCTGACCTGCCACGAAGATTTTACCTACGCCTATCAGGCTCTGCGTTACGAAGCCCTGGATTACCTGGTAAAGCCCTTTGACCTGGATACCATGCAGGCTGCCGTGGCCAAAGCCCTGGAAAAGATCGCCTACCAGAAACAGCAGGAAGAAGAAAAGCACTATAAAGAGGAGTGGCTGAGCAGCGCCGCCCGCAGAGAAAAGAATTTCTGGCGCGACCTGCTGTTTGCCCGCATTCCCCCCGACGAGGATTATATCTGTACCGTGCTGACCAGCCGCCGGGTGGAATTATCCCCGGAAGAGAACTATACCCTTGTGCTGGCCACCGCCAAAGAAAGTGATGTGGTACAGCGCAACTGGACCTCTCACCAGTTCGCCTATGCGCTCAGCAATATGCTGTCCGAGATAGTGGGCGGCGTTCCGGAACACCCATCTGTGCAGTATTATGTGCGCAACGGCCGTTGCGGCGCCGTTCTTGTGCTGGGAAGCAGCACCTGTCCCCATGAACTGGAGCAAAACGCCTGGCATCTGGTGGAAAACGCCCGCCGATACCTGGGCAGCGAGGTGAATATCTGTTACCGGAACAAGATCGAGATGAAAGATCTTTGTGCGGAACTGAAAGAACTGCAGGAGATCGACTATAAAAATGTGGAGATGCAGGGCGGCGTCCGGGGCAATGAAAAGCTGTATACGGCACCGCTCACCGGCCCGGAACCACTGAACCTGGAAAAGATCGGCCAGCTGCTGCTAGAAGAACAGGGCGCCAAGGCCATCAACCAGCTGCGGGCGGAACTGGACCGCCTTTCCGCCGCGGGGCACCTGAATTACGAAACCCTCCACCGGGTACACGAGGACTATATCCAGCTGGTGTATACCATCCTGTACAACAACAATATACAGGCGCACAAGCTGTTTTCCGACGCAGCCACGCAAAGTCTTTTCCAAAATGCAGAAAGTTCGGTTTTTGACATGATGCGCTGGGCCAGCGTTATCACCGAAAAGATGCTGTCTTACCAAAAGGAAATGCGCAAGACCGAGACGGTCATCGACTCCATAAAAAACTACATCAACCAGAATTACAACCACGAACTGAGCAGAAACGAGATCGCCGCCAGCGTCTACCTGTCCCCGGATTACGTGGCAAAAATCTTCAAAGCCGACACCGGTATGTTCCTGAAAGATTACATCAACGAGATCCGCATCCAGAAAGCCAAGAAGCTGCTGCTGGACGACGCCCACACGGTAAGCGAGGTCGCCTCACTGGTGGGAATGGACAATTTCTCCTATTTTTCGACCCTGTTCAAGAAGAATACCGGCCTCTCTCCCCGGGAATACAAGCAGAAAGCAAAACAGCCCCTGTAAAAAACTGCGGGAAAGCAAATCGCTTTCCCGCAGTTTTTTTACTCGTGTGTCTGCTGCCACCAGGCAAAGGCTTTTTCAATGGCGGTGTTCCAGAAGTTCCAGTCATGCACCCCCGGCCATTCTTCGTACAAGGTGCGCCCGGGCAAAGCCTGCATGCAGCGGGCAAATTTCCGGTTGGCCTCCACCAGAAAATCCTCCGTGCCGCAAGCCTGGTAGATTTCCGGCAGGGAACCGTGTTTTTCCACATAGCGCCGGGCCAGCGCCTCCACATCCTTATCGCTGCCTGCAAGCGCATCAAAATCCCCGAAACAGCGGCGGTAATATTCCCGGTTGCGCATCAGGCGCCCCTCGTCCCCAGGCTGAAGGCTGGCCAACTGGTCGGTAATCAACGCACAGGAAAAGGCAAAGATGCTGCCGAAGGTATCGTCATACCACAGACCGTTGCGCAGCGCTCCATACCCGCCCATGGAGAACCCCGCCAGTATGGTGTCTTCTTTTTTGGCAGAAAGGGGGAAAAGTGCCCGCGTAACTTCCACCAACTCCTGCCCGATCTGGTCCGCGTAGCGGTCATTGGTGCCTTCGTCGTTGAGATAGAAAGCATTTTCGCCGCTGGGGCAGAACACCGCCACCTCGTACCGGGCAGCCAGTTCCGCCACGCGGGCCCCCTGCAGCCAGTCGGTGCAGAAACCGGAATATCCGTGCAGCAGATACACCGAAGGGAACGAACCGTTGCGCACCTTTCCGCCCGGGCCGGGTTCCAGCGGGATCACCGCCGTTACAGGAACGATGCGGTCCAGACAGGTGCTGTAATAGCTCATCTGAATTGTCGCCATGAAAAAACCTCCTTTTATATATGAAAACCACTCTGTTTTTTTGATTATACGATTGCCCGCCCCTTACGAAAAGGCCTGAAAGAAGATTCTGCCGGAAAGTAAAAAAAACGTTCGGATTTTTGAAAAAGCCGTTTTGGACCTGTATCGCTTTTTCGGTTTTTCAAAAAAGCTGTCCGCATTATTGAAAGCGCAAAAAGAAAAAAAAGTGTATATTTTAGACAACAAAACGACATGCGGAAGGTGCATGGCGCGAAACCAAAACACGGGAGGAAAACATGAAAAAGTTACTATCTGTCCTGACCGCACTGAGCCTCGGCATCACCATGCTGACCGGCTGCGGCTCCACTAGCTCCGGCGGTTCCAATACCGCCACCGGTGAACAGACGGGCGGTGCCGAACCCACCAAGGTCGTCTTTGCCATGAAGAGCTTCAACGTGATCCCCGACAGCGCGAACACCGAGCGGGTACAGCAGTACTTCAACGATTACGTGGCGGAGAATTACCCCGATGCCAACGTGGCCATTGAGTGGAAGCTCTTCGGACCTGCGGATTACGACCAGAAGATCAACCTAATGATGCAGAGCGGCGAACAGCTGGACCTGTTCATCCCGGCCAACATCGCCACCTCTTTGGCCAACAACCAACTGGTGCCCATCACCGATGCACTGGCCAACTACGGCCAGGGGCTGGAAGCCATCATCAAGGAATACTGCGGCGAAAACGCCTTTGAAGCCGTTACCCAGAACGGCGAGATCATGGCCATTCCCGCCAATAAGAACATGTGCCTGACCCCGCTGCTGCAATACGACACCGAGATGCTGGCCGCCACCGGCTACACCGCCGATGATATCACCGACCTGGAAAGCCTGACCCCCATCTTCGCCAAGCTCAAGGAACTGTATCCCGATGTGTATCCCTTTGTTTCTACTGACCTGAAGAACAAGAACCTGCCCTACTACTTCTACGCAGAAAAGGAAATCGACCCCTTGGGCAATGACTACGGCGTGATCATGGGCGATTCCGGCGAGATCGTCAACCTCTTTGCCACCGAGGAATACCGCGATCTATGCTACCTGATGAAGGAATGGTACGACAACGGTTACATGCCGGCCGATATGGCCACCGGCACCATGACCGGCACCGAGTACATGATGGCGGGCCGCGGTTTCTGCACCTACGCCAGCTATGGTTCCAAGAACGACTACACCGAATTTGCCACCATGCTGACCACCCGCTTCGGCCGGGATATCGGCGTCAAGGCCATTGCCGACAGCTACCTTACCACCGACTTTGCTTCCGCCACCCTGGGCATCCCCAGCACCTCCAAGTGCGTGGATGCGGCCATCAAGCTGCTGGATATCATCTACACCGATGAATTTGCTTACAACATCCTGCTGTGGGGCATGGAAGGCACCGACTACGTAAAGGTCACCGAAAACACCGTAAACTATCCCGAAGGTCTGACCGCAGACACCGTTCCCTACTGCGCTTACATGACCATGGGCGAGTTCGGCACCGAAGCTTACTGCTGGAACCTGGAACAGGGTACTTCCGAAGAAGCCAAGGCCGCCAACCGTGAATACGCCAAGACCGTCAACCTGAACGCAAACCTCTCCCCCTACTACGGCTTCCGCTTTGACGGCAGCGGCGTCAAGAACGAGCTGACCGCCCTGAACAACGTTTACGAACAGTATGCATACCCCCTGATGTGCGGCAGCGTGGATGTGGACTCCACCCTGGAAGAGTTCAACAAGGCCCTTGAAGCCGCCGGTCTGCAGACGGTCATGGACGCCAAGAGAGAGCAGCTGGACGCCTGGCTGGCCTCCAAGTAAAAAAGCGTCTTTCTGATAACAACGCAACACCCTGCAGCCCTTTCGGTTGCAGGGTGTTTTACAAAGGAGCGTATCACATGCAAACAGCCAAAAAACGCAGAAAAGACCTGAAAAAGAATCTGCCCCTTCTTCTTCTCACCGTGCCGGGTCTTATTTATCTGATCATCAACAATTACATGCCCATGTTCGGCATCTTCATCGCCTTCAAACAGATGGACTATGCCAAAGGCCTGTTCGGAAGCCCCTGGTGCGGTCTTGCCAACTTCAAGTTCCTCTTTGCCAGCAACCAGGCAGGCATCATGATCCGCAACACGGTGCTGTACAATCTGGCGTTCATCCTGCTGGGCACCTTCTTCGCCGTACTCATCGCCGTGCTGATGAGCGAGATCGTGCAGATGGGCTGCGCCAAATTCTTCCAGGCCGGCCTGGTCATGCCGAACCTAATCTCCATGGTCATCGTCTCCTATATCGTCTATGCGTTTCTCAGCCCGGAAAACGGCCTGTTCAACGCCCTGATCATCTCCCTTGGCGGCGATCCCATCAGCTGGTATACCGAAGAAAAATGGTGGCCGCTGATCCTTGTGGTCACCCAGATCTGGAAAACCGCCGGGTATTCCTCCATCGTGTACATCGCTTCCATCTCCGGCATCGATCCCAGCCTGTATGAAGCTGCCCGTATCGATGGTGCCGGCAAGCTGCAGCAGATCTTCCGCATCACCCTGCCACAGCTCAAGTCCATCATTACCATCATGCTGCTTATGAGCTGCGCCCGCATCTTCGCTTCGGACTTCGGCCTGTTCTATCAGGTTCCTCAGAACTCCGGCGCGCTGTACAATGTCACCCAGACCATCGATACCTATGTATACCGCGGTCTGATGCAGAACGGCGACCTGGGCATGTCCAGTGCTGCCGGCCTGTTCCAGTCTGTTCTGGGCTTTATCCTGGTCATGACAGCCAACTTCCTGGTGCGGAAAGCCGACAATGAAAGCGCACTGTTCTGAAAGAAAGGGAAATACGATGAAAAAATACAAACTGCTTACCAGAGGCGAAATCAGCTTCAAGGTCTTTGCCCTTATCTTTCTGACTTTGATCACAGTGCTGGCGGTGATGCCGTTCATCCTGATCTTTATGGCCTCCATCACAGACGAAACCTGGCTGGCACAGAACGGATACAGCTTTTTCCCCAAAAAATTCAGCCTGAACGGGTATAAGTATCTGCTCAACCAGGTCCACACCATCGGCCGTTCCTACCTGGTATCCATCGGCATCACCACAGTGGGCACCGCGGCCAACCTCTTTTTGACCACCATGTTCGCCTATCCCCTGTCCCGCAAAGATTTCAAATACCGCAACATCCTGTCATTCGTGCTCTTTTTCACCATGATGTTCAACGGCGGTATCGTCCCCTCCTACCTGGTCTGGACCCGCCTGATGCATGTGAAGAACACCTATTTTGCGCTGCTGTGCCCCTACCTGATGATGGGCGCCTTCAACGTTCTGCTGGTGCGCAACTACTACACCTCCAACGTGCCGGCAGCCATTGTGGAATCCGCCCTGCTGGACGGCGCCACCGAACTGCAGATCTTCCGCAAGATCATGCTTCCGCTGTCCGTTCCGGTCAACGTGACCGTGGGCCTGTTCGCCGGTCTTGCCTACTGGAACGACTGGACCAACGCACTGTATTACGTGGATGACCCCGAATTTTTCGGCATCCAGAACATGCTCATGCGCATTATGCAGAACATCACCTTCCTGTCGTCCGGGCAGGCCGGAAAGGTCGTGGACACCTCTGCCATGACCATTCCCAGTGTGGGTATCCGCATGGCTTTGGCCGTGGTGGGCATCATCCCCATTCTCATCGCGTATCCCTTCCTGCAGAAACATCTGATCAAAGGCGTGATCGTGGGCGCGGTAAAAGGCTGATTTTTCCGCAGCCGGCCCGGCGGCAGAGACAACCAACCGGCAACTTTTACAGAATCGAGAAACACCATGGGATATATTGAAACAGACCCCGCATTTTACAGAAAAGTGCTGACCATCGCGCTGCCGGTGGCCGCCCAGAGCGTCATCACTGCCGGCGTCAATCTGGTGGACACGATCATGCTCGGTCAGCTGGGGGAGGTTGCGCTGAGTTCCTCCACCCTGGCCAACCAGTTTATCATGCTGTTCACCTTTCTTTGCATGGGCATCAGCATGGGTTCCTCCGTACTGACTTCCCGTTTCTGGGGCGCCGGTGATCTGCGCAGCCTGAAAAAAGTCATTACCATCGCCCTGCGTTTCGGCGCGCTGCTGGCCTTTATTTTCACCCTCGCGGATGTCCTGTGGTCCAGACAGATCATGGCCATGTACACCCATGAAACGGATGTCATCCTTCAGGGTGCGGTATACCTGCAGTGGTCCACCATCACCTTTGCCCTGACCGCCCTTTCCACCATTCTAACCAACATCATGCGCAGCGTGAACCTGCCCAGGGTTCCCTTTGTGGCAGCGGCTTCCGCCTTCTTTGTCAATATCGGCGCCAACTATGTTTTCATCTTCGGCAAGTTCGGCGCCCCGGCCATGGGCGTTGCCGGCGCGGCGCTGGGCACCGTGATCGCCCGTGTGGTGGAATGCGGCATGATCTGCGGGTATTTTCTGCTGGTGGACACCACCGTCAGCTACCGCATCAAGGGCCTGTTCTCCCGCTGCGGAGATATGCTGGGCGAATTCCTCCGTGTGAGCCTGCCGGTCATGTTCAGTGATGGGCTTCTGGGTATCGGAGACAGCGCCATCGCCATGGTCATGGGCCGTATCGGTGCGCAGTTTGTGTCCGCAAACGCCATCACCGTGGTGGTACAGCGCATCAGCACCATCGTCATCACCGGCATCGCCTTTGCCAGCTGCTTCATCACCGGCCACACCCTGGGCGAAGGCCGGGTGGAAACCGCCAAAAAGCACGGCACCACCTTTGCCTTCCTGGGATTTGCCATCGGCATACTGGCAGGCGGGATCATCTTCCTGATCAGCACGCCGGTGATCAATGCATACAACATTGCCCCCGAGACAAAGGCCATTGCACGGCAGCTGATGAATGCCATGAGCATTCTGGTCATCTTCCGGGCGGCCAACTCCATCCTGACCAAAGGTGTGCTGCGCGGCGGCGGCGATACCAAGTTCCTGCTGGTGGCCGACACCGCCGCCATGTGGTTCATCGCCATCCCGTTGGGCATTCTGACCGGTCTGGTGCTGAAGATCTCTCCTTTCTGGATTTTCTTCTGCCTGCAATCCGACCAGGTGATAAAAGCCTTCTGGTGCCTGTGGCGTCTGCGCAGCGGCAAATGGATCAAGACGGTAAAAGGCACCCGGCTTGAAGATTAAATCCCCTGTATATGTCAGAAAAAGCCATGGAAACGAGGGCCGGACATGAGAAAAGAATTTGAAAGAACCACTCCCGAGGCGGTGGGCATCCACAGCCAGGCGATTCTGGACTATATCGACGCATTGGAACGTTCCCAAACCGAAATGCACGGGCTGATGATCATGCGGCACGGAAAAATCTGTGCGGAAGGCTGGTGGCAGCCTTTTGCCCCCCATCTCCGCCACGGTTTACAGTCCCATACCAAGACGTATGCCGCCACCGCTGTGGGCATCGCCTGCACCGAAGGGATCCTACACCTGGATGAACGCCTCATTGATGTCTTTCCGGAGGAATCCCCTGCCAATCCCAGCGAAAATCTCCAACAGCTGACCGTCCGGGATGTGCTGTGCATGGGATGCGGCATGGATACCATGCCCGCCCCCAGCATGAACTGGATCCGCGATTTTCTGCACACGCCGGTCAACCACAAACCCGGCACCGCGTTCATGTACAATTCTGTCGGTTCCTCTATACTTGGAGCGATCGTGCGCAAAAAAAGCGGCGAGAGCTTGCACGAGTATCTGACCAAACGGCTGTTTGACAAAATCGGCATCAATGCCCGTAACATCCGTTGGTACTGTATGCCCGACGGCACGGAGATGGGCGGCGGCGGTATGTTTGCCACCACCGAGGACAACCTCCGCTTGATGAAGCTTTACGCAGACGGCGGTTGTTGGGACGGCGAGAGGATTCTCTCGGAAGAATACGTCCGCCTGGCGACCTCCATGCAGAACGATTCCAGCACCGAATCGCGCAACAACCCCGAGGCAAGCGATAATTTCCTGGGGTACGGCTTCCAGATCTGGATGTGCAAACCCAAGGGCGTTTACCGGGCCGACGGCGCCATGGGGCAGTTTACCATCGTCAGCCCGGAGCAGGATTTGATCATCGCCATCAACGAGACCGCTGTGGGCGCCCACTGGGCGCAAAGCACGCTGGACATCACCTGGGACTTTCTGGAAAAGGTCAGGGATCAGGCCCTGCCCCCCGCCCCCGAGGCATCCGACCGGCTGGCCCGCCGGATGCGCTGCCTGAACCTGCCCAACCCTGTTTGTTCTCCTTTCAGTGCCACAGCAAACAAGATCAGCGGGAAAACCTACGAAGTGAAAAGCGGCACCCTGAGTGCCGAAATATTCAACCCGATCCTGGGCATTCCGGCAAGCGCCATACAGGAATTTTCCCTGTTGTTTGACGACTACGGCTGCGTGTGGAACATGCAGGGAACCGCAGGCAAACAGGCAATCCGCATTGCCACCAACGGATGCCGCTTTACCAACCTGGTCGGCGACCCTTCGGCCCCTGTCCAGATGTTGGTCTGCGACGGTGCCTGGAGTGCCCCGAATGTATTTACGGCCCATTTACGCTGGGCAGAAACCTGCATGACCAAAAAGCTGGTATTCCACTTTGAACACGACACCGTAAGGATCGAGGACAGCGACAACAACGCTTTTCGGAAGGAGGAAAAAGCGGATATTATCGCCGAACTGCACCAGTCGAGTCAAGCGTAAGAGACTGCGGCAGGGCAAGACGTTACTCATTGAATCCAACCATGCGGAACTTCTGTTTTTCTCCGTTCGGCAAGGCTGCGCCATTGTTTTTTCAGCTCCAGCATCCTCAATGCATTGCAGAAAGGGTGGAACTTTCGCACCGGAGACAGATAAAAAATGGAAAAGCTTACAGACTATCTGTTGACCCCCATCTGACCACTCCTTCTCCTCAGCCGGTTCCGTATATCATTTTTTACGTCCCAACATTCTTTTATAACCACCACAAACAGCGCCGGAAGTTGTGCACACTACACAATTTCCGGCGCTGTATCTTTGTATTTCTCCGTCCGTCACAGTTCTCCGACCCGGAAGGCCAGAGGTTCGAATCCTCCCGGTCGCACCAAGAGCAGCACCTTATGGGGTGCTGCTCTTTTTGTTTTGCATGGATTTTATGGAGCAGCAAAAGAGAGGATTCGAACAGCCCGTGCCCCGCGCTTTGCGTCCCGCGGGGCAGAAACGCCCCGGTGGGGCGTTTCTAGGGCACGGCTTGGCGAATCCCTTCGGTCGCGCCAAAAAGCGCATTGCAATGTACTTTCGCAATGCGCTTTTCTTTTTCGTGTAAGTTTTGTTTTTTAGAATAATTTTAGTAGCATATCATCTGCGGCATCAGTGTATTGCCCTTTTGCCAGCCTTCCATTTCTCAGCTGATTCACAGTAGTACGCATAAGACGAATTTCGTCTGGTGAGAAGTTTGTTTTCTTATCGGCTGGGAAAGCATTGATTTTCAGTATCAGCTTTTCCACAAACCCTGTGCTGCGCCTAAGTGCTCTTTGCTTGTAGTAGTATGGGGCAAGCGCTTTCAGCGTAATGCTTTTGTTTGCTCTGGTTAATTTGATTTTCTTCATCATAGTCCAATCGCCTTTCCCAGTTTTTCCTGTGCCTTGCGCTTGTTCTTGTCAAATGCATGGGCGTAAATATCCAGCGTTGCGCTTGCCTGTGCATGACCCAGCAAACTGGCAACCGCGCGGACATCAACACCCTGTGCAATCAGCAAGCTGGCATACTTTATCGAAATACTTCGCCATGTTGTAGGTGAACTGATTTGGCTTGGCATCTTCAATACCTGCTGCTGCAAGCAACTCGGAGGCTGTTTCCTGCCAGTTTCCCACACTTTCGATGTACTCCGCTGCTGTCCACAAGTAGTCCGGCACAGCCTTGATTTCTCGTTCCTCTGCGGTTTCTTCATCTTCCAAAGTCCAGACGCAATTTTCTTCCCGCAAATACAGCGTTCTATCGTCCATATCACGACCTGTCAGCAGGATGTCGGCAGGCTGGCTTATGCGTTTGCGCTGCATGACCCAGCTGGTATCTGCCACGCCCATAAGACCTGTGAAGCCGGAAATCTGGTCGAATGGGTCAGAGGCAGTTTGTTTGCGCAAGTGGTGAATAAAGCGCTTGCTATTTTCATTTTACTTTTTACTTTTTTCCGTTAACTCTTTCAACAATGCCCGGCACCCAATGTTGACATCCTGCCAGGTGGCTTCAAAATCACCGGTATACCACGGGTCAGCCACATCGCCGCTTTGCCCGGCGTGCGCCAGCAGCAGCGAGCACTTTCCTTCCGGGTCGCCGCCGCAAATGCGGGTCATGTTGCTCAGGTTCATCCGGTCCATTCCGATCAGGTAACCAAACTCCTCATAATCCTTGCGGGTCATCTGCCGGGCCGCATGTCCATCGCAGCGGATGCCATGCTCCGCCAGTTTGCGTCGGACCGGTGGATACACCGGGTTGCCCAGTTCTTCCCGGCTGGTTGCTGCGGAAGCAATCACGAACTCATCTTCCCGCCCCGACTGTCGCACCAAGTCTTTCATCACATACTCTGCCATCGGGCTACGGCAGATATTGCCGTGGCATACGAATAATATTTTTGTCATCCCGTCATATCCTTTCAAACATCTCGAAGCCGCAATATTACTGTAATCCGTTATTTTATTGGCAATACCACATAATTCTAAGTGCCGATACGGCGAGCGAGGTGCGGCAGATGCC